>Ga0182748_1000751_pt1 | contig 33245 bp, 28 predicted proteins | sample eDN3rd37CKraftOP_FD_128877 | JGI IMG/M metagenome (GOLD analysis project Ga0182748, IMG submission 128877) | Enriched Organic Plus compost microbial communities from Emeryville, California, USA - eDNA 3rd pass 37_C Kraft OP (version 2) (version 2) ...
GCGCTGCGCGAAAGGATACAGATACGGACGTCTATGGACAGTCCGGTAGGAGATAGGCTATGTTGAGCTAGAAAGTGGCAATGCGAGCCATTTTTACTGCCCGATTAGTAAGGCAAGATAAAGCAACGGCACCTATGGTGCCGTAAGTTGCTGTCTGCACATCGTTTTTAAGGCTTCGAGATGGCACTGCCGGTTCGCCGGTAGTGCCATCTCTGCGTCAAGCCGTTGATCTTGCTGGGTTGTGGACGGTGCCGGCGCTCGGCCGTGGCGATCGGCGGCGTTGTGGTGGCCGCGCGCGGGCGCGCGTCCAGGTCGCTGCCGCTCCCGCCGGCCCCTGCGGGTCCGGCAATGCGGTCGGCGCGGCGTTGCCGCGCCGGCGTGGTGCCTCGGCCAGCGGGGTGGGCGTCGCTGCCCTCTAGCCCCGCCGCGGCGCGCCGCAACCCGGCTGCGCCGGGTCCTCCACTGCGTTGCGGCCCTGCGGGTGCCCCGCGCCTTCATCGGCGGGGCTGCCGGTCCGCTCCTTGCCGCCCACCCCGCCGCCCGAGGCACGGTGGTTGAGGCCGGGAGAACGGACATGGAGGACGAACTGGACCTGATCCGCCGCCGCCTGGACATGCTGCCGATGGTGCCGCGCGCGGTGTTCCTGCTGCACCGGATCGACGGCCTCGACTATGCCGCGATCGCGTGGCGGCTCGGCATCGACGCGCGGGCGGTCGAACGGCACATGGCGCGGGCGCTCTACGTCCTCGCGTTCGGGCCGAGGGGCGACGGGTGAGGCACTAGGCCGCCGCGCCTTGCGCGGCCGCCTCAAGCGCCGCGATACGCTCGGCGCAGACGGCATGGACGGCCTGGCCCAGCTCCTTGATGCGCTCGGCGAGCCAGGTCAGCTCCTCGATCGTGATCTTGTAGTGGCGCGAGTAGCGCGCCTTCACATAGGCGTCCTTGAGCTTCTCGAACGTGGCGCGGTCCTTGCGGCTGTCCATCGGCCAGATGAGCAGGTGGCGGTCGAGCCGCTCGGCATGGGTGCGCAGGAACGCGATGTTGTGGCTGTGGGGCGTGTAGAAGGTGCAGACGAGCAGCGCGCAATGGTAGAGCCGTTCGATCGTCTGATGCAGGTCGAACGCCGCGTCCTTTAAGAGGCCTTCCTTGATCGCGACGTTGGCGAGCTTGAACCGGCTCATCGCGGCCGACATCCACTCCTCGAAATACTCCTTCGCCATCGCAAGCGCCCGTTGGGGGTCTTGGGCTGGGGGTGTGCAGCTCGCTCCCGTCGCTGTCGTAGAGGGCGATGCCTTCCTTGGCGACGTCCATGAAGAAATAGCGGCCGTGGGCGAGGCCGTCGTTCACCTCCTGGAGGGTGTGGACGATGAAGTTGACGGGGGTGTTGAGGGTCTTGGTGATGACCAGCTCGCGCAGCAGGCGATCCTCGGCGCTGGCCCAGAACTTGACGCGATCGGTGAGGCGCTTGTCGCTGACGATGATGAGCAGGTCGACATCCGAGCGGTAGCCCTTGGCGGTGTGGGGCTCGTCGACGAAGGTGCCGCCCGCGTAGGAGCCGTAGAGGATGACCTTGGGGATGCGGCCCTGCTTCTTCCAGTCGTGGCAGCCGAGCGCGATGGCGTCGCCAAACTGCTCGAAGATGATCTGGACGACCCGTTCCAGCTCGCGCTGCTTGTGCGAGGGAAGATGATCTATGCCGGTGCGCATCGAATGAGCGATCCCCCCTGGAGAGCTGCTGAATGGCTCCGCCACGGGAGCGGATGGCATCCGTCCCGTGGAAAGGCCAGCGATGTTGCACCGTCGGCGCCGACCGGCGCGACGGCCTATCCGTTCGCGTGCTGCGCGAGCACCGTATCCAGCATCTGCATGACGAACTTCTGCTGGGCCTTGGGGAGCTGCGACACGCGCGCGATCTGCTGTTCGAGCCGGGAGGCCGGGCCGCGCTTGCCGGGGACCCGGATCGAGGGCTGTCCGACCAGCAGCTCATCGAACGACAGATCGAGCAGCTCGGCGAGCTTCGGGAGCATCGCCGAGGCGACCCCGATGCGGCCGACCTCGTAATGGGCGAGCGCCTGCTGCGAAACGCCGAGCTGCTCGGCGAGCTGCTCCTGGGTGAGGCCCCGTTCGTTGCGGGCCTGCGCGATGCGCGCGAGATCCAAATCAAACTGAACAAGGCCAGATCTGGAAATAATGACGCCAAACGAATCGCCAGACTGGAGAAAGAGCTTACACAGAGGTAAACTAGAATTGATCAAACATCTCGTGCATTAGCGCCGGCACTTGCAGCAGATCGAGCGTTGCAGCAGCACTTCGTCGGAAAGGATATTTCGATCAAGACTGGTTCTGTTGTGATAAAGAACGGCGTTCCTCAGTACGATTCTGATGCAAGGCCGATCTTCGCGAACGGGTCATCAACATCTACCTACCGTATCCAGGGTTCAGCGGCTAACTGTTCGACTCCAGACGCGGCCGCTTTTGACGCGCTTGCTATGGCGAGAGTGGTCGCTGCTGCTCGGGGTGACGGCGGTGAACGCACAGGCTACATTGTGACCCGTCCCAATGGATCATATACCTATGAGTATCCGTACCAACTAGCGGGGCAGTGGTACAAAAAACTTATTCAATCGGGCGCGAGCTGAGTGCTCCAGTTGATCAGATCCCGATTCCACGCAACGCCGTCGGGATGTGGCATATTCATCCACGAGGCGGTTCAGGTGATAACGCGGCTAACATCTACTTCGGGCCGGCTGATATAACTTCTGCGCAACAAGTTTCTACACGGATATCGAAGATAACCTTTGCTGCATACTTAGGGGTTCTGATGGAGGGATCCGCGTTATCCGCAATGCAAATGCGTATCCTAAAGGCTTTGACGGATCGAAGGTCCCTCAGAAGGACTATATCGACATCGGCCCTGGATACTTACCTATTAGATAGAGGATAATCTGATGCGCTTATTCATAGTCGGAGCTATCCTGCCTGTAGGATGTGCGCATAACATTAGCAATGATGACGAAGTCCTCATGGGAATGATCGAAAAAATATAACTCTTCCGAAAGAGGCGGCGCCTTTACAGCGGTATAGACGTCATTATGCACGGTCTCCTGGCAACGGTGAAACCGTTGAAGCGGTATACACGCTTGGCGGAAAGCCAAATCGGCTTTGGCTTTCCGCGGATGACTTACCAATCGTTCTCCATAGTGGTTGCTCCGTGATCACGTTCAAGTTCGAGGTTTGCAACGCGGACAGCCACCAATGTCCGTTGCAATGGTGATTAGGAGGCAAAATAAGGCTCCGGCATTGGTGCGCCTCGTAGCGCTCAATCCACCGGCACCGGCACGGACGCCATGCGCTGCTGCGCGATGAACGCGTCGAGGACGCGCATGACGGTCTGTTGGTCTTCTTCGGCCATGTGTACGACCGCTTGGAATCTGCGGAGCAGGCGGATGTTGGCGAGCTGCGACTCTTCGGCGCGGGTGCCGGTGATGAGGTAGTCGGTGGTGGTGTCGAGCGCGTCGGCGAGCCTGGAAGGCAGCGCCCGTCCTGAGCGGATCACCCTGCGACTGACTGAGATACCGGTATCCGGCTTAGTGGCGAGACGATGCATGGCGCGGCGTGCCCCCGCGACACGTCTTGGTGAATGTAGTTATCCAATATAAGACAATACTTTAACTCAGGAACATACGCTCAGACGGGCCGGAATCTTCCGGCTCGAGCAAGCATTGCTGCCGTCCACGCAATTTCTCCTCATTCTGTTACCGGGCACAAGATCGGAGGCCGTTTCACGAGTCAGTTTCAAGGAGAGTCGGCAGGCCGGATCGGGCCGGCATCGCAAACGACGGCATAAGAGGACGGAGGGGATGATGGGGCTCAGACTCACGACGAGCGTGATTGCGTTGACCGCGTTTCACACGGCCTTTCCCGCGCCGGCCCGGGCGCAGGAGGCGGGGCCGGGCGCGGCCGGGCCGGACCTTGCCGCCGCCGAGATCATCGTCACCGCCAACAAGCGCGCGCAGAGCCTGCAGGATACGCCGGTGGCCGTGACGGCGATCTCGGACGAGCAGCTGCGGGCGTTGAACGTCGTCACCGTCACCGACATCGGCGCCGTCGCTCCCAGCATCAATTTCGCCGAGGCGCCGTCGCCGACCTCATCCTCCTTCATCATCCGCGGGATCGGCACCTTCGCCTTTAACGATGCGCTGGAACAGTCGGTCGGGATCGTCATCGACGGCGTGCCGCAGGCGCGCCTGATCGGCTCGATCGCCGATGCGGTCGACGTCGGCCAGATCCAGGTGCTGCGCGGGCCGCAGGGCACCATCTTCGGCAAGAATGCCACCGCCGGCGTGATCGATATCGCCTATCGCGACGCCGAATTCGAAACCGGCGTCGAGGGGCGGCTGTTCTACGGGTCGGACGATGAGGCGCGCGCCCAGGCGACGGTCAACCTGCCGATGAGCGACCGCGCCGCGGTACGGCTCACCGGCTGGTATTTCCGGCGCGGCGGCTGGATCCGGGCGCCGCTCCAGCCGGATGGGGATATCGGCGAGTTCGAACGCTACGGCGGCCGCATCAAGCTCGCCCTGCTTCCCGCCGACGGCTGGCGGATCGACCTCACCGGCGAGTGGAAGCGGGACAAGGACGACGGATCGCTCCAGACCCTTCGCGGCTATCTCCCGACGCCGCGGGACCAGCAGATTCGCGAGATGGAAGAGGCGGTCGGGCAGTTCGCGGGCCCGAAGAACCGGTCGACGCTGAAGGACTTTCCGGAGCGCAATTCGGCCGAGCAGAAGAGGCTGGTGCTGAAATCCGTGTGGGACGTCGGATCGAACAGCATCACCGCGATCATCGGCTATAACGACACCGATTTCGACGGCATCTGGGATTCGGATTTTACCGACAGCCGCACCTTCGCCCAGGGCAGCATCATCAACAATCTGCAGCGGCTGAAGCAGTTCACCGCCGAGCTGCGCTTCGCCAGCGAAGGCACCGGCCCGCTGCAATATACCGCCGGCCTGTTCCTCTACGATTTCGACAGCGTCACCCATTTCGACGCGCAGAATCTGATCATCGCCGCGCCGCCGAGCGCGCTCACGTCGACCGACCTTCTCAACGACCTGCACACCACCAATCATGCGGCCTTCGCCGACCTGTCCTACCGGTTCGGGAAGGTCACCTTGCTGGCCGGCGGCCGCCTCTCCTGGGAAAAGACGAAAGGCATCTTCGACCGCGGCCCGTCGCAGCAGTTCGTGACGCCCAACGTGCTGTTCGGCCCGTTCCACCTAGAGAACGAGGTCACCTACGACGATTTCTCCTGGCGCGCGGGCTTTCAGTGGGAGCCAGTCGACGACGTGATGGTCTACGGCACCGCCAGCCGCGCCTACAAGGGCCCGGGGTTCAACTATACCTTCACGCTCAATGCGGCGCTGGTGGCGGCCAACGGCGGCTATATCGATGCCGAGATCGGCAAGAGCTACGAGCTCGGCGTCCGGTCGCGCCTGTTCGACCGGCAGCTCACGCTCAACCTCACCGGCTTCTATTCGCCCTTCACCAATTTCCAGGTGACCTCGGTCATCCCGACCGTGCCGCCGACCTTCTCGACCACCAATGCCCCGGAAGTGACGGCCAAGGGCATCGAGCTCGAATTCGCGGTCAATCCCCGCGCGCTGCGGGGGTTCACCGCCTTCGGAAGCCTGGTCTACAACGACACCAGATATACCGACTTCAGGACGGCCCCCTGCTTCGTCGGCCAGCCGCAGGTCGCCGAGCCCACCGACGCGGTCGGCGTCTGCGCGCCGTTCGCGCCGGGCTCCGCCCTGTTCGTGCAGAATGTGACCGGCCTGAAGACCGTCGGCGTCCCGAGATGGCAGGCCAATGTCACCGCCCGCTACGAAGCGCCGGTCAGCGACCGTCTCACCGCCTTCGGCCAGGTCAATTATGCGTTCCACGACGACATCCAGTACAGCGTCGGCCGGCCCGAGGAGACGATCCAGCCCGCCTACAGCCTGGTGCACCTCACCGCCGGCATCGGCGATGCCGGCGACCGCTGGCGGTTCAGCGCCTATGTGCGCAACCTGTTCGACCAGCATTTCGTCGGGCGCATCGCCTTCGCCAATCCGGGGATCACCCAGAGCCTTTCGCACCTGTCCTCGCGGACGGTGGGCGCGTCGCTCGACTTGCGCTTCTAGGGATCAGACGCGTTTGAACAGGCCGCCGGCGCGGGCGACATTGCCGTTCGGCCCGACCAGCAGCGCATCGCAGAAGACCGCGCTGCGTGTCACCTTGAGGACCCGCACCCGGCTTTCGAGCCACTCGCCCGGGGTGGCGGGCCGCATATAGTCGACCGACAGCGACATGGTGGGTGCGAACCCCGCCTGCACCGCGCGCTGCACCGACTGGCCCAGCGCGATGTCGAGCACCGCGGCGAGCACGCCGCCATGGCAGGTGCCGGTGTAATTGCAATTGTGCGGCTGGACCCGAAAGCCGATCCGCGCCGGCTCCGTCTCGTTCCCGTCGAACGGATCGGCGATGTAGAAGGGGCCGTTCTTCTGGTTGAACGGGTCCTCGGGGCGCAGCGCGCGCCAGCCCGGCGGTGCCGGATGCTCCTCGTCCATCTTCACTCCCTGCTGGCCTCGTGCGGGGATGGTGCACCGCCGATTGCAGTTGGACAAGCGCTTTGATACCGGTATCCAGGACTCATCGGCCGCTGGACCAGGGGAGCCGCATTTCATGAACAAGGTGATCGTCAGCTGCGCGCTGACCGGCAGCATGCACACGCCCACCATGTCGCAATTCCTGCCCGTGACTCCGGAGCAGATCGCGGAGGAGGGGATCGCCGCCGCGCGGGCGGGCGCCGCCATCCTCCACCTCCACGCCCGCGATCCCGGGGACGGCCGCCCGACCCCGTCGGCGGAGGTGTTCATGCAGTTCCTGCCGCGGCTGCACGAGGAAACCGACGCGATCATCAACATCAGCACCGGCGGCGGCCCGGGAATGACGATCGAGGAACGGCTGCGCGCCGCGGTGGCGGTGAGCCCCGAGCTCTGCTCGCTCAACATGGGCTGCATCAACGTCAACCTGTCGGAACTCGCCGACCGCTACGACTTCAAGCATGACTGGGAGCGTCCGTTCCTGATCGCGACCGAGGATCTGGTCGCGAAGAACACCTTTCGCGACATCCGCACCATCATCGAGGCGCTGGCGCCCGGCGGCACCCGCTTCGAGATGGAATGCTATGAGATCGGGCATCTCCACAACGTCGCCTGGTTCGCCGACCGCGGCCTCCTGAAGCCGCCCTTCCTGATCCAGTCGGTGCTCGGCGTGACCGGCGGCCTCAGCGCCGATCCCGACAGCGTCTTCTACATGCGCCAGACCGCCGACCGGCTGTTCGGCAAGGATTATGTCTGGTCGCTGTTCGGGGCCGGCCGCCATCAGATCCCGGTCTGCACCATGGGCGCGCTGATGGGATCGAGCGTCCGCGTCGGGCTCGAGGACAGCCTGTTCATCTCCCGGGGGCAGCTCGCGTCCAGCAATGCCGAGCAGGTGCTGAAGATCCGCCGGATCCTTAGCGAGCTGGGGCTGGAGCTGGCGACCCCGGACGAGGCGCGGCAGATGCTGGCGCTGAAAGGGCGGGCCAGGACCGCGCTTGCGAAGGCGCCGGCCGGAGTCGCCTGAGCCCCGCGGACGCGGCGCCGCCGCTCAGAGCGTCTCCAGCCGCACCTGCGCCGTCTCCCTGGTCGCCGTGATCCACAGGATCATCGCCGCGAAGGCGAACAGGCTGAACACCCCGAAGACGAGGCTGATCGATCCGCCGCTGCTCAGGATCACGCCCACGAACAGGGGGGTCAGCATCGAGGCCGCGCGCGCGGTGGAGCTGCACAGTCCGAGCGCGACGGCGCGCACCTGGGTCGGATAACTTTCCGCCGTAAAGGGCCAGACGATGAACGACGCGATCGAGATGCAGAGCTGGCCGGCCACCACCAGCGAGACCAGCAGCCATATCCGCTCCGGCTGGTGGAAGGTGAGGATGCACAGCGCGAGTCCCGCGAGGCTGGTGCCCATGATCGCGAACGGGCGGCGGCCGACCGAATCCATCAGCCAGGCGATCACCGGCGTCGCCACCAGGAACAGGGTGCTCGAGATCGCTGCATATTTGAGCGCGTCCGCCACCGGAATGTCGAAGACTGTGACATAGATGGACGGCACCCAGGTGGTGAGTCCGAAGGTCGCGAAGGATGTCAGGAACCACAGGCCGATGATCACGAGCGTTCGGGCGAGATAGGGTCCGGAGAAGAGGATCGACAGGCGCACGCCTGGTGTCGACGGCGCCGGCGCCTGCGGCGGAAGCTCGGCTCCGGCCGGCAGCGGGGCCAGCGTCGCGCCCAGCTTGGCGAGCGCCTTTTCCGCATCGGTGGTGCGGCCGATGCGCGCCAGCCAGCGTGGCGATTCCGGCAGGGTCAGCACCACCAGCGGCAGCAGCACCAGCGGCATTGCGCCGAGGCCGAACAGCCAGCGCCAGCCGAGCTCCGGGATGATCACCGTGCTCGACAGCGAGGCGACGGCGTAGCCCGACATGCACAGCCACTGGAAGATGGCGAAATAGCGCCCGCGAGTCGCGGTCGGCGCCAGTTCGTTCACATAAGTGATCGAGACGGGGAGGGCGCCGCCGATCGCCAGTCCCTGGACGAAGCGGACGACCAGCAGCACCTGGTAATTGGGGCTCCACGCGCAGCCGAGCGCGAGCACCCCCATGACGATGACCGATCCGACGAAGACCGGCATCCGGCCGAAGCGCTCCGCCAGCCCGCCGAGCAGCATCGCGCCCAGGAACTGGCCGACATAGCCGGCCGAGATCAGCGATCCGGCTATGCCCGGGCCGATGTTCCACTCCGCGACGAGGGAAGGCATCACATAGGCGATGGCGATGCTGTCCCAGCTGTCGAACAGCATGATGATGCCGAGGAGGACGGGAGCCCAGAGGCGGGCGCGGAACGTCTTGAGGCCATCGAGCGCGTCGCCGACGCGGCCTTCGGCGCTCGCGGCCGCGATGGGCTGCGGATCCGGGACATAGGCGCCGCTCATGCGCGCGGCTCCGCCGGCCGCGCCGCCCTGCACGATGGCGGGGCGCGGTCCGGGCTGGGCAGAATCATGCCGGTCATCTCTCCCTCTCCCGATCTTGGCGTCAGGTGCTCTGGTGATACCGATACCAAAATGGAATATCCAGTCCCCGGCCGATCGTGCCCGTTCGGTCGGGTGCTCGGGTTAAGTGGCTGGTACGGCTCGCTTTTGCGTCTTCGAGGGCGATTTTCCACTTGTCCTGGCCCCCGTGCGGGTGGCGGTTCCGGGACAAGAGAAAGCTTCATCCCCGGCCGGGATCCAGACGGCTTCCCGCCATGAAGTGTATCTAAATCAATAACTTATACCGAAAATTGAACAGAAGGTCCATTCTATGTCAGCATATCAGTCCGGCATCGCAGGATGCGTTAATATTTCGTGCCCGTATAGCTGGGAAGCGTAAACTGCCGCTTGACCCCGCACGGGATGGTCGGCCGCTGTGCCTGCACGATCGCACGGGATCGGGCCGATGCCGAACCCTGTCCGGCGAACGCCTCGAAGCTGTCGAAGTTGTTGTGGGAGATACCGGTAACGTAAACGCGATGATGTGCGCAAAGCGGGCGGCAACAGTCCGGGCGCAGCTGAAAAATGGCACATGAGGAGGGGATCATGATTGCACGGAGCTCGTTTCTTGGGCGCAGTTCGGCATTGGCCGTGTCACTTGCCTGCCTGTTCGGAGCATCGCCGGCCCTGGCGCAGGACCAGGGAGATCCACCGGAGCAGCTCGCATCGTCCTACCCGGCCCAGGCCCAGCAGCCGACCGACGAAACCATCGTCGTCACCGGGTCGCGCCTCGGCCGCCAGGGCTATGACGCGCCGACGCCCGTCAACGTCATCGGCGAACAGCGCCTGGAAAATCTCGCGATCGACAATGTGGGGGATGCGCTCAACCAGATCCCGTCCTTCCGCCCGATCAACACGCCGGCGTCCAACTTCTTCCGGGTTTCGGGGAACATTGGCGCCCGCACCCTCGACCTTCGCGGCCTCGGCGCCACCCGCACCCTGACGCTGGTCGACGGCCGCCGCTTCGTGCCCAGCAGCGACGACGGGACGGTCGACATCAACGCCATCCCGTCGCTGATGGTGCAGCGGACCGAAGTCGTCACCGGCGGCGCGTCGGCCGCCTACGGCGCCAATGCGGTGGCCGGCGTCGTCAACCTCATCCTCGACACCCGGCTGCAGGGCGTGAAGGCCAATGCGAGCTTCGGCATCAGCGAGGAAGGCGATGCCGAAAGCGTCTTCCTCGGCCTTGCCGGCGGCACCAGCTTCGCCGGCGGCCGCGGCCATATCGTCGCCGGCGCCGAATATGCGCGCGAAGGCGGCATCGGCCCCTGCGAAGAGCGCGACTGGTGTCGCAAATATACCAACTATCTGCCCAACCCCGGCTACAACACCGCGACCCGGACCAGCACCAACGGCCTTCCCGCGACCCTCGTCCTCGACGACCTGATGTTCGTCTACAACGAGAACGGCATCCTCGCCGGCGCGCGCAAGCCCAATCCGGCGGGCGGGACCATCACATTGGGCCAGCAGTTGCTCCACACCGGCGCGACTGCGCTGCCGGATGCCCTGCGCGGCAAGCAGTTCGACGAGAACGGCAACCTCGTGCCCTACACGTTCGGCAACCTGCTGAGCGGCATCCTCCAGCAGCTGCGCGATCCGACCCAGCCCTATGCTCTCGGCCTCAGCCCGCTGCCGCTGATGGTGCCGACCAAACATTATTCGGGCATGGTCCATGGCGAATATGAGCTGACGGACTCGATCACCGCCTCGGCCGAATTCATCTATTCGCGGGTGATCGGCGGTCCGGCCCAGCGCGCCGCGCCGCAGGAAGCGGGCATCGCCATCGACATCAACAATCCCTATCTGTCCGACGCGACCCGCGCGACGGTGCTGGCTGCCGATCCGGACATCACCCACCTGCTCCTCAACACCGCGAGCTGGGTGCAGATCCCGACCCTCGCCAAGGCGACCAGCAAGGTGAACACCTATCGTGCCGCCTTCGCGCTGCGCGGCGATTTCTCCGACCGCTGGGACTGGGACGCTTATTACACCTACGGCCAGGTCAAGAGCCGGGTGAGCGACGACGACAACCTGCTTCGGGAATGGAACGACGCGATCGACGCGGTGCGCGCCCCGGCCGGACTGCCGGGAATTCCCGAGGGAGAGATCATCTGCCGGACGACGCTGTCCAATCCGACCAACGGCTGCATCCCGGTCAATCTGTTCGGATCGGGCACGATCAGCCAGGCCGCGCTCGATCGCTACATCGTTCCGGAATGGCAGACCCGCAAATTCGTGCAGCATGCGGCGGCGGTGAACCTGCGCGGCACGCCCTTCGCCACCTGGGCCGGCGATGTCCGGGTCGCGGCCGGCGGCGAATGGCGACAGGATAAGGCGGAAGGCGATGCCGACGAGAACACGCTGACCGGCCGGTTCCGGGCGACCAATTTCTCGTCGCTGCCCAGGACCAGCACGTCGGTCGTCGAAGGCTATTTCGAGGCGGCGGTTCCGCTGCTGCGGGATTCGCCGATCGGCAAGTCGCTCGATGTCGACGGGGCCGTCCGCTACACCCATTACAACCGGTTCGGGGACGCCACCACCTGGAAGCTGGGCGCGGTCTACGGGCCGATTCCCGACCTCACCTTCCGCGTGACGCGCTCGCGCGACATCCGCGCGCCTTCCGCGCGGGAATCCAGCCCGAACGCAACCGCGATCAACCTGCCGCTGCCCGATCCGTTCGTGGGCGGGACGACCAGCCAGATCGTCGTCACCGGCGGCAACCCCGATCTCGAGCTGGAGAAGGGCGATACCTTCACCGCGGGCGTCGTGATCTCGCCGACCTTCCTGCCCCGGTTCAACCTCGCCATCGATTATTACGACATCAAGGTGAAGGGCGCGATCGACTCCCTCACCGGATCGGCGATCGCCAATGCCTGCAAGAACCAGAACCTGCTGTGCAACCTGATCGTGTTCAACCCGAACGGGTCGATCAACACGGTCTTCTCCAACTTCCAGAATCTCAGCCGGCTGCATGCCGAAGGCATCGAGGTGGTGTCCGATTTCCGGGTCCCGGCCTTCGGCGGCGACTTCGATTTCCAGGTCAACGGCAATTATGTGATCGACCTGTCGACGATCGATGCCACCGGCGTCGTGACTCAGCTCGACAATGTCACCGGCAATGCCGGCTCGGTCACCAACATCCAGGGCGTGCCGCGCTGGAAGGTCGATGCCGTGATCAGCTATTCGCAGCCCGCCTGGGGGGTGACGGCCCATGGCCGCTACGTCCCCCGCGGCCTGCTCGATTCGACCAAGATCGGGCCGCACCAGCAGGGCTACGACGTCAACGATCCCAACAGCATCAGCGAGAACCGGATCGACGCCCGCTTCTATCTCGACCTCGCCTTCCGGGTGAACGTGAAGATGGCGGAGCGCACGTTCCAGTTCTACGCGGCGGTCAACAATGTGTTCGACACCGACCAGCCGAGGCAGCTGCGTCTGTTCGGAAATCCCCTGCACTTCGATCCGATCGGGCGCTTCTTCAAGGCCGGCGTGCGGGCGGAATGGTGAGCGGAGCCGGAGCGGGGCGAACTGCCGGCCCCGCTCCGGCTGGCGGGCGAAGCGGCAGCGGAGGGAGAGGATGTACGACAAGACGGATCCGCGCTCGGCTCTCGCGCCGGCTCCCGCAGTCGTCGAGCTGCACGAGGCGCAATATGGACTCTTCTATCGGGATCCTCCGGTGGAGGAGGATGCCGACGGCAGGAGCTGGTACCTGCGTGGCCAGAATTTCATCCTTGTCTACGGCGAGGCAGCGCCTGGGGCGACCTTGAAGCGCAGCGGGCAGCCCGACGAATATATGGTCCTGCTTCCCGATCCGGATACGCCGGCGACGGCGAGTGCGGGGGAACAGGTCGAACGGACCGACGGCCATGCCCTGTTCGTCATGCCGCCGGGGGACAGCAGCATCACCCTCGACAGGGGCGGGCGCGTCGTGCGGATCTTCTCCGCCGAGGCGCCCGATCTGGTCGCCCGCTGCGCCAATGCCTCGGCCTATGCGGAGCGTCACGGCAACATTCCGGCCTTCCGGCCCTGGCCGGCGCCGCCGGACGGTTTCCGGATCCGGATGTACGGCCTCGACGTCCCGGTCGAGCCCGGACGCTTCGGCCGGATCTGGCGCTGCACGACCGTGATGGTCAACATTCCCGACCGGCAGCGGGGCCCGCGCGATCTCTCCAAAGTCTCGCCCCACCATCATGACGATTTCGAACAGGGATCGCTCGCGCTGGAAGGACTGTGGCGCCACCACATGCGCTGGCCCTGGACGGTGGACATGCGGGACTGGCGGGAGGACGAACATGCCGAGGTCGCGTCGCCCTCGCTGACCGTCATTCCCGCCCAGGTGATCCACACCTCCACCTGGCATTCGCCCGACGCCAACCAGCTGGTCGACATCTTCGCGCCGCCGCGGCTCGATTTCTCGCTCAAGCCGGGCTGGGTGCTCAACGAACGCGACTATCCGCTGCCGCCCGGCGCAGCATCCTGAAAGGAGATTCCCGATGTCCGAACTGCGCCAGGCCACGACGACCGAACCGGAACTGGAGGAGCGGATCTCGGCCTTGCTTGTCGGCGCGGTCGACCTGCATTGCCACAGCGGCCCGTCGGTGATGCCGCGCTCGCTCAACCATGTCGAGGCGCTTCAGGAAGCGGCCGAAGCGGGTTTCCGGGCGATGCTGATCAAGGATCATTATTATTCCGCAACCCCGATCACCGAGCTGCTGACCCAGAGCCACGGCCATCTCGGGGTCAAGCTCTTCTCAGGCGTTCCGCTGAACAACACCACCGGCGGCTTCAACATCTACGCCGTCGACCATGGCATCGCCCTTGGTGCTCGGCTGGTGTGGATGCCGACCTTCGCATCGCGCAACCATGTCGAGGCCGATGCGCGGCGCAAGCGCGGCTTCCCGCACACCACCAAGCCGCTGCTCCCGCCGGAGCCGCTCACCCCGCTCGACGCCAACGGCCGGGTGAAGGAGGAGGTGAAGCCGATCCTCGACCTCATTGCCGAACATGACATCATCCTGTCCGGTGGCCATCTCCACATTTCGGAGATTTTTCCGGTCTTCGAGGAAGCCAGGCGGCGCGGGGTGAAGCGCCTGCTCGTCAATCATCCGACCTTCATCGTCGGCGCCTCGATGGACGACATCAGGGAACTGGTCGCCATGGGCGCCGTCATCGAACATTCGCTCTGCATGTTCATCGAGCTGATCGGCCGCGAGAGGAGCATGTATCCGGCGGAGGAACTGGATGCGCTCATCAAGGCGGCCGGCGTCGATCGCACCATCCTCGCCTCCGACCTCGGTCAGGTCGGGAACGATCGTCCGGTGGCCGGCTTCCGCGCCGTGATCGCCAAGTGCATCGGCCTCGGCTATTCCGACGAGGACATTCGCAAGATGATCTCGACCAACGCGCTGCGGCTGCTCGGCCTCGAGGACTGACGACCGGGCACTGCGTCAGCCGATCGGGTCGGCGTCCAGCCGGACGATCCCGTCGAGATCGTCGCGCACCGCCGGATAGCGGCTGAGGACGAGCGGGTCGTGCCCCGGTATGATGTGCCGGGGCGAGCTCGCCAGCGCCCGCATCCGATCGTAGCCCGCCAGCATCTCGCTGACGTCGGCGACCACGGGGAAGGGGCGGTTCTGCTCGAAATTGGCGTAGAAATGCGAGGCGTCGGAGCCGAGCACGACCCAGCCGCGCCGCGTGCGCACCCGGGTGATCTGGAGCCCGCGCGTATGGCCGCCGACACGGTGGACGGTGATCCCGGGCTCGATCTGGCTGTCGCCGTCGTGGAAGGCGACCCGGTCCTCGAACAGCCGGCCGACCATCGCCGCGACGTCTGCCGGCTCATAGGCATGGCGCAGATAGTCGTGGCACATGCACCGGCCGGTGCAATAGGCCATCTCCACGTCCTGGACGTGGTAGCGCGCGTTGGGAAACATCTCCCGATTGCCGGCATGATCGAAGTGCATGTGGGAGATGATGACGTCGGTGACCCGCTCCGGCTCGATCCCGATCGCCTTCAGCCCTTCGTCCACCGGCCGTACCAGCGTCCGGTTGCGCTTGCGCCCCATGGCTGCGTCGAAGCCGGTGTCGAGCACATAGGTCTTGTGCGCTCCGACGATCGCCCAGACGAAATAGTCCAGCGCCATCGGCCCGTCATGCTCGTCGCCACCGATGAAATTGGCGGCCGCGTTGCGGTCGTGATGGCCGTAGCGCACCGCAAAGATCTGGAACTCCTCGCTCATCGCCCCGACCTTTCCTCGATCATGCGATCTCCACTCCGGCCCATTGTTCGACCACCCGCGCCATCTGGGTGAAGTCGGCGTCCGGCCCGAAGCTCGCCTGGGTGAAGTTGAGCATGGTGCGCGCCATGCTGCCGACCGGCATCGGCACGCCAAGTCTTTCCGCTTCCTCGAGGCACAGACGGACGTCCTTCAGCGAAAGCTGGGTGGCGAAGCCGAAGTCGAAGGTGCGGGGGAGCACCGCCCGCGGCAGCTTGTCGACCGTCGCGCTGTTGCGCCCGCTCGAGGCATTGATGACGTCCAGCATCACGCCGGCGTCGAGGCCGGACTTGATCCCCAGCGCCAGCCCTTCGGACGACACCGCGAGCGCCACCACCGACAGGATGTTGTTGATCAGCTTCATCATCTGGCCCTGGCCGGGCTTCTCGCCGACGTGGAAGACGCGGCCGAACCGGGTCAGCAGCGGCTCGGCCGTCTCCCAGGCTTCGGCGGGACAGGCCGCCATCAGCGCGAGCTTGCCCGCCAGCGCGCCGGCCCGGCCGCCGCTGACCGGCGCATCGACGAAGCCGATCCCGCACTCCGCCAGCCGGGCGGCGACGTCCGCCGACATGCGGGGGCCCGAGGTGGACAGGTCGATGACCAGGCTCGGCTTGCCGCCGATCACGCCGTCGGCGCCGATCGCGGCCTCGCGCATGATCTCGGGGGTGGGAAGGCTGAGAAAGACGATGTCGGCGCGCTCGCGCAGGTCCTTCGGCGATCCCGCGGCCTTTCCGCCGGCCTGCGCGAACGCCTCGCGGGCCGCGGGGACGGGATCCCAGCCGACCACTTCGTGGCCGGCCGCGACCAGCCGCGGCGCCATTGCGCTTCCCATGCTGCCCAGGCCGACAAACCCCAAAGTGTCGAAACTCATTCAATCCCCTCCTTCATCCACGGGCGAGCCAGCCGCCGTCGACCGGGAGGATCGCGCCGTTCATGTCGAGCCCGGTCGGCCCGCACAGCATCAGCATCACATCGGCGACGCTTTCCGGATCGACGAACCGGCCGTTGGGCTGCTTGCCCGCGAGGAAGCGTCGCTCGGCCTCCTCCCGGCTCAGCCCCTCCTCAGCCATCAGCGCATCGATCCGCACCTGGACGCCCGGCGTCTGCACCGTTCCGGGCAGCAGGGCGTGACAGCTCACCGGCTCGCCCGCCACTTCGATCGCGGTGGCGCGGGTCAGCCCTTGGAGCGCGGCCTTGGTGGTGACATAGTCGACCCGGTTGGCGGTGCCGCGGAAACCGTAGACCGATGTCATGTTGAATATCCGGCCGTAGCCGGCGGCGCGCATCACGGGCAGCAGCCGGCGGGTCGCAAGGAAGGCGGCGGTGAGGTTGACCGCCAGCGCCCGGTCCCAATGTTCGAGCGGGAACTGGTCGATCGGCGCGAAATGGCGGACGACCGCATTGTTGATCAGGATCTCGACCGATCCGAACCGGTCGATCGCCGCCGCGATCAGCCTTTCGACGTCGGCCGGGTCGGCAAGATCGGCGCGATGGTGGCCGCAGGCGACCCCGAATCCGGCGGCGAGTTCGGAGCCGAGCCGTTCGCAGCTCCCGTCCTCCGCAATGTCGCTGATCATCAGGTTGGCACCGGCGGAGGCGAGGGCGCGCGCCATCGCGGCGCCGAGCCCGCCGGCGGCGCCCGTCACCAGCGCGGTGCGGCCCGTGAGCCTAGCCACGGGGCACCGTCAATTCGCCGAGCAGGCGGGCGTCTTCCAGGCTGTCGAGCGCGAGCACGGTCTCGACGATCCGCTCCGCGGCCGCCTCGTCGAGCACGCCGGCGACGTTCCTGCGGAACTTGCCGATCACCTCCTCATTCGTCATCGGATTGGCGGCCGACCCGCGATTATGCTCCTCGGTTTCCTCGAGGCGGGAGCCGTCGCGCAGTTCGACCCGCACCACGCCCTTGAACTGCTCGGGGCCCGGCAGGCTCTCCTCGACGACATGCTCGATACGGTCGGCAAGGCCGAGGATGACCGGGTCGTGCAGCGACGCTTCCGCATAGCTGTCGCGGTCGAGCCGGCCGAGCGCCATTGCCTCGGCGAGCGTGTAGTGCAGGCTCACCCGGCCGTGGGAATCCGTCAGCGGGCGCCGCTTCTCGCTCAGCGGCTCGCAGACGATGCCGACGATATAGGGGGCGACCGGGCAGGTGATCCGCTCCACCTGCTCCGGGCGTATGGCGTGTCGCTCGCGCAGCCGCAGCAAGGCGTCGATATAAGGGTGGATGACATGCGCCGCCGGATAGGGCTTGAACGACGCGTTACGGCTGTCCCACCGCGTGCCGAGCCCATCGGTCAGCCGGCCGAAATCGGGCGGCGGCTCGGGCGACTGGAGGTGGGAGGCGAACAGGCCGAAGCGCCCCTCGAACACTTCCGCCGGCCCCGTGACTCCCTCCTTCGCCAGGCCGGCGGCGGCGATCCCGCTGTGTGCCGCCCAGCCGGGGTGGAGGAATTTCGACTGGGTGCCGTCGACCCAGCACTGGATGAGGCCCGCCGCGAAGCTGCCGACGATCCCGGCCGCGCAGGCGAGCTGGGCCGCGTCGCAGCGCAGCAGCCAGCCCGCCAGATAGGCGGTGCCGAACGGGGCGAACAGGCCGGAAGGATGGAAGCCGCGCTTGTGGAACTGGCCGGGCGTCACGCTGCCCGCACGGCTCGAAATCTCGTTGCCGATCGCCACCGCCGTGACGAGGTCGCGTCCGCTGCCCCGCCGTGCGTCGACCAGCGCCATCGCGGCGGCGACCGACGGGCTGCTGATGTGGACGATGGACTCATTGTGCGTGTCGTCGAATTCCAGCGCCTGGGAGAGGGCGCCGTTGACGAAGGCCGCCCCGGCCGCGCTGGCCCGCGCCGCCGATCCCCACAGGCGCGCTTCCTCGCCCGGATAGAGCGCGCCGGCGCGCCGCACCGCCTGGCCGAACGGCGTCGTCGATCCCGCGATCGACAGGCCGATCACGTCGAGCACCCGAAGGCGCGTGGCGGCGACCACATCGCCGGGCAGGTCCTCGAACCCCAGTCCTGCGACCCAGCGGGCGATGATGCGCGAATGCGTCTCCAAGAACCTCCCCCTGCCGACAGAATCGCGTTACCGGTATCAAAATTCCGACTACGCGGCCTTGGCCGGCGGCACAAGAGGGGCATTGCGGCGGGCGTCAATCTTCGCCAGAGTCGCTCGAAGGGGGCCGGCAGCCGGTCTGCATTGGGGCGCCGATCCGGCGATGGTTTCTCTCCGGCTGCGCGTATTCCGGAACGGCCTCGACGGGATGTTCGTCCCGCCCGATCAGTGGCCAGCTTGCACGTCTAGGAGGACAGGTGCCCGTATCGAAGAAGCCGTCGACGGTCGTGAGGATGCGCGACGTGGCCGAGCGCGCCGGCGTTTCGCGCATGACGGTGTCGCGCGCGCTCAACCGGCCGCAAAGCGTCGCGCCGGCCCTTCGCCAGCGCGTGCTCGATGCCGTCGCGGAGCTCGGCTATGTCCACAACCAGCTCGCCCGCAGTCTCTCCTCCCAGCGCTCGAACGTCATCGGCCTGGTGCTCCCGAGCCTGGAAAATTCGATCTTCGCCCAGACCGTGAAAGGCATCAGCGACCTGCTGCGCCCGGTCGGCTATCACCTGATGGTGGCGGAAAGCCCGGACGATCCGGAGGAGGAGGAACAGGTGATCGCCGCCTTCGTCGCCCAGCGGGTCGGCGGGCTCATCCTGCACGGTACCAGCCATAGCGCCAATGCGATCCGCATGCTGCGGTCGTCCGGGACCCCGGTGGTGGAGACGGGCGATCTTCCGGCCGATCCGGTCGACATGGTGGTCAGCTATTCCAACCGGGCTGCGGCCAAGGCGATGACGCTCCATCTGGCGCGGCTCGGCTACAAGAGGATCGCTTTCGCCAGCCTTGCCGCCAATCCCCGGGCGGAGCAGCGGCGGCTCGGCTTCATCGATGCCCTCGAGGAACTGAAGCAGAAGCCGGACGCCAGGCGCATGGTCGAGGTTTCGCGCGGCTTCGGCGGCGGCGAGGAGGCGATCGCCTATCTCGATCGGCGGTTGCCCGATGCGGACGCCTTGTTCTGTGCGGGCGACGTGCTGGCCGTCGGCGCCCTGTTCGAATGCGAGCGACGGGGATGGGGGGTGCCGGGGCGCCTCGCCATCGCCAGCTTCGACGATCTCGAACTGATGCGGCACGTCACCCCGCCGCTCACCTCGCTGCGCCTGCCGCGCTACGAGATCGGCCGCCGCAGCGCCGAGATGCTGCTCAACCATCTCGAGGACCGCAGGATGTCGGTGACGACCGTCGACCTCGGCTTCGAGATCGTCCAGCGCGCCAGCACCTGAACCGGTCCACGGGCTGCCGCTGGCCGTCGCCGGCGCCGCTTGAACCGCCGTCGCAATCGAGATACCGGTAACGAAACGGGCTTCCGGGAGAGGGAATATGGGGCGGCTGCAGGATCGAACGGCGCTGGTCACCGGCGGCGCGCGGGGCATCGGCCGGGCGATCGCCGGGGCGATGGCGCGCGAGGGCGCCTTCGTGATCGTCGCCGACCTGCTCGCCGACGAGGCGGCCGCCGCAGCGGAGGAGATCGGAGCGGCCGGCGGCAAAGCGGAAGGCGTTACGCTGGACATCGCCGACGGCGGCGCCTGCGACCGGCTCGCAGCCGCGCTTGCCGAGCGCGGGAAGCGCGTGTCGATCCTCGTCAACAATGCCGGAATCATCCGGCCCGGGCGGATCGACGGGCCGGATGCGGTCGCCGATTGGGAACGGACGCTGGCGGTGAACGTCAACGGTCCGTTCCGCATGTGCCGCGCCTTCCACGCGCAGCTGCGCGAGACACGCGGCGCGGTGATCAACCTGGCCTCGATCCGTTCCTTCGTCGCCGCCGGCAATGCCGCTGCCTATGCCGCGTCCAAGGGCGCGGTGATGCAGCTCACCAAGGCGCTGGCGGTGGAATGGGGCGAGGAGGGGATCCGGGTGAATGCGATCGCCCCCGGCTTCGTCGAATCCTCGCTCGTCCCGGACAGCGAGAAGACGCCGGAGCGCGAAGCGATGATCGTGACGCGCACGCCGCTCCGCCGCCAGGGCGTGCCGGAGGAGGTGGCCGGAGCCGCCGTCTTCCTCGCCTCCGACGATGCGCGCTACCTCACCGGCGCGATCCTCCCGGTCGACGGCGGCTATCTCGCGGGATGAATAGCGACATTAGCCACGTATCGCGGCGATGATCGCCTGATAGCTTTCGGGATCGACCGCGACGTCGATCAGGGCCGGCCCCCCGCTCGCGAGGGCGTCGGCGAAGGCCTCCGCCAGTTCCTCCTCCCGGGTCACCCGCCGGCTGTGCCAGCCGAAGCCGGCGGCGATGCGGGCGAAATCGGTGGGGGAAAAATCGATCCCCGCGGCCGCGAGCTGGCGCCGCTTCTGCTTGGCTGCGATCAGGGTGAGGGCGCTGTCGTTGAACAGGACGACGATCGGCCGCGCGCCATATTGGACGGCGGTGCCGAGCTCGCCCAGGCACATCATCAGGCCGCCGTCGCCGGTGAAGGCGATCGTGGTCCGCTCCGGCTCCGTCAGCGATGCGGCGATCGCGGCCGGCAACGCGAACCCCATGGTCGAAAGCCCGCGCGAGATCAGCGACAGGTTGGGCTCGGCGCAGCGCCACAAGTGGAGGACCGGCAGCATATGCGCGCCGGCATCGATGGTGATCCGGCTGTCGGCCGGCAGCGCCTTGCGCGCGGCATCGACCAGCGCCGCCGGCGCGATGCCGCGGCCCGTTTTCACCAGCGCCGCGGTCCATAGCGCCGCCTTGGCTTGCGCAAGTCCGTCCGCCGACCAGCCGGATGCATCGACCGCATCGCTCAGCGCCGGGAGCGCGGCGGCGACATCGCCGGTCACGGCAAGCTGAGGCGTCACCAGCGGGCAGGCGAATGCGTGGTTGGTCAGCTCGATCGTCGGAATGGCTCTGTAGCGCCACGGCTGGGGCGGGCCTTCGACCGGATCGAAGCCGTAGAGCAGGACTAGGTCGGCCGATCCGATCAGCTCCGCTTCGGCGACGCCGCCGGCATAGAGGCCGAGCCCGAGCGGCTCATGCTCGGACATCGCGCCCTTGGCCTTGTAGGTGGTGAGCACCGGGCAGCCGGTCGCGGCCGCAAAGCGCCGGAGCGCCGCCGCGGCTTCCGGCGCCCGCGCCTGAAGGCCGGCCAGCAGGATGGGGCGGCGCTTGCCGGCCGCGAAGGCGCGTGCGCGTTCGATCGCCGCAGGTTCGGGAGCGGGAAGGGCAGGGGCAGGGCGCGGTGTGGGCGTCCCCTCGCTCGCCCGCCTGATCGCGGCGCCGGTGACCTCGAGATAGGCGGGGCCCGGCGGATTGCCCTGCGCCGACGCCAGCAGCCGTTCCAGCTCCGCGAGAGGATCCTGGTCGCGCAGCACGCTCGACCCGCGCAGCATCGGCGCGAGCAGCGCCGCCTGGTCGATCCGCTGATGGCTGATGAAGCCCTGATCCTCCTCATAGCCGTCGGCGATCAGGAGCAAAGGCGCGCGGTCGAGATCGGCATAGGCGACGCCGTTGGCTGCGGCGGCGAGGCCGGGGCCGCGCGTCGTCATCGCCACGCCCGGCGCGCCGGTCAGCTCGGCGGTGACGCAGGCCATCATCACCGCTGCGGTCTCGGTGCGGGTGAGGACGAAGCGCACGCCCTGGCGCTCCGCGGCCGCGATGAAGTCGAGATTGCACTCGCCCCCGGGCACGCCGAAGATGTGGCGCACGCCCGCGGCGGCGAGCCGGGCGAGCATCGCTTCGGTCACGCTCTGCGGCGTCCCGGCCGCGCGCGGCGCATCGAGCGTCGCCGTCGCGGAGCCCGGTTCCGGATAGCGGGTCAGAGCGGCTGCTCCAGCGTCGGCGCGACATCTTCCAGCGTCACCCGGCGCAGGTCGCGCGGGACGGTCTTGTCGTCATAGCGGACGCCGCGGTGCATGGTGCAGCGATTGTCCCAGATGACGAGGTCGCCGACCGTCCAGTGGTGCTGGTAGACGAACTCCCGCCGGGTCGCGAATTCGATCAGGTCGCGGATCAGCGCCATCGCTTCCGGCCGCGGCATGCCCTCGATCGCGCCGATATGGGCCGACAGATAGAGCGCGAGCCGCCCGCTTTCCGGATGCCGGCGCACCAGCCGCTGCGGCACCGGCTTGCATCGCTCGGCTTCCTCCGGGCTGAAGGCTTCGAAGCCGAGCTGCGCGCGCGAATAGATGAGCGAATGGTAGGCGACGAGATCCTTCACCTCCGCCTTCAGCTTTGCGGGCAGGCGGTCCCAGGCCACCCTCGTGTCGATGAATTCCGTCTCGCCGCCTTCGGGCGGGATGACCTTCGCCTGCAGCATCGACCAATAGGCCGGGGTCGGCTTGAAGCTGCTGTCGCTGTGCCACAGCAGGTTGCCGAGGTTGAACATCCGCCGGCGATCGTCGGCCGGCCAGATCTTGCCGTCCGGGCCCAGGTTCGAAATGTCGTTGATCTTGAGGTTCGGGAGCCGCCGCCGTTCCTGGTCGACCAGGGTCGGCGTGTCCTCGATCCTGCCGAACTGCTGGGCGAAGGCCGCCTGCTCGTCGTCGCTCATCGCCTGGCCCGGCAGGACCAGCACGGCATAATGGTCCATTGCAGCCTTCAGCGCCGTCTTCTGCTCGTCCGACAGCGGCCGGCGCAGGTCCAGCCCCTCGGCGCGCGCGGCAAACAAGGGATGGATGGGCGTGCAGCGGAGCCCCGCCCGGCTCGTGTCCGGCGGTGACCCGGTGGTGGCTCCCGGAGATGCGTCGATCGCTATTTCGGCTGGCGCCTCTGCCGTCGCGGCGGCGGTCGCCGCGCTCTGCGTGGACACGCTCGGTCTCCTTCCAGTCTGCGAGCGGCCGGCGCCGCTCGCCGCGCCTTCCGCCTCTTCTTCCATCAAATCGTCCAGCTCCGCCACTCTTGTCGCGATCGTCCGATCGCACCGGCCGGCGGATCACAGGAATTCCAGCGGCCCTCGCCGCTGGCGCGCGGCGATCATTCCCCAAAGCCGGCGCAGGTTGGAATAACCTTTTGCGGAACGAGAATCATGAAGCGTTATAGCCGGGGTGGCAGCGCGGCGTTCTGGAATATGGTGACGCCGAATTCCGGCGAAGGGCACCACCAGTTTGAACATTGCCTGTCGCCCGCCTATCCCTCGCGGGAAGAGGAGGGAGGGGAGTGCAAATACGCCAGGCCACCGCCGCCGATCTGGACAGGCTCGTTCCGCTGTTCGACGCTTACCGGGTCTTCTACGGCCAGCCGTCCGATCCGGAGCTTGCCCGCTCCTTCCTGCGCGACCGGTTCGAGCATCTGCAGTCGATCGTCTTCCTCGCGCTCGCCAGGGATCGGCCGCTGGGCTTCACCCAGCTCTATCCGAGCTTTTCCTCCGCGCGGGCGCGGCGCATCTTCATCCTCAACGACCTGTTCGTCGTCGCCGAGGCGCGGGGAAGGGGCGTCGGCCGCGCCCTGCTCGCGGCGGCCGCGGAACATGGGAAGGCGGTCGGGGCGGCGCGTCTCACTTTGTCGACCGGCGTCGACAACCGGACCGCGCAGGCGCTCTATGAAGCGGCCGGCTTGACGCGCGACACCGCCTTCGTCTCGTACAACCTTCCGCTCGACTAGGGTCTGCGATGTGGCTGCCATTGTCCTCGGGCCGGATGTCGAAACGGCCGGGCTCGTGCGTTGGTCGTTGACAGCGTCCGTAACATGCCGCCGCTTCTCCGCGGCCGGGGTCGGTCAGGCGAAAGGGTAGGGAGCAGCCATCGTGCAGGAAGCAGGGCGGAATGCAGGAGCGCCAGCGGAAGACGCCCCCGCCGTCGCGCTGCGCGGGGCGCTCGTCTATTTCCTCGATGATCCGGTCTTGTCGGGAAGCGACCGTCCTTTCGTCCATGAAAGCGACGGCATCGTCCTGTGCCGCGGGGGAAGGATCGAGGCGGTGGGGAGCGCCGCCGATCTTGCGCCGCGCCTGCCGCCGGACGTCGAACTGCGCCATTTCCCCGGCTGCCTGATCTCGGCGGGTTTCGTCGACACCCATGTCCATTATGTCCAGACCGGCATCATCGGTTCCTACGGGGAGGGGCTGCTGGAGTGGCTGAACCGCTACACTTTCCCGGCCGAGCAGGCCTTTGCCGATCCGGCCCATGCCCGCGCGGTCGCCGGCCTGTTCTGCGACCAGCTCCTCGCCAACGGCACCACCAGCGCGCTCGTCTTCTGCGCCGTCTATCCGCGGTCGGTCGACGCCCTGTTCGCCGAGGCGGAGGCGCGGGGCATGCGGATCGCCGCCGGCAAGGTGCTGATGGACCGCAACGCGCCCGACGCGCTGCGCGATACCGCCCGCACCGCCTATGACGAATCCAGGTCGCTGATCGCTCGCTGGCACGGCAAGGGGCGCCTGCTCTACGCCATCACGCCCCGCTTCGCGCCGACCAGCAGCGAGGAGCAGCTCGAACTGGCCGGGGCCCTGTGGAAGGAGAGTCCGGGCACCTACGTCCAGACCCATATCGCAGAAACCCGGGACGAGGTGGCCTGGGTGCGGGAACTGTTCCCGGGGGACGAAACCTATCTCGGGATCTACGACCGGTTCGGTCTCGTCGGGCCGCGATCGGTGCTTGCCCATGGCATCCATCTCGAGGAAGCGGAGCTGTGCGCCTGCCACGAACGGGGCGCCGCCGTCGCCCATTGCCCCACATCCAACCTGTTCCTCGGCAGCGGCCTGTTCGACATCCGCCGCACCCGCGATCCGCGCCGCCCGGTCCTGGTCGGCATGGGCACCGACATCGGCGCGGGCACCAGCTTCTCGATGCTCGAAACCCTGGGCGAGGCCTATAAGGTCGCCCGCCTGGGCGGCGCCCTGCTGGACCCGGTCGAAAGCCTCTATCTCGCCACGCTCGGCGGCGCCCGCGCGCTCGGGCTGGACGGGAAGATCGGATCGATCCGATCGGGGTGGGAGGCCGATCTGGTCGTGCTCGATCCCGCCGCGACGCCGCTGCTCGCCTTCCGCAGCGCCCGCGCGCAGTCGATCGAGGAGCTGCTGTTCGTGCTGATGACCCTGGGGGACGACCGTGCGGTGCGGGCCACCTTCGTCGCCGGCCGGGAAGTCCCTTCGCGCGACCGCCCCCCGGAACATTGAGCCCGCGCGGCTCTTTCCTCTCCTGAGCCCGCAAGGGCACCCCGGAACAGGAGAAAAATGGGCATGGCCGACAGCACGAACGAAGACAAGGTGTGGGCGCTGATGGAGAAGATCGGCTTCTGCATGCTCGCCAGTCACGACGGCGAATGGATCCGTTCCCGTCCGATGAGCGCCTATGTCCGGCGCGACGAGAATGCGATCTATTTCCTCACCGACGTCGACAGCGCCAAGGACGAGGAGGTGGCCGCCCGGCCGCAGGTCGATCTCGCCTTCGCCGATACGTCCGGCCAATCCTATGTGTCGCTCACCGGCCGGGCCAGCGTGTCGAACGACCGCGAGCGCATCCGCGAGCTCTTCTCGACCCCGGCCAAGGCCTGGTGGGACGACGCCGAGGATCCGCGGATCCGGGTGCTGAAGGTCACGCCGCATGACGCGCAATATTGGGACAGCCCGGGCACCATCCGCTCCTACATCCGGATGGCCGCAGCCGCGGTGTCGGATGCCCGGCCCGATCTTGGCGAAAACCGCAAGGTCGACATGGAAGCGCGTGCCTGAATCCAGGCGGGATGGGGCGGCGTCCGATGATCTGACGCGTGGGCGCGACGAACGGTTTTCGGCGCCGCTCCATCCATAATGGACCAAGATTCCGGAAAGAACTAACGATAAAAATCAACAAGATAACGGTCGTTCCTTAAATGTCCTCGGATGGCTTGTGCTGCTCCCGTCGGGCCGCTTCTTCATCCACTCACCCGAGCGGAAGCACAGCCGGTCATAAACCCGTTGTCGGCGCCTCGGCGCTCCGCTTGTGGGGCGGACTTCGTTAACCAAAGGGATGAAAAGCGATGTACGCGTCCGTGTCCAGAATTGCCCCGACTGTCATGCTTTTGGCCGGTTCGGTGGCCCTCGGCGGCTGCGCCACCAAGGGTTTCGTCAGGGAGCAGGTCGCCGTCGTCAGCCAGCGCGTCGATGCGCTGGAAGCGCGGCTGCAGGAAACCGACGCAACCGCCAAGGCTGCGCAGGCGGAAGCGCAGGCCGCATCCGGCCAGGCGCAGAGCAACGGCCAGCGCCTGGATCAGCTCAACGCCCGCGTCGACGGGCTCGAACAGCGGCTGCAGGAGCGCAAGCGTCCTCGCAACTGATGCCGTCCGATCCTATGCTGACGGAGTTGTGATCGCCTTTTGCCTGTACGAGTCCGTCGCATGACCATCTTCAGAATCCTGGCGCTTGCCGGCCTTGTCCTGGCGGTTCCGGTGTCCGCACCGGCGGCGGAGAAGGCGGCGGCGCCGGGATCACCTCCCGCCGAGGCGGCGGAAGACGAGGAACCCGAAAGCGGCCCGGTCCTGTCGCCGGCGGCGATGCGCGTCGCCGACTGGATCGCCGCATCCGGCGACAATCGGGAGCTGCCCTACGCGATCGTCGACAAGAAGGCGGCGCGGATCTTCCTGTTTGACGGCGATGGCGAGTTCGTCGCCGACGCGCCCGTGCTGATCGGGATCGCCGAGGGAGACGAGGCCACGCCCGGCGTCGGCAGCAAGAATCTCGCCGAGATCGGCCCGGCCGAGCGGACCACGCCGGCCGGCCGCTTCCTCGCCAAATATGGCCTCGCCGTCGGGCGGCAGCGGGTCCTGTGGATCGACTATGCCACCTCGGTGGCGCTCCACCCGATTCCGGCCGGCGCGAGCAGGAAGGAACGCCGTCGCGAACGGATGCTGTCCGAGACCATCGAGGACAATCGCATCACCTTCGGATGCATCAACGTCCCCAAGCTTCTCTACTACAAGAGCCTGCGTCCGCGGTTCCAGAAGAAGGGCGGCTACGTCTATGTCCTGCCCGACGTGAAGCCGATCGAAGAGGTCTTCCCCCGCCTGCGCGTCCATGCCCTCGGCGCCGGCAGCACGATCGCCCGATAGGCCTGGCTGCCGCGGCGCTGGTGGCTGCTCCCGCAGCTCGGCTGGCAGGTGCTGGTCGTCAGCCTGTTGCTGATGGCGCGGCGCGCTCTTGCGTGGCGGCGGGTGGTCGAGACCTGCACCATCGTCGAGCCTCCGCTTCCAGACGCCGATCGCGCATTCCGGCTCCGGCTATCGGCTGCACCGCTCCTGGTGGGCGGCCTCGTCGCTCCAGTCAGCCGGAGCCATGCGCCGATGCTCAAGCGGGCCGGCTGACGCTGACTCGGGCGCCCATGCGGCCTCAGAACTGGTCGAGCGTCGCTCGTACCCAGTGAATGAATTCGTGGTTGGCGCTGCGCAGCGTCGCTGCCGACGCCTCATATTCCGGCGTCTTCTCGGTGAGGCGCACGGCCGGCCAGCTCGCCTGGTGCATCGCCGAGGCCGAGCGCATCTTCGAGAAGTGGTCGCGATAGGCCTGCAGGAGATCGGGGCGGGCGAGCTCCGCCAGCCACTGTTCCGCCAGATGATTCACCTCGGTGATCTGGACCGCCAGCCGCCGCCGGCAGTCGATCAGGTCGTGCCGCTTGCGGTCGTCGGTGCGGGATACGACCCGGCCGATGTCCGTCTGGACTCTTTCCAGCTCGTCGAGCGCATGTCTGATCCTGGCCGGCATCAGCCCTCCCTGCCTGGCTTCGCCGTCCGCGAGCAGAATGGCGCCGCGAGCGAACGCATCGTCGATCGGTGCACGGCAATGGCGGACGGTGGCGGGGTCCACCACTGCTCCCAACGGTGCGTTGCCCTTCTGCTGGTCGCCTGCCGCCATGCCGGCGACCTTGGCGCTAGTGCCTTGGCTCAGGCGTCGGCCACCTCCTCGACGAAGATTATCCGCTCTGTGGACATGGAGATCCTGTCTGGTGCGTATCCGCGCCGAAGGCCGCGCCTTCACCGCGGCCTCGATCGGCTCATCGTTCGCGCGCCCCTGCGCATCGAAATCATCGGCGCCGCCGAGAGGGCGGGATCCCGTGGATGCTCGCTCAGATCACCGCACGCCGGCTCAGACCGCCAGCTCCGTGCACAGCATCTCCTCGACGTCGCGCGCGACGCGCGGCGCATTGGGGGAGCGGGCGATGACTCGCCGTAGCGGCGGGAAGGGCACGTCGAGCGTTTCGAGCCGCCCTGCCGCCACCGGCTCGGACACCAGCTTGGCCATTACGTAGCCCACCCCCTGGCCGCCCTCGACCATCGCGACCAGCGCATCCACGAATTCGATGAACACCGGTTCCCTGACCGGCCTCAGGCCGACGCTGCGGAGCAGGCCGCGCGCCCAGCGTGCGCCCGTCCATTTGGGGACAGGGAACAGATATTGCAGGTCGTTGAGCGTGCAGTCTCCCGCCGTCAGGCGGGATCGTGTGCCCGGTGGGGCAATGAGGGTGAAGGGCAACTCGCAGATCGGGCGCGCATTGGGCGGTGCGGTCGAATGGATCGGTACGGTGAACACCGCCAGGTCGATCTCCCCGGCCTCGATCGATCGCATCGCCTCGCGCGGCGTAACGGCGGGATGGAACTCGATCTCGATCTCCGGATGATCCCGGTAGATGCGGGGGATGAGCGGCCTCAGGTGCTGGTCGCGCAGGAATGGGCCCGCACTGATGTGGAGCGGGATCTTCTCCTGGGGCTTGCGCCGGTCCCTCCGGAACAGGCTGTCGCAGGCGATCAGCATGGCTTCCACCGCCTCCAATGCTTCCTCGCCGTCCGCCGTCAGCATCGGCGTAGTGCCCTTGCGCCTCAGGAAAAGGCGTCGGCCGAGCCGTTCCTCGAGCATCTTGATCTGTTCGCTGACGGCCGGCTGTGAAATGTGCAGCTGTTCAGCGGCCTGCCCGAAGCTTCCCGCACGCGCCGCGCAGGCAAAGGTGCGCAGCTGCGAGAAGGTGACGTCCTCGGCGAGACGCAGTCCTTCCAGTCCCCACATAAGCGGCCTCCTATGAGTTGCGATAAGCCCCCGATCGGTTGCTTTCGATTGCTTATCACGTTCAGATTTAACGCGTTAGCGATCCGGTGGGGTCTCAATTCGGAAAAGCGCGCAGTCGTTTCGAAGCGGCGCCCAGACGCGCGGAAGGAGCAGGATGAAGAGGATGAATCGTGGGGAATCGCTTTGTCGTTTTGCGATGAGCCGCAGGCATCTGATGCTCGGCAGCTGCCTGGCGGCACTCGCTCCGCTGGCGCAGCCGGCCTTCGCCCAGCAGGATGGCCAGGCCGGACAGCCGGCCGCGTCCGCGCAGCAGGGCGCTGCGCGGTCGGGGTCCGGGGACATCGAGGAAATCGTCGTCACTGCGCGCTATGTGGCGGAAAATATCCAGGAGACGCCGATCGCGATCACGGCACAGTCCAGCGAACAGCTGGAGGCCGCCGACGTCACCAGCATGAGCTCGCTCGGCAATGTCGTGCCGAACCTGTTCACGATGCCCGGTGATTCCCAGTCCGCCGGCACGCCGGTCATCGGTCTGCGCGGTGTGATCCAGGGCACGACCTCGAGCCTGGCGGTGCCGCCCGCTGTCGCCATCTATACCGACGACATCTACCACGGCACCACTGCCGGATCGGAGCTGGATTTCACCGACGTCGACCGGGTCGAAGTGAACCGCGGTCCGCAGAGCACCCTGTCCGGAAACGCCAGCATCGCCGGTTCGATCAAGCTCTACACCATGGATCCGCGCGGCGACGGTTCGGGATTCCTGAGCCTGGCCTATGGATCGCGCAATCATATGGAGGCGGCGGGCGCACTCGACATCGGGCTTTCCCCCACGTTGGCCATGCGGGTGTCCGGGCATTTCGAGCAGCAGGACGGATTCGGCAGGCGCCTCGACTTCACCTGCATGATGGACCGGCTCGGGACGCCGGAACTGGCCGGCTCGCTTCCCTATTTCGAGCCCGATTCCGCTCGCAAGGATTGCGTGATCGGCCGCACCGGCGGCGGCAAGATCGCCGTCGGCCAGGCCAAGCTGCGCTGGCAGCCCACGGACGACATCGACCTCCTGCTGACGGCGCGCCATCGCGAGGAGGATCTCGAGGAGACTGCCGAAGTCTCGCTCGGCTACCGGCCCGCCTGTTTCGACACGCCGGACTGCACGGCCGCGGCCGGCGCCCAGGCCTATCACCGGGCCACCTTCAACACCTTCGGCATCACGGTCGGACCCTGGTTCGTGCCGCCCGAACGCGACGGCGGCATCTACGACACCTATGCGACCAACTGCCGGCCGATGCTGGACCTGTCGGGAGGCGGCTTTCCCGAGGATTATCCGACCGGCTTCTGCTTCGATCGGGGCAAGACCGCCCACCACACCCTGTTGTCGGCCAGGCTGAAGGCGCGCCTCGCCGACAAGGTCAACATGACGGCGATCGGCGGCTACACCGATTATGCCAATGATTTCACCCAGCATGGCGATGCCTCGCCGCTCGCGCCCGTCATCTCGCACTTCAACAATCGCGACGAGCAGTGGACGGGCGAGCTTCGGTTCGACGGGACCTTGCTGGACGATCGCCTGGAATGGGTGGTCGGCGGCTTCCTGATGCGCCTCACCGGGCACCAGGACAATATCCTCAGCTTCTCCAACATCTACCAGGACTCGAAGGTGAAGGGGAAGAACGAGTCCCAGTCGGGCTTCTTCCACCTCGACTATCATCTCACCGACCGCTGGCGCATCTCCGGCGGCGCCCGCTATTCCGATACCAAGATCTCGATCACCATCGACAATCCGCAGGGCGTCTCGGTCCTCGATCCGATCAGTTCGGGCGAGAAGCGCTGGGACTGGCTGATCTCGACCGACTACAAGATCACCGACGACATTCTCGCTTACGCGTCGATCGCGACGGGATCGCGTCCGCCCGGCCTCACCACCATCGTGATCACGCCGCGCCAGTTGCAGCCGACCTCGGCCGAGGAGCTGATCAACTACGAAGCGGGCGTGAAGGCCGATCTGTTCGACCGCCGGCTGCGGGCGAACGTGAACGCCTTCTACATGGACTATAAGAAGCTCTCGACCACGGTCCGCGGCATCGAATGCCGCAACGAGCCCGGCGATACCGCGACCTGGTTCAACGTGGATCAGACCGATCCGCAGGCCCAGGTGATCTGTTCCCAATTCCCCGGTGCGCCCGACCCGATCGCCTTCCAGATCAACATCGGCAAGCCGGCGACGATCAAGGGCTTCGAATGGGAGATCACCGCAGCGCCGATCGACGGCCTGCGCTTCGACTGGTCCGGCGGCTACAACAAGTTCGAGTCCGGCGAAAAGACGCCGGGCGCCCCCGGCTATTATGCGCCCGGCAACTACCGGCAGCCGGAATGGAACATGCACGCCAACGTCTCGTACGACATCGAGACTCCGATCGGCACCTTCACGCCGCGCCTCGACTGGAGCTGGCAGTCGAAGCAGACCTTCGATCCCACGCCGCAGACGGACGCGCCCGATCCCGTCTACGTCATCGATCCCTATTCGGTTTGGAACGGCCAGATCGCCTACGAGGCCCCGGGCGGCGACTGGACCGCGGTGTTCCAGGTCACCAATCTGGCGGACAAATGGTACCATTATCAGGTCTATCAGGGGACCATCAACACCTACACCCGCGTGGCGCCGCCGCGTGAGTTCAAGCTGACGGTCAGCCGTCGGTTCTGATCGGCAGACACCCGATTCCCGCTCATCCCCCACCCACCCCCCGGCGGGAATCGGGTACCTCTTCAGTCAATTGGAGTTGCGAATGAAAGGTCTGGGAGAACGTATCCTCACGACGCATGTCGGAAGTCTGTGCCGGCCGGCGCCGCTGCTCGAAATGATCGTCGACAGGGTCCTGGGCAATCCCGTGGACGAGCAGGAATTCGAGTCCCTGGTGGCGCGTAGCGTCAGTGACGTGGTGGCGAAACAGGCCGAGGTCGGGATCGACATCCCGAGCGACGGCGAATTCTCCAAGCCCGATTTCCACAATTATGTCGTCAACCGGCTGGGCGGGCTCGAAGCGCGCGAGGTGACGCGGTCGGACGGCCTCTATTATCCCAAGCTCGCCGAGGAATTCCCCGGCTTCATGAAGCAATATGGCGACATGTACCGCACCATGTGGCTGCCGCCCGAAGTCCCGCGCGACAAGGTCGAGGCGGCGCTGAAGGTCGCCGTTCCCCGCACCTTCGTGACCGGGCCGATCACCTATGTCGGCCATGCCGAGCTTCGGCGCGATCTCGACAATTTCAAGGCGGCGCTCGCGCCCCACGACTTCGCCGACGCCTTCGTCCCCTCCGCCACGCCTTCCCGGTCCGATGCCATCGCCGGCGACGTCTATGCGTCGGAGAAGGACTATCTCTACGCCCTCGCCGATGCGATGCACGAGGAATATAAGGCGATCGTCGACGCCGGCTATATGGTCCAGCTCGACCTCGGCCTGCCGTCCCGCAACCAGGTGCTCTACGGCAAGGCCAACCCCAGCGTCGAAGACCTGCGTCGCGCGTCGGAGCTGCAGGTGGAAGCCTATAACCATGCCTTGCGCGGCATCCCGACCGAACGGGTCCGCTACCATCTGTGCTGGGGCAGCATGAACACGCCGCACACCACCGACGTGCCGTTGAAGGAATTTGTCGAGCTGATCCTGAAGATCGATGCGAAATATTATGTGATCGAAGGCGCCAATCCCCGCCACGAGCATGAATGGATGGTGTGGCAGGACGTGAAGCTGCCCGAGGACAAGGTGCTGGTCCCCGGGATCGTCAGCCACCAGACCAATGTCGTCGAGCA
>Ga0182748_1000768_pt1 | contig 32819 bp, 41 predicted proteins | sample eDN3rd37CKraftOP_FD_128877 | JGI IMG/M metagenome (GOLD analysis project Ga0182748, IMG submission 128877) | Enriched Organic Plus compost microbial communities from Emeryville, California, USA - eDNA 3rd pass 37_C Kraft OP (version 2) (version 2) ...
GACATCACCTTCGAGGCCGTGGCCCCTCAGGGTGCTCTTCGATCGCGTCCAGATTGCGCGTCCACATCGCCCGGTAACCCTCCAGCCACTCGTCGACGGCTTTCAGCTGGGACGGTTCGAGCCGGTATATGCGCCGTTGGGCCGCAACCGTTGTACTGACGAAGCCGGCCTCACGCAGCACCTTCAGATGCTTGGAGACGCTCGGTTGCGACAGTCGGAGGTGTTCGACGAGCTCCGTGACGCTCGACTCGCCGAGGCGCAGCTGGTCGAGGATGTCTCGACGAGCCGGCTCGGCGAGCACAGCGAACGGATCGGTGCGCACTCAGTTATATTCCGCCATCGGAATATAACTGTCAAGGCATACGCAGTGCACTCGAACATATTGCGCCGTCACCGACCCCGTAGGATCACGTGGTGCCTTACATCCTGCAGCTTGACTCTTCAGCGAACCTGTCGTCTTCGGTGTCCCGATACCTGACCGAGAAGTTCGCTCAGCGGTGGGCGGCCGGTGCGCCCGACCGGGAGATTCGCCGGCGCGATCTGCACGTCGAGCAGTTGCCGCACCTCCCGACCAACGCATTGCACTTCACCGCCGACACCCGCCCACAGGATGCGCAGGCTCCTTCGGCTTCTGCCGAGGCGCTGCAGTCCGCCCTGGTGACCGAATTGAGCGAAGCCGACGCAGTTGTCATCGGCGCACCGATGTACAACTCGTCGATGCCCTCGACGATCAAGGCGTGGCTGGACTACGTGCACGTGATCGGACTGACATCGCCGGCCGCCGAGGGAGTGTGCCCGCTGCGCGGAAAGCGGGTGGCCGTTGTCTCGGCCCGCGCGACACCCACGGGGCAGGATCCTCGCACCGACCTCGCCGTCGGACCGTTCTTCACGATCCTCGGCGGGTTCATGGCCATGGACGTCGAAGGATTCGTCGTCCACAGCGAACCACCGGCCGCCGAAGGCGACTTTTACCGTCCGGTCGCAGAAGTGGAGGCCGAACTGTTGGAGTGTGCCGACCGCTGGCGGTGAGTATCGGCTACTGCTTGCTGAACGCGGTCGGCCTCACCACGATGATCACGCGATCGGCCTTGTCGGCGGGTGGCTCGGTCAACGGGCCGTCGTAACGGTCGTTCAGCTTGAGGTAGAACGCGCCGGTGGGGTCGGGCACGATGTCCTCGACCAGGCCGCGCACCTCGAGGTAGCGGTAGGGGTTGTCGGGATCGATGACGGACATCGCGACCGCCGGATTCGCCTTGATGTTGCGGTACTTCTGCCGCTTGGTGGTGTGGGTGAACCGCAGCACCTCACCGTCCCAGGCGAACCACATCGCGTTCACCTGAGGAGTGCCATCAGGACGGACAGTGGCGAGATGCCCGTACAGGGGCCGTTCGAGCAGAGATTCGTAACCCTCGGGCACGGCGACCATGGCGATCCTCTCGTTGGTGACGTCCTCATCGCAGTTCTACCGCACGTCCGTATCGAATGCATCGACCGATGGGCGGGCAAAACTCCGGCAACCGACACCGGGGCGTGGATCGGGGATATGCTCTGCGCGAATGCGCGTCCCCGTGGCCACAGCGCGCTGTCGACGTGGAGGTTGCACCATGCGAGCCGCACGGACATCGGCGACGATCCTCCTGGCGATTCTGGCACTGGTTGTGCCGCCGCCGGTCACAGCGCAACCGCTCGAGTTGGCCGCGAGGCTGGATCGCGCGATAGAAGCGCGGCTGGCGCAGATGGGTGCGCCAGGTGCGATCGTGAGCCTGTCGATCCCCGGTGAGATCGACTACGTGAAGACGTTCGGTGTGGGTGACACAGCCACAGGGGTCCCCATGCTGGTGGACAACCACCACCGCATCGGCAGTGTCACGAAGACATTCACCGGAACCGCGATCCTACAGCTCGTCGAGCAGGGGCGAATCCGCTTGAGCGACCCAATTTCCCGGTATGTCGAAGGTGTTCCGTCCGGTGAGGTGATCACGCTCGATCTACTCGGCCGGATGCGCAGCGGGCTCATTGACTACACCGAGACGGGTGACTTCATCGAACGGCTCTACCGCGAATCACCCACGGGGCCAGATGCTTTCGCCGTGACTCCCCGCGAACTGGTCGAGTCGGCGTTCGCGCAACCGCTGAAGTTCACACCGGGCAGCCGGTACGAGTACTCCAACACCAACACCGTGCTGCTCGGCATGGTGGTGGAGAAGGTGGCCGGAGTGCCGCTGGGACAGTATCTGCAGGACAACATCTTCGGCCCGGTGGGGTTGAGCCAGACCAGCTATCCGGGCAATGGCTGGTTACCCGGGCCATATGCGCACGGGTACAACAAGGCGCCGAACGACGCGATCGTGGACACCACGCTGTGGAACCCCTCGTTGGCGGACGCAGCCGGGAAGATCGTGTCGAATGTCCACGACATGCGAACGTGGACCAAGGTGTTGGGCAGCGGTGCGCTGCTGCAGCCGGACACACAGGCCGAGCGGATCAGCAACGGTTCCGAGGTGGTCCCCGGGGTCGACTACGCATTCACGATCTTCGACGTCCAGGGCTGGCGCGGGCACAACGGCGACATCCCGGGTTACGCCACGGTCGCGGTCTACCTCCCGCAGCGCGACGCCACATTGGTCGTGTTCGTCAACTCCGATGTGCCCGAACCGCATTCGGCGGGGCAGATCGCGGATGTGGTGACCACCATCGCGACACCTGACCACGTCTACGCGGTGGGCCCGCAACCGCCCCTCATGCTCGAGGACACCGACGACCGACCCGCCGGCTAGAACTTGAGGTAGCCGCCGTCGATACGCAGCACGTCGCCGGTGTGGTACCGGCTGGCCGAACCGGCCAGATAGACCGCCACTCCACCGATGTCGTCCGCGGCACCCCACCGCCGCACCGGGACACGCGGCAACACACGCTCGCGGAAGCGTTCGTCGGCCAAACCGTCCGCGGTCATCTCGGTGTCGAACCATCCGGGCGCCACCGTGTTGGCGCGGATTCCGTGACGGGCCAACTCGACGGCCATGCTGTCGATCAGTCACGCGACGCCGGCCTTCGACGCCGCGTAAGCGGGTTGGCGCGGCATGCCCTGGAACGCGCCCAGGCTGGACACCGCCACCAGGCTGCCACCGCGGCCCGCCTCGATCATCTGGCGCGCCGCTTCACGAAGCGTGACGAACACGCCGTCCAGGTCGACGCGCGTGACTTCCCGGAACATCTCGAGCGACGTCTCCAGAACCGGAGTGAACTCACCACGCACCCCGGCGTTGGCGAAACACGAGTCCAGAAAACCGAATTCGCCACGAACACGCGCCATGGCAGCCGTGGTCGCCTGCTCGTCGGCGACGTCGCACACCAGCGGAAGAACGGGCCGGCCGTGCCGTCGTAGGTGCTCCGCAGCGGTCTCCAGGCGGGAGGCGGTGCGTCCGAGGATGGCCACAGCAGCGCCGGCGCGGGCCAGCCCCTCGGCCATACCCAGGCCTATGCCGGAACCGCCGCCGGTGACAACCGCGACGTGGCCGGTCAGATCGAAGGGATTCTCAGGTGTTGCTGCGTCGGTCACGGGCCGACTCTACGCAGACGCGCTACGGAGGAATCCGGGTGCCCCGCGTACGACTCCACCGGTGCCCGGCGCGTCCGCGCAGGCCGGGTTCTGCGCCGGTCCGATCACCGGTGGCGCGTCAGTGGGGGGCCGGTTGGGTCCACCGTGGATCGATGCTGACCGGAATGGATGGCTCGCAATCAACTGTCTTGTTTCCCACCAGGTTTCAATGCCGACTCCGGTAAACCTATTGCAGGGTATGAGAATTCGATGCGAAGCTGTACCGATTCGTTCGAACGCCACCTGGCTGTGTTACCACCGGGATCGACCCCGCACAGCCACCTCTAGTCGCACTTTCAGCAAACATGGTGTCCCATTTGGACAATGCGCGGAACGCCTGAGGAAACTTGTGAGGTTCCTGTGCGATTTTGCGAGATCGCGATTGTTCTAATACAGTTCACGGCTAACGGCGACAGTGCAGTAGCACCAGTTTGGGTGACGCCGATCACAACATGGCAAATCGGGAATATCCGCACCACGGGTGTGGTGTGTCCTAGGTCGGCCAGTTCGTGCGTCGCTGCGGCTGCAACGCGCTCAGCAAATTTTGCTGGCGTTTACCGACCATTTCGGTGACAAGTCACCGGATCGCGACCCGTGCGCGGTCACGCCACGCTGCTCAGCTCCCGGGCGGCGGGGTTCAGGGGGAGTACGAGGTCCGGCACACGGATCCACAAGTTCACACCCCAGAAGAGAGCAGAACTATGCCGAAACACCGAATGCCTGCCACATCCGGCGCGCAGAAACCTGTGAAGAAGATCCTCGCCGGCGTGCTCGTGATGACGGGCATCGGTGGGGCGGGTCTGCTGTCGACGCCCACGAACCGCGAGGCCGCCGTCGCAGTTGAGCAACAGCCTGCGCTGGAAGCCGCGGTGGCGCCGGTCGTCGCACCCGCCCCCGCGCCGGTGGCTGCGCCCGCGCCGGTGGCCGCCGTGACCAAGGACTCCGACGCGCAGGCGGTCGTCAGGGCAATCGTGGCCCAGGGACAGGCGGCCGGGCTGAATGAAGACCAGATCAAGACGATCATCGCCACCGCAAAGATCGAGTCCGGTTTTCGTCCTGCGGTCTCCGGTGGTGTGCAGGCCTATGGGAGCCGCGGTACCAGGGCTGACGAGGTCATCGGCCTGTTCCAGGAAAAAGCCAGCTTCGGCACGGTCGAAGAGCGCCAGGACCCCAACAAGGCAATCGCCCGGTTCATTGTCCGATTCAATGATGCGTTCAGGAAGTACGGCACCAGCGACAACGTTCTCGCGGCGACGCTTGCCCAGAACCCGCAGCTGCGCAAATACCGCAGTGGTGGCGTCGGTACGCACTACTACAACACCGTCCGGGCCGCGATGGGCGCGGCCGCGGACCTGTACAACCAGGCCACCGCCGCCACGCTCTGACGCGGTACGAGGGCAGTAGGCGCAAATCACGGCGTACCCTGCCCACGCGGCCGCCAGGGGTCGGAGCGGATTCGATGACGGAAAATCGCTTGCCGCTCCACGCCGCCTGAAAGGTTCGCGTCGTGAGCTGCCGACTGCGCTGGGCTTCGAGGTTCAGCTTCACAACGCGTCGACGTTCAGCCAACCGTCGATCATGAACGCGTCGCCGCGTGCCACCACGGTCGCCCCGCCGTGCCCCGGATAGTGCGCGGGAATGACGGCGGCACGCCGCCTGGACGCCTCGGTCAGCACGCGTCGACGCGTCACTGCGGCTTGGTCGAAGTCCTCGTCGAGCACACATGAATCCGTGGGGTGGTGGATCTGCATGGGGCTGTGGGTGAGGTCCCCGACGAACACCGCCGGTCGGCCCGCATCCAGCCACAGCACCGATGAGCCGGGTGTGTGGCCCGGAGCGGGCCGCAACCTCAGCGACTCGCTGATCTGGTAGTCATCGGACCACAGTTGGATCTGACCCGCCTCGTCAACAGGAAGAATACTGTCGGAGAACAGGATTCGGCTCGCATCGAGTCGCGCCTGATGCTCCTCGTCCCGGCCGGGGCCCCGGGCGTCGGCATTTTCCGGGTGGTAGTAGCGGTAGTCGGCTTCCGGCACGAGATAGCGGGCGTTCGGGAAGGTCGGCACCCATCGATCGTTCTCGCGTCTGGTGTTCCACCCGACGTGGTCGGTGTGGACGTGGGTGTTGACGACGATGTCCACCGAGGCGGGGGAGACGCCCGCGGCTTCGAGCGCCTCGAGGAAATCGGTGTCGAGACCAGCCAGGAATGGCATGGCCGGGCGGTCGCGACCGTTGCCGACGCCGGTGTCGACCAGCACCGTGAGTCCGTCGACCTCGATGACCCACGTCTGCACCAGGGCGTGCCACTTGTCGGAGTTCCAGAACGTGGGGCTCAGTTCGGACGCGAGTTCCTGCCACACGTCGTGTGGGGTTCGGGGAAACATGGTGAGCGGTAGATCAAGACGCCATTCGGCCACCCGTGAGATGGTCGCGGCACCCAACTGCGTGCGGTCGGCCATACACGAAGATTATCGAGTCATCCCAGGATCGCGCGCGCGGCGCGTTCTGCGATGAGCATCACCGGCGCATTTGTGTTGCCGGAAGTGATGTTCGGCATCGCGGAGGCATCGGCCACCCTCAGACCGGCGACCCGGAAGACGCGCAGATCGGTATCGAGAACTGTGGTGGCCGAGGTAGGCAGACCATGTGTGTCGAACGCACCCATTGCACACGTGCCGACCGGATGGAAGATCGTCGTACCCAATTCGCGCGCCGCCTGCTGCAGATCGTCGTCACTCGCCAGCTGCGGGCCGGGAAGCATCTCCTCCGGAGAATATCGGGCCAGTGCCGGGGCGGACATGATCTGCCGCGTCATTCGCAGGCCTCGCACCGCCTTTTGGCGATCGTCGTCCGTGGACAGGTAGTTGCAGAGAATCTTCGGGTCGGCCAGCGGATCCGCGGTGGCCATCCGCACGTGGCCGCGGGAAGTTGGGCGCAGATTGCACACCGAGGGAGTGATGGCCGCGAAGGGGTGCAGGGGTTCGCCGAACTTCGGCAGGGACAGTGGCTGCACGTGCCACTCCAGGTCAGGGCTGGCCAGAGTGGGGTCGCTCTTGGCGAAGGCTCCGAGCGTGGACGGCGGCATGGTCATGGGCCCCGAGCGCAACAGCAGGTACTGAATTCCCATGCCCGCGCGCGTGATCCAGTTGCGGTAGAGCGTGTTGACGGTACGCGCACCGCGGACGCGGAAGACCGTCCGAAGCTGCAGATGGTCCTGAAGATTCTCACCGACGCCGGGCAGGTCCACGGCCACAGGCACCTGGTGCTCGGCGAGTAACCCGGCCGGACCCAGACCCGAGACCTGCATCAGATGGGGCGAACCGATGGCGCCGGCACTCAGGATCACTTCACGCCGGGCTCGGACGTCGACAATCTGTCCGTCTTTGAGCAGCCGCACCCCTGTCACTCGATGCTGCGCCGTCGTCCAGGCCCCCCGACGTTGCTCCTCGCTCACCTGATCGTCCATCAGCAGCCGCAGAGCGCGCGTTTGCGTATAGACGGTGAGATTGCGACGGTGCGCGACAGGGTGCAGGAACGCATCGGCCATCGACCAGCGCCGACCACGCCGTTGGTTGACGTGGAAATACGCGCTGCCGGAGTTGTCGCCGCGATTGAACTCTTCGATCGGGGTGATGCCGAACTGGGCAGCGGCGGCCTGCCAGGCGTCGAGGATCTTCCACCGCACACGCGGCCGCTCGACCCGGATCTCGCCATCGGCGCCGTGCCACTCGTCGGCACCCCCGAAGTAGTTCTCCAACTCCTTGTAGATCGCCAGTGTTTGGCCGGGTCGGTCGGGGCCACCCCAGAGCCATCGGTCGTCACCGGTGGCCCGAGCCCACAGTTCGTAGTCGCTGGCCTGCCCGCGCATGTGGATCATGGCGTTGATCGAGGAGCACCCGCCGATCACCCGACCACGCGCGTAGATGATGCTGCGGCCGGCCAGACCCGGGTCGGGTTCAGTGTTGAAACACCAGTCGGTGCGGGGGTTGGCGATGGTGAACAGGTAGCCCACCGGCACCTTGATCCAGAACCAGTTGTCTTTGCCGCCGGCCTCGATCAGGAGCACACGATGATCTGGGTTGGCGCTGAGCCGGTTGGCCAGTAGGCAACCGGCGCTACCGGCACCGACGATGACGTAGTCGAATTCGGCCACAGGGCAGGTTTCCGGCACCGTTCCTCCGTTCGGCGTTTGATGCGTGGCCCATTGTGCGCCATGGCGATCCGGTGCGAGGCAAGGGGCGAAACGTGTCGTCTGCAGGATGGGAACACTTCGCCGTGGCGATCCGCCGGCACCGTGCAAAGGAGAGGGCGTGCATTTCGGGCGCCGAATCACACACAGTCAGGCAAAGCGCTGGCTACCGTAGGAGAACAGTCGCTCAGTTGCCCGATACCGGGTATGTGAACGGCCGAGAACTGACGTTGAGTACATACGGTATCGGCAACGCAAGGAGTTCGTGATGGCGGCGCGGGGGATCAAGGCTTTCAAGAAAATCATGCAGACAACGTTCGATCCAGACACGGTGATCCCGGATGAAGTGAAGGTCCCTGAACTCACTGGCGACCACAGTCTTGCGCGGAACAATCTTTCTCAACATCCCATTCCGCCCGGTTCCCTGATTTGGAAATATTGGGGACGACTTGATGTCTCATTCTTCGGAAATGCCGCCATGGGTCCCATCGCCGGCGCTTGGCCGCAGATGGCGCAGGCAACCGCGGGTTCTGTTCTTTTCACAGGTGACAACTCGCTGCGGGCCCGCGCCAAGATATACAAAGAGCGAACACGGCGATCACACGAGTACATCTACAGCACGGTTTACGACGCCCCCGAAGATGCGAAGAAATACGGGCTGAAGATCAGGAACATGCACAAGCCGGTCAAAGGAAAATTGAAAGATGGCACGTTCAACGCGCTCAACGCGGAAACCTTTTATTTCGCGCATGTCACCTTCTTTTATTACCTGCTGATACGGGTCGTCGAGCAGCTGCACTTCGACGGATCCATGCCCAGAGCGATGAAAGAGCAGATCTTCGAGGAGTCCAAGGAGTGGTACAGCCTGTTGGGTGTGGACGACAGCGCTCAGCCGGGCACGTACGACGATTTTGAGCGGTACCTGGAAAACATCGAGCGAAACAAATTGGTGAGATCGCAGGTAACGGAGCTCATGTTGGAGCAATTCATGGAGCGTCGCGTGGCCCCGCGCTGGTGGCCACCGGTCATGAAGAAGTATGTCTGGCCGTGGCTGGCGGCGCGTCGGCAGATCGTCGTCAATTGTTACCCGGCCCATGTGAAGGACTTGTTCGGCCTGGAGTGGACTCCCGAGGACGAGGACATGTCCCGTCGCTTCATGCACATGTATCGCCGGTTGTCTGCGGTCGTCGAGCGTTTCGTCCCGTTGAGATTGTTGTACCTGCCGATCGCGGCGAGGGGATTCGAGCGCGAGGGGATCGATCCACGCGCCGTCACCCTGGAGTCCGCCCAGCGGACCCTGCGGGAGAGTCGTGCCCGCTGGGCTGCTCAGAAGTGCTCCGAAGGGAAGGAAGAGGTTCCGACACCCGGCTGACGTCCTGTTACGTTGCTTCATTCGTTCGGCCGATTGTGTCCGGTGCACTTTGTTGCTCTGTGGCCAGCGCGCGGAGGAGGCAGGCCCCCACCGACAGGACGACAACGAGCCCGCCGTACAGGTAGGTGGTCTGGGCAAGGCCGATATGCGGTACGGCGACGCCGGCGAGGACGGCGGGACCACCGAACGCCAGGTAGCTGACGACGAACACTGCCGCGAACAACTCGCCACGCTCGTGCGGTGCGGCCAGCGGCGTGATCGAGCGCAGGATTCCGAGGAACGAGGCGCCCACCCCTGCTCCGGCCAGGACCGCCGCAGCGATGAAGACCCACAATGAGCCGACTGCAAGCCCGACGAGGCTGAAGGCGGTCCCGGCAGCGAGCGCTGTGGTGCCGTACGTCGTCAAGGCGCGTGAGGACTTGCCGCGGCAGACGTAGCTCGTCACGGAGCCCACGCCGGCGAGTGCCGCGACGACGAGTCCCTGCTCGGCGTGGTCGGTGCCACCCAGTTCCTGAGCGACGAGCGGTGCGCCCAAGGACAGGTACAGCCCGGTGGTGGCCCATCCGGCGACCAGTCCGGGTGCGCCGCGCCAGAACGGTGGGCGCGCGGCCGCGGGCACGCCCACACGAGGAACAAAGGAGCGCAGGAGACCTTCGTGTCGAGGGGATGTCTCCGGAAGTAGGCACGCGGCCGCCGCTATCGCCACGTACAGGGACGTGAGCCCGCCGAAGACCATGGCCGGCGCCGACGATGAGTGGTCGAGCAGGACGCCCGAGATCGGGGCGCCGAGGGCGAGCCCGCCCAGCGGGAAGACGCTGTTGAGAGTGGCCGCCAGCCCCGGTCGGTTGCTCGGCTCGAGATCCACGACCGCGGCTGACAAGGTCGACATCAAGAAGCCGGTGGCGGTTCCCTGGACGATGCGAGCGACGATCAGCGCCGTGACGGAATCGGCGTGCCAGAACGTCACCATGCTGGCGGCAAGCACCACAAAGCCGAACGAGATGACCGGGCGCCGACCGATGTGGTCGGACAGCGACCCGACGACCAGCAGCGTGACCAACAGGGCGCCGGCGTAGACAGCGAAGATCGTGGTACTTGTCGCCGCTGAGTACCCGAGATGCTGTTGCAGGACGGGGTAGAACGGCGAGGGGGCGCTGGCACCGACTGTCATGGCGAGACTCGCTGCAACGGTCAGGCAGAAAGCCGGTGTTCGGGTCCTCCGGACGACCGGCGTGACGGCGGTGGCAACGGACATGGCAACCTCGCGACTCGAGTCCATGAAAAGAACAGTTCGAAAAAAGTGGAACTCTAAGAACGTAGCCGTCAACCCGCGAAGGTTCAACTATTATCGAACCATGAGAGCCGTCACACAGCTGGCGCACCCGGACATCGCCGACGTGAAGCTGACCGATGTCCTGTTCGCACTGAGCGATCCGGCGCGCCTCGCGATTGTGCGTGAGCTGGCCAATGGCCCCCTCGCGATGGCCGAATGCAGCACAGTCAACCCCGATTTGCCGAAATCGACCAAGTCACACCTCATGAAGGTGCTGCGCGAGGCCGGCATCATCCGTAATGAGCCCGACGGGCGCAAGCGGATCCTGACCTTGCGTCGCGCCGAACTCGACGAGGCGTTTCCGGGGCTGCTCGACGCGATACTCGATAGCTCAGCCGACGACGAGTCGCCGGTCACCTAACGATCAAGTCCACCTGCGGCGGAGCGAATCTCGATCCGCCGCAGGAGACGGGATCCGAACGCCCAGTGCCACGGCGACGTTGTCCCCATCAGAGGGGCATGCGGCTCTGATCGATTCGAGAGTGGGGAACATGGGCAAGCTGGACGGCAAGGTGGCGGTGATCACCGGTGCGACAAGCGGTATGGCATTGGCCGGCGCGAAGCTGTTCGTCGAAGAGGGAGCATATGTCTTCATCACCGGTCGGCGCCAAGAGGCGCTGGATCAGGCTGTCGCGGCGATCGGCCGCAACGTGACGGGCGTGCAGGGCGATGCCGCCGACCTCGAGGATCTGGACCGGCTGTTCGAGACCGTCGAACGCGAAAAAGGAAGCGTCGACGTGTTGTACACGAATGCTGGGATAGGACCGACCGCCCCACTCGGTGCGATCACCGAGGAACTGTTCGACGAGACCTTCCGGGTCAACACCCGCGGGACGCTTTTCACGGTGCAGAAGGCGTTGCCGCTCTTCAACGACGGCGGTTCGATCATCATGACCGCCTCGAACGCGTCGATCAAAGGCTGGCCCGGATGGAGCGTCTACGCGGGGAGCAAGGCCGCGCTGCACGCGTTCGCCCGCGTCTGGCTCGCCGAACTCCAGGACCGACGGATCGGGGCAACGTCCTGAACCCGGGACCGGTCGAGACCGCGTTCATCCAGGCCCTGCTGGACGTTCCTGCGTTGAAGGGCCAGATGGAGGGAATGATCCCGCGAGGCGAGCTCGGCCAACCGAGGGAGGTCGCGAGCGCCGCGCTCTTCCTCGCCTGCGACGACTCAAGCTTTGTCAACGGCCAACTGGTGAACGTCGACGGCGGTGCCACCGCGATCTGAGGAAGCGCCCCTCCTGCCGGTGCAAGGGTTCACGCGATGCTGCTGAGAATCGCAATGACCAGCCCGCCCAAGGTGAGCAGTCCAACTGTCACCGCGGCGGCGATCGCCCGGCCTCGCTGGTGCCGGCGGGCGGCACCGATCGCCACGGCGATGCTGATGAGGATCAATGCTGCATATGCCGCCAGACCCATCGTCAGCGTCGCCGTGGTCGCGGCGCTGGCCACCGTCACGATGTGCATGCCGTGAGCCTACGGCGCAGGGCGTGACGGGAAAGTCGTGGGCGTCAGCGGAAAGCGATCGCGACGGTCTCCGAGTTCGCCGATTGATCCGTCCCTGCCGTGGGTTGTCGGCGTCCTCGGCGGTCCGCCACGTACAGCGCACTCACCGACAGGAAGCACACCGCGGCCGCCGCGCCGAAGACCTCGAACAGGCCATGCGCACCGCCAGTGGCGATGGCGGTGCCACCCACCACCGGCCCGGTGAAAGAACCGACAAACGATGTGCCGTTGGACCAACCCAGCGCTGACGCACGGGCCGGCAACGGGTAGATGTCCGCGGTGGTCGCGTGGATGAGATTCATCGTGGAGTGGCCGCCGATTCCCATCAGTGCCACGCATCCGACGACGGTGGCCAGCGACGCCGGAAGCGTGAGCAGTCCGGTCATACCCACCAATGTGCTTCCCGCAGTGGCGATCCCGACAACCGCCGGCCCTCGGCGATCAGCTGCCCAGGCGGTCAGAAACGATCCTGCGACCGCGGAGGCGGTCAGCACGAAGGTCATCAGCAGCGCCGTTCGCAGCGTAAAGCCCAGATCCACCATGGCTTGCGCCGCCCACACGTTGAGGCCCTGCCAGGACACCATGTTCGCGATCGCGCAGGCGGCCACGATTGCGGTCACGGCAAGCCCTCGACCGGTGAACAGAATCGCGAGTTTCTCGCGCGTCGAGCACAGCCGGCCGGCCAGTTCCTGCGGGGTGTCGGTCGGGATCGCCATGAATCCAACGGCCACCAAGATGGCCAGTCCGGTACCGGCTCCGACGAAGAACATGGGACGCCATCCGAACGCCGGCAGGATCGGAACAGCCAGCAGTGCCGCCATGACCCCGCCGAGCGGAATGCCCGCCATAGTAACGGTCATCGCGAGCGACGCGCGGGCGGCTGCCGCGCTGTTTCTCGCGACGGTCATCGCCGTCGTCAGCGACGCACCGATTCCCAGACCTGTGAGCGTGCGCGCGAGAGCCAGCATGAGGGCGTTGACCGAGCACCCCGTGAGGATCGCGCCTGCGGCGAACAAGGAGATCGCCACAAGGAGTACTCGCTTACGGCCGATTCGATCCGCCAGCGTGGGCGCGGCCACCGACCCGACGATGGCGCCGATGTACACGAGCCCTCCGATGAGGCCGGTTTGCTCATCGGTGACCCCCAGGGACGGGTCCTCCAGCAGCATCGGCACCACCGACCCGTACACGATCAGGTTGAATCCCTCGATGACCGTGATCACCATGCACAGGGCGATCACGGCTGGATAGGACCGGGTTTCAGTCGCCGCGTCGTGTGCTGGGCGGGCCGTGTGAAGAAGCATCGAGTTCCTTTGCGGACGGACCCGAACGAGCGGAAATGTCGGGCGGCGACGTAGGCCATGTTGCGGCCTGAGATGTGACCCAGGTAACCCCGAGGTCCCGAAAACCGGGACACGTACGCCCGGCATTCCGTTCAGTGCGCCGATCGCCGGAGGGCAATTCGGTCACAACTGCGAGATCCCGCCGTCAACCACGAGTTCGGCACCGAGTATGAAGGTCGACTCGTCTCCCGCCAGGTACAAGGCAGCCTGCGCGATGTCGTCGGCAGCGCCCGCGCGACCTGCGGGGGTACGTGCCACGAGAGCGGCCAGAACAGCCTGCGCTTCTTCAGGCGTGCGGCCCCGGCGCTGGAGCGGGGTGTCGATTGCGCCCGGCGATATGGCGTTGACTCGGATCCCGCGGTCGAGAAGCTCGGCTGACCACGTGCGAGCGAACGAGCGCACGGCGGCCTTGGATGCAGACAACAGTGACAGGCCCGGCCGGCCGACCTGGTTGAGGAACGAGGTGTTCAGGATGACCGAGGCGCCGGCGCGGAGGATAGGGGCGATTGCCTGCATCGAGAAGAACACCCCCTTGATGTTGATGTCCATGATTTCGTCGTAGCGTTTCTCGTCGGTGTCCAACAGCGGTGTGGGATAAGCGATCCCGGCGTTGGCGAAGAACACGTCGAGGCCGCCGAACGTATCCCGGAGCCGCCCCACCACGGCCGTCATGTCGTCGAGTGAGGTCGTGTCGGCCCGCAGAGCCAACGATCCGTCGCCGAGATCATCCCGCGTGCCTGCACCCGATCAGCGTCCCGGCCGATGACGGCCACCTTGGCGCCTTCCGCGGCAAACAGCCGTGCGGTGGCCAAACCGATGCCGCTGGTTCCGCCGGTGATGAGAGCGGTCTTTCCGGCGAGTCTCTTGTGGGACAAAACTTCTCCATCTCTGTTGTCGAGGGGGTGAGGGCGGGTCAGCGCGCCGCCGCGCGCTCGGCGGCGACCCGCCGCATGGCGCTGACGCCGCCTGCCAGCCGAGTCACGGCGGCCTCGAGGGTGGCCTCGTCGGCACGTTCCGGCGAACCGCAATCGAAGGGCGGTGCCGGATCGTATTCCAGGACAAGTTGCAGTGTCCTCGCGAATGGTTCATCGGTCAGCACCGCGGCGAGCTGCAGCGCGAAATCGATCCCAGCCGTTACCCCGCCGCCGGTCATACGGTTGCGGTCGATCACGACCCGTCGATCGTCGGGAATTGCGCCGTAGGCGGAGAGGAACTCTCGAAAGGCCCAGTGTGAGGCTGCACGGTAGCCATCCAGCAACCCGGCCGCGGCGAGGATCAGCGACCCGGTGCACACACTGGTGAGGTATCTGGCCTTGCCTGCGACCGTCCGCACGAAGTCCAGTGTTTCGTCGTCTCGAACCATGACGCTGGTGCCGTGCCCGCCCGGGATGAACAGCACGTCGTACTCCGGCTCGCAGTCGGCGAAATCGCGATCCGGCACGATCGTCACATGCGAGTCCGTTGTCACGGGATCTCTGGTCTTGGCGACAAGGTGGACGATGGTGTTCGGCAGCACCGAAAGCACCTGCTGCGGGCCGACGAGATCCAAAGTGGTGAACCGGGGGTAGAGCAGCATCGCGATGCGGGTGGGCGCGTTGTGCGCAGTCATGGTGGTGCCTTTCTGGATGTTTGCGTACGGCGACACGATCAGGTGAAGGCCTTGCGATACGCGTCCGGCGATATGCCGAGGAGCCGGATGAAGTTTCTGCGCATGGTCTCGGGGGTGCCGAAACCACAGCGCGCAGCGATCGCAGCGACCGTGTCGGTGGTCTCCTCGAGCTGACGGCGCGCCGCCTGCGTGCGCACCCGGTCGACGTATGCACCGGGCCCCTCGCCGATCTCACTGGTGAACACCCGAGTGAAGTGACGGGTACTCATGGCCGCACTCGTGGCGAGGGTTTCGATGGTGTGCGGAGCCGCCGGGTCTGCCTCGATAACCTCTTGCACAATTCGGATCTCGGCCCGCCGAGCTCGGGGTGTCCAGATCGGCGCGGCGAACTGAGCTTGGCCACCGGGTCGGCGAAGACTCAGAACCAACCAGCGCGCAACCGCTTTCGCAACCTCGGTGCTGTGGTCGTCTTCCACGAGAGCCAACGCAAGGTCCATGCCTGCGCTCACTCCGGCGGCGGTCCACACCTGCCGCGAACTCCGGACAAACATCGGATTCGGATCAACCCTGACCTCTGGATAGCGTTGCGCCAGTTCGTCGGCGAACGCCCAGTGGGTGGTCGCCTGACAGCCGTTGAGCAGACCGGCCTCCGCGACGAGGAACGCCCCGGTGCAGACGCTGACAATCCGGCGTGCGTGTCCCGCGGCCTCGCGAAACCACGTCATCAGGGCCGGATCCGCGGCGGCCTGCCGCACGCCGACGCCTCCAGGGATCACCACCGTGTCCACCTGTTCGGGATCGGGCAGTGGGCACGCCATCAGCCCCAAGCCGGTGCTCGCCGGCACCGGTTGACCGTCGACCGAGGCGAGGGTGACCTCGTAACCTTCGAGTTGCCACGTCTCGTCGTCGACGAACCGCGAAGCGCAGGTGAAGGTTTCGAAGGGGCCGACGACGTCCAAGGCCTGGACGCCGGAGAACCCGACGACTGCTACTGCCTTCATGTCATCCAGCTTCAACCGCGCAGGTAATGTCGTCAACGACACGTATCCCACGTTTTTGGCCATCGATCGGACCTTTGCCGGGATCGCGCCGACGAGCTGGCGGGTTTCGGTAGCGTCGTCGACCCGCTACAACCGGCTCGCCATGAGCAGGCGTATGCCGGCCGCGGTGAAGACGATCCCGAGTGCGCCTTCGACCCATCTGTAGGCACGTCGGTAACCGCGCGCCACGACACCGATGGAGAACATCAGAGCGTAGGCGGCAAAGATCGTCATACCCAAGATCTCACAGATGCCGATGGTCACGAATAGAACTGCGGGCCTGGAACCGGCGTGTAGTCCGACTGCCATCACGGCAGTCCACGTGATGACTGCCTTGGGGTTGCTGACCTGCATGAGGAATCCGCGCCGTGCAAGAACCAGCCAGTTCGGTGCATCGTCCCTATCCGGCGCCTCGGTGAGGTGGTTGCCACGGAATGCGGTGCGCATCGATTTCCAGGCAAGCCAGAACAGCACGGCTGCACAGAGAATCTTCAACGCGGTGAGCAGTCCCGTCGCTGCGACCAGCAGGGTGGAGACCCCCGTGGCGGCCAGGACTGCCCATACGAAACCGCCTGCGAGGAGACCGGCCGCATAGGTGAGTCCAGGACGGCGACCATGCCGCGCGGCAACGGCTCCGATCGCCATGTTGCCAGGGCCCGGGCTGGCCGTCAGCACCGCATAGGTGACAACAGTCGGGAGCATCTGCGAGATCACCGATCACTCCGGTGGTTCGACGAGCAGTCGCAGAGTGGTCACGAGCGTCGCGAGTGTGTGTTTGTCTCGAGTAGAAAGCGCCAATACAAAAGTTCCCTGGATGAGCGACAGCACCGCCTCGGCGATCTCTTGTGCCGAACGGTCGGATCGGACGTCACCCTGTTCCTGGCCGGACGCGAGCAACGCCGCGACCTGGGTGGTCCACGCTTCGATGTGGAAGCTCAGTTGTTCACGGAACGCCTCGGACGAAGCCGCGACCTCCGTCGAGAATTTGCCTGTCAGGCATCCGCGTTGGTATCCGGATTTGACGAACATGTGGGCCATGTCCTTCGCGTAGCCCGCGAGCCTGTCGGGCGTCGAAAGGTTCTTTTTCGACGACCACTTGTCCAACAGACTGCGTTGAAACTCCATGTAGCGGTCGAGCACGGCTTGGCCGAACACGTCCTTGGAACCGAAGTGATGATAGAAGGAACCTTTCGGTACTCCGGCGTCGGCGAGCACTGCGTCGACGGTGGTGCCGTGAAACCCGTTGTCGTAGAACAACTTGGTTCCACTGCGTAGCAGAGCCTCCTTGTGGGGGAGTGCAGGCTTCTGCGAACCGGCCATATCCCGCCTTTCAACGCGTTCCCATGCGGCTCCCGAGTATAGGGCGACCGGCGTAAAGAGCGTTCCACAGCACACTGTTGACGGTTTGGTCTAGACGATTTAGTCTAGACCATGTCACTGACGACCGAAGGCCGAAACGCGTTGCCGAGACCGTTCGCCTGTTGATTTCCTGCCCCGTCATCAGAAAGCGGGTACGTCACATGAGCTTCGACCGCTACGAAACCCTGGCCGTGACGCGTGACGGTGCTGTCCTCGTCATCGGTCTCAACAGGCCCGACAAGCGGAACGCCTTCAACAGGGAGATGATCGGCGAGTTGGCCGAGGTGCTCGGCAAGCTCGACAGCGACGACGAACTACGCGTCGGGGTCCTCTACGGCGAAGGGAAGGGCTTCACCTCCGGGCTCGACCTCCCCGACGTCGCCCCCAGCCTGCAAGACGGCTCGCTGCAGATTCCCGAAGGGGGAATCAACCCCTGGCAGGTGGATGGTCGACGGTTGACCAAACCACTCGTCACGGCGGTGCACGGCAAGAGCCTCACGCTGGGCATCGAACTGTTGCTGGCCTCGGACATTGTCGTGGCCTCGAAGAGTGCGACATTCGCACAACTCGAGATCTCCAGGGGGATATACCCCTTCGGGGGCGCCACGCTGCGCTTCCCACGTGTTGCCGGGTGGGGGAACGCGATGCGCTGGATGCTGACGGCGGAGGAGTTCGACAGCGCGGAGGCCTTGCGCATCGGCGTAGTCCAAGAGGTCGTGGACGATGGTGCGCACATCGCACGCGCGGTTCAACTCGCACAGGTGATCGCCGCGCAAGCGCCGCTGGGAGTTCAGGCCACTCTGCTCAGCGCCCGGTTGGCCCAGCGGGACGGTGAGGCGGCCGCTGAAGCCGAACTCGTCCCCACCATCGTCAAACTCTTCGGCACCGAGGATTCGCGCATCGGCCTGGAGTCTTTCGCCACACGCCGGCCGGCGCAGTTTGTCGGCCGCTGAATCGGATGGCTTGCGGCGCCGCCGAATCCGCTGATCGGTAGCTGCTCACGGCATCGTGAACGGCTACCGCCTCGGTGAGCCGAGCATCGTTGTTCTGCGCTCTCGCGGCCCGACGTCAGATCTCATCGTCAGTTCGACCACATATAGGGGCACCCAGCCACTACATTTGATGATCTCCGGGGATCCGCGGCGTTCACCTCGGTCCCAGAAACACATGAAAATCACCGAGAAGAACGGAAACCGCAATGCCGCATCAGAACCCAGTGAGTGTCGAGGAAAAGATCGCCGATGCGCTGCGCGCGGCGCCTCCGCACATTGCCGCGACGGCCACCGTGATCGACTACGACATGACGGTCCTGCGGGAAGGGAGTCCGGAGTGGACGTGCATGCCCACCCCTCCCGACACCCCGTGGCCGGCCCCGATGTGCGGCGACCAGACCACAATGCAGTGGTTCCGTGACTGGTTCGCAGGCAAAACGCCGACCATCGACCGAATCGGCATCTCCTACATGCTGTTGGGCGAAGCCGGAGCCGACTTCGAGCATCCCGAGGCAACCGTCCCGCCTGAAGGCAAAGACTGGTACCGCGCGGGACCGCACTTGATGATGGTGTTCCCCGCCAGCGCAGGTGACCTGACCAAGGGCATCGGACACGACACCACCACGGGGATGCCTTACCTCAGACCGTTCCGCGGTGCCCAACCGCTGCTGGTCATGCCGGTGGCGTTGCCCAGCCAAAGGCTCGCGTGGTTGCCGGAACCCGGGGCCGATGACCAGCGCCGAGCGGGAGACCGCTACCGGTGCACGCACTGCGATACGACTCTCGTCTACGAGGTGGCGTGTTCATGTGCGGAACACTGCTCACATGCCGAGATTTGCTGCGGCGCACCGATGGAGAAGGTTGCGACATAGCGTTGCGGCGCCGGTGGAGATCTGCCGCCTGCCAAGCTCATCCGTAATGTGCTTGTCCGTCTTCATCTGTGGTACACCGAACCAACGCTGAGTAACTATGCTGCACGCCATAGTTACTTCCGGTATTTTCCAGTCAGGCGGGGTTCCTGGCTATGTACCATGGTTGGTATGGCAGCGCGGAGCGACAGCAAGGATCGAATGATCACAGCTGCTCGCAGACTCTTCCGTGAGCACGGGTACACCGGCACCGCCATGTCCGATGTGATCGCCGAGAGTCAGGCACCGAGAGGCTCTTTGTACTTCCATTTCCCAGGCGGTAAGGAAGAATTGGCCACGGAAGTCGTGCTGCGGTACACCGCGGACGTCATCGCCCACATCAATCGCACTGCGGGTAGGACGGTTACCGCACGGGAGTTCGTGGCAGATTTCCTCGCCCATTTCCGGGACGAGATCGCGGCGAGCGATTACCGGGAAGGGTGTGCGGTGGCACCCATCGTCGTCGAATCCACACCGGCGTCAAAGCCACTGACGGCAGTGATCTCACGTGGATTTCGGGATGTGATTGCGGTCCTGTCCGCACGCCTCGTAGAGAAGGCCGTACCCGATTCGGACGCCGACGCCATCGCCATCAACATCCTGACAACCATGGAAGGGGCTCTCATCATGAGCCGAGTGCTACGCAGCATCAGTCCCTTCGATACGGCGATCTCTATGCTGACGACGTCACTGTCAGGCATCGCTGAGCCCAGACGGTAAGAGCCGCGAACCTGGGCGGTGACATCGTCCCGCGCAGAAATAGGCGACTCAGCGCGGACTACTCCTCTCGAGAGGAGCAGTCCGCGCTGTCACGGGAAGCCTGCTTCTGGACCGCAGTGGTCAGCCGGCCTGCACGCCCAACTCAGCGAGTCTGGCATGGTGCTCTTCGAACCACGCCTTCTCCTGGCCCGGCTCCGGCATGAAGAATCCCGCTTCTAGCACCATTCGGGGATCCACTTCGGATATGCCGACGATGAGCTCGGCCTCGGATTGGCCCGTGGTCTGCACCCACATGTCCCGCAACGCTTTCAGCATCGCCTGGCGTGTTTCCACGGAGCGCCCGTGCCGGATCTGGCCACCCAGAAAGGAACGCCCTTCAGGCTTGCGTGCGACGAAGCAATCGCCCTCGGTGTACTCGCGGAAAACGACATTGACGAAGGTGTCCGGCGCCCCGGTGAGTTGGCAGTGTATGTCGGTGACCTTGTTGGCGATCTCCGCCTTGACGGACGGGGTCAGCCTCCCTTTCACTGTGTCGATCTGATAGAGCGGCATGATGCTTTTCCTTTCGATGTTCACATTGCCGTTGTGTCCGAGCGTGTTTCGGGTGAAACGATCCCCTCGGCCGGCTTGTAGCGCCAGAGCGGTTCCGGTATGGCGAAGGTTTCGACATGGATACCCGGGGGACTGGTTCGGACTAGGTATGACGCTCGGTATAGTTGACTGTACGCAGGCGCCGATTCGTGCGTCAAGACATCTCGGCGGTGAGGCGAGGTGTTTCAGGACACAACATTGGCGTTGCCGGATCTGGCGTGACCTGCTGTGCGTCAGTCGGGAAGCCAGCGCGGCACGGATGCGGCTGGAAACTGCCCGGGGGAGCACCCCTGGGCTCCGGCGTTTACTTCAAGCGCTCAGGCGTGAAGGTGACGTCGATACCGCCCACAGTCATCGTCACCTGACCTTCCATCACCATCACCTGCGCCGAGATCCGTCGATCCACTGCCTGGGCCAGTTGCTGCACGGGCGCGTGCGGTATCTGCACCACAGACAGGTTCGACAGCTTCGCCACCTTGGCTTCCATGGTGCGCCACCAGGTGGGCACGCCGGCGGCGAATGGGAACAACAGGACGTGGTCGGCCTGGCTGGCAGCCTTGCCCAGGCCCCGATCATCGGGCTGGCCAACGACGATCCACTCCAGGACGCGGCCCGTGTAGTCCGCCAGTCGTACGTCCGGTACGCCAGGGGTGGACAGGCCCGGCCCGAACGCCAATTCACCGTCGAGATCGCTGAGTCGGTGTGCGCGCAACCCGAAGGCCAACAACCGCATCACCATCCGCTCATCGGTCTCACTGGGATGACGGGCCACGGTCAGTGCGTGATCGGCGTAGTAACCGTGATCGACGTCGGAGACGTCGAGTTCGACTTTGAACACTGTTGCAGAAAGGGCCATGCCATAGTGTCCACCGCGATCAGGCCCGCCGAGCACCCGGGGCGGTCGCTTCAGCGACTGACAAGGGGCATTGACGGTACCCCTGACACAGAGATCTCCTTGGCGTCCGGAATGCCGCCTAGCTTGAGGCATCACGGAAACGACAGGAATCGGGACGATAATCGCGCGGGGGCTTCTCCAAGCGGGTGCCCGCGTGAAGCACACGAGAGTTGGACCGCGAGCGGGGGCCGGGTTCAGATCAGTGCACCGACCACGGTTCGCGGGCGAAGACCTGCTCCACCATCGGTGCGAAGAAATCGAGCGGACGATGCTCGAACTGCGAGTCGAAACAGTTCTGGTCGTACTTCTCGCAGAATTCCACGCAGTCGTCGAACCACTGGTGGCCGCGATACCGCTCCCGAGCGTCTCGGTTGCCGCCCATGTGCGGGGCATAGTAGTACTGCTGAAATTCGGGGTGGGTCTTCACGATCCAGGCCAACCGCTCCGGCACATACGGGGCGAGGACTGCTGCGGCGAATGCGCCATGAGCATGGGGCGCGTACGTGTCACCGATGTCGTGCAGAAGCGCCGCCACCACGTAGTCGACTGGCCGACCATCGTCGAAGGCCCTGGTCGCGGACTGCAGTGAGTGGTCGAGTCGACTGATCGGATAGGCCTGCTCACCGTCGGCAAGGGCTTCCACCAGTGAGAGGACGCGGGGCACCAACCCGGCATTGTTCGCCTCTTCGGCACGACTGATCAGCCTGTAGTCCTCAGCGGTACCCTCGGCCATCGTGCGGTAGGTGGCACGTGTCTGCGTGCTCATGCCCGACTCCTCTCAACTCGCTTCCGGTCCAAACGTAGCGGTCGCTCGTTACAGGCGCCTGTCGGCAGGCACGCATGGGCACAGCTACGTGCGCGTGAGGGCGAGCACCGGGATGGTGCGGATACCGGCCGTCTTCTTCTCGTAATCGGCGAAACCCGGGTAACGACGGGCTTGTTCACTGTAGATGCGGTCGCGGTCCTCACCCGTGACCTCGGTGACACCGACCGCGTAGGTTTCGGTTCCGACTTCGACCTGTGCCGTGCCTGCAGTGGTCAGGTTGTAGTACCAGGCCGGGTTGGAGGCGGCACCTGCTTTGGAGGCGAAGACATAGATCGTGCCGGGATCGTCGTCGCTGGGCAGGTACATCATTGGCGTGACGGCCGCTTTTCCGGTCTTGCGGCCGACATGGTGAACCAACACCATGGGGGCTCCTTCGAAGTTCCCGCCAACTCGGCCGCCGTTGGCGCGGAATTCCTGGATTACCTGCGAGTTCCAGTCCTCAGGTGCGCTCATCGTGACTCTCCTTCTCGTGGGTGTTTGTTCCGTTGGGGTATCCACGCCGTGCCAGTTCCCGGAAGTAGGCCTCGAGCGTCCGCGGTGGACGCCCCAGGACAGCGGTCAGCGTGACATAGGTGCTCACCAGCCCGGCGTGGTCGTAATGCCTGAACATCGCCTTCATCGCGGGTTTGATGCCGTCCAGTTGGTCGGGGTCGACTCGGCGCGGGCGGATGGGGCGGCCCACCACTCGACTGATCAACTCGGCGACGTCGTGCCGATCGAGTTGTCCCGCGGATGCCACCTCGTAGGTGCCGCCAACCAGACGGTCCTCCGTGAGCGCGAGTGCGACGGCGTCGGCGACATCGCGGTAATCCACACGGGAGAACCGTGTTTCGTTCGACCACGGCTCCGCCAACACGCCGGTTCGAAGGATGTCGTCCCACCCGGCCGCATAATTCTGGAAGAACAAAGCCGGTTGGAAGACGGCGTATTCCATGCCCGAGTCGTACAAAGCAGCCTCGACGGGAGCTTTCGCGGCATGGTTCTGCAAGCCGAGCGACGGATGGATCACCGATGAGAAGACGAATCGGCGCACGCCCGCGGCACGGGCCAGCTCGACGAAGGCCACCCCGAGCTCTGCTTCGCCGTCGATGAAGGCAGGCGGGACGTAGAACACCGCGTCGACATCGCTCAGCGCGGCCTTCACATCTTCTACCCGGTTGAGGTCGCCGACGGCGACCTCACTGGCTCCCCGGCGCAGGACTTGCTGACGCTTCTCGGCATCACGGATGAATCCGCGCACCCGTACCTCTTTTTCGGCCAGGGAGGTCACCACATGGCCCGCGGCGTTCCCGGCGGCTCCGACGACGAGGACAGTTCGGATGGTCATGTCGGCAACTCCTCCAATGCCGGGGCGCTCGGTGCGAGGCCCGCGAGATAGATCTGCTTCTGCCGATGCAGCACCGCCACCCATTGGGGATCACTCGAGAGTGTGTGGGCGAGCAGCGCGCCGAATCCGATCACGTCGGCCGCGGTGACATCGGCGCGGATGGTGCGGTCGCTCCGTCCGTCTTCCAGAATCTCCTCGGCGATATCCCTGATGCGGTTGCGCGTGAATTTCGCTGCGTCACTGAGGTTCTGGGGTCCTCCGTGCAGCGGTAACACCAGTTCCTGGCGGTGCGCGATGGTCGCGTCGTAGAACATCTCGAGTTTGCAGATGGCGGGCCCGCACTCCCGCTGGACGCGTTCGATCGCGCCCAGTACCAACTCGAACGAGCGCTCGGTGAGGGCTTGCAGCAGCATCTCACGGGTCGGATATCGCCGATATAAGGTGCCGACGCCGACGCCGGCTTCATCTGCGATGGTGGCCATCGACACGTCACGGCCCTCCCGGGCGAACAGTGCCACCGCCGCGGCAAGGACACGCTCACGGTTCTCGGCAGCGTCGCGCCGCAGTGGTCGACCGTGCCTGCTGGCCGGCTCATGTCTGGGCAAGTGAACCGTCACCTCACTGGGCCCTTCGAGGCGTTGTGACGAATCGATCCGGACGATATACGTCTATATCTTCGCCAGCAGCCACATAGAATCGGCCTGGGTCATGGACTGCGGCGCGCACGCACGTGCCCTCGGACTGCAAGGCTGTCACCTCAATCGTTCCCGGCGTGCCGGCGGCACCGATCACGGTGGTGGTCATGGTGACTCCTCCCGCTCTGAGTTGCGTGTTCGGCGTGGCGGCAATGCTGCGGGCCCCACGCCGAAGGATCCGAAGCGGTCGCCCCTGAGCGCCCGGCCGGTTTCCCTCTATAGGGACCTATATGGACGAATTATTCCGTATGACCGGCGGCGTTGAACACGCTTCGACCGACTTGCTTGCCAATGCAATCGGAACTGCGCATGCGCTGGGCCACGTATGCACGGCGAAGGGATGTTCCAACCAGGCAGAGCAGGGCCGGATTCGGTCGCGGTGATCCGGCAGCGGGGAGTCGGTCCGCACACGTCGGCGGAGCTCAGGCATCCAAGATGATCCGACCCTCACATGGCCCACCGACGCGGGTTGGCCGGCGCACGGGCTATGGACGGGACAACGCCCGGCGCACAACACCGAGGTGTCGGGCCATCTTTGGTCCGAGCATCGCCGTGAACACGATGATGGCGAGCAATGGCCGGAGATGTGGCCGGAGCCGGCGGATCTGCCCGGACTCGTCGAGATCGAACACCAACGCATCCGTGATCCGAATGCCGGCAACGTTGCCCTCGCTCACCGCGACCGCCACCGTGGCATCGCCCACGGCATCCGCCCATTTCAGCTCACGCAGGCTTCCGTATATCGCCGCCAACAACACACGCAGGTCGTCTCGTCCTCGGAACACCATTCGGCCGGATATCGGCGACACCAGTTCAACGTCGGTAGCCAAGGTCGCGACCATCCCGTCCACGTCACATGTCTCCGACGCCACGCAGAATGCCGCGACCGCGTCAGTTGGTTCTGAGGATCCCATGATTACCCCCTCCAGCGTTTGCCAGTTTTCAGCCTAGGGGGCGCGCGGAGAATCGAGAAGGGTCGTGTGCCCTCGCCACGGAACGTGGGCCGCACGTTTTCCCGCCTAGCTGGAAGTCATTGTCTTCGAATCGTTTTGATGACAGCGACCCGACGTGGTAGGTGAGAGGACCTCGCGTGCCACATGACTCGGCTGGCGAGTATGGCGTATCTTGTTGGCATCCCGCCGTAGTCCACTGTGATGAATCGCAGTGACTCGCTACGTCCGCCGCAGGCACTGGCTCCTTTACAACGCGAAGAGGCCCAGCCCGAGGTCCATCCGGTCCTTCGAGAGGAGACGACGACGGTGAGCAGCAGAGATGCATCCGAGGGCGCCGGAGATCGTGCACCCGTCTCAGGCATCGCACTGCTCACCCTGCTCGCACTGTTGTTCCTGGGGATGGTGGTCCTCGGCATCGCGACCGGCGACGTCCCCATCGACAACAAGGCGCTCGCGTTCGCTCCGGTGTTCTACTCACTGACCGTGATGGGCGGACTCGTCGCTTATTTCTTCGGGTTCATCGTCCTTGAGGCAGTCCTCAGCCGCCGGGGCGATCCCGCACGGGGGCGGGAGCGTGCAGCGCTTGTGATCCTGGGGCTGGTCTCCGGGGTCTTCTTCGTCACGTGTTTGCTCGCGCTACCTGTGGTCGCACTCGGGGTCGCCGCGAACGGACTTGGGGTGGGCATCGCCCTGCTCTGGACAGTACGTGGTGGCGCTCGCGTGTACTGGGTTCTGTTGTGGGTGTCATTCGCCCTTGCAGTCATCGCCGGAGCATGGACCGCAGTCGCCATCCAGGGTGCAATCGTCTGACGCAGGTTTGGCGAAAGGCGATGGCCGTGCCCGCTGCGAGATCGCCTACGAACGGCAAGGTCTCAAGACTTTGGACGAACCATCTGGCAGCGCCAGATGACGAGGATTCAGAGTGTCCGTGTTTCGACAAACGAGAACAACGGACTCACTGGACGAATGTGTTGCCAAGACTAATCCACATGCGCGCAGGCATTCATGGTGCCTGGCGATCTACTGAGGCGGACGCGCGCAGCCCGCGCAATACGGTGTCGAGGTGTCGTCGCCAGAGGTCGTCAGCGCCACCGGCCGCGACGATGCCGCGTAGCGCCCAGATGATCGCAGTTACGTCGGCAGGCGTCACGTCATGCCGGATCGCCCCGGATCGTTGGGCGCGCGAGAGCAGCGCGGCCGATTGCTGTCGGAGTTCCTCAACGAGCGGTTCTGGTGCAAGGTCGCCCCACACGTACCGTCGTACAGAGCTGAACCACGCTCCGACCTGCTCCAACTGCATGGGGTTGGAGCGTGACCGGTCACTGCGCACCCGACATGGACGGGAGGAACGTCACGATTGCCGGGAAGGCGATCAGCACCCCGACCACCACCAGGTCGGCCACGATGAAGGGAATAATGCCGCGGAACACGCGGCCCAGTCCCGCTTCCCGCACCGCTCCGGAATAGACGAACGCGTTCATCCCGACTGGCGGCGTGATGAGCGCCATCTCAGCGACTTTCACGATGAGGACACCGATCCAGATCCCGTCGAACCCGTAGCCGACCAGGATCGGATGCAGCAGTGGCGCGGCGATGAGGATCATCGAGATGCCGTCGAGAAACATGCCCAGCGGCAACAGGATTGCCAGGCAGAGCACCAGAACCAGATACGGCGGCAGTTGCGCCGCGGTCACCGCACTCACCAGGGAACTGCTCGCCCCGCTCAACGCGAGGACATAGGTGAACACCCCGGCGCCGACCATCAGCAGAAAGGTCATCGCCGTCAGGCCGATCGCCTCCCTCAGCGATTCTCCGATCTCTCGGATCCACGACGGGGGCCGCGTCCGCAGCACCAGGACGACCAGCGCGGCGAGCGCACCGAAGGACGCCGCTTCGGTCGGTGTGGCCAGACCGAGGTAAATCGTGCCGATGGAGACCGCGAAAATGACGACGAGATAAAGGAACCCCGTGATGTCGACGCGCCCCGGATCGCCGGCCGCCGCACCTTCGGCACCCGGACCCGGCTCCTCGATCCTGCGCTCGGCGCCGACGACACCGGCACGCCTCCGCTGCCACATGACCAGCAAGACGCTGGTGACCGCGTATCCCGCGATCGTGAGCAATCCCGGCCCGATCCCCGCGATCAGGAGTTGCCCGATGCTCTCCTCGGTGACCACGCCGTAGAGCACCAGGACGATCGACGGCGGGATGAGCACTCCCAACGTCCCACCGGCACACACCACCCCGGCGGCCAGGCGGATGCTGTACCCCGCGCGGACGATGGCATCGGTGGACACTCGGGCCATGGTGGCCACCGTGGCTACGCTCGATCCCGTGACGGCAGCAAACATGCCGGAACCGGCCAGTGAAGCCAGCGCGGGACCCCCTGGAAGTCGCCGAAGCACCGAGGAGGCCAGGTCGAAACCGGCCTGGGCCAGCCCGGCGCGAACCGCGAAGATCCCCATCACGATGAACAGCGGAATGATCGTCAGCGAGTAGTCGGCCGCCGTGGAGAACGGTTGGTTGGCCACGGTGCTGAGCCCTGCTCCGGTGCCGCGCAACAACAACACCCCGACGAAAGCCGAGGCCATCAGCGACAGGCCGATGTGGAGACGAATCGCCAAGAGCGCGAAGAACAGGACGAGGACGACGACCAGGACGACGCCGGTGGCGGCCGTCATCGGTTGTCACCTCTGCGTTCGGTCCGCAGGGCCATGAAGGTGAGCAGTTCCTTCCACACCGCGACGACGAAGAACATGGCAAACGACGCCAACAACACGAGCTTCGCGGGCCAGGTGGGCAGCCGGAGGATGTCGTTCGTCGTCTCACCGCGCTCGATCGCGCTGAGCAGGACTTCGCTCAGACCCCAGGTCAAAAGGAGGGCGAGCGCGATCAGGAGCACCGTACGTATCACCGACAGCACGAGTCGCGTCCGCGGGCCGAACCGGCTCTCGAACAACTCGACCACCACATGCCGCCCGTCGGCCTCCGCTGAGGCCAGGCCCAGGAAGGCGATGGCAACCAGCAACATGGTGGCGATATCGACGGTTCCGACGATCGAGCGGTCCCGGGCGTTTCGGCTCACGACGTCAGCAACGGTCAACAGGATGACGCCGAGCAGCAGCAGGCCTGCCACGATGCTCATGCCACGGGCGATCACCGTCACGGCCCGCGGCAGCGCGACGTCCTCGGTCATCGGGTTGCTCCTTCGAGGCATGCGTAGAACTGATCGACGTACTGCGACTGCGGAGTCTCTTCCCGGATGATGCGGCGATAGTCGTCGAGCACGCTCTGCGCGTCGTAACCGCGCTCGGTGTACCGGTTGACCCACCCCTCGGCGATCCCGGCGCGCTCCTTCCATGCCGCGACGTCGTCGGCAGGCATTGCGGACAGTTGCGCGCCCGTTCTACGGAGGTCCTCACACGCCTGCGCACCGAGCTTGTCCATCTCCTCCAGGCCGTTCGCGACCGCTTGACCGGACGCCTCGGCGATCGCGTCCTGATACTCCGGCGGCATGGACTCCATCAGTTCGGAGTTGATCACCACGATCGAGGACGCATAGGCGCCGATTCCGGGATCGACCAGGTACGGGGTGTTCGTCGCCAGACCGAACGTCGGCAGGTTGGCGATCGCCAGCGAGGTGTACCCGTCGACGACGCCCCGCTCCATGGCTTCGTAGACATCGGTCGCAGTCATCGCCACGGGGTTGGCGCCGACGGCGAGCAACGCCTCCGACGTGAGACCGCCCGAGCGAATGTTGCGCCCCGCCAGGTTGTTTGGTGTGAGCGCAGGTTCCTCGAGACCGACCACGCTGATCCCCAGCGGCAGGGGGAACAGCAGTTGCACACCCTGGCGGTCGAAATCCCTGCGGTACGTCTCGTTTTCCTCGTAAAGCCGTTCGATGGCCGTCAACTGCACTTGCGGATTGTTGGTCTCGAAGGGCAACTCGATGACGGTGAACATGGACAAATCCGACGCCGAGTACAACGAGCCGACCTGAGCGAGGTCGGCCCGGCCGTCGAGGGTGGCCTGCAGCGACTCGTCCGCACCCACCAGGCTCTGCGAGTAGTGGAACTTCACCCGCACCCCGCCGTCGGTGCGAGCTTCGACGTCCTCGGCCCAACGCTGCATGGTGACCGACTGGTCCGAGGTCGGCGAGGAGTAGGTCGTGTAGTGCAGGACGTAATCGCCTTCCTGCGCAACGCAAGCCGTCAGCGCAGCGGTACATACCGCGGCAGCGGTGACGGCTGTGGCGCGGCGCAGCCGACGCAGAAACGGCATGGTCGCAGGCATCTCAGGCCTCCGGTTGGACGCGAAATCGCCTCAGCGCCAGCGCGGGGTTGATCGTGCGGACGCTTTCGAGACGACTCCGCTCGAGGCGTGCTACACCGATACCGGCGGCTTCACCGAGTGCGGCCAGCGGGATACCCATCGGGTCGAGGATGACGCTGTTGCCCGAACCGGCGGGGGCGATCTGATCGGCCGCCACAACGTAGACGGTGTTCTCGATCGCCCGGGCCCGCAGCAGGGTGTTCCAGTGATATTCCTTGAGCGGCCCGGGAACCCACTCGGCCGGCAGCGCGATCACGTCGGCACCGGCGTCGACCAGGGCACGTGAGGTCTCTGGGAACCGGAGGTCGTAGCAGGTCTGCATCCCGATGGTGAACCCGTTGACCCGCAGCAGCTGGGGGATGGCGGGGGCGGCGGCGATCACCCGGTCGGATTCTTTGTATCCGAAGGCGTCGTACAGGTGGACCTTTCGGTACACCGCAGCGATCTCGCCACCCTGGATCCCGACGAGCGTGTTGTGGATCTTGCCGTTTCCGGCGCTCTCGTTGATGCCGGCGATGACGGTCAGGCCGAGTTCCGCGGCGGCCTGCGCCAGCCGGGTCACCGAGGGGCCGTCCAGGGCTTCGGCGGTGCGCACGAAGCGGTCGTCCATGGTGGGCACGGTGAACACCGCGTACTCGGGTAGCACCACCAGGTCGGCGTTCTGGTCGGCGGCCTGGCGCAGCAGGTCGACGATTGTGTCGAGGTTCGCCGCCTTGTCTTCGGACGGGGCGAACTGGGCGACTGCGGCGGTCAGGGTCATCGCGCATTCCTCACGTCCTGGCTGATGGACTGCAGGCCTTGCATGGTGGCGGTGAATCCCGCCAGCATCGCGCCGTATTGCATGGCGGCGACGATCGTGTGTGCGCCGTCCTCCAGTGCCAGGCGTTGTTCAGCCTCGCTCCAGGCCGGAAGTATCCACGGTTTGCGTGCGGTGTTGGCGGCTCGGGCAAGGTGGCGAATGTCGGCGAGGTCGGCGTCGGTGACGCTGTAGGCGCCGCGGTCCCGGCGCAGCGACAGGTCCGACGGTCCGATGAAGATTCCGTCGACCACGGGGAGAGCCAGGATGGCATCGATGTCGTCGAACGCCGAGGCGTCTTCGATCATCGGATAGCAGTGGGTGTTTCGGTCCTGGGCTGTCACCCAGTCATCGGTGAATCCCCGGTATTCCGAGGTGCGACCGCCGGCGAAGGACCGGTCGCCCAGCGGCGGGAACTTCGCGAATCCACAGATCTGCGCGGCGTGATCGGCGGAGGCGATGTGGGGGATGGCGACGGCGTCGGCCCCGAAATCGAGTGCCTGCTGGATGGGGCCACGCTCGGGTCCCAGAACCTTGGCGATCACACGCATCCGTTTGGCGCGGATCAGCGGAATGATCCAGTCCAGCGCTCGCAGATCGAACAAGCCGTGCTCGATGTCGAGCACCACGGTGTCGTATCCGGCCAGAGCGCCCATCTCCACGGCCGCCGCCGACGGCTCGGTGAGCCATATCGCAACCGAGGGCTGCGGCGATCCGGTGCGGTCTTCGGGGGCGAGGGTCATCACGGCCTTTCTCGATGCTCAATGCGGCAGAGCGCGAAACGTATCTGTAGACACGTTGTATACATGATGAATGCACGCCGTGTAAATGGTTCAATGATTGCTATGTCCACCCCTGGAAGCCGCGCGGTCGCGGGTGCGGTCAAGACATCCGCAGGCCAACGCGCCTACGAGTGGATCCGCGACGCGATCCTCAGCGGGGAGTTCGCCGAAGGCGAGTTCATCGACGAGGTCGCCCTCGCAGCCAGGGTCGGCACGTCCCGCACACCTGTGCGTGAAGCCTTGCAGCGGCTGCAGGTGGAGCGCTATGTCGATCTTCTTCCGCGCCGCGGGGCGCAGGTTCGGGTGGTCACGGCGGTGGAAATGCGTGAGATCTACCAGGCGCGCTTCGTGCTCGAATCCGATGCCCTCCGCACGATCTGTCAACGGCAGGCCGGCGCGCCGGAGAGCGCCCGGCAACTGATCGAGGAGATGGAGCAGGCTGGGCGCGAGCGCAACTGGAACCGGTTCGCGCAGCTGGACCAGGTGTTCCATTCGGAGATCGTCCGCCATCAACGCAACGCGGTGATCGCCGAAATGTATGACGCACTTCAGCCACGCCAGGTACGGCTGGGCACCCGGACGCTGGCCGAGGCGCCCGCCAGGTTGAGTGTGATCGAGCGCGAGCATCGCGAACTCATCGCGGCCCTCGATCGACATGACGCCATGACCAGCGTCGACGTGCTCCGACAGCACCTGCGGGAGATCCCTGAATTGGTGGACGCGTTCGAGGGGCACGCCCAGGTTCGCAGTAGCGACTGATCGGCAAACGCTCAAGAAGAGAAGCACCTGCGGCGTGATGAGTGCCCTCTCAGCGACTTTCACCATCAGGACACCGATCCAGATCCGTCGAACGGACCCGACCAGGATCGGATGCAGCAGCGACGCGGCGATGAGGATCATCGAGACGCCGTCGAGAAACATGCCCAGCGCCAGCAGGATTGCGGCGATATGCTGAGACCGATGGACTGTACCGAGGACGTACCGGTGGTGTCGGTGACTGCTCGGACCGAGTACTCGACGGAACGTCATCGGGTGTCTGCCATGACGGCGGCGATCGCTTTCGCGTCTGGCCTCATCGCATTGGTGGCGTTCAATTTCTTAGGGTTGGCACCAGCGTTGACCTCCATCGTTGTGGCAGCACTCGTCACCATCGCGTTGGGCACAGCTACCTACGGGCGGCTCAAGCCACCGGGAGCTGTACAGATCACCGTCGGCGACAGCACTGTATCTTTCGGCGACGAAAGCGCCGAATTCACAAGCCGCCCTTTGTCCTCGCTCATCGCGGTGGATCTTGCCGGCCCTGCCGACGAGACGACGCCGGACCCTCGACGGCTCACAGTGCGTACGCAGGAGTATTTGGTCCTGACCTTCGCCTCTGACACCGGCCACGACGAGTGGAGGGTCGCGGTCGTCAAGTCTGACCCGGCCGCCGCCGAAGTGTTCCGCCGTTTGACGATGGCGCTGCCCGAGGCGCACAAGAGAGGGTCCTCAACCACTGCACACTCGGCGGCACGAGTCGCAGACGCCGGTTCTGACGAGGCAGCCAGGCGCCTGTGGGAGGAAGCCACACGGCGCCATGACGACGTCCTCGGCGCGTACGGAGCCTACGAGCTCGACCCCGCGATGCTGTTGCGCTATCCCGCAGTCACCGAC
>Ga0182748_1000770_pt1 | contig 32732 bp, 23 predicted proteins | sample eDN3rd37CKraftOP_FD_128877 | JGI IMG/M metagenome (GOLD analysis project Ga0182748, IMG submission 128877) | Enriched Organic Plus compost microbial communities from Emeryville, California, USA - eDNA 3rd pass 37_C Kraft OP (version 2) (version 2) ...
CCTAGCGGGGACATACAATCCAACTCGGCCACGGCCGCCCCAGTTTGTTGCTTCGACACCAGCAAGTCTGCCGGGTCGGCCGTGTGCCTCTCTCCCCTTAGTTGGGAGAAGAACCAAAAAAAAGACCGTCGACGGTAAAGTCGACGGTCCTTGAAAAATGGCGCGCCCGGAGAGATTCGAACTCCCGACCGCCTGGTTCGTAGCCAGGTACTCTATCCAGCTGAGCTACGGGCGCGCTGCTGAGGCGCGAAATTATGCGTGGGTGGGGCAGGGTCGTCAACACCTTTTTTGCGTCTGGTCGAAAATTTTTTCCGCGAGGGTTGAGGCCACCGTCCCGGGGCTGCGCATCCAGCTGAAATGGTCGGCGCGGACCTGCAGCTGTTGCTGGTCGAGCACGACGATTCCGGCCTGCGCGCGCGGCAGGTGCGCCAGCAGTCCGTGCAGCGACGAGGCCGGACCCAGCCAGTCGTCGGCCAGCACCACCGCCTGCACAGGGAGCTGCAGTGCAGCCATGCCGGCTTCCAGATCCAGCGTGGTGCCGGCGGCGGCGTAGCGTCCGCTGCGGCCCACCGCGGCCCAGTCGGCGATCAGGCCTCGCGCCTCGGTGCCGCCGAAGCCCAGGCGGCGTCCGTGCAGCACGCCCTGGCGTCGCGCCAGCCACGGCAGCAGGCGGTAGGCCAGTGGCAGCAGCCAGCGTCGCGGCGCGGGGAAGCTGCGCCAGTACGGCGTGCCGCTGGCGACCAGGGCCAGGCCGGCAATGCGCTGCGGATGCAGCCCGGCCAGGCAGCAGGCCAGCTGGCCGCCGAGGCTGTGGCCGCCAAGCCATAGCGGCGCGTCGCCGGGCACCGCGTCCAGGCTTGCCGGCAGGTCGCGGCTCAGCAGCTCGGCGTAGCCCCAGTCCCGTTCGCGCGAGGGCCGCAGCGAACTGCTGCCGTTGCCGCGCCATTCGTGCAGGTGCACGGCGATGCCGTGCGCGGCCAGCGCCGCGGCCAATGGCAGGTAGTGGCGCGCGGCCACGCCCAGCGCCGGCAGCCACAGCAGCCGCGCGCGCGGCTGCGGCGGGGCGACGCGGGCCAGCGTCCAGCGGTGGCCGTCGGCGGCGGCGAGGACCTGTTCGACCGTGGTCGGTTCGCTCATCGGCCGGGAAGGACGGCGAAGTGGTCCAGCACCAGCACGTCGCCGCGGCCGGGACGCGAGCCGGCGCGCAGCGCGGCGTGCACGTAGTCGGTGGCCTGGCGGCAGGCCTCGCGCAGCGGCAGGCCGCGGGCCAGGTTCGCGGCCACCGCCGAGGCCAGGGTGCAGCCGGTACCGTGCGCCTCGCCCTGCAGGCGCGGGTGCGCCGTGCGCTGTTCGCCCTGGGCGTCAACCAGGATGTCCACCACGTCGCCGCTGCCGGGCAGGTGGCCGCCCTTGAGCAGCACCGCCGCGGCGCCAAGCGCGCGCAGCGCGGTGGCGGCCCCGGCCATGGCGTCGAGGTCGGCGATCCTGCGGCCCAGCAGCAGCTCGGCCTCGGGCAGGTTGGGCGTGATCACCGTGGCCAGTGGCAGCAGGCGCGTGCGCAGCGCGTGCAGCGCGTCCTCCTCCAGCAGGCGCGCGCCGCTGGTGGCGACCATCACCGGATCGACCACCAGGTGTGGCGGGCGGTGGCGCTCGAGCGCGTCGGCCACCGCCTCGATCACGGCGGCGTTGGCCAGCATGCCCAGCTTGACCACGCGGATGTCGAAGTCGTCGAAGCAGGCATCGATCTGGGCCTGCAGGAATTCCAGCGGTGGCACGTGCACCGCGGTCACGCCGCGGGTGTGCTGCGCGGTCAGCGCGGCCAGCGCCGACAGGCCGTGCACGCCGTGCGCGGCGAACGCCTTCAGGTCGGCCTGGATGCCGGCGCCGCCGCCGGAGTCGGAGCCGGCGATGGTCAGGGCGGAGATCACGGATGGGGTCTGCATGCGCCCATTGTGCCGTGCCCGGCGCGCGGCGTGGGCTCAGCCGCGCGCAGCCACCAGGGACTGCGCCAGCTTCAGCGCGCGGTCGAAGTTGGAGGCCAGGTGCAGGCCGCCGGCACCGCCGTCCAGGCCCATCTGCGCGACCACCCGGTTGGGCTGGTCGCGCAGGCCGGAGAGGATCAGCACGATGCCCTCGCGCTGGCAGCGCTCGGCCAGCTTGCGCAGCGCGTGCACGCCGCTGGCGTCGATCACCGGCACCAGGCGCATGCGCAGGACCAGCACCTTCGGCTTCTCGAAGAACTGGTCGAGCAGGCTGTCCAGGCGGTTGGCCGCGCCGAAGAACAGCGGGCCGCCGATCTGGTAGGCCTCCACGCCGCGCGGCAGGCGCAGGCGCTGCTGTTCGTCGCGGGCGCGGGCGGCGGCCTCGTCCAGGTCGTCGTCGGTCATGCGCACCCCGGAGCTGATCTCGACCGATTCGGACATGCGGTACATGAACACCAGCGCCGCCACCACCACGCCGGCCTCGATCGCCACGGTCAGGTCGAAGAACACGGTCAGCAGGAAGGTCAGCAGCAGCACCACGCGGTCGCCCCACGGCGCCGACAGGGTGGTGCGGAAGTGCTCGTACTCGCTCATGTTCCAGGCCACCACCAGCAGCACCGCGGCCAGCGCGGCCAGCGGCACGTAGCGCATCAGCGGCGCCAGCAGCAGCATGAACAGCAGCAGGTAGCCGGCATGCAGCATGCCCGACACCGGCGAGCGCGCGCCGGCGCGGATGTTGGTGGCGGTGCGCGCCAGCGCGCCGGTGGCCGGCAGGCCGCCGAACAGCGCCGAGGCCGCGTTGGCCACGCCCTGCGCGACCAGCTCGCCGTTGGAGCGGTGGCGGCCGCCGGTCATGCCATCGGCCACCACCGCCGACAGCAGCGACTCGACGCCGGCCAGGAAGGCGATGGTGAAGGCGCTGGGCAGCAGCTCGAAGGTGCGCTCGAAGGGGATGCGCGGGAAGTCGAACGCGGGCAGGGCCGTGGGCAGTTCGCCGAAGCGGCTGCCGATGGTATCGGTGGGCAGGGCGAACAGCGTGGTCGCCGCCGTGCACACCAGCAACGCGACCAGGAAACCCGGCCACTTCGGCTTCCAGTAACGCAGGCCGACGATCACCACCAGGCCGAGCACGGTCATGGCCACGGTGGCCGGCTGGGTGGTGGCGAAGTGTCGGGCGTAGGCGCTCCAGCGCTCGACGAATTCCGCCGGTACCTCCTCCATCTGCAGGCCCAGCGCATCCTTGACCTGCGAGGAGAAGATGCTCACCGCGATGCCGGCCGTGAAGCCGGTGATCACCGGCTGCGGCATGTATTTCATCAGCGTGCCCAGGCGCAGCAGCCCGGCGGCGATGAGCATCAGTCCGGCCAGAAGGGTGCACAGGATCAGCCCGCCGTAGCCGAATTTCTGGATGACCACGAATACCACCGGGATGAAGGCAGCGGTCGGTCCGCCGATCTGCACCCGCGAGCCGCCGAGGGCCGAGATCAGGAAGCCGGCGATGATCGCCGTATGCAGGCCTTTCTCCGGCGTGGTGCCGGAAGCGATCGCCAGGGCCATGGCCAGCGGCAGGGCGACGATGGCCACGGTCAGGCCGGCAAGCGCGTCCGCGCGCAGGTGCTGGAGGGTGTAACCCTCGCGCAGGGTGGTCCACAGCTTGGGTTCGAACTGCTGCAGGTAGGTGCGCAGCCGGGTGGCGTCCATTACCCCTCCCGTCGATGTTCCCGTTCCGGGGCGCCGCTGTCGTCGGGCGTGCTGCCCGGCTGGCGCAGCAGGCGCAGTGCATGGTTGCGGTAGATCACGTAGCCGATGCCGGTTGCGCCGGTCAGCGCGGCCGGGATCGCCAGGGCGTGGTAGCCGAACGCGCGGAAGCCCCAGGTGCCGAGGATACCGCCGCAGAGGAAGCCGCTGATGATCAGGCCGCTCAGCGTCAGCCGGCGCATCGGCAGCGGCAGGCCGCGCAGCAGGTGGCCCAGGCCGATGCCCAGGTCGGTGAACATGCCCGACAGGTGGGTGGTGCGCACCACCGCGCCGCTGTAGGTGGTCACCATCGCGTTCTGCAGGCCACAGGCCATCGCCGCCAGCAGCGCGCCGTTGAGCTGCTGGCGCAGGAACAGCGGGATCGCCGCCAGCAGCAGCGCCGCCTCCAGGGCCAAGGCCACGCCGTAGCGCCGGCCCAGGCGCAGGGTGCTGTCCTGGATGATCAGGCCGCTGAGCATGGCGCCCAGGCTGAAGGCGATCAGCACCGCCCACAGGTGGCGCACGCCGCGCCAGTTGCCGTCCGCCAGCGCCGTGCCCAGCTGGGTGGTGGTGCCGGTGACGTGGCTGACGGCCAGGTGCTCGAAACCGAGGAAGCCGACCGCATTCACCATGCCGGCAATCCCGGCGAGGGTGATCGCGCCGACCCAGACCCAGCGTGGCAGCCGCGTGTTCATGCCGCTCGGCGGGGCTCCCGGGGCATCAGGCCGGCTCCCTGAGGCGCACGCCACGCCCCCGGCCCGTGCTGGGCTGGTCCTCGCCGATCAGTTCGACGCCGGCCGCGTTGAGCGCGCTGACCACCTTGGTCAGGGTACCGACCACTCCGCGCACGGTGCCTTCGCTGGCTTCCATGCGCTGGATCGTGGGCAGGGACACGCCGGCCAGCGCGGCCAGCTGGCGCTGGTCGATGCCGAGCAGGGCGCGGGCGGCCCGCATCTGGGCAGCGGTGATCATGGATGCAATGGTCCCCCTCCAGCCATGCCTATGCAAGCCTGGGGCTTGCCAGGTGATGTCCCATGCATCACCTGGTCGCTGCCCGGAGCTGGCCGGAAAGGCGTTGCCGGGCGCCCGGCTCCCCCGTCCCCGCTCCCCGGGGAGAGGGGGGGCTCAGAGCACCTCGGAGGCGAAATCGGCCAGGCGCGAGCGCTCGCCGCGGCGCAGGGTGATGTGGGCGCTGTGCGGCCAGGCCTTGAAGCGGTCCACGGCGTAGGTCAGGCCGGAGGTGGTCTCGGTCAGGTACGGGGTGTCGATCTGCTCGACGTTGCCCAGGCAGACGATCTTGGTGCCGGGGCCGGCACGGGTGATCAGGGTCTTCATCTGCTTGGGCGTGAGGTTCTGCGCCTCGTCCAGGATCAGGTAGCGCGAGAGGAAGGTGCGGCCGCGCATGAAGTTCATCGAGCGGATCTTGATCCGCGAGGCGAGCAGGTCGTTGGTCGCGGCTCGGCCCCAGGCGCCGCCTTCCTGGTTGTGGGTCAGCACTTCCAGGTTGTCGGTCAGCGCGCCCATCCACGGGGTCATCTTTTCCTCCTCGGTGCCGGGCAGGAAGCCGATGTCCTCGCCGACGCTGACCGTGGCGCGGGTCATGATGATCTCGCGGTAGCGCTGCTGGTCCATGGTCTGGGCCAGGCCGGCGGCGAGCGCCAGCAGGGTCTTGCCGGTCCCGGCGGTGCCGAGCAGGGTGACGAAGTCGATCTCGGGGTCCATCAGCGCGTTGAGCGCGAAGTTCTGCTCGCGGTTGCGCGCGGTGATGCCCCACACCGCGTGCTGGCCGTGGCGGTAGTCGTCCACCAGGGCCAGCACCGCGCGGCCGCCTTCGACGCTGGCCACGCGCAGTTCGACCTCGTCCTCGCCGGGCAGGTACAGGAACTGGTTGGGGTACCAGTCCTCGTCCTCGCGCAGCTCCACCTCGTAGCAGGTGCGGCCGCGGTCGGACCAGGAGCGCAGGTCGGCCGAGTGGCGCTTCCAGAAGTCCGCCGGCAGCTCGGTGGCGCCGGTGAACAGCAGGCTGAAGTCGTCCAGGGCGCGGTCGTTCTCGTAGTCCTCCGACACGATGCCCGCGATCGCCGCCTTGATCCGCAGGTTGATGTCCTTGGACACGAACACCACCGGGATCTCCGGCGGAGTGACCTCCTTCAGCGCCAGGATCGCGCCGAGGATGGCGTTGTCCGGGATCACCGCGCCGAAGCTCTTGCCGGCCTCGAAGTGGCTGGTCTGGAAGCGCAGCAAGCCGGCGGCATGGCGCCCGCGCAGCTGCAGGCCGTTGGGCTGGCTCAGCGGCACCCCGCCATCCAGGCGCTGCATGCCGGCGCTTTCCACCAGGTCGTTGAGGAACCGGCTGACCTGGCGCGCGTTGCGGCTGGCCTCGGAGGTGCCCTTCTTGGCGTTGTCCAGCTCCTCGATGACCTGCATCGGCAGGTAGATGTCGTGCTCCTCGAACTTGAACAGCGCGGTGGGATCGTGCATCAGCACGTTGGTGTCCAGCACGTAGATGCGCTTGCCTCGGGTCATCGTGGGTTCCTGGTGGCTGGTGCGGAACGGGCGAGGGTGGCGGACCGGCCGGGGCCGGACGCCGGACAGGGGCGAGCCGTCGCGGCCTGCGGGGCAGGGCGACGGTCGGCATGGAAGGATGGGCGGGTCACTTGCCGGTTTCGGCCTTCAGTGCGTCCAGCACCGCCTGGGCGTGGCCGGGGACCTTGACCCCGCGCCATTCCCGCGCGATGCGGTGGTCGGGCGAGATCAGGAAGGTGCTGCGCACCACGCCCATGATCTTGCGCCCGTACATGTTCTTCTCGTGGATCACGTCGAAGGCGCGGCACAGCGCCTCGTCGCCGTCGCTGACCAGCGGGAACCGGAAGCCCTGCTTCGCGCAGAAGTTGTCGTGCGACTTCACCGAGTCGCGCGACACGCCCAGCACGTCCGCCCCCAGCTCCCGGAACTGCGGCAGCAGGGCGTTGAAGTCCAGGCCCTCGGTGGTGCAGCCGGGGGTGCTGTCCTTCGGGTAGAAGTACAGCACCAGCCAGCGGCCGGCGTAGTCGGCGAGGGTGGCGCTGCCGCCGCCGGACAGGGCCAGCGGCAGCTTGAGGGTGGCGCGGTCGAGCTTGGCGGGTTTCATCGTGCCGTTCGTGCCCCTCAGAACTTCATCGGATCCATGATCGCGTCGAGGTTCAGGTGGTCGCAGAACTCGAGGAAGTCGTCGCGCAGCGCGGCGATGTGCATGTTCGCCGGCACGCCGATGGTGACCTGCGCCGAGAACATCTCCGCGCCGGTCTGCATGGCGCGGTAGCGGGTGCTCTGCAGGTTCTCGATGGTGATGCCCTGGCGGTCGAAGAAGTCCGCCAGCTGGAACAGGATGCCCGGCTTGTCGGCGGCCACCACTTCCACGATGTAGGGCAGCAGGTTGGACTGCACCTGCTTGGCAGCGGTGCGGTACCAGTTGAGCTTGAGCCCTTCCTCCCGCTCCAGCCGGCCGAGCATCGCCTCCAGCTTCGCCACCGCGTCCCACGAGCCCACCGCCAGCGCGGTCATCGACACGTCGCGGCCGACGGTGGCCAGGCGGGCATCGACCAGGTTGCAGCCGCTGTCGGCGATCCGGCGGGTCACCGGCAGCAGCGGGGACTCCGGATGCGTCGTGTAGGCGTTGATCAGGAGGTGGTTTTCGTTCGGCGAAGGCCGCTGTGGGGTGTCGGTCAAGGAGGCTTCCGCGGGTGTTTTCACATGCTGGAAGGCGCGCCGACAGGGGGCGCGCCGCCGGGCCAGCATACTTGCCCGTGCTTTGAGGCCGCAAGTATGATCGGGCCTCCTTCAGGCGGCCCCGCGACATGCGCTTGCGCCGCAGAATCCAGAGCGAAACCGGCTTGCACCCCACCGGCCTGATCACCGCGCTTGCCACCCCCTTCGACGGCAACGGCGCCATCGATTTCGACGCCTGGCGCCGGCTGCTGCAGTGGCAGCTGGCCGCGGGCGCGCAGGGCCTGGTCGTGGCCGGCTCCACCGGCGAGGCGGCGATGCTCGACGACGCCGAGTACGACGCCCTGCTGCAGGTGGCCGTGGAAACCGTGGCCGGGCGCGTGCCGGTCATCGCCGGCACCGGCCAGTCCGGCACCGCCGCGACCATCGCCCGCACCCGCCGCGCCGCGGCGGCCGGGGTGGATGCGGCCCTGGTGGTGACGCCCCCCTACGTGCGCGCCACCCAGGCCGGGCTGCTCGCGCATTACCGTGCGGTGGCCGGGCAGGGCGGGCTGCCGCTGGTCCTGTACAACGTGCCCGCGCGCACTGCCTGCGACCTGCTGGCGGAAACGGTGGCCGAACTGGCCGGGCACGAGAACATCGTGGCGATCAAGGAAGCGGTGGCCGATCCGGCCCGCATCCAGGCCCTGGTCGCGCTGTCCGGCGCGCACTTCACCGTGCTCAGCGGCGACGACGGCAGCGCCGCGCGGGCCATGCTGTCCGGCGCGCATGGCCTGGTCTCGGTCGGTTCCAACATTGCCCCGGCCGCCTACCGTCGCCTGTGCGACCTGGCCCGGGCCGGCGACCCTGGCGCGGCCGCCGACTGGGATGCGCGGCTGGCGCCGCTGCATGCCTTCTGCGGGATCGAGCCCAACCCGATCCCGGTCAAGGCCCTGCTGCGCGCCGCCGGCTACGGGCAGGGCCTGCGCCTGCCGCTGCTGCCGCTGTCTGAACGGCACCACGACGAGGCCGCGCGCATGGCCGCACTGGCCGCCGAACTCGAAGCACACTGCCGCTGCACTACGCTGGCGGCCTGACCAAGACCCATCCGGAGAGCATTGCCGATGTCCCGTTCCTCACGTTTCGTGCGCATTTCCGCGGCTCTGCTGCTGGGCGTCACCGTGGTTGCCTCGCTGGGCGGCTGCAAGGTCTTCCGCAAGGGGCCGCGCGGCGACTACGCGCTCAACGCCGAGCAGCGCCCGCTGGAAGTGCCGCCGGACCTGGACCTGCCGGATACCTCCGGCGCCATGGCGGTGCCGTCGCCGGGCGGCAGCCCGGCGCAGCTGCCGGCCGCGCCGGCCGATTCGCAGAGCGGCTTCACCGTCGCCGGCGGCCAGCGCGACCAGGTGTTCGAACGCGTCGGTGCCGCCCTGGAGGCGATCGAGGGCCTGAGCATCAGCAACCGCGCCCAGCTGCTGGGCAGCTACGACGTCAGCTACCAGGGCGAGAGCTTCCTGGTGCGCGTGGCCGCGGTACGCGGCGGCGCGTACGTGTCGGCGGTCGATCCGCGCGGCGTGGCCGCCACCAGCCCGGCGGCGGTCCAGGTGATCGCCTCGCTGCAGGCCACGCTGGCCCGCTGATTGCCGTATCACGTGGCCCGCGCCGGTCGCGGCGCGGGCCACGGCGTTTCCGCGCCGCGCGGGAAGCCTCTGGCCCCCGGGCCTGCGTCGCGGCGACGCCAGGGCGCGCGCCGGCAAAGCGGGCGCATGGCGTTTCCGGCGCGGATGCCGCCCTCTGCACGGGGGGCGGACGTTTCTTCCTGCAGGAAGCCCTGGCGGCCGGCGTGGTGCATGGCCGGCGGCATCGCGATGTCGTGGGCCGCGCCGCCGGCGCGGCCGGCAAGCGCCTCAGCGCTCCAGCAGCTTGAGCTTGTCCGGCTTGCCGTCCCACTCGGCGGCATCCGGCAGCGGTTCCTTGCGCACGGTGATCACCGGCCAGGCCTTGGACAGTTCGGCATTGAGCGCGACGAAGCCTTCCTGGCCGGCCGGCACGTCATCCTCGGGGAAGATCGCGTTGGCGGGGCATTCCGGCTCGCACAGGGTGCAGTCGATGCACTCGTCCGGGTCGATCACCAGGAAGTTCGGGCCTTCGTGGAAACAGTCCACCGGGCACACCTCCACGCAGTCGGTGTACTTGCACTTGATGCAGTTCTCGGTGACGACGAAAGGCATGGGTGGACCAATGGAAGCTTCAGGAAACGCGCCATTCTAATCCAGCGGGGGTGGGCGCGTCGCGCCGGGGCTCAGCCGAAGCGCGCGCGGGCCAGGCGGTAAAGGCCCAGCGCGGCCAGGTCCTCGCGGTGGCGCTGCACGGTGCGGCCGTGCGCGGACAGGGCGCGGGCGTAGCGTTCCAGCAGCGCATCGCTGCCGACCAGGTGCGCCGGGCCGTCCGCGGCGCCGGCCAGGGCCGGCTGCAGTTCGTGGCCGACCAGTAGCCCGGAGAGGTAAGAGGGCAGGGCCTCGGCCTCGAAGCGCGCGAACAGGGCCGCGGTGCGCACGCCGAACAGGTCGTGCAGCAGGCCGCCGCCGGCGCGCGCCGCGGCCAGGCCGGCGTCGAACGCGGCCGGGTCCAGCGGCGGTTCGGTCGCCGGCATGCTGCGCGCGAGGATGCTGTGCCGGCGCAGCAGGCCGTAAAGCTCGCCGGTCAGCGCGGTGGAAATGCCGGTGATGGCGCCGTCCTCGACCCGCACCCACTTGCTGTGGGTGCCGGGCAGGCAGACGTCGTGGCGGCCGGGGCCCAGCTGCGCGAGCAGGCCGGCGACCTGGGTTTCCTCGCCGCGCATCACGTCGGCGGCGGCGCCGCGATGGTCGGCCATGCCTGGCACGCACCACAGCCGGCGGCCGCGCAAGGCGTCGCCGGCGTGAGTGCCCAGCTCGACCATGCCCGCGGCCAGGGTCGCGATGCCGGCGGGGCAGGGCACGTAGGGCACCTCGATCCAGCCGCCGCGCGCGCCGACCATGCCGCACAGCAGGACCAGCGGATCGTCCCAGTCGCCGATCACGCCGGCCAGGGTCTGCGCGTGCTGGCCGTCGCAGGCCAGTGCGCCGACCTCGCCGCGGCGCTGCCCCAGCACCCGGCCATGGTCGTCGAGGCGATACGCGCGCAGGTTGCTCCCGCCCCAGTCGACCGCGATCAAGCAGGCAGCTCCACCCGGCTTTCCGGCAGGCCGAGCGGGCGGCCGAGCTCCAGGGCGTACAGGCCGCCGGAGCCGGGCGCCTGCGCCAGCGCGGCGGGGTCCAGGCCCTCGGGCGAGGTAATCACGTACAGCGTGTCCAGCCCGGGGCCGCCAAACGCGCAGCACGAGGGCTGCGGCACCGGCAGCCGGATCTCGCGTTCGATCCCGCCGCCGGGGGCGAAGCGGACCACGCGGGCGCCGCCCCAGCGCGCGTTCCAGATCCGGCCCTCGGCGTCGATGCAGGAGCCGTCCGGCGAGCCGGCGGCGGCGCCGGCGGCAACCACCGGCGAGGGCGCGCCCACCTGCGCGGTGTCGGGGTCGTACCCGGCCTGGAGGATGCTGCCGGCCTGCGTATCGCACCAGTACAGGGTGCGGCCGTCGTGCGCGAAGCAGATCGAGTTGGGGATGCCGATGCCGCCCAGCGGCAACCGGCGCAGGCCGTGGGCCGCCGAGTACTGGTACATGGCGCCGGTGGGCGCGTGCCCAGGGTTCTCGTTCATCGTGCCGAACACGAAGTTGCCGTGGCGGTCGGCGCGGCCGTCGTTGCTGCGGTGGCCGGGCAGGGCCGGCTCGATGTCGGCCAGGTGCCGCAGCTGCAGCGGCCCGGGGGCGTCGGCGTCCACTTCAGCGCGGTACAGCGCGCTGGCCAGCACCAGCAGCACGGAGTTGCCCTGGCCCAGGCCGATGCAGCCGGGGCGGTCGGGCAGGTCCCAGTGGCGGGTCAGCCCGTCGCCGGGACGGTGCAGCCACAGGCGCCGGCCATGGATGTCGACCCACAGCACGGCCTGGCGCTGGGCGCACCAGAGCACGCCTTCGCCATGCGAACACTTCGAATCGACGACCAGCCGAGGGCTCTGTTCCATGGGCTCCCTACCATTCGGCAATGCTGGAATCGGCGTGCCGCCATACCGGGTTGCGCCAGTCCGGCGGGTTGGCGTGCGCGTGGCGCAGCCGTTCCTCGTCGACCTCGACGCCCAGGCCCGGTCCGGGCAGCGCGCGGATGTGGCCATTGTCGCAGCGGAAATCGTCCTTGTTGAGCACGTAGTCGAGCAGGTCGGCGCCCTGGTTGTAGTGGATGCCGATGCTCTGCTCCTGCAGCACCGCGTTGTGGGCGACGAAGTCCAGCTGCAGGCAGGCCGCCAACGCCACCGGACCGAGCGGGCAATGCGGTGCCAGGGCGACGTCGTAGGCCTCGGCCATGGCGGCGATCTTCAGGCACTCGGTGATGCCGCCGGCGTGCGACAGGTCCGGCTGCAGGATCGCCAGCCCACCTGTTTCCAGCACGCGCTTGAACTCGAAGCGCGAATACATGCGCTCGCCGGCCGCCAGCGGGATCGGGGTCGACGCGGCCAGGCGCGGGTAGTACTCGGCCTGCTCCGGCAGCACCGGTTCCTCGACGAACAGCGGCCGGAACGGCTCCAGCTCGCGCAGCAGGGCCTTGGCCATCGGCGCGCCGACCCGGCCGTGGAAATCCACGCCGAAATCCACGCTGTCGCCGAAGGCCTCGCGCACCGCGGCGACCCTGGCGACGGCCTGGTCCACCGCGCGCGGGCTGTCGAGCAGCTTCATCTCCTCGGTGCCATTGAACTTGAAGGTGTCGAAGCCCAGCCCGCGGTAGCCGCGGATCTGCTCGACCAGGTCGGCGGGGCGGTCGCCGCCGACCCAGCGGTAGGTCTTCATGCGCTCGCGCACCAGCCCGCCGAGCAGCTGGTACACCGGCACGCCCAGAGCCTTGCCCTTGATGTCCCACAGCGCCTGGTCGATGCCGGCGATGGCGCTCATCAGCACCGGGCCGCCGCGGTAGAAGCCACCGCGGTAGAGCGTCTGCCACAGGTCGTTGATGCGCGAGGGGTCCTTGCCGACCACGTATTCGCCCAGCTCGTGCACCGCCGCCTCGACGGTGCGCGCGCGGCCCTCGACCACGGGTTCGCCCCAGCCGGTGATGCCCGCGTCGGTCTCGACCTTCAGGAACAGCCAGCGCGGCGCGGCGTGGTAGGTGGTCAGGCGGGTGATCTTCATGCGGCGTGGTCCATGTAGGCCTGGCGGAAGGCACGGGCGTTGCGGCGCGTGGCTTCCGGCGCCTGGCCGGGGCGGTAGAGCTCGCCGCCGATGCCGGCGCCGGTGCATCCGGCAGCCAGCCAGGCGGGCAGGGAATCGGGGGTGATGCCGCCGACCGCGAACAGCGGCACCCCGGCCGGCAACACCGCGCGCAGCGCGCGCAGGTGGCCGGGCCCGTAGGTCGCGGCCGGGAACAGCTTGAGCATGCTGGCGCCGGCCTCCAGCGCGGCGAACGCCTCGCTGGCGGTGGCGAAGCCCGCCAGCACCTGCAGCCCGCCCGCGGCGGCGTGGCGGATCAGGTCGGGGTTGGTGTTGGGGGTGACGATGAAGCGCGCGCCCAGCCCGTGCAGGATGTCCACTTCCTGCCGGCGCAGCACGGTGCCGCCGCCGATCCAGGCGCGCTTGCCGTGCGCGCGCACGGCTTCGCCGATGCTGGTGGCCCAGTCCGGGGAATTGAGCGGTACTTCGATCGCGTCGTAGCCCTCTTCCAGCAGCGCCGCGAAGTGGGCGGGCGCCTGCCCCGGGGGAAGCCCGCGGAGGATGGCCACCAGCGGCAGCCGGAACGGCGATGGGGCAGGGGTCATGGGCAGGCTCCGCGGTGGCGTGGCGCGATCCTACGCACGATCGCCTGCGCCGGCGCTATGGGGTGCAAAGTGTCCTCCATTGGGCGGCGGCGCATTGCGGGGGAGGGGCCGGAACATGCGCGCCGCATGCGTAAGGCTCGCTTTTCTGGGATATGTTTGGAAATGAAATTTCCGATCCGAACTATTCCCGGGACATATAGGATCGTCCAATGAACCGCACGCCCTCGGCCTCGCATTGGGCCAATCCCGCCCGGTTGAAGACCCGCCACCTGATGTTGCTGCTGCACCTGGAGGAGCAGGGGTCGGTGCTGCGCGCGGCGGAGGCGGCACGCATGACCCAGCCTGCCGCGTCCAAGCTGCTGGCCGAGATCGAGGGCCTGCTGGGCGTGCCGCTGTTCGAGCGCCACGCCCGCGGCGTGCAGCCGACCTGGTATGGCCAGGTGCTGATCCGGCGCGCGCGCAGCGCGTTGCTGGAGATCGGCCGCGCCCAGGAGGAGATTGCCGCGCTGCGCGACGGACGCATGGGCAGCGCTTCGATCGGCACCGTGGTCAACCCCGGGACCAACCTGGTGCCGGCGGCGGTGGCCGCGATCAAGCGCGAGCACCCGGACATCCTGGTGCGGATCGAGATGGACTACAGCCGGCCGCTGCTGGCGCGCCTGCTGGACGGCCAGCTGGACCTGGTGGTCGGCCGGATCATGGAGCCGGCCGGGGGCGCCGACCTGGAATTCGAACCGTTGGCCGACGAGCCGCATTCGGTGATCGTGCGGGCCGAGCATCCGCTGGCGGGGCGCACCCGGCTCACGCATGCGGACCTTGCGCCCTATGGCTGGATCCTGCCGCCGCCGGACTCGGTGCTGCGCACGCGGCTGGAGACCATGTTCCTGGAGCACGGCCTGGCGACCCCGGGCAACGTGGTGGAGACCTCGTCCCTGCCGGTGACGGTGAACCTGCTGAGGGCCAGCGACCTGCTCACCGCCCTGCCGGTGGAGGCGGTGGCCCCGTACCTGACCGCGCGCCAGCTGGCGGTGCTGCCGCTGGACCTGGGGGTGGGGATGGAGTCGTTCGGGATCATCCGCCGCCGCGGCCACCTGCTGTCGCCGGCCGCGCAACGCGTGCTCGAGGCCCTGCGCACGGCGGCGGCCGCGGTCTACCCCGGGGCCCGCAACAGGCTTGGATTGCCCTCAAGGGGAGCCTGAAGTCACAACTGCAACGGCGTTCCATACGATGCTTGACCGGCGTCACGTGGTACCGTTAACGTCGGCTTCACGTACTCCCGCCGGACCGCGGGGGACGTTCTTGCAAGCCCTGAAAACCGAAAGAAATCCTTACTCTCTGGGAGGGGAACTGGATGTCGAACCACATGAACCGTGCTGCGGGCCGCGGCGCCAAGTCGCGCCTGTATCCGCAGCCCTGCGCCCTGGCCCTGGGCGTGGCCATCGTCCTGGCGGGCGCCGGCGCCAACGCGCAGGACAGCAACGCCAACGCGGGCTCCGATCCGGCGGTCGAGCTGGAGACGGTGCAGGTCACCGGCCTGCGCGGCAGCCTTATGCGCGCGCAGGACCTGAAGCAGGACGCCGAGCAGATCATCGACTCGGTCACCGCCCAGGACATCGGCGCCCTGCCGGACCGCAGCGTCACCGAAACCCTGAAGCGCGTTTCCGGCGTCACGGTTACCGGCTTCGCGGCGCGTGACGATACCGACCACTTCTCGGCCGAAGGCAGCGGCGTGATGATCCGCGGCCTGACCTTCGTCCGCGGCGAGCTCAACGGCCGCGACGTGTTCAGCGCCAACGGTGGCCGCGGCCTGAGCTTCGAGGAGATCCCGGCGGAGCTGATGGCCGGCGTCGACGTCTACAAGAACCCCTCGGCCGAGATCATCGAGGGCGGGCTGGGCGGCACGGTCAACCTGCGCACCCGCAAGCCGTTCGACGAGCCGGGCCGCAAGATCGCCGGCAGCGTGGACTACAACTACGGCGACAAGGCCAAGGACGCGCGTCCGTCGGCCTCGTTCCTGTTCTCCGACCGCTGGCAGACCGGCATCGGCGAGGTGGGCTTCCTGGCCAACCTCTCGTACTCCGAGCTGGCCACCCAGTCCGACGGCATCCAGATCCAGCCGTATTCCCGTCGCGGTCGCACTCCGGCCGAACAGCCGGAAGGCCTGCCCAACGGCGAGGGCTGGGTTTACGACTGGGAGCAGGAGACGTGGGTTTCCTCCGACAGCCAGCGTGACCTGCTGCTGGAAGGCACCGACCGCGACCACGTGTTCGTGCCGGGCGGCGTGAACTGGCGCCGCACCGACTTCGACCGCAAGCGCCAGGGCGGCGCCCTCGTGTTCCAGTGGCGTCCCAGCGACGACACCGAGATCACCACCCAGGTCATCACGTCCAAGTACGACATGGCCTGGCGCGAGCACTACATGGAGTACGCCGGCGCCGGCGAGGCCAACGACACCTCCAACTGGACCGGCGACCCGAACCACTACGGCAACGCCTACGACGGTGGCGACGGCCTGGCCGACCGCACCAACCGCCTGATCCCGATGCCGGGCACCCGCTTCCTGTACGACGCCAACGGCCGCTTCCTCAAGGGCGCGATCCGCCTCGGTGGCTGGCGCGGCACGCCGGACGACGAGACCCCGTCGATGTACAAGGGCCCGGGCATCCAGTTCGTGGCCGGCAACCGCTACAACGTGCAGTCCTCGCAGACCACCGACTGGTCGACCAGCCTGCGCCACTACATGACCGACAAGCTGGTCATGCGCGCCGACTTCCAGTACGTGAAGGCCGAGAGCGACAACGTCGACTTCGCGGTCCATACCTCCAGCCTGCTGGAGGGCATCACCCTGGACCTGACCGGCAAGTACCCGTCGGTCACCCTGGACGACCCGAACTTCGCGCTGCAGCAGGAGAACTACTTCTGGCGCTCGGCCATGGACCACCTGGCCGACAACGAGGGTCGCGAGCGCGCCGGCCGCCTGGACTTCGAGTACAGCTTCGACAGCGACTGGTGGCGCATGGCCCGCTTCGGCGTGCGCGTGGCCGACCGCAGCTACACCAGCTTCTACACCACCTACAACTGGGGCGTGATCAGCGACGACTGGAACAAGATCGAGGGCAACCCCGATCCGAGCCGCCCGCCGGTGGCGTGGCTGGACCAGTACTACAGCGGCAACTCGCAGCTGTACACGCTGAAGGACTTCTTCGGCGGCAAGGTCAACCTGCCGACCCAGTTCTGGACGGCCGGGGACGACTTCGTCAACATCGCCAAGGTCCGCGACACGCTGGGTGCCATCCCGGGCGCGCAGTGGCGTCCGATCGCCTACTCGCCGTCGGCGATCAACGAGCAGCATGAGCGCACCCAGGCGGCGTACGGCGCGCTGTACTTCGAGAACTACGACCGCTTCGGCGTGCCGGTGGACGGCAACCTGGGCGTGCGCGTGGTCAAGACCAGCGTGACGAGCAAGGGCGGCGGCCTGATGCCGGACATGACCACCGGCTACCTCGAACAGGTCGACCCGGCCGTGCGCGAGGCGTTCTACGGCCAGCCGTTCGAGAGCGAGAACAGCACCTCGTACACCGACGTGCTGCCGAGCCTGAACGTGCGCGTGCGCTTCGACCATGGCCTGCAGTGGCGCTTCGCCGCGTCCAAGGCCATCGCCCGTCCCGAGTTCCGCCTGATGCAGAACTGGATCACGCTGGGCGCCAGCGCCGCCGGCTGCGCCAACGCCATGCGCGACGGCCTGCGCGACGAAGCCGACCTGTGCAGCTTCGACGACCTGAGCTACTTCGGCAGCGGCGGCAACCCCGAGCTGAAGCCGATGCGCGCCAACCAGTTCGACACGGCGCTGGAGTGGTACTTCGGTCCGGCCAACAGCGCGTACATCACGCTGTTCACCAAGGACGTGAAGGACTACTTCGCCTCCGGCATCAGCACCGAGATCATCGACGGGCGCGAGTACGTGATGACCCGTACCCGCAACCTCGACGAGGGCAAGATCCGCGGCTTCGAAGTCGGTTACTCGCAGTTCTTCGACTTCCTGCCGGGCTTCGGCATCCAGGCCAACTACACCTTCGTGGACAGCAAGGGCGGCACCAACGTCGACGTCGGCATCCCCGACGGCAACGCGCCGACCGAGGTCCCGGTGGACCTGCCGCTGGAAGGCCTGTCGCGCCGCAGCTACAACGTGATGGGCATCTTCGAGCGTGGCCCGATCTCGATGCGCCTGGCGTACAACTGGCGTTCGCGTTACCTGCTGACCTCCAGCGACGTGATGCCGGCGATGCGCCAGCCGGTGTGGAACGACGACTACGGCCAGCTGGACGGTTCGATCTTCTTCAACCTGAACTCGAACATCCAGCTGGGCCTGCAGGCCAACAACCTCACCAACAGCACCACCAAGCTGCTGATGGGTCCGCGTGGCTACCGTCGTGACGGCTTCATCGACGAGACGCTGTACAACCGCGCCTGGTTCGAGAACGACCGCCGCTACTCGCTGGTGCTGCGCGCCAGCTGGTAACGGCCGCGGCAGGCGATTCGGGCACGGCCCGCGCGGGCAACCGCGCGGGCCGTTTCCATTGGCGCGAAGTATTCCTCCAAAACATAGCTCAATCGAAATAATTCATTGGTGTGGAATGGTCGCTGCTGACATGCTCCGGGCATCACTCCGCGGGGGCGGCAGCCGGCCGCGGGGCGAGAGGATCCGGCCGCGAGGGAGGCCGGGCCGACCACAACTCGACCGGAACGGATGGCCTCCGTTCCCGCTTGAACCGCACGTCCTGGGAGGGAACGCAATGTCCGAGCACCACCAACGCCGCCCGCGTGACCGGGCGTCCGTGCAAGCTGCCCGTGCATCCGGCTTCCGTCGCAGCGCCCTGGCGTTGAGCGTGGCCCTGCTGCTGTCCGCGCAGGCCCATGCGCAGCAGGCCGGGCAGGACGCCGACCCGCTGACCGAGCTGGACACGGTCCAGGTCACCGGCGCCCGCGGCAGCCTGACCAAGGCGCAGATCATCAAGGAAACCACCGACCAGATCGTCGACTCGATCGTGGCCGAGGACATCGGCAAGCTGCCGGACAACAACGTCGCCGAGGCGCTGCAGCGCATCACCGGCGTGCAGATCACCCGCAACAAGGGCGAGGGCAGCAGCATCATGGTGCGCGGCCTGACCCAGGTGCGCAGCGAGCTCAACGGCCGCGACATCTTCACCGCCAACAGCGGTCGCGCGCTGAGCTGGGAAGACGTGCCGGCCGAGCTGCTGGGCGGCGTGGACGTGTACAAGAACCCGAACGCCGAGCTGATCGAGGGCGGCCTGGGCGGCCTGGTGAACCTGCGCACGCGCATGCCGTTCGACCAGGAAGGCATGCGCCTGTCCGGCAGCTTCACCGTCAACCAGTGGGACCTGCGCGACTCGACCCAGCCGTCGGCCTCGTTCCTGTTCTCCAACCGCTTCCAGACCGGCGCCGGCGAGTTCGGCATCCTGCTCAACGTCGCCCACCAGGAAGGCCAGTACCGCGAGGACCGGATCAACTTCGGCTCCTACCTGGCCTACGACGACGTGCCCGGCTACGAGGGCCGGGAAGTCGTCATCCCCAGCGAGATCGGCATGTACAGCCACTTCGGCGACCGCGAGCGCGACGGCCAGTACGTGGCCCTGCAGTGGAAGCCGAACGACGACCTGGAGCTGTACGCCCAGGCGCTGCGCTCGGACTACAAGTTCCGCAACCGCGAGTACAGCGTCCGTACCGGCAACCTGAACAACAACGCCGACGACATGGTCAACTGGAGCGGCAACGGCTGGGGCTTCGTGTCGCCGGACATCCCCGGCTACGAGGGCTTCACCGACCCGTTCGGCTTCGACGCCAACGGCGAGTTCCAGTACGGCACCTTCAACAACGCCCTGGTCACCACCACCGCGCGCATGGACTGGCGCAACTCGGTCACCAGCGACTACAGCTTCGGCGCCAAGTGGCAGGCCAGCGACCGCCTGCACCTGTCCACCGACTTCCAGTACATCGACGCCACCACCGAGGGCGTGAACTACTGGGTCGACCTGCTCGCAGGCCAGGTGGACGCCGACGACTGGCGCGGCTGGGCGGGCCTGTACGGGGTGCCGCCGCTGCGGGTGGACACCACCGGCCGGTACCCGTCGGTCACAGTCTACGACCAGGCCACCGGCCAGCCGATGCCCGGCTACATGAGCGACATCGGCAACTACGGCGGCTGGTACTCGCACCTGGACAAGCGCGACGACAACGACGCCGACCAGTTCTCCTGGCGCGCCGACCTGCGCTGGGACTTCCTGGAAAGCGACTTCCTGCGCGATCTGCGCGCGGGCGTGCGCTACACCGATCGAGACGCGATCACCCGCAGTTCCGGCTGGAACTGGCAGAAGATTCCGCCGGCCGGCAATCCGGACGGTGCCTGGTCCTCGTTCCGCCCGGCGCCGTTCTCCGACTACCCGGACGCCTGCTACCGGCTGTTCCCGTTCAGCGACCACTTCCGCGGCGCCAGCGGCCTGCCCACCGGCTACGTGGCCTGCGACGAGATGGTGGCCGACTACGAGAACACCGTGCGCATGTTCGGCCACGACCCGATCCCGTACAACGACGTCACCGACATCCGGCAGTACACCGAGAAGACCTACGCGGCCTACGCCATGCTGCGCTTCGGCAGCGACACCGCGCGCTTCCCGTGGGACGCCAACGCCGGCGTGCGCGTGGTCCGCACCGAGACCACGGTCAACGGCTACGAGCTGGTGCCGGACTCGGCCACCGGCGAGGTGTCCGAGGTCGGGGTGGAGCACGCCTACACCGACGTGCTGCCGAGCCTGAACTTCCGCATGTTCCTCGCGCCGCAGCTGCAGTGGCGCGTGGCCGCGTCGCGGGCGATGTCGCGGCCGAACTTCGACCTGCTCGACCCGTACGTCTACCTCAACAACACCTTCTTCGACTTCAACACCGGCGGCGTGTCCTACGCCAGCCGCGGCAACCCGTACCTGGAACCGATGTACGCCAACCAGTTCGACACCTCGCTGGAGTGGTACTTCGGCCAGGGCTCGATGCTGTACGGCACGCTGTTCTACAAGAAGGTCGAGGGCTTCTATTACTACGACACGGCCACCGCCAACTACTACGACGGGGCCTTCACCGTGCCGCTGGAGGGCGGCAATGCCGGCGAGACCCGGCCGTGCGTGGGCCAGGAGTGCGTGCGCCCGTTCCAGCTGCAGACCCGCTCCAACGGCGAGGACGGCAAGATCAAGGGCGCGGAGGTCGGCTTCCGCCAGTTCTTCACCTTCCTGCCCGGCCCGTTCGACGGCCTCGGCCTGGAGGCGAACTACACCTACGTGGACAGCAGCGCGCCCTCGCCGGACGCCACCACCACCGACGGCATCCAGATCGCCTACCTGCCGCTGGAGGGCCTGTCCAAGCACAGCTACAACGTGGTGCTGATGTACGAGAAGTCGCGGGTGGCGTTCCGCGCGGCCTACAACTGGCGCGACACCTGGCTGGTCACGACCCGTCCGCCCAACGCCGGCCACGTGCCGCAGTACCACGACGAGACCGGCCAGCTGGACGCGTCGCTGCGCTTCAACCTCAACGACGTGTGGTCCATCACCCTGGACGGCACCAACCTGCTGGACGAGACGCGCTTCGACTACTACGGCAACGAGAGCCGGCCCAACGGCTGGTACATCAACGACCGCCGCTACGGGCTGTCGATCCGCGCCAACCTCGACCTGTGAGGAAGCGGGCGGCCACGGCCGCCCTCGCGGCCCCGTCCCGGCCTGACGCCGGGGCGGGGCGGTCTCCCGGCGGCCCCGGCCCTTCGGCCCGGTCCGCCGGAACCCCGGCCTCCACGGCCGCGAACTGGGGAGCGTTCCATTGAGCAGCATCCGAACCGGCGCGCACGGCTTCCGCGCGCTTCTCCTGGCGGCCGCCGCGTTCGCCGCCTGCGCCCATGCCGCCGGCAGCGAGGCCTACCGCTGGCGCAACGTCGCCATCGGCGGCGGCGGCTTCGTCACCGGCATCGAGTTCCACCCGTCCGAGCGCGGCCTGGCCTACGCGCGCACCGACGTGGGCGGCGCCTACCGCTGGGACGCGGCGGCGCGGCGCTGGATCCCGCTGACCGACTGGATCGGGCACGCCGACGCCAACCTCACCGGCATCGAGAGCGTGGCGCTGGACCCGTCCGACCCGGACCGCGTGTACCTGGCCGCCGGCACCTACACCCACGAGCGCGCCGGCAACGGCGCCATCCTGCGCTCGGCCGACCGCGGTGCCAGCTTCGAGCGCGCCGACCTGCCGTTCAAGCTGGGCGGCAACGAGCTGGGCCGCGGCAACGGCGAGCGCCTGGCGGTGGACCCGAACGACGGGCGCGTGCTGTTCCTCGGCTCGCGTGCCCACGGCCTGTGGCGCAGTGCCGACCGCGGCGCCAGCTGGGCACGCGTCGAAGGCTTCCCCGCACTGGCCACCGCCGAATCGGCGAGCGCCAGCAACCGCTGGCGCAGGCAGTCCATCGGCATCGTCTTCGTCGTGTTCGACCCGGCCAGCGGCACGCCGGGCGCGCCCACGCCCGTGCTCTACGCCGGCGTTGCCAGCCGCGAGGGCGGGCTGTTCCGCTCGCATGACGCGGGCCGCACCTGGGAGGCCGTGCCCGGCCAGCCCGCCGGCCTGCGCCCGAACCACATGGTGCGCGACGCGCGCGGCGATTTCCTGGTCAGCTACGGCGACGAGCCCGGCCCGGACACCATGAACGACGGCGCGCTGTGGCGCTGGTCGCCGGCCAGCGGGCGCTGGACCGACATCAGCCCGGCGCCGCAGTCCAGCGACCTGCAGGGCGACGGCTTCGGCTGGGGGGCGGTGTCGGTGGACGCGCGCAACCCCGACGTCATCGTCGCCACCACCTTCAACCGCTGGCGGCCGCACGACGACATCTACCGCAGCACCGACGGCGGCCGCAGCTGGACGGCCGTGTTCCCGGCCTCGGACTTCGACCACACCGCCTCGCCGTGGACGGCGCAGGCAAGGCCGCACTGGATGGCCGACGTCGAGATCGACCCGCACGATCCAGACCGCGTGCTGTTCGTCACCGGCTACGGCATCTGGGCCTCCCGCAACATGACCGCGCTGGACCGGGGCGGACGCGTGGACTGGTGGTTCGAGGACGCCGGCCTGGACGAGACCGTGCCGCTGGACCTGGTCAGTCCGCCGCAGGGCGCGCCGCTGGTCAGCGGCCTGGGCGACATCGACGGCTTCCGCCACGACGACCTGGCGCGCACCACCGTGCAGTTCGCCGCGCCGCCGCGCTACAGCAACACCGAGAGCCTGGACTTCGCCGGCCGCGTGCCGGGGCTGCTGGTGCGCAGCGGCCACCTGCACGGCGAGCGCCACGACGTGGTCCGCGCCGCCTATTCGCGCGACGGCGGCAGCACCTGGACGGCGTTCGCCGGCGAGCCGCCGGACGGGGAGGGCGCGGGCGAGATCGCCATCGCCGCCGACGGCGCGCGCGTCATCTGGCGCACCCGCAACGGCAGCCACTGGCTGACCGACGACTTCGGCGGCCGCTGGCAGAAAGTGCGCGGCCTGCCGGCCACGGCGGCGGTCGCGGCCGACCGCTTCGAGGCCGGCGTGTGGTACGCGCTGGATCCGGCCAGCGGGCAGCTGTTCGCCAGCGGCGACGGCGGCGTGACCTTCACCCAGGCCGCGGCAGGCGCCGGCGCGCTGGGCGAGTGGTTCCGCGGCGAACTGCTGCCCTCGACCGCGCGCGGCGGCGTGGTGTATTTCGCCGCGGCCTGGCGCGGCCTGATGCGCTGGAGCGCCGGCCGCCTGGAACGGCTGCCGGGCGTGGAGAACGCCTTCGCCGCCGGGCTGGGCGCGCCCAAGCCCGGCCGCGCCAACCCCGCGCTGTTCGTGTTCGGGCAGGTGGACGGGGCGGTGGGGTTGTATCGTTCGGACGACGAGGGCCGCCGCTGGGTGCGGATCGACGATCCGCGGCACCGCTTCGGCCACGTGCGCATGCTCACCGGCGACGCGCGCGTGCACGGCCGCGTCTACCTGGCCACGGGGGGGCGTGGCGTGATCTACGGGGAACCGGAATGAGCCGACGCATCCTTCTCGCACTCCTGGCCTGGCTGCTGCCGCTGGCGGCGCTGGCCGCCGACGCCGCGCTGGAACTGCCGCTGCTGTTTTCGGATGGCGCGGTGCTGCAGCGCGACCGGCCGTTGCCGGTGTGGGGCCGGGCGGCACCCGGCAGCCAGGTGGAAGTGGAGTTCGACGGCGCCCGCGCCGCGGCCACGGCCGGCGCCGACGGCCGCTGGTCGCTGCGCCTGCCGGCGCACGCGGCCGGCGGCCCGTACGAGCTGGTGGTGCGCGCCGGCGGCCGGGAACGCCGCGTGCGCGACGTGCTGGTGGGCGAGGTCTGGCTCGCGTCCGGCCAGTCCAACATGGAATGGCCGGTGCAGGAGACCCTGCACGCCGCGGAGGACATCGCCGCGGCCGGCGACCGCCGGCTGCGCCACTTCAAGATCCCCAAGTCCTGGGCCGAGCGGCCGCAGGCCGACCTGGCCGGCGGGCAGTGGCAGGCGGCCTCGCCCGACACTGTCGGCGCCTTCTCCGCGGTGGCCTATGCCTTCGCGCGGGAGCTGCGCGCGGCCACCGGCGTGCCGGTGGGCATCATCGACAGCACCTGGGGCGGCAGCTCGATCGAAGCCTGGATGGACGCGGCGATGCTCGGCCTGGACGCCGACGCGCTGGAGGCGCGGATGCGGCAGGCGCGCGCGGCCGACGAAGCCGTGCGCGCCCGCACCCGCGAGCGCCTGGCCGCCTGGCCGCCGGTGGATGCCGCGTCCGAGGCCTTCGCCGCCGCGCTGCTGGACGAACGCGACTGGGCCACCATCCAGGTGCCGGCCCTCTGGGAGGCGGCCGGCTACCCGGGCGTGGACGGCGTGGCCTGGTACCGCACCGCGTTCGAGTTGGATGCGCGCGAAGCGGCGGCCGGCGTCACCCTGGGCCTGGGCCGCATCGACGACAGCGACACCGTCTGGGTCAACGGCCGGCGCGTGGGCGCCACCCGCAACGGCTGGAACACGCCGCGCGCGTACGCGGTGCCGCCCTCGGCCCTGCGCGCCGGGCGCAACACCGTGGCCGTGCGCGTGGAGGACAGCGGCGGCGGTGGCGGCATCGCCGGCCGGGCGGACGAGCTGTACCTCGCGACGGCCGGCGGCGCGCGGCGCGCGCTTGCCGGCCCGTGGCGCTTCCGCACCGCGGCGGTCGACGTGGCGATGGACGAGGGCAAGAACCAGGTGGACACCGCGCTCTACAACGCCATGGTCCACCCGCTGCAGCCGTATCCGCTGGCCGGGGTGATCTGGTACCAGGGCGAGACCAACGCCACGCCACAGGGCGCCCATGCCTACCGCGACCGCTTCGGCGCGCTGATCCGCGGTTGGCGCGCCGCCTGGCAGGCGCCGGAACTGCCGTTCCTGTGGGCGCAGCTGGCCGCGTTCGGTTCCGGCGGCGACCGCGTGGACGCCGCCGGCACCGTCATCGACAGTCCCTGGGCGACGTTGCGCGAATCGCAGTCGGCCGTGCTGGCGCTGCCGGCCACCGCGCAGGCGGTGACCATCGACGTGGGCGACGCGCACGACATCCATCCGCGCGACAAGCGCACCGTCGGCCACCGGCTGGCGCTGGCAGCGCGCCGCGTGGCCTACGGCCAGGACGTGGTGCATGCCGGCCCGGCGTACCGCGGCGCCGAGGCGCGCGAGGGCACGCTGGTGCTGCGCTTCGACGCGCCGGCCGGGCTGGCCGTGCGCGGCGGCGGCCAGGCGCCGCGGGGCTTCGAGCTGGCCGGCGCCGACGGCCGCTTCCATCCGGCGCAGGCGCGCATCGAGGGCGACGCAGTGGTGCTGCGCAGCGGCGCGGTGCCGCAGCCGCGGCTGGCGCGCTATGCCTGGAGCGACAACCCCGCCGCGGCGGACCTGGTGGGGGGCGACGGGCTGCCGGCCTCGCCGTTCCGCACCGGCGAATGGTGAGCAGACGATGCGGACAGGAGGGGAACCGACCGGAATGGGTACGAACGAGGCGATGAAGCGGGCAGGGCGCGGGATCGTGGCGGCATGGCTGGCGGCGCTGCTGCTGGCCGCCTGCGGCGGTGCCGGGCCGGACGCGGCCCCGGCCGCAGCCGCGCAGGGCGGCGAACCCGCCGCGGCGGCGCCGGCGCGTGCGCGGCCCGCGGGGGAGGCGCCGATCCCGAAGGTGGTGACCGAGCAGGGTCGCCACGCCCTGCTGGTGGACGGCAAGCCGTTCCTGGTGCTCGGCGCGCAGGTCAACAACTCCAGCAACTGGCCGGCCGCCCTGGAGCACGTCTGGCCGGCCATCGAGGTGCTCAAGCCCAACACGGTGATGGTGCCGGTAGCCTGGGAACAGGTCGAGCCGGAGGAAGGGCACTTCGACTTCTCCTTCGTCGATACCCTGCTGGCGCAGGCGCGCGAGCGCGACGTGCGGCTGATCCTGCTGTGGTTCGCCACCTGGAAGAACAACGGCCCCAACTACGCGCCGGCCTGGGTGAAGCTGGACAACGCGCGTTTCCCGCGGGTGGTCACCGCCGACGGCCGCACGCTCAACTCGCTCTCGCCGCACGGGCAGGCCACGCTGGAGGCCGACCGCAAGGCTTTCGTCCGGCTGATGCGCCACCTGCGCCAGGCCGATCCGCAGCGCACCGTCATCATGGTGCAGCCGCAGAACGAGCCGGGCACCTACGGCAGCGTCCGCGACTTCTCGCCGCTGGCGCAGCAGGCGTTCGAGGGCCCGGTGCCGCAGGCGCTGCTGGAGAAGCTGGGCAGGCCGCCGGGCACCTGGCGCGAAGTGTTCGGCGCGGACGCGGACGAGTTCTTCCACGCCTGGCACATCGCCCGCTACATCGACCAGGTGGCCGAGGCCGGCAAGGCCGAGTACCCGCTGCCGATGTACATCAACGCCGCGCTGCGCGGGCCGTTCAACCCCGGCCAGCCGGGCCAGTACGCCAGCGGCGGCCCCACCGACAACGTGCTGGACGTTTACAAGGCCGCCGCGCCGCACATCGACCTGCTGGCGCCGGACATCTACATGCCCGAGTACCTGCACTACACCACGGTGCTGGACCGCTACGCGCGCCCGGACAACCCGCTGTTCGTGGCCGAGACCGGCAACCGCCCCGAGTACGCGCGCTACTTCTTCGCCGCGCTGGGCCGCCAGGCCATCGGCTGGTCGCCGTTCGGCATCGACTTCTCGAAGTATTCCAACTACCCGCTGGGCGCGAAGGTGGTGGACGCGCAGACCCTCGAGCCGTTCGCGCTCAACTACCGGCTGGTCGGCCCGGCCGCGGACGTGATCGCCCAGGCCAGCTTCGACGGCCGGGTGCACGGAACCGCCGAGCAGCCGGGCGTACCGGTGCAGACGCTGGAGATCGATGGGCGCTGGAAGGCGGTGGTCACCTACGGCGTGCCGCAGTTCTGGTTCCAGGGCGAACCACCGGGCAATCCCGAGCCTGTAGGCGCGGCGCTGGTGGTGCAGCTGGGGCCGGACGAGTTCCTGGTCACCGGCATCCACGCGCGCGTGAACCTGGTGGCGACCGACCCGGCAGTGGCCGATCGCCAGATCTACCAATACGTGGACGAGGGCACCTACGTCGATGGCCAGTGGAAGTTCCGCCGCCGCTGGAACGGCGACCAGACCGACTACGGCCTCAATTTTTCCGACGCCACCCAGCTGCTGCGGGTAAAGCTGGCGACCTACTGAGTGCAATGCAATGCCGGCGCCGTCCCCGGGTGCCGCAAAGGGAGAGGAACGAAGATGATGCAGAACAACAGGTCCATGCATGCCCGGCGTGCGCTGCTGGCCATGTCCGTGGTGGCCGCGCTTGTGCCGATGCAGGCGCTGGCGCAGAGCGTGGAGCGCCAGGCTGACGGCGTGATCGTGCGTCCGGCCGATACGCAGGCCGCCGACGTGCGCCTGCAGCTGGTGTCCGACCGCATCGTGCGCGTCAGCGCCGACGTGGACGGCGATTTCCAGCGCAGTCCCAGCCTGATGCGCGCCGAAGCGCCCTCGGCGCCGCCGGCGTTCGAGGTCGAGCAGGAAGAGGGCAGGGTACGGGTCAAGGCGTCCGGCATTGCCGCCGAGGTTTCCCTGGGCGATGGCAGCGTCAGCTTCTTCGATGCCAACGGCAAGCCGCTGCTGGCCGAGCGCCCCGGCGCGCGCGAGTTCCAGCCGGCCACGTTCGACGGCCGCGACTACTACAGCGTGCGCCAGCGCTTCCAGTCGCCGCAGGACGAAGCGCTGTACGGCACTGGCCTGCACCAGCAGGGCTGGATGAACCTCAAGGGCCGCGACGTCGAGCTGCTCCAGCACAACATCGACAAGGCCATCCCTTACCTGGTCTCCACCCGCAACTACGGCATCCTCTGGGACAACAACTCCATCACCCGCTACGGCGATCCGAAGGGCCTGCGCCCGCTGCAGGAGTCGCTGCGGGTGTACGACGCCAAGGGCCGGCCGGGCGGCTTCACCGCGACCTACTCGATCGACGGCAAGGTCCGGGTGCAGCGCCGAGAGGCGGAGATCAACTACCAGTACATCAAGGACCTGGCCGCGTTCCCGGAGCAGGCGAAGAACAAGGCCGAGGGCGGCCGCACCCTGGTGACCTGGGAGGGCGCGATCGAGGCGTCCAGCGGTGGGCGCCACACCTTCTCCATGTACAACAGCGAGTACGTGAAGGTGTACGTGGACGGCAAGCTGGTGGTCGACCGCTGGCGCCAGAACTGGAACCCGTGGCACCACGAGTTCGCCCTGGAGCTGGAGCCGGGGCGCCGCTATCCGGTGCGGGTCGAGTGGGACACCATCGACCCGGCCTACATCGCCCTGCTGCACCGCGACCCGCGGCCGGCCGGGGAGGCCTCCGACCTGTCGATCTGGTCCGAGGCCGGGCAGATGATCGACTACTACGTGGTCGCGGGCAGCAACACCGACGAGCTGATCGCAGGCTACCGCTGGCTGACCGGCAAGGCGGTGATCCTGCCGAAGTGGGCCTACGGCTTCTGGCAGAGCCGCGAGCGCTACAAGACCCAGGCCGAGCTGACCGGCGTGCTGGACGAGTACCGCCGCCGCGGGCTGCCGATCGACGCCATCGTGCTCGACTGGTCGTACTGGCCGGAGGACGCCTGGGGTTCGCACGACTTCGACCCGGCCAACTTCCCCGACCCGGAAGGCATGGTCCGCCACGTCCACGACCAGCACGCGCAGATCATGATCTCGGTGTGGCCGAAGTTCTACCCGACCACCGAGCACTACAAGGAGCTGGACGCGGCCGGCTTCATGTACCGCCGCAACGTCGAGGTCGGCGAACTGGACTGGATCGGCAAGGGCTACCTCAACTCGTTCTACGACCCCTTCTCCAGGCAGGCGCAGGGCATCTTCTGGCGCCAGGTCAATGCCAAGCTCAACAGCAAGGGCTTCGACGCCTGGTGGCTGGACGCCACCGAGCCGGACCTGCACAGCAACATCGACGTCGGCGAGCGCAAGGCGCGCACCATGCCCAATGCCCTGGGCTCGTCGACCGAGTACTTCAACGCCTATCCGCTGCCGCACTCGGAGGGCGTGTACCGCGGTTCGCGCCAGGTCGATCCCGACAGGCGCGTGTTCATCCTCTCGCGCGCGTTCTTCGCCGGCCAGCAGCGCGCCGCCGCCGCCTTCTGGAGCGGCGACATCGTCCCGCGCTGGGACGACCTGCGCGAGCAGATCTCCGGCCTGGTCAACGCATCCATGGCCGGCGCGCCCAACGTGTCGATGGACATCGGCGGGTTCTCGCCCGAGCGCCGCTACGAGCGCAAGGACCCGGCGCACCTGGACGAGTGGCGCGAGCAGAACCTGCGCTGGTTCCAGTTCGGCGCCTTCGTGCCGGTGTTCCGCCTGCACGGCCAGTTCCCGTACCGCGAGATCTGGGAGCTCGCGCCGGAAGGCACGCCGCACTACGACAGCTTCGTGCACTACCTGAAGCTGCGCTACACCCTGCTGCCGTACATCTACACGCTGGCGGCGGATACCTGGCACCGCGACGGCACCATCCTCCGGGCACTGGCCATGGACTTCCCGCACGACCCGGAGGTGCGCGACATCGCCGACCAGTACCTGTTCGGCCCGGCCTTCCTGGTCGCCCCGGTCACCCGCTACAAGGCACGCGAGCGCCAGGTGTACCTGCCCGCGGGAACCAGCTGGATCGACTTCCACACCGGCCAGCGCCATGCCGGCGGGCAGCAGGTCGCCGCCGCGGCGCCGCTGGAGCGCAGCCCGCTGTTCGTGCGCGCCGGCTCGATCGTGCCGCGCACCGTGGTCCAGCAGTACGTGGACGAGAAGCCCGGCGCGCCGCTGCTCATCGAGGTCTACACCGGCGCCGACGGCAGCTTCTCGCTGTACGAGGACGACGGCCGCGACTATGGCTACGAGCGCGGCGAGTTCGCGCGCATCCCGCTGCGCTGGGACGAGGCGAAGGGCGAGCTGCTGATTGGCGCGCGCCAGGGCGGCTACCCGGGCATGGTCGCCGCGCGCGAGATCCGGGTGCGCTGGATCGACGGCCCGCGCACCGATGCCGGCGCGCTGGAACCGGAGGCGGACGCCAGCGTGCACTACACCGGCAAGCCGATCACGCTGCGTCGTCCGCGCAGCTGAAGCGCTGCCGCGCGCCGGCCGGCCCGGCACGCGGCAGCATCGCCGGACCAGCAGGGGAGCAGCGAACCGATGAGCCTGACCCGCCGCGAACTGATCAAGGCCACCGCGGCCGCGCTGGCGGCCGGTGCCGCGCCGGCGGCACTGGCGGCGCCGGGCGGCGGCACGGCCCCGGCATCGCGCGGCGCGGGGGCGGCGGATGCGGGCAGCTTGCCGGCGCCGGAGCGTCCGCTGCGCCTGTGGTACCCGCGGCCGGCCACGCGCTGGGTCGAGGCCCTGCCGCTGGGCAATGGCCGCCTCGGGGCAATGGTGTGGGGCGGGGGGCGCTCGGAGCGGCTGCAGCTCAACGAGGACACGCTCTACGCCGGCCAGCCCTATGACCCGGTGCCGGAGAGCGCGCTGCAGGCATTGCCGGAAGTGCGGCGCCTGCTGTTTGCCGGCCGCTACGCCGAGGCCGAGGCCCTGGCCGACGCGACCATGATGGGCCGGCCGCGCAAGCAGATGCCGTACCAGCCGCTGGGCGACCTGCGCCTGGATTTCCCCGAGATCTCCGACCTGGACGACTACCGGCGCGAGCTGGACCTGGACCGCGCCCTGGCCACCACCACCTTCGGTTCCGGCTGGCAGCTGCAGCACACCCGCCAGGCCTTCGTTTCCGCGGCGGACCAATGCCTGGCCGTGCGCCTGGCCACCAGCCAGCCGGGTCGGGTGCGGGTGCGCATCGGCCTGGACAGCGACCACGCCGAGGCCGAAGCGGTGCATGACGGCGGCGACGGCCTGCTGCTGCGCGGGCGCAATGGCGACGCCTTCGGCATCGAGGGTGGCCTGCGCTTCGCTGCGCGGCTGAAGGTGCTGGCCAGCGGCGGCAGGTTGCGCCGGCGTGGCGAGCGCATCGAGGTCGACGGGGCCGACGAGGTGGTGCTGTTGCTGGCGGCCGCCACCAGCTTCCGCCGCTACGACGACATTGGTGGTGACCCGGAGGCGATCACCCGCGCGCAGCTCGATGCGGCGGCGCGCAAGCCGTGGGATGCATTGCTGGCCGCGCACGAGGCCGGGCACCAGCGCCTGTTCCGGCGCGTGGCCATAGACCTGGGGCGCAGCGCAGGGGAGCTGGCGGCACTGCCCACCGACGAGCGCGTGGCCCGCTTCGCCGAGGACAACGACCCGGAACTGGCGGCGCTGTACCACCAGTTCGGCCGCTACCTGCTGATCTGCAGCTCGCGCCCGGGCACCCAGCCGGCCAACCTGCAGGGCATCTGGAACGACCTGCTCGCCCCGCCGTGGGAGAGCAAGTACACGATCAACATCAACACCCAGATGAACTACTGGCCGGCCGAGGCCAACGCGCTGCCGGAATGCGTGGAGCCGCTGCAGCGCATGGTCGCCGAGCTGGCGCAGACCGGCGCGGACGTGGCCCGGCGCATGTACGGCGCGCCGGGCTGGGTGGCGCACCACAACACCGACCTGTGGCGCCAGGCCGCACCGATCGACGGCGCGCAGTGGGGGCTGTGGCCGTTGGGCGGGGCTTGGCTGCTGCAGCACCTGTGGGACCGCTGGGACTACGGCCGCGAGCCGGGCTACCTGGAGCAGGTATGGCCGCTGTTCCGCGGCGCGGCCGAGTTCTTCGCCGCGACCCTGGTGGAGGACCCGCGGACCGGAGCGATGGTCACCGCGCCCTCGCTGTCGCCGGAGAATCCGCATCCGCATGGCGCCAGCCTGTGCGCCGGCCCGTCCATGGACGCGCAGATCCTGCGCGACCTGTTCGACCGCTGCATCGCCATCGCCGGGATGCTGGGCGTGGACGCCGACCTGGCCGCGCGCCTGGCGCACCTGCGCGAACGCCTGCCGCCGCACCGCATCGGCAAGGCGGGGCAGCTGCAGGAATGGCAGGAGGACTGGGACATGGAAGCGCCGGAGCCGGACCACCGCCACGTCTCCCACCTCTACGCCCTGCATCCGTCCAGCCAGGTCAACGTGCGCGATACCCCGGCGCTGGCGGCCGCGGCGCGGCGTTCGCTGGAGCTGCGCGGCGACGAGGCCACCGGCTGGGGCATCGGCTGGCGCCTGAACCTTTGGGCGCGGCTGCGCGACGCCGAGCGCGCGTACAAGGTGCTGGGCATGCTGCTCAGTCCCGCGCGCACCTATCCCAACCTGTTCGACGCGCACCCGCCGTTCCAGATCGACGGCAACTTCGGCGGCACGGCCGGCATCACCGAGATGCTGCTGCAGAGCTGGGGCGGGACGGTTTTCCTGCTACCGGCGCTGCCACGGGCCTGGCCACGCGGTAGAGTGTCCGGCCTGCGCGTCCGCGGCGCGGCCGAGGTCGCGCTGGAATGGGACGCGGGCCGGTTGCGCAAGGCCAGGCTCCAGGCCCATCGTGGCGGCCGCTTCCGGCTCGAATACCGGGGGCAGCCGCTGGAACTGGAGTTGCAGCCGGGTGAGGCGGCGGAGGTGGGGCCCGGGGGCGCACGGCTGGTGCGCCTGGGCTGAGCCTCGCGACAAACGACACGCCGGGCCCCGCCCGGCGCCCAGCACTTACTGGAGGGACCGCGGATGGCGGGCATTGGCAACACGGCACCTGGCGCGGCGCAAGCCGAGGCCGGCAACGAGAACACCTTCTTCATCATCCTGATTAGCCTGGTGGCCACCATCGGTGGCTTCCTGTTCGGCTACGACAGCGGCGTGATCAACGGCACGGTCGACGGCCTGACCGCGGCATTCCAGTCCGACGCGGCGGTGACCGGCTTCAACGTGGCC
>Ga0182748_1000771_pt1 | contig 32702 bp, 30 predicted proteins | sample eDN3rd37CKraftOP_FD_128877 | JGI IMG/M metagenome (GOLD analysis project Ga0182748, IMG submission 128877) | Enriched Organic Plus compost microbial communities from Emeryville, California, USA - eDNA 3rd pass 37_C Kraft OP (version 2) (version 2) ...
GAGCTGTCGGCGCAGCCGTTCGACGCACTGGCGCTGTTCGTCGTTGAGGCAGCCGGCGTCGCGGGTGGCCAGCTGGAAGTGCAGGGGGTTGCTTTCGTACAACGCCACCAGGCCCTCGACCACCCGTTGCAGGGCGGCCTTGGGGCAGCCGCGCAGCCGGCGCTGGTCGAACAGCGAAAGCAGCGCCAGGTAGTGTTCCTCGATGAACTCCAGCAGCAGCTCTTCCTTGCTCGCGCAATGGCTGTAGAGCGAGCCCGCGGTCAGCTCCAGGTGGCGCGCCAGCTCGCGCAGGCTGACCTGGGCGAAGCCGCGCCGGGCGAAGAGCTCCAGGGCCTTGGGGCGGTTGCGCGCGAAACGCGAGCCGGGGGAGGCGGTCATCTGGGCACCTGTGCGTCGTATCGGGCTGCTTGCCGGGAAGGCGCGCCGAAAGGGCGGCCGGCCGCGGTGCGCCCGTTTCGTGGGTTGGGCGCCTCCGGGGCCGGCCGGCCCGATCAGACGCGTTCGAAGATCACGGCGATGCCCTGGCCGCCGCCGATGCACATGGTGGCCAGCGCGTAGCGGCCCTGGATGCGCTGCAGCTCGTGGATGGCCTTGGTGGCGATGATCGCGCCGGAGGCGCCGATGGGGTGGCCCAGGGAGATGCCGGAGCCGTTGGGGTTGACCTTCTGCGGGTCGAAGCCCAGCTCGCGGCTGACCGCGCAGGCCTGGGCGGCGAAGGCCTCGTTGGACTCGATCACGTCCAGGTCGGCCACGCTCAGGCCGGCGCGTTGCAGGGCCAGGCGGGTGGCCGGGATCGGGCCGAGGCCCATCAGGGTGGGCTCGACGCCGGCGTGGGCATAGGCCACCACCCGCGCGATGGGCTGCAGGTTCTCGCTCTTCACCGCCTCGGCGCTGGCCAGCAGCAGGGCGCTGGCGCCGTCGTTCAGGCCCGAGGCGTTGCCGGCGGTGACGCTGCCGTCTTCGAGGAAGGCCGGTTTCATCTTCGCCAGTTGCTCGAGGCTGGCCTCGGTGCGCACGTGCTCGTCCACCTCGAACAGGCTGGTGCCTTTGCGGCCGCGGATTTCCACCGGCACGATCTGCCCGGCGAAGCGCCCTTCGGCGATGGCGCGGGCGGCGCGCTGCTGGCTCTGCAGGGCCAGGGCGTCCTGGTCCTGGCGGGTGATGCCGTGCTGCTTGGCGATGTTCTCGGCGGTGATGCCCATGTGGATGCCGTGCAGCGGGTCCTGCAGGGCGCCGAGCATGTAGTCGAGCATCTTCACGTCGCCCATGCGCGCGCCCCAGCGGGCGCTGGGCACCAGGTAGCCGGACTGGCTCATGCACTCGGCGCCGCCGGCGATGGCGACGCGCGAGTCGCCCAGCATCAGGCCCTGGGCGGCGCTGACGATGGCCTGCAGGCCCGAGCCGCACAGGCGGTTGACGGTGAAGGCCGGGGCCTCCTTGGGAATGCCCGCCTGCAGCGCCGCCACGCGGCTGATGTAGGCGTCCTTGGGCGTGGTGGGGATGACGTGGCCGAACACCACGTGCTCGACGCGCTGCGCGTCGCAGTTGGCGCGGGCCAGCGCGGCCTGGGTGACCAGGGTGGCGAGCTGGGCGGGCGGGGTGTCCTTGAGGGTGCCGCCGAAGGTACCGATGGCGGTGCGCACCGCGCTGACGACGAAGACTTCTGGTCTGTGCATGGGAAGGGCTCCTGGCAGAATGGCGAGCAGTCTAGAAGGCGATGCGGCGGCGTCCTATGCCAGAATTGCGCAGCCCCGGCTGACGAATTTGGACATATCGGATGATGAAACCCGCCCTGGGCCCCGAGGAACGGACGGCCACCCCGCGCCGGCGCGACTCGGTGGCGGCCTATTTCGTGAAGGCCGCGCTGCACCGCCTGGCCGACCGCCCGCAGCGCGCCGCCGAGTTGCTGGCGCAGGCCGGCATCGAGCCGCACTGGCTGGACGAGCCGCTGCACCGGGTGCCGGCGGAGGCGGTGACGCGCCTGTGGCTGCTGCTCACCGAGGAGCTGGGCGACGAGTTCTTCGCCTTCGATTCCGCCGGCCTGCCGCGCGGCGCCTTCGCCATGGTCTGCCGCAGCGTGCTGCACGAGCCGGACCTGGGCCGCGCCCTGCGCCAGTGCCTGGCCGGCTTCAACCTGTTCCTGCGCGATATCCGCGCGCACCTGGAGCTGCGCGGCAACCGTGCGGCCATCGTGCTGCACACGCGCATCGATGACGCCACCCTGCGCTGCGTGGCAGAGGAAATCTACCTGAGCATGGTCATCGGCGTGGCCTGCTGGCTGGTGGGGCGGCGCATCAACCCCGACCGCGCCCGCTTCGGCCACCCGCAGCCGCCCCACGGCGCCGAGCCGCTGCTGTGGGGGCCGTGGATCCGCTTCGACGCCGATCACACCGAGCTGGAGTTCAACGCCCAGCAACTGGCGCTGCCGGTGATCCGCAACTTCGCCAGCCTCAAGCAGTTCCTGCGCCAGGCCCCGGAGGGCGTGGTGGTGCGCTTCCGCAACCGCTCCGGGTTGTCGGCCAAGGTCTACCGCCGCCTGAAGGCCGGTGGTGACCTCGACTGGCCATCCCAGGCGCAGATGGCCGCGCAGCTGGCGCTGAGCGAATCGGCCTTCCGCCGCCAACTGGAGCGCGAGGGCTTTTCCTACCAGATGATCAAGCACGAGGTGCGCCGGGCGCTGGCCTTCGAGTGCCTCGACGACGCCAGCCTGAGCATCGCCGAGATCGCCGCGCGCTGCGGCTTCCAGGAGCCCAGCGCGTTCCACCGCGCCTTCCGCCAGTGGACCGGCATGAGCCCCGGACGCTACCGCGCGGCCCGCGCCCAGGGCGGGGATTGAGCGGCCAGGGAGTGTATTGGGCCCCGCCCTGAGGCGGCGGGGCCTGCCCGTGAATCGCGCGCAGGGCGCGCTCCTACATGGGGAGGGTGCGGGTGGGGTGGATAACGCTTGGAGTGTTATGCGCCCTACGGACTGTCTTGCCGGCTGTGCTCAGCCCCGTAGGATGGGTTGAGCGAAGCGATACCCATCACCCCGGCCACATGGTTTTCGCAAGCTCAACCCATCCTACGAAAAGCACCTCGGCGCAGCCGGCAAGACGGTTGCTCCTACGACCGCGATGCTTGGGGTGTTATGCACCCAACATGGCTGCGTTGAGCCAGGGAGCTTCGTGATTCCGCATCATGCCGAACGGTTCCCTCTCCCGCTTGCGGGGGAGGGTTAGGGAGGGGGTGCGGAGTTAGGGTTGGCAGAGGTGCGGCGAGCAGCGCCCTGGCCCTGGCCGGCAACCTGCAGGAGGCGCTGGACCTGCTGCTGCAGCACCGCGCGCGCTTCTGCCCGCTGCTGGCGCCGCGCCTGCTGCTGGAGGAGCGCTACGCCTGCCTGTACTGGGTGGACGCCTGCGGCCTGGGCGGCACCCGGCGCTTCCTGGTGGAGAGCAGCATGACGGCCGTCACCGCGCTGTGCCGCTGGCTGGCCGGCGAGCACCTGCCCTGGCGCTACCTGTTCGCCCATGCCCAGCCGGGCTACCTGGAGCAGTACCAGGCGCACCTGGGCCTGCAACTGCAGTTCGACAGCCACGTGGACGCCATGCTGATCCCCCGCGAATACCTGGTGAAACCCTGGCCACGGGCCGCCGCCACCGCCGGCCAGGCGGCCCGGCGCGACGCCCAGCGCGAACGCCAGGCGCTGGGTCTGCGCGAGGGCTTCCTCGAACACCTGTACCGCCTGCTGCAACGCGAGGCCCACGACCCGCTGAGCCTGGAGCAACTGGCCGCACGCCTGGGCATGAGCCCGGTGACCTGCAAGCGCAAGCTGCAGAAGCACCACACGCACTTCCAGGCCCTGCACGACGAAGTGCGCAAGCACGTCGCCCTGTACCTGTACTGGTCACGCGGCTACGGCAACGACGAGGTGGCGCAGTACCTGCGCTTCACCGACACTACCAACTTCCGCCGCTCGTTCAAGCGCTGGACGGGGTTGGTGCCCAGCGCGATCCGTGGGCTGCAGCCGGACGGCTTCTCGTAGGAGCGAGCACCCCGGCGCGGCCGGCAAGACCGTTGCTCAATACATCCCAGCTACCTGTAGCGGGCCCTGCCCGCGATTTCGCGCGCAGGGCTCGCTCCTGCAGGGGCGCGGTGCGGGTGGGACGGCCGGTGCCCGGTCGGGCAGGGGCGATGGGCGCCTCGGCGCTGTCGGCAGTTGTCCCTCCGGGAAATGCCGTACCTCAAGGTGCGCGCCGAGCCTTGCCCGGCAATGGGTACGAAGGCGCCCTACGCGCCTTGGACCTGCAGGGCGCGTGGGCGTTGGCTGCGTCGCTCATCGGTGGCTTCGCTGGTGGGTTGCAACTGGAAGTCGAAGGTGATTTCGGCGCAACGGCCTGCGATGCCGTGGGCATTCTCGACGAAGTTGACCTCGCCGATCAGCCCGTCGCGGGTGGCGTAGGCGAAGTCGTCCCACAGGTACCGGTCGCCGGCCAGGTTGATCTGGGTGGTCAGGTGGCGATGGCCGGGCGCCGAGATGAAGAAGTGGATGTGCGCCGGGCGCTGGCCGTGGCGGCCGAGCTGGTCCAGGCATTGCTGGGTCGGGCCGTCGGCCGGGCAGCCGTAGCCGCTGGGCACGATGCTGCGGGCGCGGTAGCGACCCTCGGCGTCGGTGCGGATACGCCGGCGCAGGTTGTACTCGGCCTGGCTCGGGTCGAAGTAGGAGTAAAGGCCCTTGGTGTTGGCGTGCCACACGTCGACGGTGGCGCCGGCGATGGGCTGGCCGCGCAGGTCCAGCACGCGGCCGGCCAGGAACATCGGGATGCCGGCGTCGCTGCCGTCGTCCATGCGCGCCTCGCCTTCGCTGAGCGGGGCGCCGGCCACGTACAGCGGGCCCTCGATGGTGCGCGGGGTACCGCCGGTCCTGCCGGCTTCGGCGTCGCGGGCATCGCTGAGCAGGTCGAGGAAATGCTCGATGCCAAGGCCCGCCACCAGCAGGCCGGCTTCGCCGCGGTTGCCCAGGCGGTTGAGGTAGTCGACGGCGGTCCAGAATTCGTCGTCGGTGATTTCCAGGTCTTCGACGAGCCTGGCGGTGTCCTGCAGGATGCGCAGCACGATTTGTTTCAGGCGTGGGTTGCCCTGTTCGTTGCGCAGGCCGGCGGCCTCTTCGAAGAAGGTCTGGATTTCGGCAGTCCGGGAAATCTTCACGGTCATGGGGTTCACCTTGTTGGTCTTGTCGTCAGGTACCGCGAAGGTGGCTGAGCAAAGACGGTGCCAATCTTTCAACTTGTTGATATAAAAGGAGTTCTGTTTTTTTCTGGACGGCGAAAGGGGCAGGCCGGTCGAGCATTTGGTGAAGTGCCCGGTCGGCCTTCGTCCAAATGCTCAAGCCCGCCCGGGGGCGCCTTCGCCCGGCGACTTCTTCAGCCGGTAGGCCAGCGCCGGGCGGGTCATGCCCAGCAGGCGAGCGGCCTCGGAGACATTCTGCTGGCTGCGGGCCATGGCTTCCTGCATCAGTGCTTCCTCCAGCGCGTCGAGGCCGATGCCGCTGTCGATGATCTGCCCGACCCACGGCGCCTGCCCGGCGCTGGCCACCAGGCGCCCGTCGCTGGCCAGGCCGATGCTCTCGGCTTCCGGCGGGGCGTGGGGGAAGAGGGCGTCCAGGCCGATGCTCTGGTTCTCGTCGGTGATGATCACGCCGCGCTCCATGAGGTTCTCCAACTCGCGCACGTTGCCCGGCCAGTCGTACTGCAGGCAGGCCTGCAGGGCGCGGTCGCTGAGGCCGAGGGTCTTCTTGCCGTAGCTTTCGTGCAGGCGCGCGAGGAAGTGCTCGATCAGCAGCGGGATGTCTTCGCGGCGCTCGCGCAGGGCGGGGATGCGCACCGGGAACACGTTCAGCCGGTAGAACAGGTCGGCGCGGAAGCGGCCTTGCTTCACCGCCTGCTCCAGGTCCTCGTGGGTGGCGGCGATGACGCGCACGTCCACCTGGCGCGTGCGGCTGTCGCCGACGCGCTCCAGTTCCTCTTCCTGCAGCACCCGCAGCAGGCTGGCCTGCGCGCGCGGGGTCAGCTCGACGATCTCGTCGAGGAACAGGGTGCCGCCGTTGGCCCGCTCGAAGCGGCCCATGCGCGACTGCTGGGCGCCGGTGTAGGCGCCTTTCTCGACGCCGAACAGCTCGGCCTCGATCAGGTCCGGTGGGATGGTCGCGCAGTTCAGCGCCACGAAGGGGCTGCCGGCGCGTTCGCTGCGCAGGTGCAGGCTACGGGCGATGACTTCCTTGCCGGTGCCGGTCTCGCCCAGCAGCAGCACCGAGGCCTTGCCGGGGGCAACCTTGTCGATCAGCGCGCAGCAACGCTTGTAGGCCGGGGCCTGGCCGATGCCGTAGAACTGCCCGGCCTGCAGTTGCAGGCGCTGGCGCATGTTCGCCACCTGCACCTGCAGGGCCTGCAGTTCGTCGATGATGGGGTCGCTCTGGAAGTAGCGCAGGAAGTCGTTGGCGTCTTCCCATTGCTCCACCGGCTTGCCGACGATGCGGCACTGCGCACCGCCGCAGCCACGGCAGCTGACTTCCTTGTAGAGCACCTGGCGGCCGAGGAAGAACGAGCTGTAGCTGATCGCGTAGCCCAGCAGCATCCAGCACACCGGTTGCTCGGAGTGCAGGTTTTCGGCCTGGCAGTTCTCCACCTCGAAGCTGTCCTGCCATTCGATGTCGGCATAGAAATGGCCGCTGTCCAGGTCGATCTCCAACTGCAGCGGGCACACCTTGACCATGCCCTTGAGCGAATGCAGCTGCGGGCCGATGAAGAACATCTCCACCGGGTTGCCCTGCGGGCGCAGCTTGCGCGCCAGCTCGGCGTCCTTCAGCCCGGACTGGTAGCCCATGCGCAGGAAGAAGCCCTTGGCCCGCTCCACACCGAGCATCTCGATCAGCTCGCGGCGCATGCTGGCCATCATCGCTGCCTGGACCAGCAACATGCGCTGTTCGTCCAGCCAGACCTTGCCCTCGGTGCTGAGGAAGCGGACCCGCTCGGTAAGGTCCTTGAGCGCCGGAGCGGGGTCCGGCGCCTTGTATTGGGTAATCATCGATCGCGCCCCTGAATTGTCGTTGTACGGGGTGGTGGCGCGTCCCGCCCAGGCTGTGGCGGGGTGGCTCGCGCCGGCGACGCCGCCGCGGTTCAGGCAAGGCGGAGGGGCGTCGCTCTTTTTCCAAATCGCCTGAAGGGGCGGGAAAAGTCAATCCGGCCCCAGCCTTCGCCATTTGCTGCAGTGGCCCCCGCCGGCTTGAGCAAATGATCAATCGCAGTAGCCGTCCGGGCCAGGCTGCAACCCTTCGGCGGGCCTCTTCGCAAGTCGCGATATTTCTAAAAAACCTTTTGTTTCAGTTGGTTAAATTTATTTTTCGAGCGCCTTCCACGGTCCTGGCACAGGCGTTGCTCAAGCCCCTTCGACGCCACCGGAGCCCGAGCATGAACGCCACCCCCTTCGACCAGATGCCCCGCTACGTGCGGGTTCGCAGCGAGCCGGACGCGGCCTTCGTCGAGTTCGACTTCGCCATCGGCTACCCGGACCTCTTCGTCGAGCTGGTGTTGCCGCGTGCGGCCTTCGCCAGCTTCTGCCGGAGCAACCGGGTGCATCACATGGACGCGCAGATGGCCGCCGCCATCGACGCCGACATGCAGAAATGGCGCTACGGCGAAAGCCGTGGCCAGGACGACTGACGCGCCTTCCGCTGCGTCGCCCCACAACAACAACTACGGGACGCCTTGCATGAGCATCGAGATCAAGACGGCCACGGTGGAGCCCATCCGCCAGACCTTCAGCCACACCCGCCGGCGCTTCGGCGACAAGCCGGCCAGCCGCTACCAGGAGGCCAGCTTCGACATCGAGGCGGCGACCAACTTCCACTACCGCCCGCTGTGGCAGCCAGACAAGCTGCTCAACGACCCCACCCGCACTGCCGTGCGCATGGCCGACTGGTACGCCGTCATTGACCCGCGCCAGTACTACTACGGCGCCTACGTGCAGGCCCGGGCGCGGATGCAGGAGAACGCCGAGCACGACTTTGCCTTCTGCGAGAAGCGCGAACTGCTGGCCCAGCTGCCCGGGGAAAAGCGTGCGCTGATCGCCCAGCTTCTGCTGCCGCTGCGCCACGCCGAACTGGGCGCGAACATGAACAACAGCGGCATTGCCGCCGACGCCTTTGGCACCAGCGTCACCCAGATGCACATGTTCCAGGCCATGGACCGCCTGGCTATCGCCCAGTACCTGTCGCGTATCGGCCTGCTGCTGGAGGACGACGGCCTGGCGCTGCTGGCCGAGGCCAAGCGGTGCTGGCTGGACGAGCCGGCCTGGCAGGGCCTGCGCCGCTACGTGGAGGACACGCTGGTGGTACGCGATTGGTTCGAGTTGAGCCTGGCGCAGAACCTGGTCAGCGACGGCCTGCTGTATCCGCTGCTGTTCGAGCGTTTCGACGCCCAACTGGTGGCCGCCGGGGCGGGACAGGTGGGCATGCTCACCGAGTTCATGCGCCTGTGGTTCGCCGAGAGCCAGCGCTGGGTCGACGCGCTGGTGAAGACGGTGGTCGCCGAGAGCGACGCCAATCGCGCGCTGGTCGAGGGCTGGGTCGCCCACTGGCGCGAGCGCGCCTTGCAGGCCCTGGCGCCGCTGGCCGAGATCGGCCCCGGCCACGAGGCGCTGGACGCCGTCGACGGCGCCTTCGGCGCACGCCTGAAGAAACTCGGCCTCAGTGGAGCAGCAGCATGACTTCCCTCGTCTACATCGCCTTCCAGGACAACGACGCCGCCCGCTACATCGTCGAAGCCATCGTCCAGGACAACCCCCACGCCGAGGTCCAGCACCAGCCGGCGATGATCCGCGTGCAGGCCGAAGGCCGCCTGGACATCCACCGCGCCACGGTGGAGGAGAAGCTCGGCCGCGAGTGGGACGTGCAGGAAATGCTGATCGACGTGATCACCCTCGGTGGCAACGTCGAGGAGGACGAGGACCGCTTCGCCCTGCACTGGAACTGATCCGCACAACGACAAGAATCCGGAGAGAGCCGCCATGGCCGCCAAACGCCTGAACCAGAAAGACAAGTACCGTTGCCTGACCCGCGACCTGGGCTGGGAGCCGAGCTACCAGCGCAAGGAAGACATCTACCCCTACGAGCGCTTCGAGGGGATCAAGATCACCGACTGGGACAAGTGGGAGGACCCCTTCCGCCTGACCATGGACGCCTACTGGAAGTACCAGGCCGAGAAGGAGAAGAAGCTCTACGCCATCTTCGACGCCTTCGCCCAGAACAACGGCCACCAGAACATCTCCGACGCCCGCTACGTCAACGCCCTGAAGCTGTTCCTGTGCGGCGTCACGCCCCTGGAATACCAGGCCTACCAGGGCTTCGCGCGGGTCGGCCGGCACTTCGGCGGTGCAGGGGCGCGGGTCGCCTGCCAGATGCAGGCGATCGACGAGTTGCGCCACGTGCAGACCCAGGTGCACGCGATGAGCCACTACAACAAGCACTTCAACGGCCTGCACGACTTCGCCCACATGCACGACCGCGTGTGGTTCCTCTCAGTGCCCAAGTCGTTCTTCGAGGACGCCCGCACCGCCGGCCCGTTCGAGTTCCTCACGGCCATCTCGTTCTCCTTCGAGTACGTGCTGACCAACCTGCTGTTCGTGCCCTTCATGTCCGGCGCCGCCTACAACGGCGACATGGCCACGGTCACCTTCGGCTTCTCGGCGCAGTCCGACGAGGCGCGGCACATGACCCTGGGCCTGGAGGTGATCAAGTTCCTGCTGGAGCAGCACGAGGACAACGTACCCATCGTCCAGCGCTGGATCGACAAGTGGTTCTGGCGCGGCTACCGCCTGCTGACCCTGGTCGGGATGATGATGGACTACATGCTGCCGAACAAAGTCATGTCCTGGGCCGAGGCCTGGGAGGTGTACTTCGAGCAGGCCGGCGGCGCGCTGTTCAAGGACCTGGAACGCTATGGCATCCGCCCGCCCAAATACGTCGAGCAGACCGCCATCGGCAAGGAGCACATCAGCCACCAGGCCTGGTCGATCTTCTACCAGTACAGCCAGGCCACCAACTTCCACACCTGGATACCCACCGACGAGGAGCTGGACTGGCTCTCGGCCAAGTACCCGGAGACCTTCGACAAGTACTACCGGCCGCGCTACGAGCACTGGCGCGAACTGCAGGCGCGCGGCGAGCGCTTCTACAACCCGACGCTGCCGATGCTCTGCCAGATCTGCCAGATCCCCCTGGCCTTCACCGAGCCGGACGACGCCACGCGCCTGAGCCACCGCAGCCTGGTGCACGGGGGCGAGCGCTATCACTTCTGCTCCGACGGCTGCTGCGACATCTTCGCCCATGAACCGGAGAAGTACGTGCAGGCCTGGCTGCCGGTGCACCAGATTCTCCAGGGCAACTGCGGCGGCGGCGACGTCGAGGCGGTGGTGCGCGACTACTACAACATCGCCCCCGGGCAGGACAACTTCGAGTACCAGGGCTCCCCCGAGCAACAGCGCTGGCAGGCGCAGAAAGCCGGTTGAAGCACAAGGCGGGCGCGCCCGCCGCGCCCCTCGACAAGAACAAGAGGAACACCACCATGTCCGTGACCGCCATCGGCACCTATATCTCCGAGCCCCTGGACCGCCAGGCCAATTTCCACGGCGCCCAACTGGTCTACCTGTGCTGGGAGCACCACCTGCTGTTCTGCGCGCCCTTCACCCTGCCGGTGGACCCGGCGCAGCCCTTCGCCGAGTTCGTCGAGCAGGTGGTCAAGCCGGCCATCGCCCTGCATCCGGACGCCGCCCGGGTGGACTTCGCCGCCGCCCAGTGGCGCCTGGACGATGCGCCTTTCGCACCCGACCCGGCCCGCGGCCTGGCCGCCAACGGCGTGGGCCACAAGAGCCTGCTGCACCTGCATACCCCGGGCCTGGAAGGCCTGGGCGGCAGCCGTAACTGAGGGCGCCGCCATGAGCTATCAAGTGACCATCGAACCCACCGGCGAGCAGATCGAGGTGGAGGAGGGCCAGACCATCCTCCAGGCCGCCCTGCGCCAGGGCGTGTGGCTGCCCTTCGCCTGCGGCCATGGCACCTGCGCCACCTGCAAATGCCAGGTACTGGAAGGCGAGGTGGACCTGGGCGCCGCCTCGTCCTTCGCGCTGATGGACATGGAGCGCGACGAGGGCAAGGTCCTGGCCTGCTGCGCCATTCCGCAGAGCGACTTGGTGATCGAGGCCGACATCGACGTCGACCCCGACTTTGCCGGCCACCCGGTGCGCGACTACCACGCGGTGGTCAGCCGCCTGGTGGACCTGTCGCCGACCATCAAGGGCGTGCACCTGAAGCTGGACCGGCCCATGGCCTTCCAGGCTGGGCAGTACGTCAACCTGCAACTGCCGGGCATTGAGGGCACCCGTGCCTTTTCCCTGGCCAATCCGCCGAGCCGCCCCGATGAGGTCGAGCTGCATGTGCGCCTGGTCGAGGGCGGCGCCGCCACCGGCTTCATCCACGACGGCCTGCGCGAGGGCGACGCGGTGGAAGTCTCCGGTCCCTACGGGCAGTTCTTCGTGCGCGGCTCCCAGGCCGGCGACCTGATCTTCATCGCCGGCGGCTCGGGACTGTCCAGCCCGCAATCGATGATCCTCGACCTGCTGGAGCAGGGCGATGCCCGGCGCATCACCCTGTTCCAGGGCGCGCGCACCCGCGCCGAGCTGTACAACCGCGAGCTGTTCGAGGAACTGGCCACGCGATACGCCAACTTCACCTATGTGCCGGCGCTCAGCCAGGCCGCCGAGGACGGCCAGTGGAGCGGCTTTCGCGGTTACGTCCACGACGCGGCGAAGAAGCACTTCGATGGTCGCTTCGGCGGCCACAAGGCCTACCTGTGCGGCCCGCCGCCGATGATCGACGCGGCCATCACCTGTCTGATGCAGGGCCGACTGTTCGAGCGCGACATCTTCATGGAGCGTTTCTACAGCGCCGCCGACGGTGCCGCCGAGGGCCAGCGCTCGGCCCTGTTCAAGCGCATCTGAAACCTTGCTGCCCGGCACCTCGCTCCTGCGCGGGGGCCGGGGTGCGCCCGACCGATAACAACAACAAAGGTTGCCCCGATGAAAAAGCCCCTTGCGTACCTGCTCCGCTTCGCCGCCTGCGCCCTGCTGTTCGGCGTCGCCAACCTGTCCCGCGCCACCGAGGGTGGCGGTACTTCCTACCCGTTGGGCGCGGAGAATTACATGTCCGGCGCCATGCCGCCGCCGGGCTTCTACGGCCAACTGTTCGTCAACCACTACGAGGCCGACAACCTTCGTGGCAACGACGGCCGCAAGCTGCCGGTGGACTTCCGCGTGCGCGCCAACGCCATCGTTCCCCGGCTGATCTGGGTGAGCGACTACAGCTTGCTCGGCGGCAGCTTCGCGCTGCACGCGATAGTCCCGCTGGTGGACCTGAAGGTCGACCTCAACGGCCAGTCGCAGCACAACCGCGGCCTGGGCGACATGATCTTCGGCCCGGCGCTGGGCTTCCATCACAGCGAGAAGTTACACAGCATCCTGGCCTTCGACATGATCGCCCCCACCGGCCGCTACGATAAGGACGACCTGGCCAACCCCGGGCGCAATTACTGGGTGTTCGAGCCGGTGTACGCGATGAGCTACGTCGACCCGAACGGGCCGAACCTGGATGCCAAGGTGATGTACGACTTTAACCGCAAGAACCCCGACACCGACTACCGCTCCGGGCAGGAATTCCACGTCGACTACGCGGTGGGCTGGGGCTTCGGCAACGGCTGGGTGGCCGGGGTGGGCGGCTACTATTACCGGCAGACCACCGATGACCGCCAGGACGGCGAGCGCATCGAGGACAACAAGGGCCGCAGCTTCGCCATCGGCCCGTCGCTGAAGTACAGCGGCAAGGACGGCTGGTTCGTCACCGCCAAGTGGTCGAAGGAAACCGACGTGCGCAACCGCGCCCAGGGTGACGCCTATTGGCTGAAACTGACGCTGCCATTCTGAGCGGAGGGGCCCGCCGCCTCACTGCGGCGGGCGCTGGCAGTCCTTGAGCAGGCGCTTGATAGCCTTGTTGACGTTGCGCTTGGCCAGTTCGTCCAGGGAGAACCAGCGGCAGTCGGCGATTTCATTCTGCGGCTGAGGGTTCTGCGGCTCGGGCAGGGCCGTTTCGAACACGTAGTGGAGGGTCTGGTACAGCTCCAGCGGAGCGAGGTAGGCCATGGCCTCCACCTGCAGGCCGGTTTCTTCGGCCAGCTCGCGCTGGGCCGCCTGGCGCGGCGCCTCGTTGGCCTCAATGCGGCCACCGGGCAGGTTCCATTTGCGCCGGGCCTTGCGCACGAAAAGGATCTTGTCGTCCTGACGGCAGATCACTGTCGCCCGTTCCTTGATCGCACTACCCATGGGCACCCCCTGATACTGCTTGCCACATACATCTGTAATAGCAGACAACGCTTGTCATGAATTTGTCACAAAAAAATAAGCAAGAACGGCGCCAGCCGGCGCGGCGCGCAGGATACGCAGGGGGAAAGGCAGCGTTCCATTTGAAACCGCTGATTCGGGCAATGGAAATTTCTGATCGGTCGGCGAGGGATGGACGGTGTTCCGGTCTGCGCCGAGGCGCTTTTCGTAGGATGGGTTGAGCCTGCGAAACCCATGTGGTGGCGGTGATGGGTATCGCTTCGCTCAACACCATCCTACGGGTCTGCATGTTTGCTGGAGGTGTAGTGCCTTGCGTGCGAATCGCGGGCAGGGCCCGCTCCTACAGCAGTCGGAAACACTGTTGGAGCGGACTTGGTCCGCGATCAGCACACCGCGATATGCGAATCCGCCCGCGGTTCGGTGCCGCCGCAGAGCACGCCGGTCTGCGGGTCGCGGACGATGATCTGGCCGCGGCCATAGTCGGTCAGGTCGCAGGCCACTTCCACCTCGTGGCCGCGGCGGGCCAGGGCGAAGGCGAGGTCGCGCGGGGCGCTCTGTTCTATGCCCACCTTCATCCCGCCCAGCCACTGCCAGCGTGGGGCGTCCAGCGCGGCTTGCGGGTTGAGGCCGAAGTCCACCAGGTTCATCACCACCTGCACGTGGCCCTGGGGCTGCATGTAGCCGCCCATCACGCCGAAGGGGCCGACCGCCACGCCGTCCTTGCTGAGGAAGCCGGGGATGATGGTGTGGAAGGTCTGCTTGCCCGGGGCCAGGGCGTTGGCGTGGCCGGGGTCGAGGCTGAATTCCGAGCCGCGGTTCTGCAGGGCGATGCCGCTGTCGGGCAGCACCACGCCGGAGCCGAAGCCGTGGTAGGCGCTCTGGATGAAGGAGACCATGTTGCCTTCGCCATCCGCCGTGGCGATGTACACGGTGCCGCTGGCGTGCGGGTCGCCGTGTTGCGGCGCCTGGGCGCGCTCGCCGATCTCGGCGCGGCGGCGCGCGGCGTAGTCTTCGCTCAGCAGGGCGCTGGCGGCCACGCGCATGTGCTCGGGGTCGGTGATGTAGTGCAGGCCGTCGGCGTAGGCCTTCTTCATCGCTTCCAGCTGGCGGTGCCAGGTCAGTTGGCTGTCGCGCTGGTCGAAGTCGAAGCCCTGGAGGATGTTCAGCGTCATCAGGGCGATCAGGCCCTGGCCGCTGGGCGGGATTTCCCAGACGTCGTAGCCGCGGTAGTTGGCCTTGATCGGCTCGACCCATTTCGGCCGGTAGCCGGCCAGGTCCGCCGCGCCCAGGTGGCCGCCGCTGGCCGCGGAGTGCGCCGCCAGGCGCTGGGCGATGGCGCCGCGGTAGAAGCTCTCGCACTTGGTCTCGGCCAGTTCGGCCAGCGTCCGCGCCTGGGCCGGGTTGCGGAACAGCTGGCCGGCGCGCGGCGCTTCGCCGTCGAGGGTGAAGGTGTCGAACCAGGCTTCCAGCACCGGTTCAGCGGCGCGGCTGGCCTGGTATTCGCGGCGGGCGATTTCCCACTGGTGGGCCACCACCGGCGATACCGGGAAGCCGTCGCGGGCCAGGGCGATGGCCGGTTGCAGCAAATCGGCGAAGGGCAGCTTGCCGAAGCGCGCGGACAGCTCGGCCCAGGCCGAGGGGATGCCCGGCACCGTGACCGGCAGCCAGCCGTGCACCGGCATCTTCCCGTGGCCGGCGGCCTTCACCGCGTCGATGGACAGCGAGGCGGGGGCGTGGCCGCTGGCGTCCAGGCCGTGCAGCTGGTCCTTGACCCAGACCAGGGCGAAGGCGTCGCCGCCGATGGCGCAGCCGGTAGGTTCGACCACCGTCAGCGTCGCCGCGGTGGCGATGGCCGCGTCGATGGCGTTGCCGCCGGCGCGCAGCATGGCGATGCCGGCCTCGGCGGCCAGCGGCTGCGAGGCGGCGACCATGCCGTTGCGGGCGAAGACGCTCTGGCGCTGGGAGGCGTAGGGGTATTCGTGGGCGGAGAAACGCAGCATGGAGGGCGTCCTTGAATCAGAGTACGCGGCTGAGGAATTCCCGCGTGCGCGGGTGATGGGGGTTGCCGAACACCTGGGCCGGCGGGCCTTCTTCGATGAGTTCGCCCTGGTGCAGCACCACCACGCGGTCGGCCACTTCGCGGGCGAAGCCCATCTCGTGGGTCACCACCACCATGGTCATGCCTTCCTCGGCCAGTTCCTTCATCACCTGCAGCACCTCGCCCACGGTTTCCGGGTCCAGCGCGCTGGTGGGTTCGTCGAAGAGCATCGCCTGGGGCTTCATCGCCAGGGCGCGGGCGATGGCCACGCGCTGCTGCTGGCCGCCGGAGAGCTGCGCCGGGTAGTGCTCGGCCTTGTCCGCCAGGCGCACCCGGGCGAGCAGGCGGCGCGCCTGTTCGAGGGCTTCGCCGCGGGGCACGCCGAGCACCTGCACCGGCGCCTCGATGATGTTCTCCAGCACCGTCATGTGCGGGAACAGGTTGAAGCGCTGGAACACCATGCCGATGTCGCGGCGGCGGCGGGCGATGTTGCTTTCCGAGTCGCGCACCAGTTTGCCGTCGGCGCGCTCGCAGTAGCCCATCAGCGCGCCGTTGACGCGGATGCTGCCGCCCTGGATGTCTTCCAGGTGGTTGATGCAGCGGATGAAGGTGGTCTTGCCCGAGCCGGAGGCGCCGATCAGCACCACCACCTCGCCGCGGTGCACGTCCAGGGACACGCCCTTGAGAATCTCCAGCTCGCCGAAGGCCTTGTGCACGTCGCGGGCCTGGATCACCACGTCTTTCGCGGTCGGGATCATCTCAGCGCCCCCTCAGCAGTTTCATGGCCTGCTGGCCGAACATCCGGCTCGGCGCCGCCGGGGCGTTGCCCTCGGACTTGCCGAAGCGTTTCTCCAGCCAGCGCTGGAAGAAGCCCCAGAGGGTGGTCAGCAGCAGGAAGTAGATGGCCACCACCAGGTACAGCTCGAACACGCGGAAGGTCGCCGAGGTGACCATCTGGGTGCTCAGCAGCAGTTCCTGCACGCCGATCACGCTGACCAGGGTGGTGTTCTTCAGCATCACGTTGAACTCGTTGCCCAGCGGCGGGACGATGACGCGGAAGGCCTGGGGCTGGACTATGCGCCGCATCAGCTTGGCGAAGGTCATGCCCAGGGATTTGCCGGCCTCGTACTGGCCCTTGTCCACTGCGCCGATGCCGGCGCGGATGATCTCGGCCATGTAGGCGCCCTCGTTGAGGCCCAGGGCGATGATCGCCGCCTGGATGTTGCCGGGCAGGACGAACAGCCCCAGGTCCAGGTCCTCGAAGCGGAACACCCCGCCGGCGGCCAGCGCCGTGTAGAGGAAGACGATCTGCACCAGCAGCGGGGTGCCGCGCATCAGCCACACGTAGAAGCGCACCGGATATTGCAGCAGCGGGTTGGACGACAGCCGCATCAGCGCCGCCAGCAGCCCGAGCACGCAGCCCAGGAGCATGGCGCTGACGGCGATCACGCAGGTCAGCCAGAGCCCGTACAGATAGATGTCGCTCGGCTTGAGCAGGTATTGCCAGAACACGTCCCAACTGAAGTTCATGGTCGGTCACCTCGGCTCAGTCGAGCTTGTCGCCTTCGATGTGCCACTTGGCGAGCAGCGCCTGGTAGCTGCCGTCGGCCTGCATGTCCTGGATGATCTGCTGCACCGCCGCGCTGAGCTGCTTGTCTTCCTTGCGGATGCCCAGGCCGGTGAGGATGCGGGCGAAGGCCGGCACGCCGATCTCGAACAGGTCCGGGGCCATGCCCTGGTAGTAGCCGGCGGTTTCCACGGTGGTGCCGTAGGCGTCGGCCTGCTGGATGCGCAGGGCCTGGAAGGCGTCGGTGTCGGTGTTGTAGACGACGACTTTCATCGGCGCCTTGCCGGCCTGCTTCAGCTTCTCGTTGTGGGCGTCGAGCAGGGTGCGGATGGTCGAGCCGTTGAGCACCGCCACCTTCTTCCCGGACAGGTCGTCGAGGGTGTGGATGCCCTTGGGGTTGCCCTTGGCCACCACCACGGCCTGGCTGGAGTACATGTAGTTGACCATGTCGATCACTTCGCGCCGCTCGGGCTTGTCGAACAGCTGGTCCACCAGCATGTCGCACTGCCGGGCCAGCAGCGCCGGGATCAGCCCGGAGAAGGGCGTCACCCGCCATTCGATCTTCTTGTCGCCCAGGCGCTTGGCGATGGCTTCGCCGAGGTCGACGGTGACCCCGGTGAGCTTCTGCGAGGCGTCGTAGAAGCCCATGGGCGGGGAGTCCATGCCGCCGCAGAACACCACCTTGTCGGCGGTTTTCAGGCGGTCGGGGATTTTCACCGCGTCGGCGTGGGCCAGCGGGGCGGCCAGGCAGAGGGCGAGAAGGCACTGCGGGATCCTGCGTACGAACATGTTCAGCTCCAGTGGGCGAGGTTGCCGGGGCAGTTCAACGGGACAGGCGAAGCGTGGGTCTCAGGCGCCCTTTGCTTCGAGGAACTTCAGCAGCGAGGGCACCGTGCCCTCGATGTGCTCGCAGAGCACCCGCTCGGCTTCGCGGGCGTCGCCGCTGCGCAGGGCGTCGAGGATCACCGCGTGCTCCTCGCGGGCGCTCATGGGCTTGTCGACGTGCTGCAGCCACAGGCGCATGTGCGGTTCGATCACCGAGTACAGGGCGTTGATCTGGCGCAGCAGGCGCGGGCGCTCGGCGAGGCTGCAGAGGTATTCGTGGAAGACGCGGTGGCGGCTGACCCACTCGGCGCTGTCGTCGCGGTAGTCGTCCATCTCGTCGAGCAGGCGTTCCAGGCGCGCCAGCTGGCGTTCGCCCAGCTTCGGCACGGCGAGGCGGATGGCCAGGCCTTCCAGGGCGCTGCGCATCTCGAAGACTTCGCGCATCTCCTCGATGTTCAGCCCGCTGACGATGGCGCCGCGGTTCGGCCGCAGCGTCACCAGGCCCTCGGCGGCCAGGCGGCGGAAGGCTTCGCGCACCGGCATGCGGCTCATGCCGATGTCGTTGGCGATGTCTTCGGCGATCAGGCGGTCGCCGGTGCGGTACTGGCCCTTGCAGATGGCGTCCAGCAGGTAGCTGTAGGCCTCTTCCTCGGCGGTCACGGGTTGGCGGTCGTAGTTGGGTACCAGGCGCATGGGGCGCTCCTTTTGGATTTTTGTATCCAATTATCCATGTATGTAGTTAAGCAGATGCCGTGCCAGGATCGGTGATCGCGACACAAACCGTTGATTCGCTGGCGATTTGGTTGGGATGGAGGCGGGCGGCGGGGGCTGGATGGGCATCGAACGGTAACGTCCGGCGCTCGTCGTGCGTCATGTTGATGCACGGCGGGCACTTTTGTAACGCGGGCGGACGTTCGTCAGGGCGGCGCCGGGGGATGTGCCGTGGCCGCAGCGGCGTGCGTCGATGCCTGGGTTGGCACTGTCAGCTCCGCTTCGCCCCGCGACAACCGGTCTCAGTCGAAAGAATGGTCGTGATGCCCATCCTTGACGCTTCGCTCGGCGCCTGGTCAGCTTGGCGCGGGCGCTTCGGGGGTGCTTGCTGGTTCGTTGGCGCTTGCAATTTGACGGCTGTGTTCCAAGCTAGGTCAGGGCATCGCTTTCTGTTAAGGTTCGCGGATTCGATGGCGCGCACAGCGCCGGATTCCACTCTAGTTATGCATGAGGTGCTGTGTGATCAAGGTGCTGGTGGTCGATGACCACGATCTGGTGCGCACCGGAATTACCCGCATGCTGGCCGACATCGAGGGCCTGCAGGTGGTGGGCCAGGCCGAATCCGGCGAGGACGCCCTGCGCCTGGCCCGGGAACTCAAGCCCGACGTCGTCCTGATGGACGTGAAGATGCCCGGCATCGGCGGCCTGGAAGCCACCCGCAAGCTGATGCGCAGCCAGCCGGACGTGCGCGTGCTGGCCGTGACCGTCTGCGAGGAAGACCCGTTCCCCACCCGCCTCATGCAGGCCGGCGCCTCCGGTTACCTGACCAAGGGCGCGGCGCTTGAGGAAATGGTCCAGGCCATCCGCCAGGTCTTCGCCGGGCAGCGCTACATCAGCCCGCAGATCGCCCAGAGCCTGGCGCTGAAGTCCTTCGAGCCGGAGAAGGGCGGTTCGCCGTTCGACTCGCTGTCCGAGCGCGAAATCCAGATCGCCCTGATGATCGCCAACTGCCACAAGGTGCAGAGCATCTCCGACAAACTCTGCCTGTCGCCCAAGACAGTGAACACCTACCGCTACCGCATCTACGAGAAGCTCTCCATCACCAGCGACGTCGAGCTGGCGCTGCTGGCGGTGCGCCACGGCATGGTGGATGCCAGCAACTAGATGAGCGCGGTGTTCGATCCGGCGGCCTTCCTCGCCACCTGCAGCGGCCGCCCCGGTGTCTACCGGATGTTCGATGCGGACGCCAAGCTGCTCTACGTCGGCAAGGCGAAGAACCTCAAGAAGCGCCTGGCCAGCTACTTCCGCAAGACCGGCCTGGCGCCCAAGACCGCCGCCCTGGTGGCGCGCATCGCCCAGGTCGAGACCACCATCACCGCCAACGAGACCGAGGCGCTGCTGCTGGAGCAGACGCTGATCAAGGAATGGCGGCCGCCGTACAACATCCTCCTGCGCGACGACAAGTCCTACCCCTACGTCTATCTGTCCAGCGAGGACGAATACCCGCGCCTGGCCCTGCACCGCGGCGCCAAGAAGGCCAAGGGCCGCTACTTCGGGCCCTACCCGAGCGCCGGCGCCATCCGCGAGAGCCTGGCCCTGCTGCAGAAGGCCTTCCTGGTGCGGCAATGCGAGGACAGCTACTTCCGCAACCGCACCCGGCCCTGCCTGCAGTACCAGATCAAGCGCTGCAAGGGGCCCTGCGTCGGCCTGGTCGGCCCCGAGGAATACGCCCAGGACGTGCGCCATTCGGTGATGTTCCTCGAAGGCCGCAGCAACCAGCTGGCCGATGAGCTGAGCGCCGACATGGAGCAGGCGGCCATGCGCCTGGAGTTCGAGCGCGCCGCCGAGCTGCGCGACCAGGTGGCCATCCTGCGCCGCGTGCAGGACCAGCAGAGCATGGAGGGCGGCAACGGCGACGTCGACGTCATCGCCGCCATGGTCAACCCCGGCGGCGCCTGCGTGCACCTGATCAGCGTGCGCGGCGGGCGCGTGCTGGGCAGCAAGAACTTCTTCCCCCAGGTGGGCATAGAAGAGGAGGTCGACGAGGTGCTGCTGGCCTTCCTCGGCCAGTACTACCTGAGCCACCACGAGCGCGAGCTGCCGGCGGAGCTGATCGTCAACGCCGTGCACGAGGACTTCCCGGTGCTGATCGAGGCCATCGCCACTGCCCGCGGCCGCGAACTGGAGATCAGCCACCGGGTGCGCGGCACCCGCGCGCGCTGGCAGCAACTGGCGATCACCAACGCCGAACAGGCCCTGGCCGCGCGCCTGGCCAACCGCCAGCACGTCGCCGCGCGCTTCGAGGCCCTGGCCGAAGCGCTGGACCTGGACGAGCCGCCGCAACGCCTGGAGTGCTTCGACATCAGCCATTCCAGCGGCGAGGCCACGGTGGCCTCCTGCGTGGTGTTCGGCCCCGAGGGGCCGCTGAAGTCCGACTACCGGCGCTTCAACATCGAGGGCATCACCGCCGGCGACGATTATGCGGCCATGCACCAGGCCCTGACGCGGCGCTTCAGCCGCCTGAAGGAGGGGGAGGGCAAGATGCCCGACATCCTCCTGGTGGACGGCGGTAAGGGCCAGCTGGCCATGGCCCGGGAAGTGCTTCAGGAGCTGGCGGTGAGCGGGCTGATCCTGCTCGGCGTGGCCAAGGGCGTGACGCGCAAGCCGGGCCTGGAGACCCTCTACCTCAACGATGCCGAGCACGAATTCACCCTGCCGGCGAATTCCCCGGCGCTGCACCTGATCCAGCAGATCCGCGACGAATCGCACCGCTTCGCCATCACCGGCCACCGCGCCCGCCGCGGCAAGGCCCGGCGCACCTCGACCCTGGAAGAGGTGCCGGGGGTAGGGCCCAAGCGCCGCCGCGAGCTGCTCAAGCATTTCGGTGGGTTGCAGGAACTGGGCCGCGCCAGTATCGATGAGATCGCCAAGGCCCCGGGCATCAGCAAAAAGCTGGCCGAGCAGATTTATGCTGCCCTGCACAGCGAGTAGAATGCCGGGCTCAACTCACCGGCCAGTGGTCCCGATGAATATTCCGAACCTGCTCACACTGCTACGCGTCCTGCTCATCCCGATCTTCATCCTGTTGTTCTACATGCCGTTCCCGGGCAGCCACCTGGCCTCCAGCGCCGTCTTCGCCCTGGCCGCGGCCACCGACTGGCTGGACGGCTACCTGGCGCGCAAGCTGGGGCAGAGCACGCCCTTCGGCGCCTTCCTCGACCCGGTGGCGGACAAGCTGATGGTGGCGGTGGCGCTGGTGCTGCTGGTGGAAGAGCACGCCAACCTCTGGCTGACGCTGCCGGCGGTGATCATCATCGGCCGCGAGATCGTGGTCTCGGCGCTGCGCGAATGGATGGCCGAACTGGGCGCCCGCGCCCACGTCGCCGTATCCAACCTGGGCAAGTGGAAGACCGCCGCGCAGATGGCCGCGCTGGTGATCCTGCTGGCCAACGCCCCGGTGTTCACCTTCTGGGTGCTGCTGGGCTACGGGCTGCTGATCGTCGCCGCGGCCCTGACGCTGTGGTCCATGCTGCACTACCTGTTGGCCGCCTGGCCGCACCTGAGCACCACCCCGAAAGAGAAATAACTTTTTTTGAATCAAAGGGTTGACGAGGCTCCAGAAAAAGATAGAATGGCGCCCGTCAACACGACGCGGGAATAGCTCAGTTGGTAGAGCACGACCTTGCCAAGGTCGGGGTCGCGAGTTCGAGTCTCGTTTCCCGCTCCAGATTATGGTCTACAGACGTCCACTGAAGTCTGTAAGTCATTGAAAAAAGGACCGAAAGGTCCTTTTTTCGTTCCAGCGAAAACCACTGGAATCCACCCCCAGCCAGGACTTTCAAGTCCATTTTTAAGTACAGGCTTTTCGGGGGAGGGCGCTTTCCGGATTCTTGCTGGAGGAGCGTGGTCGGCGAGACAAGCATCTGGTCCTGACTCTCTTTCAGGAGCCAGGTCATGGCACTCAAAGACATCGTCGTCCGGCAAGCCCGGGCTACCGGCAAGGACTACACCCTTCCTGATTTCGACGGCCTGTCCCTGGCCGTGTCTGCCAAGGGCAACCGGTCCTGGCATTTCCGCTACTACTGGGCTGCCAAGCAGCAGCGTATGTCCTTCGGAACCTATCCGGAGGTCAGCCTTCTCGAGGCGCGTGCGTTGCGCGACGAGGCGCGCGCGTTGCTGGCGAAAGGCATCAATCCCAAGATCGATCGCAAGCAGAAGTTCCGGGCTGTGTGCCTGGCTGCGGAAAGCAGCTTCGAATCGGTGTATCGGCAGTGGCTTGGCCACCGCGAACTGGAGCTCAAGGAGGGGCGGCAGAGTACGCTTTCGCAGATTCGGCGCATCTTCGGCAAGGACGTGCTCCCCACCCTGGGCTCGGTATCCATCTACAACGTCCGTCGTCCCGACTTGCTGGATGTGTTGGATCGGATTGAGCAGCGCAGGGCATTATTACCGGAGCTTTCGAGCAGCGCTCGCTAAGTACCAGGATCGCAATGGAGGTTCCCAGGGCCGAACTGGCGATTGCCATTGAATCTTGGTGGTCAGGCCACCTCGGCTACGCCCCAACGCATGATCTGGCGGCTCTTCCGACCCCCCTTTCCGACACCTGAAGAGGCTCGGGTTGCACACACTGCGTTGGAGTCGATCATCCAGGTGTCCAGATCAAACAGACCTTCCTGATTCGACCGGACATGCAATCGCTCAAGTACTCGGTCAAACGTGCCCTCGTCTCGCCAATCACGGAACCGTTGATACATCGTCGACCAGGGGCCGAAGCGTAGCTACCAGCCAAGCGCAATGAGCGTGCGGCCGAAAGCTACCTGAACAAGATGCTCGAGCGTCATGCTCGACCGATGATCGTGCGAGTAGAGCTTCCCCGCGGGTTTACATACAAACCGCAGCCACTGCGCCACGACGCCCGCAGGCCCCCCGCATCTGGCCTGCAGCACGGTGCAATGTGCGAATTCTGCCGGCAATCGTCCTTTTCCTTATAGGCCGCGTAGCCCTGGCCGCCTCAGAATCGATTCCGGTCAGGATTTCGTGAGCGGGGCGGGTCGCTCGGCCCGTCGACGGACTCCAATCGAAAGTCAGCCGTTACATCAGTGCTTGGCCCGGGAATGCCTGGTTTGCGCCAAGCGAATGCGGCCGGCGCTGTGGCTTGTGAAGTTGTTCCCCAAGTGCTCTTTCGGAAACTAGAAGAGGGTGGTCGTAAATGAAAACAACAAAACAAATGACCCTGGATTTTGCACAAGGAGCCGGTGCCGCAGGTAAGGGGGCGCACGCGATGAAAGCGCTGCTGTCCTGCACGCCGCTATTGTTGGGCCTGGCCGGGTTCGCGCCGCTTGCCCAGGCGGCGGAGTGCGGCACGGTGACGATCGCGAGCATGAACTGGGCCTCCGCCGAGCTGCTCGCCGAGGTGGACAAGTTCATTCTGCAGAACGGCTATGGCTGCGATGCCAGCATCGTGCTGGGCGATACCGTGCCAACCCTGACCTCGATGGCGGAGAAGGGCAAGCCGGACGTGGCGCCCGAATCCTGGACCAGCCTGCGGCCGCCCATCACGCAGAAGAACATCCAGGAAGGGAAGCTGCTGATCGCCGGCAAGGCCTTCACCGAAGGCGGCGTGCAGGGCATCTACATTCCCAGGTTCATCGTCGATGCCCATCCCGACATCAAGACCATCGCCGATGCCTTGAAGCACCCCGAACTCTTCCCCGACCCGGAAGACCCGTCGAAAGGCGCCTGGTCCGCGGGGCAGCAGGGCTGGGGCGGCACCGTCATCGCCAGTCAGTACTACAAGGCCTACAAGGCCAGGGACGCCGGCTTCAACCTGGTGGACACCGGCTCGGCGGCCGGCCACGACGGCTCTCTCATCCATGCCTACGAGCGCAAGAAGGGCTGGATCGGCTACTACTGGGAACCCACTTCGCTGCTTGGCAAATATGAAATGGTGCGGCTGTCCTCGGGTGCTCCCTACGACGAGGCCGAGTGGAACCGTTGCAACAAGGTGGAGAAGTGCCCGGACCCGAAACCCAATGAATGGCCGGCCGATGAGGTCAACACCATCGTGACCAGGACATTCGCGGAGCACGCCGGCCCCGCCTACAAGTACCTCTCGACCCGCTCCTGGCCCAATGCGCTGGTCAACCGGATGCTGGCCTGGATGGCGGACAACCAGGCCACCGGTGAAGACGGCGCCAAGGCGTTCCTGAAGAGGAACCCGGATGTCTGGGTGAAGTGGGTCGACGCTGACGCTGCCGAGAAGATCAAGTCAGCTCTGTAATGCGCAGCATGGCGCGGTGCGTACCCATTGCGCTGCGCCCTCTCGGCCGGGAGAAAACAAGAATGAGCCCGGCATATCGGAAAAGGGCAATCACATGAGCTGGTTTCAAGATTTTCCCCAGATGGACGATGACTCCCTGCGTAGCCTCAAGCAGGTCATCGACGAGGGCTTCCGTTCGTTCACCCGTGGCCATGGCGATAGCATCGAGAACTTCTTCGCCCCCCTGCAGAAGTTCCTGCTGCTGTCCGAGCGTTTCATGACGCAGACACCCTGGCCGATCATCGTTCTCATCGTCCTGGCCATCGCCTGGGTCGCCAGCCGCAGCCTGAAGGTGGTGCTGGGCGCGCTCGCCACCCTGCTGGCGATCGGTTACTTCGGCATGTGGGACGACTCCATGCGCACGGTATCGATGATCTTCGTCTGCACCGTGCTGTCGATCGCCATGGGCTTGCCGATCGGCATCCTGATGGCGCGCTCGGAACGCCTCCAGCGCCTGGTCAACCCGGTGCTCGACGTGATGCAGACCATGCCCAGCTTCGTCTACCTGATCCCCGTGGTCATGCTGCTGGGCATCGGCCGGGTGCCGGGGCTGATAGCGGTGGTCATCTATGCCGTCCCGCCGATGATCCGCATGACCAACCTGGGCATCCGCCTGGTGGACAAGGACGTGCTCGAGGCGGCCGACGCCTTCGGTTCCTCCAGCTGGCAGAAGCTGCGGAACGTCCAACTGCCCCTGGCGCTGCCGACCATCATGGCCGGCATCAACCAGACGATCATGATGGCCCTGGCCATGGTGGTCATCGCCTCGATGATCGGCGTGCAGGGCCTCGGCCAGCCGGTGCTGAAGGCGATCGCCAACCAGTACTTCACCCTCGGCATCTTCAACGGCCTGGCGATCGTCGGCATCGCCATCATCTTCGACCGGATCAGCCAGGCCTACGGGCAGCGGCTGCAGAAACACCTGGAGGTGGTCCATGGCTGAGCGGCAGTTCGACGGCATCAGCATCCGCAATCTCTACAAGATCTTCGGCCCGGACGCGGCGGCCCACGTCGAGGCGGTGAAGCAGGGCATGGGCAAGACCGAGCTGATGGAGCGCTTCGGCCACGTCCTGGGCCTGAAGGACATCAACCTGGACATGCCGGCGGGCTGCATCCAGGTGATCATGGGGCTGTCCGGCTCGGGCAAGTCCACGCTGATCCGCCACATCAACCGGCTGATCGACCCGACCGCGGGCGAGGTGCTGGTCAACGGCGTGGACGTGGTCAAGATGAGCCAAGCCGAGCTGTGCGGGTTCCGCCGCCAGCAGACCGCGATGGTGTTCCAGAAATTCGCGCTGCTGCCCCACCGCAACGTGATCGAGAACACCGTCTACGGCCTGGACATCCAGAAGCTGCCCCGCGCCAGAAGCCTGGACATCGCCATGCGCTGGATCGAGCGAGTGGGGCTCAAGGGCTTCGAGAAGAAGTACCCCAACCAGTTGTCCGGCGGCATGCAGCAGCGCGTGGGCCTGGCCCGCGCGCTGGCCAACGACGCGCCCGTGCTGCTGATGGACGAGGCCTATTCGGCGCTCGACCCGCTGATCCGCATGGACATGCAAAGCGTGCTGCTGGACCTGCAGAAGGAGATCAGGAAGACCATAGTATTCATCACTCACGACCTCGACGAGGCCCTGCGCCTGGGCGACCAGATCGCCATCCTGCGCGACGGCCAGGTCATCCAGCAGGGCAGCAGCCAGGACATCGTCCTGCGCCCCGCGGATGACTACGTGGCGAACTTCGTCAAGGAGGTCAACCGGGGCCGGGTGCTGCACGTCGAGGCGGTGATGACGCCGGCGCGCGCGGGCGCCGCTGCGAGCGGGATGACCATCCCCGCCGGCACCACGGTGGAGGAGGCGGTGCGCACGCTGGCGCTGGCGCCGGACGGCGACGTCATGGTGGTCTCGCCGGGCGGGAAGCCGCTGGGCACCGTGACCTTCCGCCGGCTGGCGGAGGCCATGGTCAATGCGCGGGAGCTGCCGAACCCGCGTAGCCAGGGGGTGGCGGCGGTGCGCTGAGTCTGCTCGGGAGGTCAAGTCCCTTTGCGCCCGTAATGCTGTTCATCCAAGCGCTGCCCTGGTTCAGCGAAGGCGTTCCAATCCTGGCTCCGCCCCTCACCCCAACCCTCTCCCAAAGGGAGAGGGGGCCGTTCGGAGTGGGCGGTGAATGCTGAGTCATCCTGATCACGGTTATCCGCCGTTAGCTGTGCCACCAGGGTGACCGGCGTGGCCGGTGAGTCCAATCGCGGACAGAGTCCGCTCCTACGCCCGCCGGCAAACCACCCCGTAGGATGGCGTTGAGCGAAGCGATACCCATCACCACCACCGCATGGGTTTCGCCAAGGCTCAACCCATCCTACGAAGAGCACCTCGGCGCAGCCGGCAAGACAGTTGCTCCTACACCTTCCGGCAAATATGACGCCGCGTAGGATGGCGTTGAGCGAAGCGATACCCATCACCACCACCGCATGGGTTTCGCCAAGGCTCAACCCATCCTACGAAGAGCGCCTCGGCGCAGTCGGCAAGACAGTTGCTCCTACACCTTCCGGCAAATATGACGCCGCGTAGGATGGTGTTGAGCGAAGCGATACCCATCACCCCGACCGCATGGGTTTCGCCAAGGCTCAACCCATCCTACGAAGAGCGCCTCGGCGCAGTCGGCAAGACAGTTGCTCCTACACCTTCCGGCAAATATGACGCCACGTAGGATGGTGTTGAGCGAAGCGATACCCATCACCACGACCGCATGGGTTTCGCCAAGGCTCAACCCATCCTACGAAGAGCGCCTCGGCGCAGTCGGCAAGACAGTTGCTCCTACACCTTCCGGCAAATATGACGCCGCGTAGGATGACGTTGAGCGAAGCGATACCCATCACCACCACCGCATGGGTTTCGCCAAGGCTCAACCCATCCTACGAAGAGCGCCTCGGCGCAGCCGGCAAGACAGTTGCCCCTACACCTTCCGGCAAATATGATGCCGCGTAGGATGGTGTTGAGCGAAGCGATACCCATCACCCCGACCGCATGGGTTTCGCCAAGGCTCAACCCATCCTACGAAGAGCGCCTCGGCGCAGCCGGCAAGACAGTTGCTCCTACGCCCGTGCTTCCTGGAACCGAGCGGACTCCGCCCTATGCACCCAGGCCCTTCGCCTGGGCTTTCAGCCGGCCCAGGGCGTACTGGCCGACGACCAGGTCCAGGTGGGCGCCGCCGGCGTTCTTGTACAGCGTGCGGTCCGTGGCGGCGCGGGCGAAGGGGGAGCGCTGGCACAGGTCGTAGAGATCGCCCTCGATCTGCCCGGGCTGGATGACGCCCGCCTGCAGCGGCCCCAGGATGTCGCCCGCGCAGGCCGCGCTGCCCTGGTCGTCGACGAAGATACGTGCGTTGGCCACCGCCTGGTCGTCCGCCTCGCGCATGTCCGCGCGGTAGCCGCCGACGAGGTCGAGGTGGGTGCCGGGGCGTACCAGCTCGCCGCGGATCAGCGGGGTGGGGGCGCTGGTGGCGGAGGCGATGATGTCGGCGCGGGCCACGGCCGGGTCGAGGTCGTCGACGATCCGCGCGTTCACGCCCCTGGCCTGGAGTTCGGCGCAGGTCGCCATGAGCTTCGCGGCCGTGCGGTTCCACAGCAGCACCTCGCGGAGGGATGGGCGGATGTGCAGGTAGGCGTCCGCCAGGGCCTGGGCGATGGGCCCGGCGCCCATGACCAGCAGCACGGCGCTGTCCTCGCGGCTCAGCTTGCGGGCGGCCAGCGCCGAATCCGCGGCGGTTTTCCAGCGGGTGATCTCGGGGCCGTCGAGGATGGCGGCGATGGCCTTGCTGGCCTCGTCGATGACGATGAAGGCCGCCTGCTCGGTCGGCACCGGCGGCGTCGCGGCGTTGCCGGCGGGGTAGATGGAGCAGACCTTCACCCCGGCGCCGTAGCCGGGCAGCACCACGCCGCGGCTGAACAGGCCGTACTCGGCATCGCCGATGAAGTAGCTGTCGCCGGTGGGGCGCGCGCCCAGGTGCGCCTGCTGCAGCGCCTGCAGCACGCCTTCCCAGTCCAGCAGCGCGCGGATCTGCGCGGCGTCGATCATTTGCATTCTTCCATCCTCCTGGATGCCTGGCTGAAAAACGCCGAGGGCGCCTTCGGCTGGGAAGGCGCCCTCGGGGTGGAGCATGAACGACGGGGGCACTCAAGCCCAGATGTCACCTATGGTGAAGCCCTCGGTGAAGGGATCGTCGTGGTCCAGCACGAAGGTGTTGATTCCGTAGATCCAGCTCTTGCCGGTGATGGTGGGGACCACCGCCTTGTGCTCGCCGATGCGGGTTTCCTCGATCAGCCGGCCGGTGTAGATGTTGCCGACGATGCCCTGGTGGCGGAAGTCCCGTTCCAGCGGCAGCTCGCCCTTGGCGTGCAGGGTGGCCATCTTGGCGCAGGTGCCGGTGCCGCAGGGGCAGCGGTCCAGCGCGCCGGTCCAGGTCGCCGGGTCGTCCCAGGAGAACTCGCCCGAGGCCATGGTCACCACGTTCTTCCAGTCGGCCCTGGGGTCGTCGCTGGGCCCGGACAATTGCGAGATGGTGATGCCGATGCCCGGGTAGTCGGGGTGCGCCACCGGCAGTTGCTCGATGGCCGCCTGGCGGATCATCGAGGAGATGCGGGCGATCTCGGCGCCGTGCTGCGGGATCAGTTCCAGGCCCTTGAACTGGCGGACGTCGGCGATGACGTAGAACATCCCGCCCCAGCCCACGTCGACCCTGACCTTGCCCAGGTGCGGCACGTCGATGGTCGCGTCCAGGTGCGCGGCGAAGGCCGGCACGTTCTGGAAGGTGACGCCCCTGACCTTGCCGTCCTTGCACTCGGCCTTCACCCGGATCAGCCCGGCGGGGGCCTCCAGCACCAGTTCGGTGACCGGTTCGCGCATCGGCAGCATGCCCATCTCCAGCAGCACGGTCACCACCGAGATGGTGTTGCCGCCGGACATCACCGGGTACTCGATCTGCTCCATGATGATGTAGCCGGCGTCGGCTTCCGGGTGCGTCGGCGGCACTATGATGTTGCAGCAGTGCGCCGGGTAGCCCCGCGGCTCGCGCAGCATCAGCTTGCGCAACTGGTCGTCGTTTTCCTCCAGCCACTTCATCTTCTCGTAGACGCTGTTGCCGGGGATGTGCGGGACGCCGCCGGTGATGACGCGCATGGGCGTGCCGGCGTGGGTGTCCACCGCGTGGATCGTTCTCTTGAATGCCATCTTTTCTACCTGTACGTCTGCGGGCGGGGCCCGGGGTCGAGGTTCCGTCCGACGGCAGGAGGCCCGCCATGCGCGGGCCCGTGCTGCCTGTCGGTCGGGTTCAGTAGCTGAGCGAGCTGGCCTGGTGCAGGTCCAGGGAACGGGTTTCCGGGGCCATCAGCCAGGTGACGAAGAGGCCCACCATGGAGACGCCGAAGGCCACGAACATGGTGTTGGCGATGCCGATGCCGTCCAGCGACAGGGGCACCAGGTAGGTGCCGACGGCCGCGCCGATGCGCGACAGCGAGGTCGCCAGGCCCACCGCCGAACCGCGGATGGAGGTGGGGAACAGCTCGTTGGGGTACACGTACTGCAGCACCTGGGCGCCGCCGATGAACAGCGCGTAGCTGCCGAACAGCACCAGCGTGAGCAGGGCCGCGCCGTCCGGGCACAGGCCCAGCAGCAACAGGGCCAGGCCCGACCAGAGGAAGCTGTGCATGAGCATGTTGCGCCGGCCCAGCGGGTTGATCAGGCGGACGCCCAGCAGGCAGCCGAAGACGAACATCACGGTGATGGCCACCGCGCCCCAGGCCGCCAGCTCGCCGGTCAGGCCCATGGTGCTGAGGATTTTCGGGGCGAAGGCGTAGATGGCGAACTGCGGGATGATCGAGCAGGTCCAGAAGATGCTGACGAAGAAGATGCGCTTGCCGTAGTTGGAGTGGAACAGCGACCAGACCGAGACGTGCTGCTCCGGGGTTTTCTCCGGCAGGTTGCGCACCGAGTACTGCTCGCCATAGACCTTCTTGATCACCTGGTCGGCCTCCTGCACGCGGCCCTTGCTCAGCAGCCAGCGGGCCGACTCGGGGGTGCCGGCCCGCATGACCAGGAACAGCACCGCCGGCACCACCGCGCTGGCCAGGGCCCAGCGCCAGGCGTCCGGGCCGGCGCTGCGCAGGATCAGCTCGCCGGCGATGTAGGCCACGGCGGCGCCGACGAACCACATCATCACCAGGCTGGCGAGGATGGAGCCGCGCTGTTTCTTCGGCAGGAACTCGGCCAGCAGGGAAGTGGCCAGCGGGTGGTCGGCGCCGATGGCGACGCCGAGCATCAGGCGCAGGGCGATCAGCGACCAGGCGGAGGCGACCCAGAACTGGCACAGGGAGAACAGCGCCAGGACCACCAGCACCAGCACGTATAGCGTCTTGCGCCCGAGCCGGTCGGTGAACAGGCCGCCGACGAAGCCGCCGAAGAACATGCCCACCAGCGAGGCCGCGGCGATCATGCCTTCCTGCAACGAACTCAGCTGCAGCGCCTGGCTCAGTTGCACCATCACCACGCCGATGATGCTCAGTATGTAGCCGTCGAGGAATGGGGCGCCGGAAGAGTAGATCGCCAGCTTCTTGTGGAAGCTGTTCAGCGATGCATCTTCCAATGAAATCTTGTGATTGTTGGACATGGAGCCTCCGTCAGCGCTCAGCATGCTTGTCCATGGGGGGCCGGACAAGGCTCGCCGGCGGAACAAACAGCTGTTTCTTGTTGGAATTGTTCAGTGGCTTTATCTGCACGAGTGCATCGGCCCGGCACGGCCACGGGAAGTCGCGCCGACGCTTGCCGGCGCGGCCCTGCATCCTTTCTTTTCCTGGCGTACAGATACGAACCACAGCCTGGTCAGCACTATCTCACCGAGGGCTTTGGCGGCCATATAACAGGCCTGACTACTTATAGGAGATTCCTTCTGGAGGGCCGCGGGCGCTCTGGCTCGCGGGCTGCAGGCCGCGCCGGGCGGGGCCTGCAGGGGGCGGGAAGGGCGCCGCGACGCCGGGCGCCGCGGCGCAACCCGCTAGGCCGGATCCTCGCCGGGCCGGGCGAACAGCTCGCCGGCCACCGCCCAGTCGCAGGGGCTGACGTTCTCGAAGACGACGTGGATCCACTGGCTGTCCATGCCGGTCTTCTCGGCCAGTACGCGGGTGAACTCCGCGGCGACTTCCGCCTTCACGGAGTCGCTCTTGTCATTGAACCAGGTGACGCGGATTACGGGCATGGCAAGTTCCTCGGTTTGTCTGCCGTTGGTTCGGCGGGAGAGGGCATGATTCAGCGAGGCGTGAGTGCGGGATATAAGAACAAAGACAATTAATGCGATATTGAAAACGGCGGCCCGAAAATAAAAAACGCCAGTGGCGACTCCCGGTGCGCCACTGGCGGAAAGTAGTCAGCTGAACTTGTGCCGAAGGCTCACTGGATATTCAGGCACAGGTATTTGATTTCCAGATAGTCCTCGATGCCGTACCTGGAACCTTCGCGGCCCAGGCCCGAGGCCTTGATGCCGCCGAAGGGCGCCACCTCGTTGGAGATCAATCCGGTGTTGATGCCCACCATGCCGTATTCCAGGGCCTCGGCCACGCGGAACACGCGGCCCAGGTCGCGGGCATAGAAGTAGGAGGCCAGGCCGAATTCGGTGTCGTTGGACATGGCGATCACCTCGGCCTCGTCCTTGAAGCGGAACAGCGGCGCCAGCGGGCCGAAGGTCTCTTCCTTGGCCACGGCGGCGTCGTTCGGTACGTCGACCAGAATGGTCGGCTCGAAGAAGGTGCCGCCCAGGGCGTGGGGCTTGCCGCCGGCGAC
>Ga0182748_1000781_pt1 | contig 32432 bp, 29 predicted proteins | sample eDN3rd37CKraftOP_FD_128877 | JGI IMG/M metagenome (GOLD analysis project Ga0182748, IMG submission 128877) | Enriched Organic Plus compost microbial communities from Emeryville, California, USA - eDNA 3rd pass 37_C Kraft OP (version 2) (version 2) ...
CCGACCTACCGGGAGATCGTCGACTCGCAGCTGGCGGTGAAGGCATGAGCAGCCCCGACATCCTGAGCGAAGAAGAGCAGCTCGAGCTCGAGCTGGCCGAGCAGGCGCGGCAGTCCTCCGGGGACTGGGACAGCGTCAAGCCCGGGAAGGCGGCGAACTTCGGCAAGAGCTTCCGGCGCCTCCTCGGACTCCTCAAGCCCCACGCGGTCGCGTTCACGATCGTCTCCATCCTCGGCGCGATCGGCGTCGTGCTCGCCGTCATCGCCCCCAAGGTGCTCGGCCAGGCGACGAACCTCGTGTTCGAGGGCGCCGTCTCGGCGGCCCTCGGCGCCCAGTTCCCCGCGGGCACGTCGCAGGCGGACGTCGTGGCGGCCCTCGAAGCGGCGGGGCAGACCGACTTCGCCAACATCGTCGGCGCGATGGACAACTTCACGGTCGGCGCCGGCGTCGACTTCCGGGCGCTCGGAATGGTGATCCTCGCCGTGCTCGCGATCTACATCGCGGCATCCTTCCTCAGCTGGATCCAGGGCTACGTCATCAACGTCATCATGGTGCGGGCGATGTGGCGGCTGCGTCAGGACGTCGAGCAGAAGATCAACCGCCTTCCGCTCTCGTACTTCGACCGGGTCAAGCGCGGCGACCTCATCTCGCGCGTGACCAACGACATCGACAACATCACCCAGACGATGCAGCAGTCGCTGTCCGGCGCGCTGACCTCGGTGCTCACGGTCGTGGGCGTGCTCATCATGATGTTCTCGATCTCGTGGCAGCTCGCGCTGGTGGCCCTGGTGTCGCTGCCGCTCATGGGCGTCATCTTCGGGATCATCGGACCCAAGTCGCAGAAGGCGTTCGGCATCCAGTGGCGCAAGGTCGGCATGCTCAACGCCCGCGTCGAGGAGTCGTTCTCGGGTCACGCCCTCGTCAAGGTCTACGGTCGCGAGCGGGACTCGCGCGAGAAGTTCGAGGTCGAGAACGAGGAGCTGTTCCAGGCCAGCTTCCGCGCGCAGTTCCTCGCGAACGTGATCATGCCCGGCATGACGTTCATCGGGAACCTCACCTACGTCGGCATCGCGGTGCTCGGCGGCGTCATGGTCGCCGGCGGCCAGCTGCGGCTCGGCGACGTGCAGGCGTTCATCCAGTACTCGCAGCAGTTCACACAGCCGCTGTCGCAGCTCGGCGGGATGGCCGCGGTCGTGCAGTCCGGCGTCGCGTCGGCCGAGCGCGTCTTCGAGCTGCTCGACGCGGAGGAGCAGGAGCCCGACCGCCCCGACGCGCCGAAGCCCGTCGACGGGGAGGGCGTCATCGAGTTCGAGCACATCCGGTTCTCGTACACGCCGGAGCGCCCCCTCATCACGGATCTGTCGTTCCGCGTCGAGCCCGGCCAGACCGTCGCGATCGTCGGCCCGACGGGTGCGGGCAAGACGACGCTCGTCAACCTCATCATGCGGTTCTACGAGCTCGACGGCGGACGCATCCTCCTGGACGGGCAGGACATCGCCGAGCTCACGCGCAACGACGTGCGCTCGCGCACCGGCATGGTGCTGCAGGACCCGTGGCTGTTCGCCGGCACGATCCGCGACAACATCCGGTACGGGCGCGAGTCCGCGACCGACGACGAGATCATCGAGGCGGCGGTGGCGACCCGCGTGGACCGCTTCGTGCACTCGCTGCCGGACGGGTACGACACCGTCCTGGACGAGGACGCGTCGAACGTGTCGGCGGGGGAGAAGCAGCTCATCACGATCGCGCGCGCGTTCATCGCGCAGCCCTCGGTGCTGATCCTCGACGAGGCGACCTCGTCCGTCGACACCCGCACCGAGCTGCTCCTGCAGCATGCGATGTCGGCGCTGCGCGAGGGGCGCACGTCGTTCGTGATCGCCCACCGCCTGTCGACGATCCGGGATGCGGACCTCATCCTGGTGATGGAGCACGGCGACATCGTCGAGCAGGGCACGCACGACGAGCTCATCGCGAAGCAGGGCGCCTACTGGCGTCTCTACCAGTCGCAGTTCGAGCAGGCGGCGACCGACGTCGACGATCCGATCGGCGCAGGCCTGCCGGCGGAAGCCGTCGTCGACGCCACGGAGTCGCCGATGACCGCATCCGAGCCGCGCGACGAGGAGAATTGAGCGATGGAGTACAGGTACCTCGGAAACAGCGGACTGAAGATCTCGGAGATCACCTACGGCAACTGGGTGACCCATGCGTCGCAGGTGGACGACTCGGCGGCGATCGCGACCGTGCACGCCGCGCTCGATGCGGGCATCACGACGTTCGACACGGCCGACACGTACGCCAACACGGCGGCGGAGGTCGTGCTGGGCAAGGCGCTCGCCGATCAGCGCCGGGAGAGCCTCGAGATCTTCACGAAGGTCTACTTCCCGACCGGACCCAAGGGTCCCAACGACACCGGTCTGTCGCGCAAGCACATCATGGAGTCGATCAACGGGTCTCTCCGCCGGCTGGGCACGGACTACGTCGATCTCTACCAGGCGCACCGGTACGACTACGAGACGCCCCTCGAGGAGACGATGCAGGCGTTCGCCGACATCGTCCGGCAGGGCAAGGCGCTGTACATCGGGGTGAGCGAGTGGACGGCCGAGCAGCTGCGGGCGGGACACGCGCTGGCGACCGAGCTGGGGTTCCAGCTCATCTCCAACCAGCCGCAGTACTCCGCCCTGTGGCGGGTCATCGAGGCGGAGATCGTGCCCACGAGCGAAGAGCTCGGCATCTCCCAGATCGTGTTCTCCCCGATGGCGCAGGGCGTCCTCAGCGGCAAGTACCTGCCGGGGCAGCCGGTGCCGGAGGGCTCGCGCGCGACGGATGAGAACGGCTCGGTGTTCATCCAGCGCTTCCTCCGCGACGACGTGCTCACCGCGGTGCAGCGACTCGCGCCGATCGCCGCCGAGGCGGGGCTCACGATGCCGCAGCTCGCGGTGGCCTGGGTCCTGCAGAACCCGAACGTCGCCTCCGCGCTCGTGGGCGCCTCGCGGCCCGAGCAGATCGCGTCGAACGTCGCCGCGTCCGGCGTGAAGCTCGACGCCGACACGCTCGCCGCGATCGACACGGCACTCGCGGACGTCGTCGTCGCGGACCCCGAGAAGACGCACGAGTCGTCGCCGAAGACGCGGCTCGTCTGACGCCATGGCCGCGACGAGCGCCGGCATCCTGCTCTACCGCCTGCGGGGAGAGCAGCTGGAGGTGCTCGTCGCGCACATGGGCGGGCCGTACTGGGCCGCGAAGGACGAGGGGGCCTGGTCGATCCCGAAGGGCGAGTACGACCAGGACGCGGAGAGCGCGCAGGATGCCGCCGTCCGCGAGTTCCGCGAAGAGCTCGGCGTCGAGCCGCCCGATCGTCCGCTCGCCGAGCTCGGCACGTTCGCCTATTCGTCGGGCAAGCGCATCACCGTGTTCGTCGTCGACGGCGCGGGCTTCGAGCCGCCCGAGGAGGGCTTCGGCACGTTCGAGCTGGAGTGGCCGCCGCGCTCGGGCCGCAGGCAGGAGTTCCCGGAGATCGACCGGGCCGAGTGGATGACGCCGGATGCCGCGCGCGAACGCCTCGTCAAGGGCCAGCGCCCCGCCCTCGCGGCGCTCGAGGAGCACCTCGCCGCCGCGGCCGGCTGACCTCGCCGCTGCGCCGGGGGGCGGTGGGGGTGCGCCGCGGTGTGCGACTCCGCGCCGCGTCCGGGCTGGCGCCGGGGGCGCCGGGCCACGCGGCCTGCACCGACCGGCGAGACGCACCTTTCGTGCTGAGCGGCGTGTGGTGCGCAGGGGTTTCGGCGCAGAGGGTGCGTCTCGGCGGCCGGCGCGACGCGCCGCTCCGTGACCCGCGCGAGGTGCGCCTCCCACGCTGAGACGCACATCCTGCGCTGAGACGCACGCGGTGCGCCGGTGTGTCGGCGCGGAAGGTGCGTCTCGGCGATCCGGCGGGCGTCGGGCCGGCGCGCGCCGGCGCGCTCAGGCCGGGGCGCCGCCGACGAGGGCCTCACCGAGCGGCGTGCGGCGGTGCCGCACGGTCGCGCCGTCCCGCTCGCTGGTGACGAGGCCGCTCGCGCGGAGCACCGCGAGGTGGTGCGACGCCGTCGACAGGGCGAGTCCGGCGTCGGCCGCGACGCGGCTCGTCGATCGCGGCTCCGCGGCGGACAGGAGGATGCCGGCGCGCGTCGGTCCGAGCAGTCCGGCCAGTGCCCGCTCCCCGGCGCCCGGATCACGCGCCCAGGTGGCGGTGACCCCCTGGGCGGGGTAGAAGAGCGTGGGCTGGGCGGGCGGTTCGGTGAGTGCGGCGCAGCCGGACAGACCCATCACCGACGGCACCAGGACGAGACCGCTGCCACGGCAGTCCAGCACCTCGCGGTGCGCCCGCAGCTCGACACGCACCGCACCGTCGTGCCACGTCACCGAGCGATGCAGATCGGCGATCGCGGCCCCGACGCCCTCGGCCACGATGCGTCGCGAGCGGACCGCGATGTCGGCGCGCAGGAGCCGCTCGAGCTGCGGCCACACCGGCGCGATGAGGGCGTCCCACAGCTCCTGCCACGCCTCGGCGATCGCGGCCCGTGTGCGATCCGGCTGGGCGATGAGGCGCTCGACGGCCACGCGTCGCGCACCCGTCGAGCGCACCCGCACCTTCTCCATGTCGACGAGGAACGGGCCGTCCGGGATGTCGCGCAGCCGCTCGGCCTCGTCCTCCGGCGTCATGTCCCAGCGCGGCGTCGACGTGAAGAAATCGGGGAAGTATCCCTCCTCCCGGACGAGGACGGCGAAGAGCTCGAAGGCCTCTCGGGGCACGCGCGGTCGGGCCTCCCGCAGCCATCCCCACTGCAACGGCTGCGCGGCGGGACGCAGGAGCGTGCGCACGGCGTGCACGAGCTCGTGGCCGGGCGAGATGCCGAAGCGCACGGCGGTGAGGTCGTCGGGGGCGAGGCGGAAGTCGACGTAGTTTCGATCCACATCGAAACACTAGGACGTCCTCGTCGACGGCGCGACCCTGGACGCAGGAGGTCGAGATGGACAGTGATCAGCGCACAGCCGCAGCCCCGGCGATCGTGAAGGCGGATGCCCTGCGCGTCGGCACCGGCCGCACGCGGCGCTTCGTCGGACGCGAGCACGGCGCAGGGGTCTCGTACTTCTTCGTCGACAACGAGCCCGGCGAAGGGCCCGGTCTGCACCGGCATCCGTATCCGGAGACGTGGGTCGTCCTCGAGGGGGAGGCCCTCATCACGATCGAGGACGCGCGGCTGCACGCCGTCGGAGGCGACACCGCCACTGTGGGGGCGGGCCGCTGGCACGGCTTCGTCAACAGCGGGACGGGGCGGCTGCGGATCCTCTGCATCCACGCCTCCGACCGCATCATCCAGGAGTTCCTCGACCCGCGCGAGACTCCGCCCTGGCAGGACCAGGTCTGACCGAGAGGAGAACAGCATGTCGTTCCAGGCCTACCTCGACAACATCGAGGAGAAGACGGGCATCACCCCGCGCGGCTTCATCGAGCTCGCGCAGGAGAAGGGCTTCGGGCCCGGCACCAAGGCGACCCCGATCGTGCAGTGGCTGGCCGAGGACTACGGTCTCGGCCGCGGCCACGCGATGGCCCTCGTGCACGTCATCACGAAGGGCCCGCAGATCGCGAGCACACACGTCGGCACCGGCACGACGCACGCCGATCCGACCGACACCCTGTGGTTCGACGGCGTCGCCACCAAACCCGCCGGCCACTGACGCGGGCGGAGCGCGACGACATGAGCGGACCGCGGCGGCTGCGCGCCGATGTGTGCATCGCGGGCGGAGGACCCGCCGGCGTCATGCTCGGCGTGCTGCTCGCGCGGGCCGGCATCGCCGTCGTGGTCCTCGAGAAGCACGACGACTTCTTCCGCGACTTCCGCGGCGACACCGTGCACCCGTCGACCCTGAACCTCATCGACGATCTGGGACTGCGGGCGCGGTTCGACGCCATCCCGCACAAACCGCTCCCTCGGCTCGACGCCGTGCTCAACGGCATCCGCGTGCACGCGATCGACTTCACGACGCTGCCGCCGCCCCACCGCTTCGTGACCCTCATGCCGCAGGGGGATCTGCTGGACATGCTCGCGGCGGCCGGGCGGCGGCATCCGTCATTCCGGATGGAGATGGGCGCCGAGGTCACGGACGTCGTGCGGGTGCGGGGCCGCGTGCGCGGCGTGCGGGCGCGCACCGCGGACGGCGGGCTCGTCGTGGAGGCGGCGCTCACGGTGGCGGCCGACGGGCGCGCATCGGCCACGCGCGGGGCGCTCGGACTCGCGCCCCGGTCGTACGGCGTCCCCGCGGACGTGCTGTGGTTCCGCGTCCCTGCGCCCCCGACGCCCCTGCCGGACACCCTGGCCTGGGCGAGCGCCGAAGGACTCGTCGTCACCATCCCGCGGCCGGGGTATCTGCAGTGCGGCATGGTGATCCCGAAGGGCACGGCCGACGCGGTGCGCGCGGACGGCATCGACGCGTTCCGCGCCCGCGTCGCCCGCGCCGTGCCGCGCCTGCGCGACGAGGTCGGCGGGATCGCCTCGCTCGACGACGTCAAGCTGCTGTCGGTGCAGATCGACCGGCTGCGCACCTGGCACGTGCCGGGCGCCCTGTGCATCGGCGACGCGGCCCACGCGATGTCGCCCGTCTTCGGCGTGGGGATCAACTACGCGGTGCAGGATGCCGTCGCGGCGGCGAACGTGCTCGTGCCGGCGTTCCGCGCGGGCGGCGATCCCGTGCGGCTCGATCGGGCCTGCCGCGCCGTGCAGCGCCGCAGGGCGCTGCCGACCCGCATGATGCAGCGGCTGCAGCGCGTCGTGCACCGCGTCTTCGCGAGCGGACGCGGCATCGACCCGCTGCACGATCCGCCCACGCGCGGAGAGCGGATCGCGCTGCGCGTGGCCGTCCCGATCGTCCGCCGGCTCGGGGCGCGCCTGATCGGCTACGGGTTCCGGCCCGAGACCCTCCGCGGCGCGAACCGCTGAGCCCGGCCGGGGGCGCGCCGCGGCCCGGTGCTCAGGGCTCGCGACGCCGTCGCCGGATGCCGCGGCGACGGCGCGGCCGTGCGGCGGCCTCCTCTGCGGCCTGCTGCGCCGCAGCCGCCTCCGCATGCTCGCGCCCACGACGGTGCCACGCGGCGACCTCCGCCTCGACATCCCGCGTCGGCGTCACGACCGGCGGCCCGCCCAGCAGCTGCCGCCGGGCCTCGATGACGCGGCGGTTGAAGTCCTCGAGCGCCTCGCGGACGTCCTGCTCGCGGCGCAGCGCGTCGAGGCGCTCCTCCATCTCGGCGTGCTCGACGCGGAGCATGAGGGCGGGCGGGCCGAGGCCCCGCAGCTGCTCGCGCTCGATCTTGCGGCGGATCCACCAATCCGGATCGTGCGTGCCGCCGAGGTCGGGGAGCGGCTTGCCGGCACCGGGCAGATCGTCGAAGTCACCGCGGCGGATCGCCTGCTGGATCGCGGTCTCGACGTACGCGGCACGCTCACGGGCTCCCGGAGCCGGACCCGTGCGCTCGGGCTCCGGCGGCGTCTCCGGCTCCTCGCCGCGGGCGCGCGCCTCCTTCTCGAAGCGGTAGCGGGCCGCCGCCTCACGCGGGTCGTCGCTCATCGGCCCGTCCCCTTCGCGCCTCCGATCGCGGCCTCGGCGGTCTCGGCGGTCTTGCGCGCCGCCTTCGCCTTCGCCCGTGCGGCGTCGCGCGCCTCCTCGGCGGCCGTGGCCCGGGCATCCGCGCGCTCGGCGTCCGCCTCCAGCGACTCCAGCTCGGTGCGCAGCTCCGCGATCCGCTCGTGCACGTGGTCGGCGCGCTCGCGCGCGGTCTGCAGCGCGGACTCCGCCTTGCTCACCTCCCGCTCGGCCGCGCTCGCCGCCTGCACGGCCTCGCGTGCGGCGCGCTCGGCGGCCTTGCGCGCGCGGCGCTCGGCCAGGTCGTCGCGCGGTGCGGCGGGCGGGCGGGGCGGCACGTCGCCGGCGACGGCGCCGTCGAGGTCGACCGGGTCGAAGCCCACGACGTCGAGTGTGCGGACGAGGCGCCCGGTGCGCACCGCGTCCGAGGCGGCGGCGTCGCGCATCGCGGCGTTGAGGGTCTTCTCGACCTCGTCGGTCGCCGCGCGGCTCACCGTCACGCCCGCGTCCTTCGCGATCGCCACCGCGCGGCGGGCGAGCCCCGAGACGAGGGCGCGGCGCTGCCCGGTCAGCTCCGAGAGCGTCGCGGCATCCAGGTCCTCCTGGGCCTCCCGGAGCGCGGCCCCGAGCTCGAGCGCCTGGTCCACCTCGTCGGCGGCCTCGCGCACGAGGAGATCGACGACCCACGCGGCCAGCGACGGCTTGCGCAGACTCCGGATGCCGTCGGCCAGCGCCTTCTCGTCGGCCGCCGCCGCACGGGCGTTGCGCTCGCGCGTGAACTCGTCCAGCGGGAGCGCATAGAGCTCCGCGGCGACGTCCTCCACGGTGGGGCCGGTCATCTCCCCATTCTCACCGACGCGCGCGGGCCCGGTCCCGCCGTGCGGGGATCGCCGGGCCCGCCACGCATCACACGACGACGTCGACGACCGTGATCGGCTCGATCGACACGCCCACCACGCGCTCGTCCGCCGCGGTCACGGTGTGCACGGGGCCGGTGAGCTCGAGCGTCGCCTCGGTGTCGCGCTCGGCGCACGAGGGGCCCACCCACAGCTCGACGTCCCCGGGCTCGACGATGCGCGTGAGGTCGCGGCCGCTGAAGGCCAGCCGCGTCGACGGGACGCGGAAGTGCACGACCGCCTCCTCCTCCGGCTCGAGCGTCACCCGCGCGTACGCGACGAGCTGGGCGACGGGGCGCGTCACGCTGCCCACGAGGTCGCGCGCGTACAGCTGAACGACGTCCGTCCCGCCGCGCTCGCCGATGTTGCGCACGCGCACGGACACGTCGAACACGTCGCCCGCCCGCACCTGCGCGGGAGCGTCCAGCGCGAAGTGGTCGAAGGTCGTGTAGGTGAGTCCGTGCCCGAACGGCAGCGCCGGCGTGCTGTCGGTGCTCGTCACCTCGGACGGGCCGCCGAGGATCGGGTGCAGGTAGGAGTACGGCTGCGCGCCCGCCGAGCGGGGGATCGACACCGGCAGGCGCCCGGAGGGGGCGACGCGGCCGGAGAGGATGCCGGTGAGGGCCGGCGCGCCCTCCTCACCGGGGAAGAACGACTGCAGCACCGCGGCCGGAGCTGATCCGCCCTCGAGCGCCCAGCCGATCGCGTACGGACGCCCGGTCAGCAGGACCAGGACGACCGGCGTCCCCGTCGCGACGAGCTCCTCGACGAGCGCGCGCTGGGCGCCGGGCAGGTCGAGGCTCTCGACGTCGTTGCCCTCGCCGACGGTGCCGCGGCCGAACAGGCCCGCCCGGTCGCCGACGACGACCACCACGACATCCGCGGATTCTCCGAGCTCGACCGCCTCGGCGAAGCCGGAGCGGTCGTCGCCCTCGACGTCGCAGCCGGGCGCATACGAGATCTCGGCGTCCGGCAGCTCGGTGCGCAGCGCCTCGAGCACGGTCGGGATCTCGAATCCCGGCGGGAACTCGGGGTGATGCGCGAGCACGTGGTTCACGAACGAGTAGCACCCCATGAGCGCCTCGGCCGCGTCCGCGTTCGGCCCGACCACCGCGATCCGCTGCGGCATCCGTCCGGACCCGCCGAGCGGAAGCGTGCCGTCGTTCGCGAGCAGCACGACGGACTCCTCGGCCACGCGCCGCGCGATGTCGCGGTGCGCGGGGGAGTCGAGGTCGACGCTCGTGGGCGGGTCGTCGAACGCGGCGTCCAGCAGACCGAGCTCCTCCTTCTGGGAGAGCACGCGCAGGACGGCGGTGTCGACGACCGACATCGGCACGGCGCCGCTGCGCACCCGCTCCGCGAGCGGCGCGGTGTACGCGTCGCCGGTCGGCAGCTCGACGTCGATGCCGGCGGCGAGGGCGAGCGCGGCCGCGTCACCGAGGTCGGCGGCCACCGCGTGCATCGAGTGCAGGAACGCGACGGAGAAGTAGTCCGAGACCACGACGCCGTCGAAGCCCCAGCCGTCCCGCAGCACGTTCGTGAGGTACTCGGGCGTCGCCGCGACAGGCACGCCGTCGATCTCGGCGTACGAGTTCATGACCGAGCGTGCCCCGGCATCCCGCACCGCCATCTCGAACGGCGGCAGCAGGACGTCGGCGATCTCCCGTGGCCCTGCGTGCACGGGTGCATGATTGCGACCGGCCTGCGAGCCCGAGTACCCCACGAAGTGCTTGAGGGTGGCGTGGATGCCGGCATCCTGCAGTCCACGCACATAGGCGGACCCGATCGTCCCCACGACATACGGGTCCTCCGCGATGCACTCATCGACCCGCCCCCAGCGCGGATCGCGGATGACATCGAGGACGGGCGCGAGGCCCTGATGGATGCCGAGCTCCCGCATCGAGTCGCCGATGAGACGTCCCATCTCCTCGACGGCCTCGGGGTCGAACGCCGCGCCCCAGGCGAGCGGCGTCGGGAACGTGGCGGCCTTCCAGGCGGCCAGTCCCGTCAGGCATTCCTCGTGCACGATCGCGGGGATGCCCAGGCGCGTCTGCTCGACGAGACGGCGCTGTGCCGACCACAGCCACTGCGCGCGCTCCACCGGCTCCACCGGACGCGTGCCGTACACGCGCGTGAGGTGGCCGATGCCGTGCGCGGTCGCGTCCTCGTAGCCGGTCGAGGTGACCATCTCGCCCGCCATGGGCGCGACGACCTCGTCGCCCTGGTCGACCCAGTACCCGACGAGCTGCGCGAGCTTCTCGTCCAGGGTCATGTCGGCCAGGAGCCGCCGTGCGCGCTCGGAGGGGACGGGGGTGCGGGTCATGCTCATCCTTTCACCGCTCCGGTCAGGCCGCCGACGATGCGGCGCTCGAAGAGGCTGAAGAACACGAGCGCGGGGATCATCGACAGGGAGGTGAAGGCGAGCACCTTGGCGGTGTCCACCGAGTACCGCGACGCGAACGCCTGGGTGCCCAGGGGCAGCGTGTACGCGGCCTCGTTGTTGAGGATGAACAGCGGCAGCATGTAGCTGTTCCAGCTCGCGATGAAGGCGAGGATGCCCACCGTGATGACGCCGGGCAGCGACAGGCGCAGCACCATCCGCCAGAAGAACCCCAGGCGGCTGCAGCCGTCGATCGCGGCGGCCTCCTGCAGCTCGTTCGGGATCGCGGCGAGGAACGGCACGAGGATGATGATCGTCATCGGCAGCGCGAACGCGATCTGCGGCACGATGACGCCGGCGAGCGAGTTCGCCAGTCCCAGGTCGCGCACGAGGATGTACAGCGGCGTGATCGCGACGGTCATGGGGAACATGAGCCCGGCAGTGAACAGCGCGTACAGCACGCCGCGACCGCGGAACGAGTAGCGCGACAGCCCGAACGCGGCCATGAGCCCGAGCCCGACGGTGAAGGCCGTCGTGGCCACGGCGGCGATCGTCGAGTTCAGCACCTGGCGCCAGAACACGCCGCTGGTGAGCACGTCGACGTAGTTCTCCCAGTGCCAGATCGTCGGGAATCCGGACGGGTCCACCGTGATGTCGGAGTTCGAGCGGAAGCCGCCGAGGATGATGTACGCCACCGGCGCGAGCATGAGCGCGATGAGCACGAGGGCGAGGAACGCGATGATGATCGTGCCCGAGCGGGTCTGCCCCGGCGCACGCTGCGTGCGCGGCGGACGGGTGCGGATGACGGCGGTGGCCATCACGACTTCCCTTCGTCGGTGGTGGAGTCGGTGGTCGGTTCGGCGGTGGGGCGGTGGGTGAGCGCCCCCGCGGTGTCACGGCGCAGGACGAAGCGCTGATAGACGAGCGCGACGGCCAGGGAGATGAGGAACAGGACCACGGCGACGGCGCTGCCGTACCCGTAGCTGCCCGCTCCGCGCCCGTTGGAGACCATGTAGGTGGCCATGGTGGAGGTGCCGGCCGTCGACGAGACGTATTGGCCCCAGATGATCCAGACCAGATCGAAGAGCTGGAGCGATCCGATGATGGACAGGAACGCCCAGATCCGGATGGTCGGGCCCAGCAGCGGCAGCACGATGTAGCGCTGCACCTGCCAGTAGGACGCGCCGTCGATCGCTGCCGCCTCGGCGAGCTCGTCGGGGATGCCCTGCAGCCCGGCGAGGAAGAGGATGATGGCGAAGCCCACGTACTTCCACGTGATGATCGCCATGAGCGTCCAGATCGCCAGCGCCGGATCCGCCAGCCAGTCGGCCTGGAGGGCGCCGAGGCCCAGCTTCTCGAGCAGGCCGTTGAGCGCGCCCTCGCTCTGGAGCATGAGGCTCCAGCCGATGCCCACGACCACCTCGGAGATGACGTACGGGACGAAGATGAGGACGCGGATGAGCGACTGGAATCGCATCTTGCGATTGAGCAGGAGCGCCAGGACGAGCGCGACCGGTCCCTGCAGCACGAGGGACATGATCACGATGAAGAAGTTGTGCCCGACCGCCTCGTGGAAGGCGGGGTCGGTGAGGATCGTGAAGTAGTTCCGCAGCCCGACGAACTTCGTCGGCGTCCCGAAGCCGTTCCAGCTGAAGAAGCCGTAGTAGGCGGCGAGGATGACCGGGAGGATCACGAAGGCGAGGAAGACGACGAGCGCCGGTCCGATGAGGATCAGCAGCTCGGCCCTCGCGGCCCAGCCGATGCCGCGGCGCCGGCGCCGGCCGGAGGTGCTCCGGCCGGCGGGCGGCTGCCCGGACGGGGGCTGCGTCTGCACGCCCCCGTCCGAGCCGGGCATCCCGGGCGCGTTGTCGGTGCTCTGCGCCATTTCGCGCACGGTTGCCATCGAGGAGGATCCGATCAGGACTTCGCGGCCGCGTTGTTGACCGCGTCGACGATGCCCTGCGGCGTGCCCTTGCCGGCGAACATGTCGACGACCGCCACGTTGAGCGCGTTGCCGATGTTCTGACCGAAGAGGGTGTCCAGCCAGACGACCACGTAGGGCGCCTTGCTGTACGCGTCGAGGATGTTCTTCAGGATCGGGTCGGTCACCGCCGACTGCGCCTCCGACGAGGCCGGCACGGTCTTGAAGGCGGTGGCGTAGGCCTCCTGGTTGTCCTTCTCGGCGATGAAGTTGAGGAAGTCGACGCACTCCTTCGGGGCGTTGACCCAGCAGGAGAAGCCGTCGACGCCGCCCATCATGGCGCCGGGCTCACCCTGGCCTCCGGGAACCTCCGGGAAGGGGAACCAGGCGAGGTCGGGGAGGGGCTTCTTGTCCGGCGTGAGGTCGGCGATCACACCCGGGTCCCATGCGCCCATGAGCTCCATCGCCGCCTTGTGGTTGGCGATGAGACCGGCCGACGAGCCGGCGCCCTGCTGCGCGGTGGTGGTGAGGAAGCCCTCGTTGAAGGGCTTCGTCTTGAGGAAGTCCTCGAGGTTCTCGCCCGCGGTCAGCCAGCACTTGTCGTCGAAGCTGCGCGACTCGGCGGCCTTGTCGAGGGCCTCCTTCGAGCACGCGCGCAGCGCGAAGTTGTAGTACCAGTGCGCGGCGGGCCACGCGTCCTTGGCGCCGACCGCGATGGGCGCGATGCCGGCGGCCTTCAGCTTGGCGGTGACGTCGTCGAGCTCGTCGATGGTGGCGGGGGTTCCGTCCACGCCGGCCTCGGTGAAGAGGTCGGAGGCGTAGAAGATGCCGGAGGGCAGCACCGCCGTGGGCACGCCGTAGTTCTTGCCGTCGATCTCGAAGGCCGACAGCGAGCTCTTCAGCGCGGACTTGGTCGCATCGGTCAGCCCGTCGGTGATGTCCATGACCTGACCGGCCGCAACGACGTCGGCGAGCTTGCCGCCACCGCGGGCCATGAAGATGTCCGGGCCCTCACCCGAGTTGAGCGACGTCTGGAGCTTGCCGTCCATCTCCTCGTTCTGGATGGACTGCATCTCGATCTTGACGTTCGGGTTCTCCTTCTCGAACGCGGCGATGGTGTCTTCCCAGTAGGCCTTGCCGTCGCCGGTGGTGGAGTTCTGCCAGAAGGTCAGCGTGACCTGGCCGTCGCCGGAGTCGCCCGAGCCGCTGCCGCTGCAGCCGCTGAGTGCGAGTGCGCCCACTGCCACGACCGCCGACCCCAGCAGGAATTTGGTGGCTTTCATGTGATTCCCGTTCTCTTCGTTGAGGAGCATGGTGCGTCCGGGGTCCATCCCGGAGTGCGAAAAGTTTTGCAGCACAACAAAACCATGTCAAACGTTTTCGAAAACGGTTTCTTTGCACTAGAGTCGGCGTCCATGGGAACTCGTCCGACCATCAACGACGTCGCGCAGGCCGCCGGCGTCTCGGTCGCGACGGTGTCCAAGGCGGTCAACGGGCGCTACGGCGTGGCTCCCGAGACCGTCCAGCGCGTGCTCGACGTCGTGCGCGAGCTCGGCTACGAGTCCAGCCTCATCGCGAGCAGCATGCGCTCGCGTCGCACGGGCGTCATCGGCGTCCTCGTCGCCGACTTCGAGCCGTTCAGCACGGAGGTCCTCAAGGGGGTGAGCACGGGTCTGCGCGAGCATCCGTTCGAGCTGCTGGCGTACAGCGGCTCGCGGCAGGCCGAGGGCGACGGCTGGGAGCGCCGGTCGCTGAGCCGCCTGAGCGGCACCCTCATCGACGGCGTCATCATGGTCACCCCCACCGTCGTGAACATCACGGCCGAGGTGCCCATCGTCGCCATCGACCCGCACACCGGACCCGCCGACCTCCCCACCGTGGAGTCCGACTCCTTCGGCGGCGCGCGCGAGGCCGTCCGCTTCCTCATCGAGCTGGGGCACCGCCGCATCGGCTTCGTCGCCGGCCGCCCCGACCTGCGGTCCTCGATCGCGCGGGAGGCGGGGTATCGCAGGGCGCTCGCGGATGCCGGGCTGCCGCTGGACCCCGCGCTCATCGGGCTCGGCCGCTACGTGCAGGACGCGTCGGCGGAGGCGGCCGCGGCGCTGCTGTCGCGCCCGGACCGCCCCACCGCGATCTTCGCGGCGAACGACCTGTCCGCCATCGCGATCATCGACGTGGCCCGCGAGATGGGGCTGTCGATCCCGCGCGACCTGTCGGTGATCGGCTTCGACGACATCCCGGAGGCGACGCAGCTCGCCCAGCCGCTCACCACCGTGCGCCAGCACATGCAGACCCTCGGCGCGTCGGCCGCGGGCCTGCTGGCGACCCTCATGGCCGGCGGCGTGCCGGAGGCGACGCATCTGCGCCTGCCCACGCGGCTCGTCCCGCGCGCGACGACGGCCGCCCCGCCGCGCGCCTGACGCGGTTCAGGCCGACGCCGGGCTCGGCGCGGTGCGCGCCGCTGGGTGCCGGGCTCAGCGCGGCGCGGCGAGCGGGTCGCGCAGGAGGTCGGCGAAGACGGCCTCCGCCGCGCCGATGAGCAGGCGGTCCTCTGCGAGCACCGCGATGCGGATCTCGAGATCCTCGCCCGTGCCGGGCATCGCCTGGCTCTCCACGGCGGCGCGCAGCTGCTCGGGGTCGTCGGCGGCGAGGGTGGCGAGGAACCCGCCGAGCACGACCACCGAGGGATTGAGGACGTTGACGGCGTTGGAGAGCGCGGTGGCGAGGATCCGGCGCTGACGGGCGACCTCCTCGACCACGTCGGGGCTCTCCGATGCGGCGATCGCGGCGGCCAGGGTCGGCTCGTCGGCGTTCTGCAGCCGCACCGCCGACAGCAGGCGCGCGCGGCTCACCTCGTCCTCGAACACGCCGTCGCGGGCGCGGCGGTCGGATTCCATGCCGATGCCCGGGCGGTTGTGGCCGAATTCGCCGGCGTAGCCGCTGGCGCCGCCGACCGGCATGCCGTGCACGACGAGACCACCGCCGATGCCGCTCGCGCCGCCGTTGAGGTACACGACGTCGTCGATGCCGCGCGCGGCGCCGAACAGATGCTCGGCCACGACGCCCATGCTCGCGTCGTTGCCGACGACGGTGGGCAGCCCGGTGGCCTCCGCCACGATCTGGCGCAGCGCGACATCCTTCCAGTGCAGGTGCGGAGCGTCGCGGACGAGCCCGTCCGACGCGCGCACGATGCCGGGCACGGCGATGCCGACGCCGACGATGCGGTGGTCGGCGAGCTCGGAGGAGCGCCAGGTCTCCAGCTGCTGCACGATGAGGCGCGCCGTCTCGTCGGGCGTGAGGAGGTGGTCCACCTCGAGGCGCGCACGGACCGGGATGCTCCGATCGAGACCCACGCCGGCCATCGTGAGGGCGTCGACCTCGGGGTTGACGGCCAGGACGACGACGCGGGGATCCGCGGCGACCATCGGGGAGGGGCGGCCGACGCGGCGACTGGGGTCGGGCGCGTGCTCCTCGACGAGCCCGGCGTCGACGAGCTCGCTGATGAGATCCGCGATGGTCGAGCGGTTGAGTCCGGTCGCCTCGGTGAGCGCGGCGCGGGAGAGCGGCCCGTCGATGTGCACGAGTCTCAGCAGTCGGCCGAGGTTGGCCTGTCGCACGCCGACGGAATCCTTCACGCGACCACTGTACGAGGCCCGCGCCCATTTGTTGCGTAAGACGACGAATTACCCGCATGCTGTCGGTGGCCGCTGACCACGACGACGGGAGGGGAAACCCGATGGGGCGACACCGCAATCCGATCCTGCCGGGATGCCATCCGGATCCCAGCATCTGCCGTGTGGGCGACGAGTTCTTCCTCGTCACCTCGACGTTCGAGTACCTCCCGGGACTGCCCGTCCACCGGTCGACGGACCTCGTGTCGTGGGAGCTCGTCGGGCACGCCGTCGACGATCGGTTCGACCTGTCGGCGGTGCCGGACTCGGGCGGCCTGTTCGCCCCCACGATCCGCCACCACGACGGGCGGTTCTTCATCGTGTGCACCGTCGTGCACGGCGACGACGGTGCGCGGCACTTCGTCGTCACGGCGACCGATCCCGCCGGCCCGTGGTCGGACCCGGTGTGGTTCGACGGCGTGCCCGGGATCGACCCGTCGCTCACCTTCGACGGCGATCGCGTGTGGCTGTGCGGCACGCGGCTCGCCTCTCCCGGCCTGTGGCCCGGGCAGACGGATGTCTGGCTCCGCGAGCTGGACTCGGCGAGTCTCGTGCCGATCGGCGACGAGCGCCTCATCTGGCGCGGCGCGCTCGATGGGGCGGTGTGGGCCGAGGGGCCGCACATCCTCGCCCGCCCCGGAGGCGGGTGGATGCTGGTGGCGGCCGAGGGCGGCACGGCGCGCGACCACGCCGTGTGCGTGGCCTACGCCGACCGCATCGAAGGGCCGTACCTCGGCGACCCGGGCAATCCGCGGCTGAGCCATCGCGACCTCGGCGGCTTCGCCGACATCGTCAACGTGGGGCACGCCGACCTCGTCGACGCGCCGGACGGGTCGTGGTGGGCGGTCCTGCTCGCCACGCACGTCCAGGACGGGCTCGATTCGCTCCTCGGGCGGCAGACGCATCTGGTGCCCGTCGTCTGGGAGGACTGGCGGCCGATCTTCGCGCCCGGCGTGGGACGCGTGCGGCACGAGGTCGAGGTGCCCGGCGTGTCGGACACGATCGGGACGGCGCGCGAGGTCCGCGACGACTTCTCGTCTGCGCGCCTGGATCCGCAGTGGTGCGGCGTGCGCCGGATGCCGCAGCGCTTCGCCCGCACCGGGGGCGGGTGGCTGCACGTCACCGCCGAGGCCGCGTCGCCCGCGTTCGTCGGACGGCGCCTCCTCGCGATGCACGCCGAGGTCGGGGTGGACGCCGAGGTGGGCACGGCGGCGGCCGCCGGCATCCTGCTGCGCACGTCCGGATCGGCCCAGCTGGAGGTGTCGCTGGAAGCCGGGGGCGAGGCCTGTGCGACCCTCACCGCGGCGGGGCGTCCCGCCGAGGTCGGGAGGGTCGCCCTCGGCGCGGAGAGCGCGCGCCTGCGCCTCGAGCTGGACGGCTTCTCGGTCACGGCATGGGCGGACGGTGAGCGCCTCGCGGAGATCGACGTGTCGGCGCTGTCCACGACCCGCGCGGGCGGATTCCTGGGTTCCTGGATCGGCCCGAGCGTGCACGGCGAGGGCACTGCGAGGTTCGCCGACTTCGTCATGCGGGAGACGGCGTCCGGGCGAGTGGACGGCGCCCCCGTCATGGTATAGGTTGTCCTCCGCAACAATTACGATGCGACGCGGCGTCGCGAAGCGAAGGAGCGCCATGCCCACCCCCACCCCGGCCGACAAGTTCACGTTCGGTCTCTGGACCGTCGGCTACAACGGCACCGACCCGTTCGGCGGCCCCACCCGCCCCGCGCTCGACGTGGTGCACGTCGTCGAGAAGCTCGCCGAGCTCGGCGCGTACGGACTCACGTTCCACGACGACGACCTGTTCGCGTTCGGCTCGAGCGATGCCGAGCGCCAGACGCAGATCGACCGCCTGAAGGGCGCCCTGTCGGCGACCGGGCTCAAGGTCCCGATGGTCACCACCAACCTCTTCTCCCCGCCGGTCTTCAAGGACGGCGGCTTCACCTCCAACGACCGCGCCGTGCGCCGCTACGCGCTGCGCAAGGTGCTGCGCCAGATCGACCTCGGAGCCGAGCTCGGCGCCGAGACGTTCGTCATGTGGGGCGGCCGCGAGGGCGCCGAGTACGACGCCGCCAAGGACATCCGCTCGGCGCTGGAGCGCTACCGCGAGGCGGTCAACCTGCTCTCCGACTACGTGATCGCCAAGGGCTACAACCTGCGCTTCGCGATCGAGCCGAAGCCCAACGAGCCGCGCGGCGACATCCTGCTGCCCACGGTCGGACACGCGCTCGCGTTCATCGAGTCGCTCGAGCACCCCGAGATGGTGGGTCTGAACCCCGAGGTCGGCCACGAGCAGATGGCCGGACTGAACTTCGCCGCCGGCATCGCCCAGGCGCTGTACCACGGCAAGCTCTTCCACATCGACCTCAACGGCCAGCGCGGCATCAAGTACGACCAGGACCTCGTGTTCGGGCACGGCGACCTGCACAACGCGTTCGCGCTCGTCGACCTCCTCGAGAACGGCGGCCCGAACGGCGGCCCCGCATACGAGGGCCCGCGTCACTTCGACTACAAGCCGTCGCGCACCGAGGACGAGGACGGCGTGTGGGAGTCGGCCGCCGCGAACATGCGCACCTACCTGCTGCTCAAGGAGCGCGCCGCCGCCTTCCGCGCGGACCCCGAGGTGCAGGCCGCCCTCGAGGCGTCGCGCGTCACGGAGCTGGCGACCCCGACGCTCGGCGAGGGTGAGTCGTACGACGACCTGCTCGCCGACCGCTCGGCGTTCGAGGACTTCGACGCGAACGCCTACTTCGGCGGCAAGGGCTTCGGCTTCGTCAAGCTCCAGCAGCTGGCGACCGAGCACCTGCTCGGCGCGCGCTGAGTCGGCGCCGGCCGGTCCGAGGGGAGTCCGATGGCACTCGTGATGGGGGTCGATTCGTCGACCCAGTCGTGCAAGGTCGTGATGGTCGACGCCGGGTCGGGGGCGATCGTGCGCCAGGGGCGCGCGTCGCATCCGGACGGCACCGCGGTGGATCCCGCGGCGTGGTGGAACGCGCTGCAGGCCGCCGTCGCGGAGGCCGGCGGCATGGACGACGTCGCGGCGTGGGCCATCGGCGGCCAGCAGCACGGCATGGTCGCGCTCGACGCGGAGGGGCGCGTCGTCCGTGACGCCCTGCTGTGGAACGACACCCGCTCGGCCGGCGCGGCGGCCGACCTCGTGCGCGAGTTCGGCGCCGACCGGCTCGCGCAGCGCACGGGGCTCGTGCCGGTCGCGTCGTTCACGATCACCAAGCTGCGCTGGCTGCGCGATGCGGAGCCGGACAACGCGGCCCGCGTCGCGGCGGTCGCGCTGCCGCACGACTGGCTCACGTGGCGTCTGCGCGGCTTCGGTCCCGAGGGCGACTCGCCGCGCGGGCCGCGCCTGGACGAGCTCGTCACGGACCGCTCGGATGCGTCCGGGACCGGCTACTGGGGCCCGGAGTCGGGCGCCTACGACCGCGATCTGCTCATCGCGGCGCTCGGGCACGACGCGGTGCTGCCGCGGGTGCTCGGGCCTCGCGAGTGGGTGACGGATGCCGAGGGTCGCCGTGTCGGCCCCGGCGCCGGCGACAACGCGGGCGCCGCCCTCGGCCTCGGCGCGCGCCCCGGCGACGTGGTCGTGTCGATCGGGACGAGCGGCACCGTGTTCGCGGTCAGCGAGGAGCGCACGATCGACCCGACGGGCACGGTCGCGGGCTTCGCCGACGCCGACGGGCACTTCCTTCCGCTCGTCGCGACCCTCAACGCGGCGCGCGTGCTCGACGTCGTGGCGCGCCTCCTCGGCGTCGACCACGCCGAGCTCAGCCGCCTGGCCCTCGACGCGGAGCCCGGCGCCGGCGGCCTGACCCTCGTGCCGTACTTCGAGGGCGAGCGCACGCCCAACCTCCCCGACGCGACGGCGTCGCTCACGGGCATGACCCTCGCCGCGACGACGCGCGAGAACCTCGCGCGGGCCGCGGTCGAGGGCATGCTGGGCGGACTCGCCGCGGGGCTCGAGGCGCTGCGCGGTCTGGGCGTCCCGCTCGAGCGGGCGCTGCTCATCGGCGGCGGCGCGCAGTCGGAGGCCGTCCGCGCGGTCGCGCCGCTCGTCTTCGGCCTCGAGGTCGAGGTCCCCGAGCCCGGGGAGTACGTGGCACTGGGCGCCGCCCGTCAGGCCGCGGCGGTCGCGCGGGCCTGACGGACGACGCCCCGCCGTCCGCTACCGTCAGAGGCCGAGGACCTCGGCGGCCATCGTGTCGAAGAACGAGTTGACACCCTCGCGGGTCGCCTCGACCTGCTCGTCGCTGAAGCCCGGCGTGCCCTGCACGTAGGTGAGCTCGGTGCCGGCCTCGACCTCCCGCAGCGTGATCGTGGTCGGCAGGCCCGGGTCATCGCCCGGCACGTCGGTCATCGTGAAGACCAGGCGCGAGGGCTCCTCGATCTCGAGGAACTCGCCCTCCCAGTCGATCCGGTTGCCGTCGGGCAGCCGCATGACCGCCTTCCAGGGCGCGCCCGCGCGCGGGGCCCAGTCGAGCTCGTCGAGCGGGACGTCGACGGCCGCCGTGCCGAACCACACCGAGAAGTGCTCGGGCTTGACGACGGCGTCCCACACCAGCTGGCGGGGTGCCGCGAAGATGCGGGTGACGGTGAGTGTGTCGGTCATGATTGGTCTCCATTTCCGGGGGTGGGGGATCCTGCATCGATCGACGGGGGCTCTCCGCCGGACTGCAGCCGGCCGAGCAGCGCGCCCAGCGCGTCGAAGCTGTCGCTCCAGAACTCGGCGTAGTCGCCGATCCAGCGCGACGCGGCCTCCAGCGGGCGGGCCTCCAGGCGGGCGGGCCGGTACTGGGCGTCCCGACCGCGGCTCACCAGACCCGCGTCCTGCAGGACGCGCAGGTGCTTCGACACCGCCGCGAACGACATGTCGAAGGGCTCCGCGAGCTCGCTGACCGTCGCCTCGCCGTGGGCCAGGCGCGCGAGGATCTCCCGCCGCGTCGGGTCCGCGAGCGCCGCGAAGGTGCGACTCAGCTCGTCCGTGCTCATCCGTGCTCCTATTCAACCGATCGGTATAGAACCGATGAGTTGAATATAGACGCTGCCCGGCCGGAGCGCAAGAGGGCGGAGGATGCCGCCGCGCGCGCCCTGTGGCGCCCGCGCTGCCCGCCGCCTCGTCCGAGATCCCGTGCGCAACTCCTCCATTTCGGCTCGGCGTGGCGCCGCAGGGGCGGTTTCCGGCCGGTCGCGCGCGTTCTGGAGGAGTTGCGCACGGCCGTGCGCGCACGAGAGAGGGCCCCGGGACATCCCGGGGCCCTCTCTCGGCGTGCAGCGACGATCAGTCGTCGCCGCGCATCGCCTCGTTGGCGTCGTTCTTCGCGCGGACGGCGTCGCGCTCGCGCTCCGCCTTCTTGACGTCGGCGTCGGCCTTCACCTCGTCGACCTTGTCGTCGATGCGGTCGGTGGTGTCCTCCCACGCGTCCTTGAGCTTGCGGCCGGCCGTCTCCGCGGCGTCCTTGGCGTTGTCCATGATTCCCATGTCCTTGCTCCTCTCGTGAAGGTCCGGACTGGCGACGCTACCCGGACCGGCGCCGAGACGAGAGGGGGTTGCGGACGAGCGGATGCCGCGCTATCGCGTCACGCGGCCGGGGTCGTCGTGTCGATCGCGTCGCGCAGCGGGCGGCGCATGAACGCCCAGTAGTGGCGCGGGGTCAGGCGGGCGAGGACGTCGACGAGGCCCGCCTTGCGACCGATCATCGTGCGGGCGCGTCGGCGGATCGTGGCCTCGACGATGCGCTCCGCGGCGTCGCCGGGCTCGGTGTGGTACATCGCCGCCTGCGCCCGCGCGGCCCGCTGCGCCACGGCGGGATCGATCGCCGCGGCGTAGCGGCCGTTGAGGATGATGCCCGTCTTGACGCCCGAGGGATAGATCGCGCCCACGGAGACGGTCGTGTCCTCGATCTCGTGCCGGAGCGCCTCGGTGAAGCCCCGCACGGCGAACTTGCTCAGCGCGTACGGGATGCGGCCGGCGGGTGCGGCGAGACCGTAGATCGAGACGAGGTGCGTGATGTGGGCGGCGGGTTCGCGGCGCAGATGCGGCAGCAGGGCCTTCGTGATGTTGACGGTGCCCCACAGGTTCACGTCCACGAGCCAGCGCATCTCCTCCATCGTGAGCTGGTCGATGCTGCCGAGCATCGACGACCCCGCGCACGTGATGAGGGTCTGCAGGTGTGGATGCGCCCCGGCGATGTCCGCGGCGAGGGCGTCCACGGCGGCGTCGTCGCGCAGATCCACGACGTGCGTCGTGTGACCGGTCCCCGGCAGCGCCGCTGCGACGGCGGCGAGTCCGTCGGCGTCGCGGTCGACGAGGGCCACCCGCGCGCCGCGATCGGCGAGCCGGCGGGCGACCTCGGCTCCCATGCCGTGGGCCGCCCCGGTGATGACGCTGGTCCTGCCGGTGACGTCGAGGCGATGCATCCGTGCTCCTCCTGGGGCGTCCGCCCGACTCCCCGCGCTCAGACGATACCCTCGAAGCCGAGGAGGTGGAGGCGTGGGGCGCACAGCGGAGGCCATCGCCGAGGGCCTCCAGATCGCGTGGGCGGCGGCCCGGCTGACGGTCAAGAACATCATCCTCGTCGACACGATCGCGCGCGGCGAGGACTTCGAGCCGGAGTCGGTGGCCGAGAGCGCGCGCGGGGTGCTGCTCGCGCTCGCCACGGAGCAGGAGAAGGCGGCCGAGCTCGTCCATCGGCAGCGCCGCAAGGCGTGGGGCAAGTACACCGAGCCCGTGGGCACCCACGACTACCGCGACCGCGACACGCGCAACCTCCGCAAGCGCCACAAGCAGTACGTCGGCGTCGCGAAGGGGCTGCACGAGTACGCGGCCGATCACGCGACGGTGCTGCGGCTCGTCGAGGAGGCCCGCGAATCGGCGTGGGCCGACGTCGAGGGCAACCTCTCCCGACGCCTCGCGGTCGAGGGGATGCGCGCGGATGCCGACCCCGACTACGCCGCCATGCGCGATGCGCGCATGACGGCGCTCACGATGATCGACCTGCAGCGCCTCCAGGCCCAGCAGCGCAAGCGCGGACTGCTCCCGGAGCCCGAACAGGATGCTCCCGCCGACGGCGCGGCCGCCGAGGCCGCAGAGCCCGGCGCGACGGGGTCCGGCGGTGCGTCCGAGGCATCCGCGGAGGCGGATGCCGACGAGGTCGAGCGCGCCTGACGCAGCGCTGCGGACCGCGACGCGCCCGGGCGGCACCCCTCGATTCGCGGGCACTCGCTGCGTGGGGTATTCTGGACGCTGGCCTTCGCGCCGTATCGCGCGGAGACCGACCCGCGCTCGTAGCTCAATGGATAGAGCATCTGACTACGGATCAGAAGGTTGGGGGTTCGAGTCCCTTCGAGCGCGCGGAACCGAGAAGGCCCGGGAGAGATCCCGGGCCTTCGTCGTTCCCGCGGCGGCGGGCTCCCTGTCGGCTAGAAGATGACGCCGGGGTTGAGGATCCCCTGCGGGTCGAGTGCCCGCTTGATGCGGCGGTTGAGCTCGAGGACGTCGTCGCCGAGGTAGGCGCCGAGCCACGGGCTCTTCAGGCGTCCGGTGCCGTGCTCGCCGGTGATGGTGCCGCCGAGGCTGATCGCCAGATCCATGATCTCCCCGAATGCGAGCGTGGCGCGCGCGGTCTGCTCCTCGTCGGCGGGGTCGTGGACGATGAGCGGATGGGTGTTCCCGTCGCCCGCGTGCGCGATGACGGAGATCACGACGTCGCGCCGCCGGGCGATCTCTTCGATGCCGCGGATGAGGTCGCCGAGGGCGGGGAGCGGCACGCCGACATCCTCCAGCAGGAGCGCGCCCTTCCGCTCGAGAGCGGGGATCGCCATGCGCCGGGCAGCGACGAACTGCTCGGCCTCGTCGGGGTCGTCGGTGGCGAAGTACTCGCCGACGCCGTGGGCGCGAAGCGCCGCCTCGATGACGGCCAGCTCCGCGGCGGCGGCATCGCCCTGCGCGTCGGTGCCGACGAGGAGGAGGGCCTCCGCATCGCGGTCGAGCCCCATGCGCGTCTCGTCCTCGACCGCCCGGAGGGAGACCCCGTCCATGAGCTCCATCATGGAGGGGCGGATCTGCCGCGAGATCGCGAGGATCGCCGCGGTCGCGTCGTCGAGCCTCGCGAAGAAGGCGACGGCGACCGACTGTGCGGGCTGTGCGGGGATGAGGCGCAGCGTCACCTCCGTGATGATCCCGAGCGTCCCCTCGCTGCCGACGAACAGCTTCGTGAGGGGGAGGCCCGCGACGTCCTTGAGGCGCGGACCGCCGAGGCGGACCGCCGAGCCGTCGGCGAGCACGACCTGCAGGCCCAGCACGTAGTCGGTCGTGACGCCGTACTTGACGCAGCACAGTCCGCCGGCGTTCGTGGCGATGTTGCCGCCGATGCTGCAGATCTCGAACGACGACGGGTCCGGCGGGTACCAGAGGCCGTGGGCTGCCGCGGCGCTCTTGACCTCCGCGTTGAGCAGCCCCGGGCCGACGACGGCGATGCGGGTGGCGGGATCGATCCGGATGTCGCGCAGGCGCTCCGTCGAGATCGTGATGGCGCCGTCCTGCGCGGTCGAGCCGCCGGAGAGCCCTGTTCCCGCGCCGCGGGTCACGACGGGCACGCCCAGCTCGGCGGCGACGCGCACCGCGGTCTGCACGTCCTCCGTCGACTCGGCGCGGACGACCGCGGCGGGCGTGCCCGCGGCGGGGTCGTTCGCACGGTCGTACCGGTACCCGGACATGCGGTCGGGGTCGACGACCACGACGTCCGCCCCGAGGTCGGCGAGAAGGCGCGCGCGGACGAGGTCGAGATCGGCGGTCACGACCCGGCCTCGGCCGCCTTCACGGCTCGTCGGGCGCGGTGCAGGATGGGCTCGGTGTAGCCGTTCGGCTGCTGCGCGCCGAGGAGGATGAGGTCGCGCGCGGCCGCGAAGGCGATGGACGCGGTGCCGTCTGCCGCGATGAGCGGCCGGTAGGCGGGGTCGCCGGCGTTCTGCCGGTCCACGACCGGGGCGATGCGGCGCAGGCTCTCCTGCACGTCGTCCTCCGTGATGACGCCGTGCAGGAGCCAGTTCGCCATGAGCTGGCTCGAGATGCGCAGAGTCGCGCGGTCCTCCATGAGGGCTGTGTCGGAGAGGTCGGGCACCTTGGAGCACCCGATGCCCTGGTCGACCCACCGCACGACGTAGCCGAGGATCGACTGGACGTTGTCGTCGAGCTCGCTGCGCCGCTCCTCGGCGGAGGGGAGCACGTCGGCGAGCGGGATCTCCAGCATGGCCTCGATGCCGGCGCGCGGGCGCGCGGCCAGCTCCCGCTGGATCGCCCGGACGTCCTCCGCGTGGTAGTGCAGCGCGTGGATGGTCGCGGCCGTCGGCGACGGCACCCACGCGGTCGTGGCCCCCGACCGCACGTGCCCGATCTTCTGCTCGTACATCGCCCGCATGAGGTCCGGCATCGCCCACATGCCCTTGCCGATCTGGGCGCGGCCGGGCAGTCCGTGAGCCAGCCCCGCGTCGACGTTCGCGTTCTCGTAGGCCGCGATGAACGCGGCGCCCTTCAGCTGTGCCTTGCGCGCGAACGGGCCCGCGGCGATCGAGGTGTGGATCTCGTCGCCGGTGCGGTCGAGGAACCCGGTGTTGATGAACACGACGCGGTCGGATGCCGCGGCGATGGCGGCGTCGAGGTTGACGCTGGTGCGGCGCTCCTCGTCCATGATGCCGATCTTGAGGGTGCGCGCGGGGAGGCCGAGCGCGCGCTCGACCCGCTCGAACAGCCGGACGGTGAACGCGACCTCGTCGGGGCCGTGCTGCTTGGGCTTGACGATGTAGAGCGATCCGGTGCGGGAGTTCGGCCGCTGCGTGCGGCCCTGCAGGCTGGGGATCGCGGCCGCCGTCGCGACGAACGCGTCGAGGAAGCCTTCGGGGATGTCGGCGCCGTCGCGGTCCTGCACGGCGTCGGTGTACATGTGGTGGCCGACGTGGCGCACGAACATGAGCGAGCGGCCGGGCAGCACGAGTGTGGATCCGTCGGGGGCGACGTAGTCGCGGTCCTCGTCGAGGGCGCGGGTGAAGGGCTTCCCGCCCTTGTCGAACGTCGCGGAGATGTCGCCGTCGAGGAGCCCCTTCCACACGCGGTAGGCGTCGACCTTGTCGGTGGCGTCGACCGCGGCCACGGAGTCCTCGAAGTCCATGATCGTCGTCACCGCGGCCTCGATCACGAGGTCCCGCACGCCCGCGGCGTCCGCCGCCCCGATGGGGTGCGCGCGGTCGATCACGATCTCGATGTGCAGTCCGTGGTGCCGCAGGAGGACGGCGGACGGGGTGTCCGGCTCGCCGCGGTAGCCGACGAAGGCGGAGGGGTCGGCGAGCGTGGACGCGCTGTCCGGCAGATCGACGACGAGCGCGCCGTCGGCGACGCGGTAGCCGGTGGCATCGCGGTGCGATCCCTCGGTGAGCGCGGCCGCGGCGTCGAGCAGCTCCTTGCCGATCGACACGACCACGGCACCGCGCTCGGGGTTGTAGGCCGCGCCGCGCTGGGTCGGGGACTCGTCGGGGATGAGGTCGGAGCCGTAGACCGCGTCGTAGAGGGATCCCCACCGCGCGTTCGCCGCGTTGATCGCGAAGCGCGGGTTGCTCACCGGCACCACCAGCTGCGGGCCGGCCTGCTCGGCGATCTCGGTGTCGACGTCTGCGGTGGAGATCTGGAACGGCGCCGGCGCGGGGAGCAGGTAGCCGATCTCGGCCAGGAAGTCGCGGTACGCCTCCGGATCGGCGACGGGGCCGGGGTGCGCACGGTGCCACTCGTCGATGAGGCGCTGCAGCTCGTCGCGACGCGCGAGCAGCGCCGCGTTGACGGGGCCGAGCTCGTCGACCACCTCGGCGAACGCGCTCCAGAACCCGGGGGCGTCGAGGCCGGTCCCGGGGAGCACCTCCGATTCGATGAACCGGGACAGCCCGACATCGACCCGAAGGCCTGCTCTCTCGACGCGATCGCTCATCTCGGCATCCTTGTCTCAATCTTCCACATCGTGGAAACTCAACTGCTACACTGCGGAATACGACGACTCTAACGCATGCGCGCGCGGACCTCAGGAGGACGGATGTCGGAAGGCGGCCTGCAATCGGTGAACCGGGCGTTCGCCGTGCTCGACGCGGTGGCCGACGACGGCGGCGAGAGCGGTGTGTCCTCCGTCGCGGCTCGGACGGGACTCGCCGAGTCGACGGTGCACCGCATGCTCGCGACCCTCGTCGAGCTCGGATGCCTGCGCCGCCTGCCCAGCCGCCGCTACGCCCTCGCTCCCCGGCTCGTGCGCCTCGGCGCCGCCGCCGCGCGCGGCATGGGGTCGGAGGCGATGCCCGTGCTGCGGCGACTCGTCGACGCGCTCGGCGAGAGCGCGAACCTGGCGGTGCTGTCGGGCAGCCAGGCCGAGTACGTCGCGCAGGCGCCGTCGGCGCACACGATGCGGCTGTTCACCGAGGTCGGGCGCAAGGTCGACCTGCACTGCACCGGCGTCGGCAAGGCGATGCTGTCGACGCTCTCCGATGAGGCCGTGCGGGCGATCGCCGCGCGCACCGGACTCGCGCCGCGCACGTCGTACACCGTGACCGACGTCGACGATCTGCTCGCCCAGCTCGACGAGGCGCGCCGTGTCGGCTTCGCGCTGGACGAGCAGGAGCAGGAGCTCGGCGTCCGCTGCGTCGCCGTCCCCATCGCGCTGTCCGGCGACGTCGTGTTCGCCGTGTCGGTCTCGGGCCCCACGCAGCGCATGAGCGCCGAGCTCATCGAGCGCGCCGTGCCGCTGCTGACCGACGCCGCCGCCGAGATCGCGACCCTCGTCGACCCCTGACCCCCAGGCTCGTCGGCCCCTGACCCCTCGGGCCCGTCGCTACGGCGTGCCGCGGCCCGTGGTCTCGACGCCGTCCTTCCACACCCGGTCGGTGAGCGGCACGCCGGGGCGATAGGCGAGATGCGACGCGCGGGGCGCGCGCAGCGACTGCAGGTCCGCGCGGGCGCCGACCCGCACGACGCCGATGTCGTCACGGCCGAGCGAGCGCGCCGCGGCGGCGGTCGCCGCGAACACGGCCTCCTCGATCGTGAGGTGCATCTGCAGCACCGCGGTGGCGACGCACAGCGGCATCGACGTCGTGAACGATGTGCCCGGATTGCAGTTGGTCGCGAGTGCGATCGTGCCGCCGGCGTCCAGGAGACGCCGGGCCGGGCCGAACGGCTCCCGCGTCGACAGGTCGCACGCGGGCAGGAACGTCGCGACCGTGTCCGAGGCGGCGAGCATCGCGATGTCGTCGTCGCTCAGATGGTTGCAGTGGTCGACCGAGCGGGCGCCGAGCTCGACCGCGAGGGCGACGCCGCCGGAGGGGCCGAGCTGGTTGCCGTGCACGCGGAGGTCGAGGCCCGCGTCCCGTCCGGCGATGAGGATCTCGCGCGACTGGTCGACCGTGAACGCGCCCTCCTCGCAGAACACGTCGATCGCGTCGACGTAGGGGAACACCGCCTGCAGCATGGGTCCGCGGACGAGATCGACGTAGGCGCGCGGATCCGTCCCGGGCGGCACGACGTGGGCGCCGAGGAACGTCACGGTGTCGGCGACCTCTCGCGCGACCTGCGCGCTGCGGACCTCGCTGTCGATGTCGAGCCCGTACCCCGTCTTCGTCTCCAGGAAGGTCGTCCCGCCGCGGGCGGCCTCGGCGCGCAGAGCCCGCGCCGTCGCCCGCAGCTCGTCGGTGCCGGCCGCGCGGGTGGCGGCGACCGTCACGGCGATGCCGCCCGCCTGGTAGCGCTCGCCCGCCATGCGCGCCTCGAACTCGGCGGACCGGTCGCCCGCGAAGACGATGTGGCTGTGCGTGTCCACCCATCCGGGCAGGAGGGCGCCGCCCTCAAGGCTCACGCGGTGGTCGGATGCCGGAGCGGCCCGCGCCGCGCCGACCCAGGTGATGCGCCCCTCCTCGACGACGAGGGCGGCGTCGTGCAGGCGCCCCGCGTCCGGGTCGTTGGTGGTCAGCTCGCCGATGTCGGTGATGAGCAGGCTCATGCGAACTCCTCGAGGGCGGAGGCGAGCAGGTCGGCGGGACGCTCGCCGCTGGTCAGCACGCCGTCCTCGGCGACGATGCGTCCGCCCACGACGACGCGCCGCACGTCCGACGCGGTCGCGCACAGGAGCAGCTGGTCCGTCTCGGCGCCGGTCGTGCGCACCGAGCGGGTGTCGAGCTCGACGAGATCCAGCGGTCCGCCCACCGCGAGCGGTGCGGCGAGGCCGAGGGAGCGATACCCATCGGCGCCGAGGGCGCGGGACAGCTCCGGGAGGGTGAACCGCCCGCGTCGACGGGTGCGCAGGCGGTCCTGCATCTCGAGGCCGCGCACCTCCAGGAGCGGGTCGATCACGGTGTTCTGGTCGGAGCCGAGGGCGAGGGTCGCTCCCGCGTCCCGCAGCTCGCGTGCCGGACCGATGCCGTCGCCCAGGTCGGCTTCGGTCGTCGGGCACATGACGACGGAGACACCGCCGGTGCCGAGGAGCCGGATGTCGTCGTCCGTGAGGTGTGTGGCGTGCACGACGCTCAGTCGCGGACCGATCGCCCCCGCGCGCTCGAGCACGCCGGTCGGCGTCATGCCGAACGCAGCCTGCACGTCCGCGTTCTCCTGCGGCTGCTCCGACAGGTGCACATGCAGGGGGATGTCGGCGGGCAGGCCCGCGACGATCGTGCGGATGTCGTCGGGCGCGACCGCGCGGACGGAGTGGATCGCGGCGCCGAGCCCCGGCATCCGCTCGGCCAGCTCGTGCCAGCGCCGCAGATACGCGTCGGCGGACGCATCCCCGAACCGGGTCTGCTCCGTGGACAGGTCGGCGCCCACGCCGCCCGCCAGATACGCCGTGTCGAGGAGGGTGAGGCGGATGCCGATCCCGGCCGCCGCCTCGGCGAGGGCCAGCTCCATCTCGTGCGGGTACGCCGTGCCGTCGGGCCGGTGGTGGACGTAGTGGAACTCGCCGACCGCGGTGAAGCCGGCGGCGAGCATCTCGGCGAACACGGCGCGGGCGAGCATGCCGTAGTTCTGCGGGGTCAGTCGGCCCGCCGTGCGGTACATGAGCTCGCGCCACGTCCAGAAGTCCCCGTCGCCCGAATGCGTGCGTCCGCGCAGCGCGCGGTGGAACGCGTGCGAGTGGGCGTTCGCGGCCCCGGGCACGGCGGTCCGGATGCGCAGGTCGCCGGGGGCGGGGTCGACGTCGTCCGTCACGGTGGTCACCACACCGTCGCCGCCCGCTGTGAGCCGGACGTGCTCGCGGACCACGCCGTCGACGACGAGACGCTCGCACCAGACGTTCATGCGATGCTCCTCGTGGTCCACGGGGCGCGGGCGATCGCCGTCGGGCTCATGGCGGAGAGACTACCGCGCGGCGTCGAGCGGGGGTCCTCTGCCAAATCCCGCGTGTCGAGTCAATGCCCTCGCCGTTCGCGGCCGCGGCCCGCATCCTGGGCAGGACGGACGAGGGAAGGCGGGTCGATGAGGGCTCTGACATGGCAGGGGAAGCGCACGGTGTCGGTGGAGACCGTGCCGGATCCGGTGATCGAGCAGCCGACGGATGCGATCATCCGCGTCACCTCGACAGCCATCTGCGGGTCGGACCTGCACCTGTACGAGCTGTTTGGTCCGTTCCTGGACAAGGGCGACATCCTCGGGCACGAGCCGATGGGCGTCGTCGTCGAGGTGGGCCCCGATGTGGTGGAGCTGGCGGTCGGAGACCGTGTCGTGATCCCCTTCAACATCGCGTGCGGCCACTGCTTCATGTGCCGCAACGGCCTGCAGTCGCAGTGCGAGACGACGCAGGTGACCGAGTACGGGTCGGGGGCGGCGCTGTTCGGCTACACCAATCTCTACGGCCAGGTGCCCGGCGGCCAGGCGGAGTACCTGCGCGTGCCGATGGCGGACTACAACCACGTGCGCGTCGGCGCGGACCTCCCCGACGAGCGCTATCTCTACCTCAGCGACATCCTGCCCACCGCGTGGCAGGGCATCGAGTACGCGCAGGTCCCCGAGGGCGGGACGCTCGCCGTCATGGGGCTCGGCCCAGTGGGCCAGCTCGTCGCGCGCATCGGCGTCCAGCGCGGGCACCGCGTGATCGCCGTCGATCCCGAGCCGGTGCGTCGTGAGATGGCCGAGCGCTACGGCGTGCTCACCTACGACCTCACCCCGGATGTCGTCGGCGACCTCGTGGAGAGCACCCGGGGACGCGGGGCGGATGCCGTCGTGGACGCCGTGGGACTCGAGGCGCACGGGAGCGCCGCGGCGCGCTTCGCCCAGACCGCGGTCGGGCTCCTGCCCGACCCGATCGCGCAGAAGCTCATGGACGCGGCCGGGATGGACCGGCTCGCGAGCCTGTACACCAGCATCGACGTCGTCCGCCGCGGCGGCACGGTCTCGATCAGCGGCGTCTACGCCGGCGACGCCGACATCCTGCCCATGAAGACCATGTTCGACAAGCAGCTCACCCTGCGGATGGGCCAGTGCAACGTCAAGCGCTGGACGGACGAGCTCCTTCCTCACGTCGAGGACCCCGACGACCCGTTCGGCCTCATGGACCTCGCGACGCACCACGCGCCGCTGGAGGACGCGCCCGCGCTCTACGAGACCTTCCAGACCAAGGACGACGGCTGCGTCAAGGTCGTCCTCCACCCCGGGGCGGACGCGTCCACGCGTGAGGACGTCCGATGAGGCCCGCGCTGTTCGGCGAGGACGGGCTGCTGCTGCTCACCCGCGGCTACCGCACGGGCGCGGCGATCTGAAAGCGCGCGCGGGCGGGAGCGCGCGGCGCCCCGATGCGCCTGCTCGGCCGCCCCGCGCTCTTCGTCCGCGGGGCGGAGGGCGTGGAGGTCTTCTACGACGACAGCCGCATCGCGCGCAAGGGCGCCATGCCGGCGGTCGTGCGCGAACCCCTCTTCGGGCACGGATCGGTGCAC
>Ga0182748_1000793_pt1 | contig 32076 bp, 25 predicted proteins | sample eDN3rd37CKraftOP_FD_128877 | JGI IMG/M metagenome (GOLD analysis project Ga0182748, IMG submission 128877) | Enriched Organic Plus compost microbial communities from Emeryville, California, USA - eDNA 3rd pass 37_C Kraft OP (version 2) (version 2) ...
CCTCGCCGGCGGCTGTTTCTGGGGCATGGAGGACCTCATCCGTCGCCAGCCCGGCGTCCTCAGCACGCGGGTCGGCTACACCGGCGGGCAGAACGACCACGCCACCTACCGCAACCACCCGGGTCACGCCGAGGCCGTCGAGATCGTCTTCGACCCCACGCAGACGACGTACCGCGACATCCTCGCGTTCTTCTTCCAGATCCACGACCCGTCGACGCTGAACCGTCAGGGCAATGACATCGGCACGAGCTACCGCTCCGCGATCTTCCCGCTCACCCCCGAGCAGGAGCGGATCGCGCGCGAGACCATCGCCGACGTCGACGCCTCCGGCCTGTGGCCGGGCAAGGCCGTCACCACGATCGAGCCCGCGGGCCCGTTCTGGGAGGCCGAGCCGGAGCACCAGGACTACCTCATCAAGTACCCGAACGGCTACACGTGCCACTTCCCGCGCGCGGGCTGGGTGCTTCCGAAGCGGGATGCCGCCGCGACGGCGTGATCCCCGACCGGCCGGGGTGTGAGGCCCCGGCCGGCTACCGCCGCCCGAGTCCTGCCAGCAGGACGTACAGGAGCGGCACGGCGGATGCCGCCATGAGCGCGACGCCCGCGACGGGGACGACGGGCATGAGCAGCGCGCCGGCCACGATCATCCCCGCGAACACGACGGCGCCCACCACGCGTCGTCCGAGACGCTCCAGACGCCGCAGCCGCTGATCGAGCTTGGGCGTCTCGACGGCGATCTGACCGTTCTCGAGACGCGTCACGATGTCGTCCAGGCGCCGCGGCAGCCGAGCGAGGACGCCTGCGACGGACGCGGCCTCCTTCACGAACCCCTGCACCGTGCTTCCCGCCTCGTCACGCACGAGCTGTGCGGCGTAGGGCTCCACGGCGTCCCACATGTTGAAGTCGGGGTCCAGCCCGCTGCACATCCCCGACGTCAGCGAGACCGCCCGGATGATCAGCAGGAAGCTCTCCGGAAGCTGGAACGGCAGTGCGCGCACGAGGTCGCCGAACTCACGGCCGAACTCCTGGAACTCGCGCGGATCGACCCGCTGCAGCTCCGCGAATCCCATCCCGCCGAACCGCGCGAACAGGGCCGTCATGGCGCGCTCGAGCTCGGCCGTGTCGGCGGACGGGAGCAGCATCCCCACGTCGCGGATGCTCTGCACCATCTGGCGGCCGTTGCGCGATGCCACGGCGATCATGAGCCGCTGCAGGTCGCGGCGGAGCTGATCGGGGACCTCCCCCATCATCCCGAAGTCCACGAACGTGAGGGCCCAGGGCGTCTGCGCGTCCGGGGTGGGCGTGACGAAGATGTTCCCCGGGTGCGGGTCGGCGTGGAAGTAGCCGTCGACGAACAGCTGGTCGAACATGACAGTGGCGAACACGTGCGCGACCTCGGACGGGTCGATCCCCGCCGCGCGCAGGCCGTCGACGTCGTTGATCTTGATGGCGGTGACGTCCTCGAGGGTGAGCACGCGCCGTGTCGTGCGCTCCCACGCGATGTCCGGGACCCGCACGCGCGGATCGTCCGCGAAGTCCTCCGCGAACCGCGCCGCGTTGCGCGCCTCGTGCAGGTAGTCGATCTCTTCGCGGCTCGTCTCGGCGAACTCCTCCACGAGCGCGGGCAGGTCGACGTGCGCCGACACCGCGCGCACTCGGTCGAGCCAGGCGGCGACGCGGCGCAGCGCGCGCAGATCGACGGCGACCACGTCCTCGATTCCGGGGCGCTGCACCTTGACGACGACATCCGCGAAGCCCGTCTCGGCTGCATCGGCGGCCGCGAGCCGCGCGCGATGCGCCTGCCCGAGCGACGCGGCGGCGACGGGCACGGGATCGAAGAATGCGAAGGCGTCCTCCAGGGAGACCGCGAGCTCCGCCTCGGCGAGCGTGCGGATCGCCGGGAACGGAACAGCCGGCACCTCGTCCTGCAGCCCTTCGAGCTCCTTCGTGATCTCCGGCGGCAGCACGTCCAGACGCGACGACATGAACTGCCCGACCTTGATCATGAGCCCGCCGAGCGACACCGCCAGCCCGTGGAAGTTCTGCGCGATCGTCCGCAGCCGCGCCTCGCGGCCGCGCGCCGACCACGCGGCGAGCCCGATCCGCGGCAGGAAGAGCTCGAACCACCACGCCTGCACCATGTAGCGGGTCGCGAAACGCAGGATGCGGCGATAGCGGGCGCGCGAAGGACGGGCGTCGGCCACGGGGCCCCTAACTCCTGCCGACACGGCCGCGGAACGGCATCCGCTCAGTCCTGCGCGAGGATCGAGTAGATGCGCCGACGCGCCTCATCGAGCACCTCGACGGCCTGCTCCGCCTGCTCGGGCGTCCCGCCGCGCACCACCTGCCCGACCGCCTGGGCGAGACGCGCGCCGGCCTTAGGGAGCGCGCCCGCCCGCGCGTCGCGCGGACCGGAGCTCTCCCAGGGCGCGGACTGGCCTTCCGCCGCGGCGGCGGCTTCGCGCCCCGCCTCGGTGAGCGAGTACGTCTTGCGGCCCCCGGACTCCTCGGCGGTGATGAGCCCCTCGTCGGCGAGCAGCTGCAGCGTCGGGTACACGGAGCCGGGGCTCGGCTTCCACGCGCCCTCGCTGCGGGCCTCGATCTCCTGGATGATCTGATAGCCGTGCATCGGCTGCTCCGCGAGGATCGCGAGCACGGCGGCGCGCACGTCGCCCTTGCCCATGCGCGGCGCGAAGCGCTGCTCGAACACGTCGCGCAGCTGATCCACCGCCTCCCACAGCCCGGGCGGGACCGGTCCGCTGCCGCGATGCCGGGATCCGAACCCCGACCCTGAGAACGATCCGCTCATGACGACCTCCTCGACTGTCCAGCGATACTCGGACGATACACACCGATATATCGTTGAGCAAGAGCCTGCGCCGTCCAGCCCCCTCCGGAGCCCTCGCGCGTAGACTCTCCGTGTGGATATCCGTGTGCTGCCTGCGGGCGTGAGGGGGTCGTCGACGCGCACAGCGTCGGCGGGATCCAGACCCTGAGGGTCTCTTCGCGTCCTCGCTCGTCGAGCATCTGCTCCGAGCGTCCCCGCCCCTGTCGGGCACATCCGCACACCCTTCGCCGGCGCCTCCGGCCACCACAGAAACGGCACACCTCATGCGTCCCCTCACCGACGCCCGGATCCGGGCTTCCTTCGTCAACGCGTCTCGCAGTGAGCGCAAGAACCTCGTCCTCCCCGCCGACTTCGACGAGCGGGACTGGGAGCGCCTCGACTTCCTCGGCTGGCGCGACCCCAAGCTCCCGAACGTGGCCTACGTCGTCGCGGAGATCGACGACGAGCTCGTCGGGGTGCTCCTGCGCCAGACCGACGCGCGCACGCTCACGCGCCCGCAGTGCTCGTGGTGCGCCGACGTCCAGCTCCCCAACGATGTCGTGATGTTCACGGCCAAGCGCGCGGGAGACAGCGGGCGCCGGGGCGACACGATCGGCACGCTCGTGTGCGACGCGTTCCAGTGCTCGAAGAACGTGCGCAGACTGCCGCCGCTCGCCTACACGGGTTTCGACCGCGAGGCGGCCCGCGATCGCCGCATCGAGGCGCTGCGCGAGCACGTCCGAGGATTCCTCCTCGACGTGCGCGGCCACTAGCGCCCTCGCGCGCCACGGCGTATCGTCGCGCCGGGGAGACCCCCGTCAGCGAGGAGGCACGGATGCCGCACGGAGACGTCACGCACATCGAGATCCCGGTGGCGGATCTCGCCACCGCTACCGAGTTCTACAGCGCCCTGTTCGGCTGGAGCATCACCGAGACGCCGGGCTACGAGGGCTACCCGATGTGGCGGGCCCCCAACGGGATCAGCGGGGGCGCGCTCACGGAGCGCACCGCCGATTTCGTCCAGCCGCGCAGCGTCGTGGAGGTCGACTCGATCGACGAGATCCTCGCGATCGTGCAGGAGCGCGGCGGCCGGGTCGTGCTGCCACGCTCCCCCATCGACGACACGAGCTGGTGGGCGCTGTTCGAGGATCCCGACGGCAACGTCCTCGGGCTGTACGAAGGCACGAGCGAGGCCTGAACTGGCCGGAATCCGTCGTCCGCGCGCAGGAGACTCGTGATGTGACCTCTTCGCACGACCCCGTCGGCTTCATCGGCATCGGGCTCATGGGCACGCCCATGGCGCTCAACCTCGCGCGGGCGGGCGTCCCGCTCGTCGTCTGGAACCGCACGCGCGAGAAGCTCGCGCCGCTCCTCGCCGAGGGCGCCGTGGCGGCCGACGGCGTCGAAGAGGTCTTCGCGCGGTGCGGCACGGTGCTCATGATGCTCGTCGACGAGGCGGCGACGGACGCCGTCCTGCGGCGGGGCACCGCGGCGTTCCGGCGGCTTGTGCGCGACCGCACGATCGTGTCGTCGGGCTCGACCTCTCCGGCGTACGCGGAAGCGCTCGCGGCAGACGTCGCGGCGGCGGGCGGTCGATTCGTGGAGGCGCCGGTCGCCGGGTCGCGTGTCCCGGCCGAGGCCGGGCAGCTCATCGCCCTGCTCGGCGGTGACGAGCGCGTCGCGCGGGAGGTCGTGCCGCTTCTGGATCCGATGTGCCGCGCCGTGATCCACTGCGGCGGCCCGGGCGCGGGCCTGCGCGTCAAGCTCGCGGTCAACCTGTACCTGACGACGACGATGCCGGCCCTCGCCGAGGCGACGCATTTCGCGCAACGCGCGGGCGTCGACCTCGATGCGTTCCACCAGGCGCTCGGCCTCGGTCAGACCGGATCGGACCTCACCCGCGTCAAGCTGCCCAAGCTCATCGGGAGGGACTTCTCGCCGCAGGCGGCGACATCCGACGCGTACGGAATCACGCGTCTCGTGCTGGCCGAAGCCGCCGCGGTCGGCGCGTCCACGCCGCTGCTCGCCCAGGCGAGCACGCTCTTCGCCGAGACGATCCAACTGGGCGGCGCACGGGAGGACATGTCGGGCGTCATCCGGGCCCTCGAGCAGCGCGCGGCGGACGCGGAGGCAGGCTGGTGAGCGCTGCGCCCGTGCGCACCTGGGTGCTGCACGTGGACCTCGACCAGTTCATCGCGGCGGTCGAGGTGCTCAGACACCCGGAGCTCGCGGGAAAGCCCGTCATCGTCGGCGGGCGCGGCGACCCCACCGAGCGGGCGGTCGTCTCGACGGCGTCGTACGAGGCGCGGGAGTTCGGCGTGGGCTCCGGGATGCCGCTGCGCATCGCCGCGCGCAAGGCGCCGGACGCGGTGATCCTTCCCGTCGACGCCCCCGCCTACACCGCGGTATCGGACGAGGTCATGGAGGTGCTGCGCGCACAGCCCGGCGCGGTGGTGCAGGTCCTCGGGTGGGACGAGGCGTTCGTGGGCGTCGAGACGGACGACCCCGAGGCCTACGCCCGGGGCATCCAGGCCGCGGTGCTCGCGCGCACGCGGCTGCACTGCAGCGTGGGGATCGGCGACACGCTCGTCCGCGCCAAGAACGCCACCGACTTCGGCAAGCCCCGCGGCGTGTTCCGCCTCACCGCGGAGAACTGGCTGGAGGTCATGGGCGACCGGCCGACGATCGCGCTGTGGGGGGTCGGATCCAAGATCTCCCGCCGCCTGGCGGCCCTCGGCATCCGCACCGTCGCCGAGCTCGCGCACGCCGACGAGGCGCCGCTCGTCGCGGAGTTCGGCCCGAAGATGGGACCCTGGTACCGGCAGCTGGGGCGCGGAGACGGCTCGGCCGTGGTGGACGACACGCCCTGGGTCGCGCGCGGCCACGGACGCGAGACGACCTTCCAGGAGGATCTCGTCGACCGCGCGGACGTCGTCGCGGCGGCGCAGGAGCTCGTCGCCGCGGTGCTCGCGGACGTCGCCGCGGAGGGGCGCCCCGTCGTCGGGGTCGGGCTCAAGGTGCGCTACGCGCCGTTCACGACGAAGACGTTCGTGCACAAGATCGCGGAGACCTTCGACCGCGCGGTCGTCCTCGCCGAGATCCTGGCGCTCGTCGATCGCATCGAGCCCGACCGTCCGACCCGGCTCCTCGGCGTGCGCGCCGAGATGGCGATGCCCGCCGACGCACGGGAGGGGCACACTCCGACCCGCGGCGGCTGGTGACGCCCCGGGGGAGCGAGGCCTCCGCCCCTCTCCCCCGGCGCTGGGCTCACGCGACGGAGTGCGCCGCCACGAACACGCCGCCCGGATCGAACGCGCGCTTGAGCTCGGCGAGGCGGTCCGCCGCCGCGCCGAAGCCGACACGGCGGTCGTCTCCGCCGGCGTCGACGAACGTGAGCGCCATGGCGTCGCTGCGCCACGGGGCGAACGCGTCCGCGACCGCGTTCGCCGCCGCCGAGGCCGGGGCGAGGAGCGCGGGGTCCGGGACCATCGCGATGGCGTTCACGAGGTACTCGCCGGGCAGGCACGCCACGGCTCCCCCGCCGGCCGGGCGGCGACGGAACGCGCCGCCGATGTGGCGGATCTCGGAGATCATCGGACGGGACTGCATCGCCGCTGCGACGAACGTCTCGGCCGCCTCCCCCGGGAAGCCGCTGAGCACCCTGTGCGTCGAGTACGCCGGGGACGGCTCTGGCGGATCCATGTGCACTGCGACGAGGCCCGGCGCGGGGATCCGCGCGAACGTGTCGATCTCGGGCGCGAGCGCCCGCAGGGGCTCGAGCAGAGCGGATGCCTCGGCATCCGCCTCGAGGATGGCGCCGTCGACGACGACGACCGATCGTCCCTGCAGGAACGGCGGCAGCTCGGGGATCGGCGGGAAGTGCATGATCCGCAGCGACGTGGTGGCCGACTCGGGCGCCCCGGCCGTCCACGCGGCCCATGCGGCGGAGACCTCGGCGGCGCGCGCGGCGTCCCACAGGAGCATGCCGGCGAACACGTCGGCGAACGTCAGCAGCTCGATCTCCAGCGACACGACGACGCCGAACGCACCGGAGCCTCCGCGGACGGCCCAGAAGAGGTCGGGGTTCTCGGCGGCGCTGGCGGTCACGAGCGAGCCGTCGGCGGTGACGAGGTGCACCTCGCGGATGCGGTTGACGGCGAGGCCGTACGCGCGTCCATAGAACGACAGCCCGCCGCTGAGCGAGTAGCCGGCCACGGAGACGCCGCCGGCGCTGCCGTGCGGGGCCGCGAGCCCGAAGCGGGCCGCCTCGACCACGACGTCGTTCCATTGCGTGCCGCCGAGGACGCGCGTGGTCTGCGCATCGGGGTTCACGGTCACTCCCCGCAGACGTGCGAGCGACACGAGGACGACGTCGGAGAGGTCGTTGTCGGCGAGGGCGCCGGCGCCGTGACCGGTCGACTGCGGCGCGATGCGGAGCCCGGCGGCGGTGGCCGCGCGGACGACGTCGACGACCTCCTCCGCGGACTCCGGCCGGACGACCGCGAACGGGCGCTGATCGACGGCCGTGTTCCAGGCGCCGCGGGCGAGGTCGTACTCCGCGTCGCCGGCGAGGGCGACCCGATCGCCGAGGGCGTCGCGCAGGCGGGTGGCCGCGTCGGTGGGCAGGGTGATGCTCATGGCAGTTCCTTTTCGTGAAGAGTGGAGGATGACACCACGATGTCGGGGGTGCGGCGAAGCACACCATCCCTGATGAGTGGGCATTTCCGACCCCCCACGGAACTGGGATGGCGCGAACGCGCCGCGCGCGCCACACTGGTCCGGTGGCGACGGCGCTCGAAGTGGGACGTGCGCGCAGCGACATCGATGTGATGTCGCGTGCGGGCCTGCCCCTGTCGGAATTCATGCACGAGGCGATGGCGAGCATCGCGCGGGTCGTCCCGTTCGCGGGCGCCTGCGTGACGACCCTGGATCCCGCGACCGCGCTCGTCTCCAGCGTGCGCAAGGTCGGCGAGATCGCCGGGCACAACGACGCCGATGTCGCGTGGGCCCAGATCGAGTACGGCATCGAGGACCCCACGACCCTCATCGCCATGGTCGAGGAGGGCACGGCCGTCCTCGGCGTGAGCGACGCGTTCGACGGCGACATCGCCCGATCGGCGCGGATGGCCGAGTTCATGATCCCGCGCTTCGACTACCGTGACGAGGCGCGCGTGGTCTTCATGGACCGCAGCGGCCCGTGGGGCGCCGTGTCGATGCTGCGTGGAGCCGACGAGCCGCGATTCGGCCGTGACGACCTCGCGTTCCTGCGGGAGGTGGCGCCCGCGTTCACCCGCGGCATCCGCGCGGGACTGCTCGCGACGACCGGGGCGCGGGCGGCCGCGGAGGACCGGGGACCGGCCGTGGTCATCGTCGACGCACAGGATCACATCGTCCAGACGAGCCCCGGCGCGACCGCGTACCTCGCCCTCATCGCCGACGTCCCCGACCCGGGCGATCCCCTCACGATGGTGCAGGCGCTCGTCAGCGGCGCCCGCCGGTTCGCGCGCGGTGAGACCGATCGCGTGCCGCGCGTGCGGGTGCGCGCCGGCGACGGCATGTGGCTCGTGATGCACGCCTCTCCTCTGGGCGGCACGCCCGATCGGGTGGGCGATGTCGTCGTGACGATCGAGCAGGCGCGCCCGCAGGAGATCATCGGCATCGCGGCGGACGCGTTCGGCCTCACGCCGCGTGAGCGTGACCTCACGGCCATGGTGCTGCGGGGCGCGGACACGAAGGAGATCGCGGCCGGCATGCATGTCTCGCCCTACACCGTGCAGGATCACCTGAAGTCGATCTTCGAGAAGGCGCGGGTCACGAGCAGACGCGAGCTGGTCGCCAAGGTGTACTTCGACCAGTACGTCCCCCGCATGGGCGCCGAGGTCGGGCCGACGGGGTGGTTCCTGCCCTGAGGGCGGATGCCGCGGCTCACGATCCGCGGAAGAGGTCGTCGTACGCGGCCACGGCGATGAGTCCCTCCGCCCCGCGCACCAGGGCGTCGTCGGCGGCGATGAGCACGTCCGCCTGCAGGGTCGCGACGGCCAGGTACTCCGCCAGGGCGGTGTCGTCCCAGTCGAGGAGCTCTGCGAGACGGAACGCCGTCGCCCGCGACACGCGGTCGCCCAGGAGCCGGATCTTCAACGCCGCGAGCCCGTCCAGATCGGCGCGAGCCGCCCGCTCATCGAGACGCCCCGCCCGCACGTCGCGATAGAGGGCAGACAGCACGTGCGAGCGCAGGAGGGACGGGCCGACGAGGGCGTGCGCCGCCGGGATCGGCCGCTCGTCGCGGACGATCCGCAGCGCCGTCGGCGCATCGATCGCGTAGCGCGTCATGCCGCGATCGTGTCACCCGCCTCCGACATCCGCTCCGACAGGCTCAGTTGGAGTCGGCCTTGCGGCTGCCGGCTTCGAGCACGTCGCCGGCGGGAAGCTCCTGGTGCCCGCCGAACTGCAGGCGCATCGCCGACAGCAGCTGGTTGGCGTAGTGGTCCTCGTCGCGCGACGCGAAGCGCTCGAACAGGGAGGCGGCCAGCACCGGGACGGGGACGCCGACGTCGACGGCGGCCTTGACCGTCCAGCGGCCCTCGCCCGAGTCCGAGACGCGACCGGCGAGCCCGTCCAGGGTCGGATTCTGCTCGAGCGCCGCCGCCGTGAGGTCGAGCAGCCACGACGAGATGACGGAGCCGCGGCGCCACAGCTCGGCGACCTTCGGGGTGTCGATCGTGAACTGGTAGAACTCCGGCTCCTCGAGCGGGGCGACCTCGGCGGAGTGGGACGCCTGCTCGACGCCCGCGTCCGCATGCTCGAGGATGTTGAGCCCTTCGGCGAGCGAGGCCATGATCCCGTACTCGATGCCGTTGTGCACCATCTTGACGAAATGCCCCGCGCCGGACGGGCCGCAGTGCAGGAATCCGCGCTCCTCAGGGGCGTAGTCCCCCGTGCGGCCGGGCGTGCGCGGGATGTCGCCCGGCCCCGGGGCGATCGTCTCCAGGACAGGCGTGATGGCGGCGACCGCCTCCTCCGGCCCGCCGACCATGAGGCAGTAGCCGCGGTCGAGGCCGAACACGCCCCCGCTGGTGCCGACGTCGACGTAGTGGATGCCGTGCTCGCGCAGGCGCTTCGCGCGCCGGACATCGTCACGGTAGTTGGAGTTGCCGCCGTCGATGATGATGTCACCCTCATCGAGGACCGCGGCGAGCTGCTCCACGACCTCGCCGGTGAGCCCCGCCGGGATCATGAGCCACACGGCGCGCGGCGCCTGGAGCTTGCCCGCGAAGTCCGCCAGCGTCGCCGCGCCCGTCGCCCCTTCCCCGGCGAGCGTCGCGACCGCCTCCTGGTTGACGTCGTAGACGACGCAGTCGTGGCCGTCCTTCATGAGGCGCCGCACGATGTTGGCGCCCATGCGCCCGAGCCCGATCATTCCCAGCTGCATGGGTATCCCTCCCGGACGCCGGTCGAGGCGGTCGTCCTCGTCGGCAGTCTATGGGCGCGCGTGCTGCTGTGGGGCGGCTTTCGGACAGTTCATCGGCACGTCTCCAGCGCGGTCTCCAGCGCGGAGCGGTCGGCGGGCTCCACACCGAGCCGCCACTTGGCGAGGACCGCGATGTACCGCTGGGCGTAGAAGCAGTGCGCGGCGGCGGAGGGCGGCATCCACTCCCCCGGACCGGAATCGCTCTTGGACTGGTTGACGCTGCCGACCGACGCGAGCAGGTTCAGCGGATCGTTGGCGAACGCGCGCAGGTCGTCCTCGCTCCAGCTCTCCGCGCCGTGGCGCCACGCCCACGACAGCGGCACGACGTGGTCGATCTGGACGAGGACGGAGGTGTCCTTGCCCGACACGAAGTTGACGGTCGTGCCGGTGTACACGTCCTCCAGGACGCCGGAGAGCACCTTGCAGCCCCCCGTTCCCTCCTTGATGACGGTCTGCGTGAGGTCGCGGCGCAGGATGTCGTTGCGCGTGTCGCAGCCGTTGCGATCCTGGTCGTCCCAGGCCTGCCCGAAGGCCTCGCGGTAATAGCGCGTGATCGAGCGTCCGTCGACGGTCTCGAGGCGCTCCAGCGCGGCCCGCGCCGCCTGGGCGTCGGGCGTGGATGCCGGTGGAGGCGTCGTGGGAGGTGCCGCGGCGGTGGGCGACGGCGGCGTCGCCGTCGTCTCCGTCGGGCGAGGTGCCGCGGGAGTGGCGGAGGCTGCGGGCGACGACGTCTGCGACACCGCCGGCGCGGGGGCGGCGCCGATCGCGCCACCCATCGCGGCGGCGACCGGGACGGCGATGACGGCGAGGAGCGCGAGGACGACGACGGCGGCGATGGCGTACAGGAGCGCCACCGCACCGCGCGAGCGCGCCCGCCGCAGACCTGCGAAACCGTGAGAGGACATCATCCGTGCCGTTCGTGTGCCCTACAGCGGGAAAGGATGACGGAACGGGGTGTCGCCGCCGATGTCGCCGTCCTGCGCGAGCGGGTACCGCCGGGCGAAGAGGCGGAAGCCGATGCCGTACTCGTCGGTGCGCTGGAGCGCGTACGCCTGCTGGCGCTCGGCGTCGTTGAACTCCTTGATGAACAGCAGGTACTGGACCTGGACCCACATCGACATGCCCTCGTACACGGCGAGCCGGTTGCGCGCGCCGTAGCGGCGCTCGATCTCGCGCACATCCCAGTTGAGGTACTGCCAGATGTGCGTCAGCTCGTGCGCGATGGTGGCGACGGCGGCGAGCTTCGGCGACCCGTTCTCGATGTAGAGCGAGTACCCGGCTCGGGACTGCTCGGCGAAGCCGAGGACGCGGGCATCGACCCCCGGCGTCGGCTGGAAGGTCTCCCCGGATCGGGCGGCGATCGCGTTCGCGTTGACCATGCGGGCCGTCAGCGGAGTGTTGATCGTGATGCCGAACGCCGTCTCGAGGTTCCGCTTGACCTCGCCGAGGATCGTCTCGAACTCGTCCCCCGTGCGCAGGACCGTGCGCGTGCAGCGCAGGCAGCGCTCGCGGCCGTCCTCGAGCCGGTCGAACTCGCCGCCCATGAGCTTCGCGAAGCAGAAGTCGCAGTAGTTCGCGTTCATCGGCTCGAACGTGAACGTCCGCTTGCTGTGCTCGTCGATCGCCTCGCGTGCGCGCTCGAGGTAGCCGCGCGAGAAGCCGTGACGACGCAGATAGTCCCGCGTCTGCGTGATCGCGAGGGCCTCCGCCACCGGGGCCCCGCCGTAGGTCAGGTATTCACTCGGCACGCTGCTGCTCCTGCACGGTGTCATCCTCGGGGTCGGGATCGGGCTCGGCGGCCGGCTCGGGCTCCTCCGCGGGCTCCGCCGGCTCGGGCTCCTCCGCGGGCTCGGCGGACGGTTCGGGTTCGGGTTCGAGTTCGGGTTCAGGTTCGGGTTCGGGTGAGGCCCCGACCTCCGTGTCCGGCGCCTCCGCCGGCTCCGCCGCAGTGCCCGGGCCCGTCCACTCCACCTCGACCCCGGTGTCGGGACGGTCGACGATGAAAGGAGCGGACGGCGCGCCCTCCTCCGCGGGCGGCGGAGCCGTCGGCTCGGGCTCGCCGGCGGGCGCTGCGGACGGCTCCGGCTCGGCGGTGCGGGGGCGACGTCCACGACCGAAGCGGGCGCGCACCCACGCCACGAGACGACGCCACCACGACCGCCGACGCGGCGGCCGCGGGGCGACGGTCCCGGCGGCATCCTGCTCCTCCGCGACGCGGCGCCGCTCCGCCAGCTCCTCCTCGGTGTCCCCGGGGAAGACCGCGACGAAGTCCGCCGCGGCATCCGGAACCGGCTCGGGTGCCGGCGTCGTCTGCCACTCGAGGTAGTCGGAGACGATCTCGAACAGGCGCCGCCAGTGCCGCTCGACGGCGACGAGGAGCCCCATGTCGAGCGGGCTGTCCTCGACGATGTAGATGGCGTCGCTGTCCTGCGCGAGCGTGAGGCGGTCGAGGAGCGGCGCGAAGCGCTCCTCGGGGTCGGCCGTGAGGGCCACGACGTAGTGGTGCGCGTCCGGGAAGATCGTGACGAACAGCTCGTTGAGGAGCACGGCGATCGTCGCGCGCACCTCCGCGGAGACTTCCGGCAGATGGATCGCGAGGAGCTGCTTGTGCGTGTAGGCCCGCGGCGGGACTCCCGCGATGAGCACCTCGCGCCCGCCGACGACGTCGGACCGGGACGGCAGGTCGAGATAGCCGAGCGACTCGACCTCGATGTCCGCGAAGAGGCGCCGCACCGCCACTCCCCCCGTGATGATGTCCGCTCCCGGATGCTCGGCGATGCGGGTCTGCCCGATCCGGAACGCGCGCAGGTTGCGGTAGGCCCGCCGCCCGCGGATGTGCTCGGCGGCGCGGCGCAGGACGACACCACGACGCTGCACGGACGTCCCGATGCTGAGCACCTCGTAGTACTTGCCGGCGTAGGTGAGGAACTGACCGGGAAGCATCGCCTGGTGCACGTGACCGAACAGCACCGCGCCGATGTAGTCCTGGTCCTCGGCCTCCCCCTCCACGAAGAAATAGGTGGCCCGCAGGCGCTCGACGACCGCGTCGAGCTCGGCGCTGCCCGCGACCTCGTAGAACCGCTCGGTGCGCTCGTCGTCCTCGTCGAAGCGCGTCCGCAGCGACTTCAGGAGGGTGAGATCGGTCGCGCCGGTGTGCGTGACGACGAGCTGGTGCAACAGGGCGGCCACGGGGGTCACCCGGTCCAGCTCGTCCGGGTCGGCCTCGCGCGGCTCGACGATCGGGGGCAGGGTGCGACCGATCAGCTCCAGTTCGCGGGCGAGCGCGGCCTCGGTCATCCCGAAGGTCATGAGGGTCATGAGCAGCCGGAGCACGAGGTTGCGCTCGGTGCGGGCGTAGTCGGGGACGATCGACGGGATCGCCTTGGGATCGGCCGAGAAGATGCGGCTGTTGGCGACCATGTAGTCGCGCAGCAGGTAGTCCTGGCTGATGACGTTGACGAAACCCTGCACGGTGGCCCTGGTCGAATACAGCCGGATCGACTCGTACACGTTGCGGATCTCGTCCTCGACGACGAGGAACCGGTTGGCGGCCGTCGTGAGGTCCCACGGATTGGACCGCGCCGTCACCACCTCGGCGAGCGCGTCCTGCGACACATCCAGCTCGGCGAACGCCGTGATGGGGGCGTAGTACTGGCCGGCGATCCACATCATGTCCTGCACGGGGAAGGACTCCGAGCCCACCCACTGGACCCGAGACACGTGGTACTTGAGTGCGACCGCCGCGATCTCCGTCCCGGTGCCGAGGCTCCGCGTGACGGCCGGCAGCACCGCCGCGTGCGTGGGCTCGCCGCCCACGTCCCAGACCATCTCGGTGCTGACCCCGCGCGGAAGCGCCGTCGCGACGACATCCGTCATGTCCACCTTGAGGAGGTGGGAGAGCGCGTCGACCAGGCCGTCGTGATTGCGATCGAACGCGGCGAAGACGGGCGTGCCCGTGCCGGCGCAGCGGCTGAGCAGGACGCCCAGTCCCACCTGGCCCGCCGACAGCACGCGCGACGGCTCCGCGAGGATGACGTACTCGACCTCGCTGAGGAATTCGTCGTTCTCGCGGAGGATGTCGAGGTTGTGGATGTCGGCGTACCGCAGCACGCCCACATCGAGATCCGGCCGTCCCTGCCCGGTGAGGACGTCGACGCGCCAGAGCCCGGGGACGCCGGTGATCGCCTCGAGCCCGCCGGCGATCCATCCGACGAGGTCCTCCGCGATCGAATCCCGTCCGGAGACGACGAGGCACTTCCGGTACTGCAGCAGGTGGTAGTAGGCGGGGAACGTCAGGTACGGCGTGAGGTCGGTGTAGAACGGGTTCGTGAGCAGCACGCTGCGGCCCCGCATGAGGTCGGCCGCCGCCCCGACGAGGTTGGAGTCGAGCACGCGTCCGGACTGCTTGATCCGGGCGAAGTAGCCCGCTGCGAGGCGGTCCACCTCCGCGGAGGATCGCGCGAGCGCGTCGATCCGCGCCGAGGTCTCGACCGCGTCGGCGGAGGAGAAGCTCACCGCGTCGTCGACGATGCGCTCGGGGAACGTGTCCTTGAGGACGTCCCGCAGTCCGGAGTAGTCGGCCACGCGGTGCGCGCGGTCGACCTCGCCGTACGCGTCGCCGGTGAACTCGCGGCGGGTCGCGCCGTTGACGGCGAAGTAGAGCTCGCCGATCACGAGCGCCGCCAGCGCGGGGAAGGAGATCGCGGCGAAGCCCGCCCAGGTGGGATAGGTGCTCGCGAGGGTGAGGAGGACGGCGACCAGGACGAGCGACCCGATGTAGAACCCGCGCAGGTATGTGCGCAGCGACGCGTTCTCCGGCCGCACGAACCACGCGCCCTCGTCGGCGTCGTAGCGGTACACCCCGGTCACCAGCTCGCTGCCGAGGAAGCGCTCTCCCTGGAACAGACGATCGAACAGTCGCCGCAGCAGCAGCTTGACCACCAGGAACACGAGGACCACGGCGGTGTTCTCGATGACGTACTGCCACGTCGTGTCGTACAGGCCCTGGAGGAACGGCACGACCCGGAACACCGTCCTCAGCACCGCATCGACCCCGCTGTTGAGGGCGTGCAGGGACACGAGCGCCGCGATCGCGAACACCACGGCGACGAACGGCATCGGATACTGCCGGACGCGGATGAGCCGCTTCGAGTTGGCGACGACGAGCAGGAGCAGGGCGCCGATCACGGGGAGGGTGGCCAGGGCGTGGCCGAGGAGCGGCAGGATCATGCGGTGGCCCCCGTCGATCCGACCGTCTCGACCGGTCCATCCCCGCGCTGCTCGAACATCCGCAGGCGCTCGAGGGTGAGGCGCGTCACGAAGTCGTAGGGCGCGCGCACGGTCTCCCCCGACTCGTTGAAGCGCGCACGCCGCTCCCCCACGTCGAACTGGAAGAACGCCGCCACCTGGCGGGGCTCGTCGATGTCGAAGTTCGCGAACCCCGTCGTGAGCCGACGGACGTTGACCGGCTGCCCGAGCGACTTCACGACACGGCGCTCGACGTCGATCACCCGATCCGCCTCCGCCCGCAGGGCGCGCAGACGGCGCGCCCTGGCGTCCTCCTGCACGCGGAGCCGCTGCGAGCCGATGAGGAGGGCGCGGGCGCGCATGTACGTCGCGAGCTTCGAGAGGTACTCGCCGAACACGATCGCGCCGTTGTTGACGCGGGCGACGAACTCGCGCAGTGTCGCGTTGACCCCGCGCATGATCGACACGAGGCGATGGCGCATCCACAGCAGCATCGCGAGACCGAGTCCCGCGAGGACGAGCACGACGCACGCCACGACGAACACGCTCCACGCCATCGCGTCCGCGCCCTTGTCGGCCGCCTGGATGAGGTAGGGCGTGAACGCGCCGAGCCAGATGAGGAGCACGATGGCGGAGCTCGCGGCGATCGTCCACAGCCGCATCCGCTGGGCGATGTGCCGGCTCGCCGTCCGGTTCTGCTCCTCCAGCAGGCGGGCGAGCTTGTCCCGGTCGAGGATGTCGGTGGTGGCCGGCTCGGTGAGCGCCCGCACCCGCTCGGTGAGCTCGTCCTCGATCTCCTCGCGCTCGATGTCGCTGAGCACGAGCTGCTGGTCGAGGAAGCCGCGCGACTTGGCGCGCGCGTCGAAGACGGCGCGCGCGAGCACACGCCGCGGGCGGCGGACGAACTGCATCGCGTTGGACTGCAGCTCGTCGTACTCCGCGAACCAGGCCGAGGACTCGCTGCGCGGGACATCGGTGGCGAGCCCGAAGCCGGTCGTGCGCACGGACAGCTCCGCCCCGCCGATGCCTTCGAACCGCACGGGCACGCGCTCGTCGCCGAACACGTCCCGCACGTCGATCTCGGGTGGCCGCTCGGGGCGGCGCAGGATCGTGTCCACGTGCTCGCGCAGCGCCGTGAGACGGCTCATGTGCGCGTTGAGCAGCTCGCCGAGCGCGGCGTCGCTGAACTCGACGCCCAGGCGGTAGACGCGGTCCGCCTGGAACGCACTGGGCGGGATCGTGTTGACCGACATGGCGAGCACCGCGATCCAGAAGCGCAGCTTGTCCTGCTCGTAGCCGGAGTTCTCCGGGTTGAGGAGGTCGTAGACGGCGAAGCGGCTCGCGGCGGGGTAGTCGTTGCGCTCGACGAATCGCGACGTGTGCTGCTCGTCCTCGGTGCGCCACGCCGCCCGCAGCTGCGCCGCCGCGTCGACGCCGAGGCGCGAGCGCGTGGACACGAAGACGACTTCCGTCGGGGGCACCTCCTTCATGCGGTAGCGCTCGGTCAGCGCGGCGTGGCGCGCCTGCTCTTCGGGCGTGTACGGCACCTGGCGGAACTCGATGCGGACGTCGGACTCGGTGCGTCCGAGCCGGCTCAGCGCCTCCTTGACGTCGTCGCCGGGCTGCGAGCCGACGACCCGCCCGCCGTTCTCCCCCCGATACGTCACGACCGGCTCGAAGTCGCGGGCCGTCATCGGCGGGTAGCCGAGCAGGTGGTGCGCGATGCGCACGAGCGGGTACGGCGACTCCTCCAGGTTCAGCACCGTCTCGGTGTTGTCGAGGAAGTCGAACGGGTTCTCCGGATGCCGCGCGGCATCCCCGTCCGCATGGTCGACGACGACCGCCCGCCATTGCGCACGCCCCTGGATGATGTCCGTCAGCTGCGGGAGCGCCTCGGTGAGTCCCCGCGCCGTCGGAGACTCGTTCCACTCGCAGAACGCGATCTCATCGGCCTCGCAGAACGGGTCGAAGAAGGTCTTCGACTCGTCGAAGATCCGCTTCGCCGCACGGCTGAGGAAGATGACGGTGAACACGAAACCGGTGCCTAGGCGTTCTGCAGCTGCTCGCGGCGTGCCTTGACCGGGGCCGCCTCCTCGCGCAGGTGCAGGTCGTCGAGGATGTCGACCAGCGGACGGAGCAGCTGGACGAGCTTGCGCACGAACGGCGCCCCGCCGACCTCGCGGTACGCGTCGATGTGCCCCTCGAACCGGTCGTACTGCTCGCGCAGGACGGCGGCGAGTGTCGGCACGGCGTTGCTCGCGTCCTGCACCTTCTCGACCTCGTCCCGGATGCGCTGGATGAAGTCGGCCACCATGTCGTGCAGCTGGATGTCGAAGTACTGCTCCTTCGGCACCGTGAGCGCGTAGAACGCGCCGATGTCGAAGATCGTGAACCGCGCACGGGCGAGTGCCGGCACGACGAGCTCCAGCTCCGGGAGCCGGATGCCCTCGGCCAGCGACTGTGCGAACTCGGTCTGCCCGAACGTCTGGGTGCGCACCTCCTCGAGGTGACGGTTGGTGTCGCGCTCGACCGCCTCGGTGATCTCACGCACCGCGACCGGGTTGATCGTCAGGGCGTCGACGACCTCGTGGAAGTGGTCGCACGGGGTGCCGTTCGAGACGACGAAGTCCCGGTCGACCGGCTGGTCGGACCGGTACTGGTAGACGCGGTGGTCCGTGTGGATGGCCGTCCACACGATCCGGCGGTGGACCAGGCCCAGCAGGAGCGCGTCATGGATGCGGCGCATCTGCTCGGCCTGGTTCCCCTCGTCGAGGTCGGGCAGCTGCGAGATCCAGTGCCAGCGCCGGTCGATGTGCGGCGTGATCACCTTCGTCGCCTCGACGGCCGGCTCGATCCCCGAGACCAGGTTGTAGTAGGCGTCGAAGTACTGCCCGGCCGGCCGCTTCTCGGTCGTGAGCACGCGGGCCGGCGAGTACTTCGGCAGGTCACGGGCGCGGATGCCGTACAGGGCGTTGTAGAAGAGGATCTCCTGCGGGCTGATCTCCTCGTCCTGCTCGCCGCCGTAGTTGCCCAGCAGCTCCGAGATGAGGCTCTTGCGCTTGGGATCGGAGTCGCCCTCGATGCGCGGGTTGTAGGCGCACGCCTCGATCGGGTGGCGCTCCTCCCCGAGGGGCTGCTCGAGGAACGGCGCCGCGAGGCGCTTGGCCTTGTCGATCTCGCCGCGCACGTAGTGGGCGACGTTGTCGGCCTCGTAGTTCTTCGCGGTGATGCGGTACTCGCGCTCGAGCGCCTCGATGATGTCGATGTCGATCTGCGACGCGTATCGCTTCATGACCTGGTCGGAGAAGTAGCCGAGCATCGTCGTGCGGTAGAGGTCTTGGAAGAAGTTGCCGACCTTGCCGTCCGCGAGCATGTAGTAGTCGCGGACCTTCGTGTAGATCGCCTCAGCCAGCTCGGAGTCGACGCTCATGACGCCGCCCGTATACGGCATCGAGTCGTAGACGGCGTCGAGGCACTCGGAGGTCGCCAGGACGTACCGGGTCGTCGAGCCCTTGAGGTCGTCGTACTTGGTGCGCTGCATCTCGATGTCGGTCTTGAGGCGCTTGAGGTTGCCGCTCAGGGTCTCGAAGAACGTCTCGAACGACGCCGACATGCCGGACACGTAGGCGATGGCCTCGTCGAGGACCTTCGCGTACACCGTCTGGTCGCGCAGCTCGCCGACCTTGCGGACGTAGTTCTGGAACTTGTCCGTGAGCTCCTGCAGCTCGGCGCCGGGCTTGTTGCGCATGCGCTCCCGCAGCGAGCGCTTGCGGTTCACGAAGTCGTCGACGGTCTCGATCTCCTCCGTCGCCTGGTCGTCGAACGCGCTCTGCTCGAAGTTGTCGAAGAACCGGACGGTGCTGGCCAGCTGCGTCTCGACGAGCTGCTTCTGCTGCTTGAGGCCCTTGAGGGTCTGGTACAGGAAGTACCGCGCCGAGACGGGGTGCACGAACGATCCGCTGACCTTCTCGCGGAGATACGTCTCGAGCTGGTGGTCGGCGCCCAGCCGGGTGATGCCGGGGTTGTCCGACTGGAACATCGTGTACGCGATGAGGCCTGCGGTCTCCTCCGTGTCGCGCTCGACGATGTCGTGGTACTTCTTCAGCTCGTAGTACGCGCCGACGTAGTCGTCGGAGTCCGCGGTGTCGGCGAGGGCCGCGATGCGCGCCGATGCGCTGCGCTTGAGGGTCTCCTGGCTGGGCTGCGCCGCATTGCTCACGACGTGCTTGTGCAGCGCGCCGAGGTACTCGTCCCAGCGGTTGCCGATGACCGAGATGCCGTCCTCGTCGTACGCGAGGCACTGGCTCTGCACGGCGCGGGCGAACGGCGACTTGTTCTTCGCGTTCTCCTCGATCGCGACGATGAACTCAGTGGCGATGTCGAGGTCGTGCGCGGGGTAGCCGCGCTCGCGCTGCTTCGCGAGCGCCTCCAGGCGGTCCTTGTACTGGTCGTCGAACTGCAGCCACTGCGTGGACAGGGCGAGGTCGGCCCAGCGCAGACCGACGACGTCGCGGACGTGCGCCCACGGGTAGACGAGACGCGACGCCCCCGCCCCGGCGTAGCGGTTGCGCCCGTCGTTCTTGATGACCTCGCGCAGCACGTTGTCCTCACGCGAGTTCGACTTCTTCGACATCGGGCCGATCGACTGCGTGTAGATGCAGGTCGCGGCGTGGTCGAGGTAGGTCGCGAACGAGTCGAGGGTGCCGCCGGACGAGTTCTTCGCGTCGAAGAGGAAGCAGAAGTCGTACGGCATGGCCGAGATCGCCTCGACGCCCTCGGCGGCCACGCGCGGGAACTCGAACTGGAGCGCGCTGTACTGCGGCGGGAGCGTGTTGTCGCCCTTCATGAGGAACGCGTCGAGCTCGCGGACCGCGGCGTAGGCGTTGACCTGCAGGTTCTGCTGCTCCTCGGTGGCCTTGATGACCGAGTAGAAGACATCCGGCTGCACGAAGAAGCCGCGCGTGATCGCCTTCGCCTTGGGGTACTTGGTGCGCAGGTAGTTCGCGAGGTACATCGCGACGGACAGGATCAGCCCGGATCCGGTGCCGCCGGCGAGCGAGCTCGTGATCATGACGCGCAGCGCCTGCTCCTCCTGGTCCTTGTCGATGCGGAACAGGGTCTCGATCGCCCGGTGCAGCTCGTCGAGCTTGCCGCCCTTGAGGGTCGTGTCGAACGCCAGGCGCGAGATCGCACGCACCTGCGCGGCGCCCTCGGTGAGCGTCTTGCGGTTGAGCATCTCGTTCACGGGGAACCAGTTGTCCCGCGCGTTCGTGTTGATCGTGAGGTACTCGCCGACCGTGTTGCGCGTGGAGGTCTGGACCGTGTGGATCTGCGGGTCCGCCTGCTTGATGCGCGCGAGGTCGTTGATGTCGGTGTCGAACACGACGAAGGCGATGCGCTCGGACTGACTGGATCCGCTCTCCCGCACCTTCTCGGCGACGCTCTGCACGATCTTGGACCCCGTGCCGCCGAGGCCGAGGATGAGCGTGGGTGCAATGGGCATTGTCTTGTCCTTTCGGAGCCTGTCGCCGCGAGGCGGGTCAGTTGTTCAGATAGAGCTCGTACCGCACCTGATTCGGGACGGTGGCGGTGATGTTGGTGGACGGACTGAGCAGCGGGGGCCGCCGGGTCTCCTCGTTGAGGTCCGTTCCGTTGATGGCGACGTTCTTGCGCTCGGCGATGGCCTTCCAGTTGAGGAGGACCATCTTTCCGCCGCGCCGCGCCTTGAGCTTCATGGTCCGGAAGCCGCCGATGCCGCGCGGCGTGTAGCTGAGGGTCGCGGTGTCGGCGAGGTACGGCAGGAAGCGACGGGCGTTGAGGACCTGGAACTTCCCGTTGCCCGTCTCGGCGCGCTGGCTGAACGAGATCGGCACGCCCGTCACGGTCGGCCGGCGCTTGATCTTCTTCGAGAAGCGCGGCTTGATAATGTATCCGAGGATGAGCAGGAGCAGCAGGAGGCCGAGCAGGAGCTTCCAGCCGATCGTGCCGAACCAGTGCATCAGGCGGTCCCACCACGAGATGTCGTCGGCGATCGCGAACGTGGTGTCCAGCGTGGCCGTGTACAGCTGCTCGTCGTACGTGTGCTCGGCGGTCACCGTGATCGGGACATCGCCCGTCGGCACCGCGTACACGTCGCCGTCGACGGGGCGGGGCGTGAGGAGCACCTCGCCCGGGCGCTCGCCGAGCGCGACGTCGAACACGAGACCGGGAGGGCCGCTGACGGCGAACGCCTCCGGCGTGACGGATGCCCACTCCTCGTCGGTGAAGGGCGTCCGCGCGCCGTTCTCCTCGATCGCGTAGTCGAGCGTGATCGGGGCGGGGTCCGCATCCACGAGCCCGGTCGCCGAATACGGCGGCGCCGACATGTCGAAGCCGGTCGGGCGCGCCTCCTGCAGGACGGTGAGGTCGATCCTCGCGTGCGAGCGACTGCTCTTGAGGTACGCGGCCTCCACGTCGAGCTGGACCTGACCCCGATCGAGTGTGATCTTGTCGCCAGACTGGAATCCCTGCTCGACGACCTCTCCGTCACGCAGCAGCATGGCGGTGTACGCGACCGTGCCGAGCGTGTCGGAGTCGATGAACGCGCACTCCCGGTCGACGAACCCGAATCGCACGGTGTACTCGCCTGAGACGGCCTTGTCCGCCGCGACGACCTCCCCCTCCGCGTTGCGCAGCTCGACGCCGAACTGGACGTCGGGCCGGAAGAACACCGTCGTGCTGTGCCGGTCGTCCGTGGGCGCGTCGAAGACGATGCGCCCCGCTGCGAGGTTCTCGAAGGTGGCGAGGGCGCCCTTCAGCGATCTGTCGACCTTCGGGGAGATCGGCTTGTCCTTCCTCCCGATGATGTCCTTGTTGGCGACCCACGAGACGTCCACCTTCGACGGCGGGTGCGTCCCCGCCGCGTCCTGTGCGTCACCCACCGTCGCATCGGGCCCCTGATTGAACACCATCACTTCGCGAAGCGGGACGTCCGGGACGATCGTCCCCGTCGGGTCCTGCGGGATCACATCGCGCTGGAAGATGAGGTTGGCGAATCCGGTCATGGTCGCGAGGAGGTCCTGCGACTCCCGGGCGTGGGCGAAATGGACGTTCATCGCCGGATCGTTCTTGATCGCGGGCGCATCCGGTCCGATGCCGAGGAACGCGATGCTCAGGCGCCCGTCCTCGGTCGCGCCGGCGGCGGTCCACGCGAAGAGGTCCTCCTGCACGCGGCCGGCTGTGTAGCCGCCCTGGAACTCTCCGTCTGACAGCACCACGAGCCACTTGTCCGCCGACGTCGCGGCCACGAGGTCGCTGTGGGCTTTCTGCACCGACGCGTACGGCGTCCCTCTCCCGTTGAGCTCCATGTTGTGGATCTGTGCCACGCGCGCACTGGCGCTCATCGCTCCGTCCAGGACGACGGCGGCGCCCGACTCCCTGCCGCCCCCGAAGTTGCTCATGAGATAGACGTTCAGCGTGTCGTCACGACCGAGCATGGCGGCGAAGACCTCGAGGGCGTACTTCGCCTTCGACCAGCGATCGATGAGTTCGCCGTCCTCCTCCTCGAACATCGACAGCGAATCGTCGAGGACGAGGTTGATCATGCGCGACCGCGCCACATCCTCGTTCACACCGGCCGTACACGACGCGGCGTCCGCTGCCGTCACGCGCACGCTCGGCGCCGCGGCCTCGGCGGGCGCGGCCGACGCCGCGGGCACCGTTCCGACGAGCGCGCACAGCGCCGCCGCCCACGCGACCGCCGCGGCGAGCACCGCCTTGCTCGCGCGCCCCCTCCGCGAAAACCGCTCGTGCACGCGCTACGTCGTCCTTCCTGGGCGCGTCGGCGCGCCACGACACAGCCATTCGGGTGATGGCTGGACCCTCACCGCCCCCATCGGCGGCGCACTCTCCCCTGAGATGCATTCGTCAACATAGAGCACGTCGGAAGATGAGACAACTCTCATCTTGGAAATCCTCAAGGACGCAATCCCGATGCGCTAGGGATGCGCGTCACGCAAGATCCGCGCGTGACCAGGGCACGGCGGGCCGCACGACGGTCCGCACCAGGAGCGTTCCAGACTCCGAAATCGATCAAGAATTGAGCAGAGCTTGAGCTTCCGACAAGCTCTCCCGGCCCTACTCCGTGCGGAAGCCGGCCGCCTTGTGGGTGCCGTCGCAGAACGGCTTGATGGTCGACAGTCCGCACCGGCAGAGAGCCATGGTGCGCCGTCGCTGCTCGATCGGCTCGCCGTCGGCATCCACCAGCTGGACGTCCCCGCGCACGATGAGCGGGCCGTCCGGATAGGCGCTGATGCTCGCCTCGCGCTCACGCATCGTCGTGGCTCCTCAGCGCGCTGCCGCCCTCGCTCCACCGCGCCAGGGCATGTCCCCCGACCGCCCCGTCGATCTCGAGGCACGCCGCCGCGCCCCACAGGATGTCGGCGAGCAGCTCCGGTCGGTCCTCGGCGAGCGACCCCGCCAGATCTCGCCCGGCGATCTGCTCATGGACGGCATCCGCCTCGACGTGCTCGTCGAAGTAGTCGGTGACCTCGTCGTCGAAGCCGAGGCGTCGCAGACCCTCCGCGCAGAGACGGTTGGGTATCGACGACGTCATCTCGAATGCGGCCAGGTGGCCGACGATCGCCCCGACGAGCCGACGGTTCAGCCCGAACATCGACATCATGTTGAGCGACGTGAGCACGGGCACGGGGACGTCGTCGACGTAGCGCCCGTACGTGGCGTCCAGCCCCGCTCCGCGCATGGCCTTCGCGAAGATCTCGGCGTGCACGCGATCCGCGCGCCCGCCGCCGTACTCGTCGGCCTGGATCTCCACGAGCGCGGCCTTCGCACGCCCGTTCAGGCGCGGAATCGCCCACGAGTGCGGGTCGGCCTCACGCAGGGTGTAGACCGAGCGCAGGATGAGGAACTCGCGCGCCTGATCGAGGGTCGCCTTCTTCGCGAGGTGGCGCGACAGGCTCGGCCCCGCATCCGCGCTCGTGAGGGCGAACAGCGCCGATGCCACGGCGTCCCGCGTCGCTGCGGGGAGTTCGGGCACCGGGATCCGGGCGCGCAGCTCCGCCTCGAACCGCGCCTCGAGGTCCGCGCGGAGGGCGAGCAGCTCGAGGTCCCACTCCATCTCGGCGGGGATCCCGGGCAGGGAGCCGTAGGCGGCGGCATAGAGGAGGAAGAGGGTCAGCTGGACGTCGTCGTCGGCGAGGACGTCGCCGCCCGCGGGAGCGGCGGGGAACGGCGTGACATCGCCGGCGAAGCGGTCGAGCAGGGCGCTGCTGAGGGGCCCGCGGGCACCGAAGGGGATGTCGGTGAGCGACGGAGCGGTGGGGGTGAGTGTCACGGAGTCCTCCCTGGGGACGGAGATCATCGAGTCCACCGTCACACGGAAGGCGGCGGTCGGCGAGGGCCTTGACGTCGCGCCTCGAGATGGCCTAGATGCGCCGTCTCGACCGTCGGCCACCATGTCCGCGCCCGTCTGTCAAGACGCGTGCGGATTCCTTCGCGGACGAACAGCATGGGAAGCGTGAAGTACGTGACCTACGCGCAGAAGTCCCTCTTGATGGACGACGACACCGCCGAGTGGCTCCTCGAGTACGCACGCGCTCTGGGGACGATCGACGGCACCGACACCGTCAAGCTGGCGGCGATCTCACCCAGCGGCCACCAGATCGAGGTCACGCTGCTTCTCAATCGCGGCAGTGAGCTCATGATGGAGAGCGCAGACGATTCGATCGCCGCGCCCGTCAATGACGAGGCGGTCCGCTACATGCAGGACCGCACGCGTCTCATCGTGTCGCCCCCGAGCGTCCAGCCGGAGCTGTGATCGCACGGGAGCGGGGCCGGGCCGGTCAGCCGACCTCGACGTACTCGTCCTTGCCGACCGGCGCGCTCTCGGGCTCGCGCACGGCATGCAGGCCCGACGGGGAGTTCGCCTCGAACATGAGAGCCTCGAGCCACCGCGGGTTCATCGACGGCTGACGGCTGCCGTAGTACTTGAAGACGAGGGCTGACGCCGCGTTGACCCACACGGTCGTCCGTCCGCCCCCGATACTGGCGTCGTCGCGCCACGTGAAGGCGAAGGGCTCGCCGCGACGCAGCTTGGTGCCGATGACGGCCTGCAGATGCAGCAGCAGTCGATCTTCGATGTCGACGCGTGTCATCTGGTTGTACTGGAACTTGCCCATGAGGCCTCCTCTGATCGCCGCTGACCAGCGAGCCCTCGGAGACCCAGATCTGCGATCCGACCTTCAGACTACTTCAGTTCCAAACAATTCGATCACGGAAAGTCCGAACTCTCATAAGACAGGTCTATTCTCATGAACGTGAGCGAGAACCGAGCGAGTACGGACGAGATCACCCGCCTGACGGACGCCGTCGAGCGCCTCCGCCTCGCGGAGGCGCGCCTCGGCCGTCAACGCGCGGGCACGGCCGGCCTCAACGACGCCGACCGTGCAGCCGTCCGCTACATCACCGAGCTCAGCGACCGGGGCGTCGACATCACGCCGACGATGCTCGCCAGCCACCTCCACCTCTCCCCCTCGACCGTGACGGGCCTCGTCGACCGGCTCGTCGCGAAGGATCTGGTCAGCCTCGTCCCCCACCCCCGGGACCGCCGCAGCAAGATCATCGTCGCGTTCGATCGGTCGATCGACCCGGATGCCGTCGATCCGCTCACCGCGCGACTGCGGGAGATCTCCGCCCGCCTCACGCCCCGGGACGCCGAGGTCATCGCCGACTTCCTGCACGAGGTCACGGAAGCGGTCCACGAGCAGCCGCAACACCGCTGACGACGCACCGAGAATGCGAAAGCCCCCGGTCAGAGACCGAGGGCTTCCGGGTTGTGACCCCAGCGGGATTCGAACCCGCGTTACCGCCGTGAGAGGGGGTTCGACTCCCCCGGAACTGCGTTGCTGACCCCTCGCTGGCCTGTGTTTCCGGGCGTTTCGAGTGCGTCGAGTGCGTCCGAAAAGTTCTTGTCGTCAGCGTTCGTTGCCAAGATGTTGCCACGGTGCCGCCCCGCGACGGCGACTGTTTAGAGGTTGCTGTTATTGCAGATAGCGGTAGAATATCACCATGACCACGCACGCACTCGCCACCACTCTCGATCCGGTAGACCCTGCCGTCCGCGCCGACGCCAAGCATCTCGCCGAGCGGCTGGACGGCAACACCCCGGTCGAGGTCGCGGTGCGCTCGATGCTCGATGACGTGGCTCACGGGGCGCGGGTCGTGGTGCTGCGCACCGAGGATGAGGTCACGCCAGCCGAGGCGGCCAACCTTCTGGGGGTGACCCGGCAGTTCGTAGATCGGCTCTGCGAGGACGGCGTGCTCGCCTTCCGCCGTTTGCCCGGCAGTCGTCACCGCCGCATCCGCGTGCAGGATGTCCTGGACGTCGCCGCCGCGCGCGAGCAGCGCCGTGCCGGTGGCGACGCGCTGCGCGCCGCACTCGGGGCATAGCCTGTGGCCCGTCTGCAACGGGTCTTCATCGACACCAGCGAGCTGTTCCCGTTCACGATCATGGACGTGCTGCTCACCCTGTCCGAAGACTTCCTGTTCACCTGGGTCTGGACCGACGAGCTGCTGGACGAGTGGGAGCAGGTCATCGTCCGCGAGGGCGTGCGCACCCCGGAGTCCGCGCGCTCAGTCACGGAAGCGGTGCGCGCGCACTTCGGCCGCTACCGCATCGCGCCGGAGCTGTACCGGGACAAGGTCACCGATGACCTCTCCCCCGATCCCGGTGACCGTCTGCACGTAGCCGCGTGTGTCCACGGTGAGGTCGATGTGCTCCTGACCCGGAACCTCAAGCACTTCCGTGCCCCCGCCATCGGCCGGGCCGGGGTGCAGGTGATGACCTCGGACACGTTCCTCAGCCGCTTGCTGACGCACCGCCGTCAAGGGGTGGTCGAGTCGTTCATCCGCGCCGCGAACGGGAGGAAGAACCCGCCCACGACCCCGGTGGAGCTGGCGGACACGATCGCGGACGCGGGTGCACCGCGGTTCGCCGAAAAGCTCAGGCCGCATCTCTCGCGCTGACCCCACTTCCTGAGCTTCGCGACGTGGGCGATGACATGGCTCGGGGTCGAGCCCGCGAGAGCGCGGCCACGAACTGCTCCCGCGCGTCGTCCCCGTCGGCCGCGACGACGTGCAGCCGGACGACCCGCAGGGCTCGTGAAGCACCTACAGTCCGAGAGCGCCGCGATCCTGGCCGGGCTGGCTCTGTGGTGTCTAGAGATCGAAATGCGTCGGAGGGTTGACCGCGTCAGCGACCAGTCCGGTGATGTGCGCGATCGCCCAGGTGACTTCGCGACCGATGAGGTCTATGGCGGCGAAGAAGGGGATATCCTCGGCGTCGAACCGCATCATCGGGGTGAACGCGAACCCTGACTCGGTGTCCTCTGTGCCGGGTCCGATTTCGAGCACGCGAGTCGGCATCTCGATCGTGCCGAGCACCTGGCGCTCGCTGACGATGTCAAGCGTTTCGCCCGCGATGAGGTTCAGCTTGTCACCGAGATGGTCATCGTTCCACAGGCCCTCTACCGTGAACGTCCCGCCCATTTTGAAGTCGGTGAGCATTACCGACACGGCGAACCCGACGTCATGCTTCTCCAGGTTGTTTGAATCGCGAAGGGCGAGCAGGAAAGGCCGTCCCGACACGAAAGGCTCAAACGCACGGAATCGATCTGCGATGTCCGTAGGGAACTCCGGGTGTTGCTTGAGCCAGTTCTGCCAGCCAATCTCTGCGTTGTGAATCGGGAAGTTCCCGTCACCAGGCTTCGCAGGCTTCGTGAACTCGTAACCGATCGAGTTGGTCAGGCGATTGAGCGCGTTCCGGAAGTTCTGAAGCACGTCACTCATGCGGTTGTACCAGTCCTCCACGGGAGGCATCGGCGATGTGTGCATCACGAGATCGATGGTCTTGTCGTCGGCGTGCAGTTCCTGGGTGAGTGACACCGGATTCGTCGCCCACCACGCATCCATGTCCGATCGGAGCACTTCGGCGAGCTTGAAGGCATGCGCCAGCTTGCCGGTTGCCGCTTTGCGGAGCGACGGGTCGTCGAGGTCCATGCCCTTATCTTGTCCGCGACATCCGACACCATCACAGGCCCAAGCCGTGATCCGGTGCGCTCCGACCGCTAGCGTCTCGCCCGAATCTGGTCACTTCTGGCAAGCGTGCGGCGCGCTCGCGTCGCTGCTCGATGGCCTTGCGGAGCCGTGCGGCGGCCTCGTTGATCGGGAGGCGTTCGAGCTCGCCGAGCGAGCGTCGGGCTGAGGTGGCGCGCATCTCGTGGAGTGCGGCTTGGGCGCCGGTGCTGGCGGCCGCGTAGTGCTCGGCGATGCGGATCTGCCCGCGCAGACGTGCCTTCGCCGCGTTCACCAGCCGCACAGGCCCATCGGCGGTCAGCCCGGCGACGGCCTCGCGCGCCGCCTGGGTCGCGGCGGTCAGGCCGCGATCGGAGCGGTCGCGCTCGAGCGCGGCGGCGAGCTGCTTCCTGGCATCCTCCACGTCCGCCGCGACGATATGGAGCAGGTTCATCTCCTGGCCGCGGGTCATGCCGACGTAGACACCGGATGCGTCGAGAGCGTCGGAAAGGAGCGTCTGCGAGGCTGGCACGGTCGCGCCCTGCACGCCGTAGGCGGTGGCGGCGTAGGCGAGGTGGGTGTGCTCAGCGACGTACTCGGCGGGCAGGCGCACGGTGCGCTGCCGCTTCCGGCCGGCGCCGTTCTCCTTCGCCCACACCGTCCCGTCCTGCCCGACCGCTTGGACGGTCCAGGTCTGCCGGTTCGCCACCTGCACGTCGGAATCGTTCTGCCGGGTCTGGATCACATCGCCTCGGCCGATGCTCAGGCCGTCGCTGCCGGTCGTGATGCGGCGGTCGTCGACCATGCCGGAGCGCACCCGCTCGTCGCGGATGCGCTCGTTCAGCTCGCGCGCCTCGTCGTTCGTCGCCGTAGTGATCGCGTCCCCGTCGCGCGCATCGCGGGCGATCGCCTCCTGCACCGCCTCTGCGCTCTCGTGCAGCACGACCAGGCCGAGGAAGTGCAGCCGCTCGAACAGCAACGCCGAATGCTCACCCCGGCGCATCTGCACGGTCAGCTCCGCGTACTCCGGGTCGGCGAAGCGATGCACGGTCGTCATGTCATACGTGTGCGCCGCGAGTTGCGCGGCCATGTCGAGCAGCCCGCCTCGCCCGACGGCAGGGAGCTGCGCCCGGTCGCCCACCAGGGCGAGGGTTGCGCCGTGCTCGTCCGCGACGGTCAGCAGGGCGAGAGCGGTGTCCTGGTCGAGCATCCCCGCCTCGTCGACCACGATCCGCTCCCCACGGGTCAGCCGAGCAGCGGCGGTCGGGCCGGTGTAGGTCGTGCCCGTCTCAGGGTCGGTGTCGCCGGCCGCGAGGCGGGTCCACACGCCGTCCCGGTTCCATCGCCAGCCGTGCTCGTGGACGAGCTTCGCCACGCTGTCCGCGGGCACGCCGAGTTCCTGGGCGGCCACGTCCGCGGCCTTCTTGGTCGGTGTCACGACCCGCGTGCGCCGGCCCTGGTCGGCGGCGGCTTCGATCGCAGCGCCGAGCATGGTGGTCTTGCCCGCGCCGGCCGCGCCCTCGACCACCACGAGCGGGTCGGTGCCGGCGACCGCGGCGGCCGCTTGCGTCTGCTCGGGGTCGAGGCCGGCCTCGTCCGCCAGGCGCGTCACGTCCGGCACCCGGCCCGCGCCGGGGGTTGCACGAGCAGCCAGCCTGTCGCGCAGGTTCGTCTCGACCGCGACGACGTGCAACGAGGTCAGGTGCGCCACATGGTCGGGCTGCACCATGCCGGACGGCAGCACCGACAGGCAATCCTCCACCGCCAGGCCGGTCGTGATCGCCACCATGTCGCGCAGCGCCTCCGGGGTGGCGCGCACCCCCGCCTCGGTGATGATGCGGGTGACATGCTCCTGCACCGTGTGGCGCGTCCAGGTGGATGCAGCAGCGGCACAACGGTCCAGCGCGCGCGACGCGACCTGTGGCACGCGCAACTCGTCGAGCGACACCGGCGCATCGCGGCGCAAGCGCGGGGGGTCCGGCGTGTAGCCGGCGGCGTCGAGCTCGCTGCGCCAGGCAGCCTCGTCCTTGAGGGTGGCGGGCTTCTTGGCCGGTCGCTCGTGATCCCAGGCCATCGCCTCCAACCGGCCGCGGACGACCGGGCCGGGCTCCTGGCCCGGACGCGCCGCTTCCCACTCGGCGCGGAACCGGGCGAGATTGCGTTGCACCTGCGCCGACCGCTTCGACATGAGCGCGTTGTACGGCTCCAGCTCCGCAACCTCACCCGTCACCGAGTCCAGCGTCAGGCCGTGCGCGTCGAGCACGGCCGCGAGCTGCGGATGCGCGGCGATGACCGCCGTGCCGAGCGCGCGGATCGCGCCCTGCTGCCGGAACAGCGCCGCCGTGTCCAGCCCCCGCCAACCGCCTGCCGCCCATACCCGCGTCCCGATCTGGAAGTGGATGTGCCGGTGCGGGTCGCCGGCGCGCGACGTGTGGTGCACCACGGACACGGTTTCCAGTTGCTCGACCGGCACGACCTCCTGCTTCCCGCGCGGGCCGATCCGGGTGACGCTGTGCTCCCCGAACCAGCGCCGGATCTCGGCCACCGCATCCTTCTGCGCCGCATCCAACGCCACCGACACCTCCGGATGCAGAGCGGCCGCGATCGACAGCGACTTCGGGGCGTTCACCACCATCTCCGCGAACCGCGGGCTGCCCTGCCTGCCCTCGCCCGCCTTCCGCGGGGTTCCCATCGACTCTCCGGTGAGGGGGTTCGTCCAGTCCACCCAGGCCGCGTACTCGTCCGGGGTCAGCGCGCCCTCCCCGATCACGAGGCCCTTGCCGTCGACCACGGCGAACTCCGCGATCGCCGTGCCGCCCTCCAGGTAGTAGTCGTCGGCACGGGAGCGGTCGGACTCCAGATAGCGCAGCGCCGCCGCGCCGGTGCCCCGGAACAGGATCACGCCGCCTTTCATGACCGCCTCACTCTCATCTACGGTTTTCGCAACTACCTACGGTAGCATCCGTGCATTCACATCGGGAGAGGGTTCGGAGGGGAGCTGAGTCGCGGGATCGGGGCTTGGGCGGCTTCTTCGGCACGGAGCTTGGGGTGGCTATTTGGGCGATTGCGGGGTGTATCTAGAAGCGACCCTCTGGCGGGAAGAGTGTTCTCGTGTTGGGGATGAGGGCGTTGTTCCGTCGCCCGATCCTTGACCTCGGAAGGGTCGTGGCGCGCGGCGCGACTCTCGATGCGAGCCCGATCCACTCGGCCACGCTTGCGTCGGGTGTCGCGAGCCTGCACGTTCACATGGCGGGCTGCCAGTCCTTGCCCGGCGTTCAGAGGCGTATCAGGCCCACTTCGCGTCGACCGTGATCGCGGTCTTGATGTTGGCACCCTTCAGGTTGGCTCCGGCGAGGTTGGCGCCGCTGAGGTTGGCGTCGGTGAGGTCCGCGTTCGTGAAGTCCGCACCGGCGAGGTTCGTGCCTCGGAGGTCGGTGCTGCGCAGGTCCGATCCGGCGAAGTTCAG
>Ga0182748_1000796_pt1 | contig 32034 bp, 33 predicted proteins | sample eDN3rd37CKraftOP_FD_128877 | JGI IMG/M metagenome (GOLD analysis project Ga0182748, IMG submission 128877) | Enriched Organic Plus compost microbial communities from Emeryville, California, USA - eDNA 3rd pass 37_C Kraft OP (version 2) (version 2) ...
CGGCCAGCAGCAGCGTGGCCACGCAACCGGCGAAGAACGAGCCCAGCGCGGCGATCGCCAGGGCGGCGCCGGCGCGGCCGTTGCGCGCCATCTGGTGGCCGTCGAGCACGGTCACCACGGCCGATGTCTCGCCAGGCAGCGCCACCAGGATGGCGGTGGTCGAGCCGCCGTACTGCGCCCCGTAGTAGATGCCGGCCAGCATGATCAGGCCGGCCACGGGCGGCAGCACGTAGGTGATGGGCAGCAGCATGGCGATGGTGGGCACCGGGCCGATGCCCGGCAGCACGCCGATCAGCGTGCCCAGGATGCAGCCCAGCAGGGCGTAGGCGAGGTTTTCCGGCGTGAACGCGACGGAGAAACCCATCATCAGGTGGTCGAACAATTCCATGTCTGTCTCCTCAGTCCATGCCCAGGAAGGTCGGCCAGAGCGGGAAGATCAGCCCCAGTCCCTTGATGAATGCGAGATAGGAGAACAGCACCAGGAAGATGCCGTTGCCGACCGCCACTTTCCAGTTGAACTCGTGGCTGGCCACGCTGCTGAGCACGACCAGGATGAAGGTCGACAGGTAGACGCCCAGCGGACGCAGCAGCACGCCGTAGAGCACGACCGAACCGATGATAAGGGCCAGGATGCGCCAGTCGACGGAATCGACCGTGGTTTCCTGTGCCTTGGACGAGAGCGCGCCCAGCGCCACGAACGCGCCCAGCAGCGCCAGCAGCACGCCCAGCCAGAAGGGAAAGTATCCCGGGCCCATGCGCGCGGCGGTCCCCATCTGGTAGCCGGTGGCGATGGCGGCGAACCCCGCTCCCACGACCACGAACATGACGCCGGCCCAGAAGTCCTGCTTAGATCTGATTTGCATCGCTGCCTCGCATATAGTAGTTCTCCCTTGCTTTTTCAACGAATGAAGGGCTCGTGTCGTCTCCAGACATGAAATGGCCCCCTCGCCCGGGGTTTTCGCAGGCGAAGCGGGCAGTCTAAAAATCGAACCTTGCATTTGACTTTCGAAACGGTGTAACAACCCGGCCCCGGGCCCTGCCCCGGCTGTGCCTGCCGGCACCCGCGCATCGGCCGCCTGCGCGGGGTCGGCGGCTGCGGTTGACGGTAATATTCGGGGCATGAATCCCCTTCCCGTCCGCCGCCCGGGCTGGCTGGCCGCCGCGGCGCCTTCCTGGTCTCCCCTGCAGAAATACTGGCTGTTGCGCCCCGGCGCCCTGACCGCCGGGCTGCGCCGGCTGGGTGCCGTGCGGCTGGAAGTGCTGCGCGAATACGCCGAAGGCCTGCGCCCCGACGAAGCGGCCTGCCTGACACGGCCGGTCCGGTCGCCGGTATGGGTGCGCGAGATCGTGATGTCGATAGACGGCGTGGACAGTGTGGCCGCCCGCAGCCTCACGCCCCTGCCCGCCTCTCACGGCGTCTGGCAGGGCATGCGCCGGCTGCGCGCGCGACCGCTGGCCGACATGCTCTACCACGATCCGCGGGTGACCCGTTCCGCCTTCTCCGTGGCGCGGCTGCATTGGCCCATGCCCTTCCACGCCCTGGCCAGCCGTGTCCAGGCCAGGCACGGTGCGGCCCCCCCGGCCCCGCTGCTGGCGCGTCGCTCGGTGTTCTGGCGGGCCGGCCAGCCGCTGGTGGTGGCCGAATGCTTTCTTCCCGCCTTCTGGCATATCGCGACCGAGGCCTGACCCCGCCATGCCCCTTCCCGCCACCGAGCCGGTACCCGTCAACGCCAAGGTCCTCGCGGCCGCTCAGGCGCTGGGCGGCGCCAACCCCGCCATCGTCATTTCGCTGGGCGGACTGGTGGGCGCCACGCTGGCCCCGACCCCCGCACTGACCACGCTGCCCGTGAGCCTCTATCACATCGGCCTGGCGCTGGGCACGCTGCCCGCCGGCGCGATCATGCGGCGCTACGGCCGGCGCGCCGGCTACCTGCTGGGCGCCTGCTTCGGCGCGGCGGCGGGCCTGATCGCGGCCGCCGGCGTGGCCGGCGGCGCCTTCCTGCTGTTCTGCCTGGGCACGATCTGCGCCGGCCTGTACGGATCCTATGTGCAAAGCTACCGCTTCGCCGCGGCCGACGGCGTGGCGCCGGCGTTCCGGGCGCGGGCCATTTCCTGGGTCATGGTGGGCGGACTGTTCGCCGCAGTGATCGGTCCGCAGGCCGTCATCTGGACCCGCGACCTGATCCCCGCGGCGCCGTTCGCGGCGAGCTTCCTGGCCCAGGGCGCGCTCGCGCTGCTGGCCGTGCCCATCCTGATGCGCCTGCGCGGCGTACCCGCGCCGGCCGCCCAGGCCGGCGGCGGAGACGCCCGGCCGCTGCGCGAGATCGTGTTCACGCCGCGCTTCGCCGTGGCGCTCATGGCCGGCATGGTGTCCTACGGGCTGATGAGCTTCGTCATGACCGCCGCGCCCATCGCCATGGTCGGCTGCGGCCACACCGTGGGCGAGGCGGCGCTAGGCATACAGTGGCACGTGCTGGCCATGTACGGCCCCAGCTTCTTCACCGGCCGGCTGATCCAGCGCTACGGCAAGGGGCGCGTCACGGCGTCCGGGCTCGCGCTGATGGCGGCCTCGGCCGTGCTGGCCCTGTCGGGGCTGGACCTGCTGCATTTCTGGGGGTCGCTGGTGCTGCTGGGCGTGGGCTGGAACCTGAGCTTCATCGGCGCCACCGCCCTGGTCACGGACTGCTACCGGCCGTCGGAACGCACCCGAGTCCAGGCCTGCAACGATTTCCTGGTGTTCGGCTCCGTCGCGCTGGCCTCGCTGTCTTCCGGCAGCCTGCTGCAAAGCGGCGGCTGGCAGACCATCAACTGGATCGTCATGCCGACGGTGGCGGCGGTGCTGGCGCTACTGCTGTGGCGGCGCGGCGACATGGTCAGCGCCAGACCAGAGGCTCCACGCTGACGCTGCCCGCCTCGGCGCTCACCAGGACGCTGCCGTCCTGGATACTGCAATGCAGCTCCATGCTGCGGCGGGCCAGGGCGGCCAATTCGCGCGCCGCCTGCGCCGGCAGCGCCAGCACGCCCAGATTGCGCGCCCGGGCCACCTTGGGCCCTACGGCGCTCCACCAGACCTCGCTGGCATGGCCGCCGTAGCAGATCGCCACCACTTGCCGCGCGCGGCCGGCCGCCTTCAGCAGGCGCCGCTCGTCGGGCTGGCCCACTTCTATCCAGAGGTCGATGGCGCCGGTGAGATCCTTGCGCCAGAGATCGGGCTCGTCGGTATCGCTCAAGCCCCGGGTGAAGGCCAGCGCCTCGTCGGCGTAGAGGGCGAACGCCAGCAGCCGCACCATCAGCCGCTCGTCGGTTTCCGAGGGGTGGCGGGCCAGGGTCAGCGCATGGCTGCCGTAGTAGTGCCGGCCGGTGTCGGCCACATGCAGCGTGGCCTTGAATATCGTGGCGCTCAGAGCCATGGGCGCCTCAGTCCCACCGCCGGGAACGGTTCATGGCCGGGCCGCAGCGTCAAAGCGCGGCGTTGCCGGTCTCGTTGGTGCGGATGCGTATCGCCTGCTCGACCGGCGTGACGAAGATCTTGCCGTCGCCGATCTTGCCGGTATGCGCCGCGCGCACGATGGCCTCGATGGCGGGGTCGACCATGTCGTCGGCCAGCACCACTTCGACCCGGATCTTGGGCAGGAAATCGACCACGTACTCCGCGCCCCGGTAGAGCTCGGTATGGCCCTTCTGGCGGCCGAAGCCCTTGACCTCGGTCACGGTCAGGCCGCTCACCCCGACCTCTGCCAGGGCTTCGCGGACTTCGTCCAGCTTGAACGGTTTGATGATGGCGGTGACTTGCTTCACGGGAAGATCCTTGAAGGAGAAGGAGCCGGCGCCCGCCTGCGCCGCAGGGCGTCGCCCGTGCGCCGCGGTGCGCTCATGCGGAACGCCTTTCGGTGGGAAGGGCTTCCAGCGATTCGCGGAAACCGTTGGTGACAGGATACCGCCAATCACGCCCGAACGCGCGGGCGGTGATCCGCGGGCCAGGCGGCGCCTGGCGCCGCTTGTATTCGTTGATGCGCAGCAGGCGCACCACCTGCTCGGCGGCCGCCGGCGGATACCCCGCGGCCACGATCTCTTCGAGCGAACGGTTGTTTTCCATGTACAGCTCGATGATGCCGTCGAGCACGTCGTAGGGCGGCAGGCTGTCCTGGTCGGTCTGGTCCGGGCGCAGCTCGGCCGAGGGCGGCCGCGTGATGATGCGCCCGGGGATCACGTCGCCCTGCCCGTTGCGCCAGCGCGCGAGCCGGTAGACGAGGGTCTTGGGCACGTCCTTGATGACCGCGTAGCCGCCCGCCATGTCGCCGTACAGCGTGCAGTAGCCGGTCGTCAGCTCCGACTTGTTGCCGGTGGTCAGCACCAGGGCGCCGGTCTTGTTCGACAGCGCCATGAGCAGCGTGCCGCGCACCCGGGCCTGAATGTTCTCTTCGGTGGCGTCGGGCGCCAGGCCGGCGAACTGCGGCGCCAGCGCCTGCCCGAAGGCCTCGAACATGGGGGAAATGGCGATCTCGTCGTAGCGCACGCCCAGGCGCGCGGCCATGTCGCGCGCGTCGGCCAGGGAAATGTCCGCGGTATAGCGCGAGGGCATCATGACAGCCCGCACGTGGTCCGCGCCCAGGGCGTCGACCGCCAGGGCCAGCACCACGGCCGAGTCGATGCCGCCCGACAGCCCAAGTATGGCCTCGGGAAAACCGTTCTTGCCCAGGTAGTCGCGCACGGACAGCCGCAGCGCCTCCCAGACCTGGGCTTCCAGAGGCTGGCTTTCGATGGCCGCCGGCGCCGGGCCGCTTGCGGCGGCAAGCGTTTTGTCCGGGCCGACCTCCACCAGCTGGAGGTCTTCGCGGAAATCGGCCAGCCGGCAGGCCAGCCCGCCGTCGGCCGACACTGCGAAGGACGCACCGTCGAACACCAGTTCGTCCTGGCCGCCCACCAGGTTGGCGTAGACGACGCCACAGCCGGCAGCGCGCGCCGCGCCGCGCATGATCTCCAGGCGCTGCGCCTGCTTGCCGACGTTGAAGGGCGAGGCATTGAGCACCAGCAGCGCATGCGCGCCCGCCTGCCCGGCGGCGCGCGGCGCCGGGTCGAACCAGGCGTCCTCACAGATGTTTACCGCCAGGCGCACGCCGCGCACGTCGAAGGCCAGCGGCTCGCCGTCGGCGCGGAAATAGCGCTGCTCGTCGAAGACCGAATAGTTGGGCAACTCGCGCTTGCAGTAGGTGCCGGCCACCTTGCCGCCGGCCAGCACCGAAGCGGCGTTGTACAGCCGGCCGTCGCGCGATTGCACGTGGCCCACCACGACGTGCAGGCCTTTCAGGCCCGCCAGTTCCTCGCGCAGCTGCGCCAGCGCGGCCGCGGTCCGCTCGATGAACAGGGGCCGCAGCAGCAGGTCCTCCGGGGGGTAGCCGGTGAGCCCCAGCTCGGGGGTGAGGAGCACGTCGGCGCCCCGCTCGTGCGCCTGGCGCGCGGCGCGGGCGATGCGCGCGGCATTGCCCGCCAGATCGCCGACGCAGGCATTGATCTGCGCGATCGCTACACGGGCGCCCATGGGATATTTCCGGTCATTGTTCGCAGGGGGAATCGAGCGCGCAATTATCGCATGGCGCCGGGCCCGCGGCCCCTCGCAGGCAGGGTCGCGCCGGGAGCCCGCCCGTATAATCCGCGATTATGTCCAAGACTCCTGCTCCCCCGCCCTCCCCGGACCAGTTCGCCAACAAGGCCCAGGCCTGGTCCGCCCGCTTTTCCGAACCGGTGTCGGACCTGGTCAAGCGCTACACCGCCTCGGTCGGCTTCGACCACCGGCTGGCCCGCTACGACATCCAGGGCTCGCTGGCGCACGCCGAGATGCTGGCGGCCGTGGGCGTGATCTCGGCCGAAGACCGGCAGGCGATCGAGCGCGGCATGGCGCAGATACTGGGCGAGATCGAGGCCGGCCGCTTCGAGTGGCTGCTCGACCTCGAGGACGTCCACCTGAACATCGAGAAGCGCCTGGTCGAGCTGGTGGGCGACGCCGGCAAGCGCCTGCACACCGGGCGTTCGCGCAACGACCAGGTCGCTACCGACATCCGGCTGTGGCTGCGCGACGAGATCGACGCCTGCCTGGAACGGCTCGGGCAGCTGCGGCAGGCGCTCGCCCGCATGGCGCTGGAGCATGCCGCGACCATCCTGCCCGGCTTCACCCACCTGCAGGTGGCGCAGCCGGTCACCTTCGGCCATCACCTGCTGGCCTATGCCGAAATGTTCGGGCGCGACGCCGAACGGCTGGCCGACTGCCGCCGGCGGGTCAACCGCCTGCCGCTGGGCGCGGCCGCGCTGGCCGGCACCAGCTTTCCCATAGACCGCGAGCGCGTGGCCCGCACGCTGGGCTTCGACGACGTGTGCCGCAATTCGCTGGACGCCGTGTCCGACCGCGACTTCGCCATCGAGTTCTGCGCCGCCGGGGCGCTGGTCATGACGCACATCTCGCGCCTGTCCGAAGAACTCGTGCTGTGGATGAGCCCGCGCGTGGGCTTCATCGACCTGGCCGACCGCTTCTGCACCGGCAGCTCCATCATGCCCCAGAAGAAGAACCCCGACGTGCCCGAGCTGGCGCGCGGCAAGGCGGGGCGGGTGACGGGCCACCTGGTCGCCCTGCTCACGCTCATGAAGGGACAGCCCCTGGCCTACAACAAGGACAACCAGGAAGACAAGGAAGGCCTGTTCGACACCGCCGACACGCTGCGCGACACGCTGGCCATCTTCGCCGACATGGTCGGCGGCATCCGCGTCAAGGCCGATGCCATGCGCGCCGCGGCGCTGCAGGGCTACGCCACCGCCACCGACCTGGCGGACTACCTGGTCAAGCGCGGCGTGCCCTTTCGCGACGCGCACGAGGCCGTTGCCCATGCCGTGCGCGTATGCGAGACGCGCGGCTGCGACCTCTCCGACCTAAACGTCGACGAGCTGCGTGCCTTCCACCCCCAGGTGGGCGACGACGTACACCAGGTGCTCACCCTGGAAGGCTCGGTGGCGGCGCGCGCCCACATCGGCGGCACTGCCCCGGAGCGCGTGCGCGAAGCCGCCCGCCGCGTGCTGGAGCAGGCCGGGGCGGCGTAGCCCGCCCGGCTCCGCCGGCCTGGCGCCGGCGCACTCGGGCTGCACCCTCGCAGCGGCAGCCGCGCCTCCCGCCGGTGGCCGTTCCCGGCCCGACCGCGTCCTATTCGAATACCGCGATCGATTCCACGTGCCCGGTGTGAGGGAACATGTTGACCACCCCCGCGGCCTTCAGCGCGTAGCCGCCTTCGTGCGCCAGGATGGCGGCGTCGCGCGCCAGGGTGGCCGGGTTACAGGACACGTAGACGATGCGCCGCGGACGCTCCTGCAGGTCCAGGGCGGACAACGCCTGGGCCACCGCCTGGGCGCCTTCGCGCGGCGGGTCGATCAGCATGCGGTCGAAGCGGCCCAGGCCGCGCAGCCAGCCGGCGTCGACTTCGAACAGGTTCAGCGTCGCGAACGACGTCCGGCCGGACAGGCCGTGCGCCTCGGCGGCCTGCGCAGCGCGTTCGGTCAGGGCCGAGCTGCCCTCCACGCCCACGACCTCGGCCGCGCGCGTGGCTAGCGGCAGCGTGAAGTTGCCCAGCCCGCAGAACAGGTCGGCGATGCGTTCGCCGGGCTGCGGGTCCAACAGCGACAGCGCGCGCCCGACCAGCGCGCGGTTGATGGCGTGGTTGACCTGGGTGAAATCGGTCGGCCGGTACGGCATGCGCAGCCCGAACTCGGGCAAGGCATAAGCCAGCGCGTGCTCGTCGGCCGGGTCCAGGGGATGCACGGTATCCGGCCCCTTGGGCTGCAGCCACCAGCGCACCCCATGGCGCTCGCCGAAGGCGCGCAGCCGGGCGAGGTCGTCGCCGGTGAGCGGCAGCAGATGGCGCAGCACCAACACCGTGGCCGCGTCGCCGACCGACACCTCGATCTGCGGCATGCGGTCGGGCGCGGACAGCTCCGAGATCAAGGCGCGCAGCGGCATGAGCAGCGCCGCCACCGGCGCGGGCAGCACGTGGCATTCGCGCATGTCGGCCACGTAGCTGCTCTTGCGCTCGTGGAAACCCACCAGCACGCCGCCCTTCTTGGGCACCAGGCGCACCGACAGGCGCGCCCGGTAGCGGTAGCCCCAGGACGGACCATGCAGCGGCGGCAGGATACGCGCCGGCGACAGCCCGCCGATATGGCGGAAGGAATCTTCCAGCGCCCGCTGCTTGACGGCGACCTGGGCCGCCGGCTCCAGGTGCTGCATGGCACAGCCCCCGCACACGCCGAAATGCGCGCAGCGCGGGGCCACCCGCTGGGAGGACGGGCGCAGCACGCGGCCGACGCGGGCCGTCTCGTAGGACGGCTTGCGCCGCAGGATCTCGGCCTCCACCCGCTCGCCCGGCAGGGCGCCCTCGACGAATACGACCTTGCCGTCGCGGCGGGCGACCCCGCGGGCTTCCATGTCCAGGGATTCGATATGCAGTACTTCGGCCATCTCTCGGCGCGGCTCCTCTTGCGGCGAACCCGCCATTGTAAGAGCAGCCGCGCCCCTGCGCCCGGAGCCGCCCGGCCTGGACGCGGGAGCCGGGGTCAGAAGCTGCGCGAGACCGAGAACACGACGCCCAGGCGGCCGGCGGGGTGGTCGTACTTGGTCGCCAGCCAGTTATCGCGGCTCGCGCCCACGGCCGTCAGTCCCAGCACCCAGCCCTTCAGGTCCTTGGTCACGCCCACGCTGTAGTCCACGTAGTGGCCAATGTCGTCGCCGTCCATGTCGACCGAGTTCTTGAGCTTCTGGTAGCCCAGGTGGGCGCCCAGGCCCCAGCCGTCGCCCAGGTCGAATTCCAGGCCGCTGTCGAGATACCAGGTGCCCTTGGTATCGGGCGCACCGAAGAAATCGCCCGGCGTGTAGGAATACTTGAGCGAGAACGGGCCGTAGCTCGTCCCCACATACAAGTCGGTATTGTTGATATTGCCGCCCTTGCCCGACGAGCTGCCGGGATACCAGTAATGCAGTACTCCCACGTCCAGTCCCAGGCCGTCTCCCACCTCGCCTTTCCAGCCGCCGTAGAAATCCATTTCCAGATTGCCGTCGGGAAAACCGAAGTCCGACACATTGGAGTTCCAGTTGCCCAGGTAGAAGCCGGAGCCGTGCTCGATGTCGAAACCGAGCTGGATGGCAGGCCGGAAATCGGTCTGGGAGTAGCCGCGGAAGCGGTAGTCGCTCACGATCGCCGCGTTGCCGGTCAGCGTGAAGCCGGCTCCGAGGTCGGTCGGTTCCGCCGCGGCGGGCGTGGCGCAAGAGGCCCAGACTGTCGTCAGCAAGGAGGCAAGCAGCGTCTTCTTCATGGTGCGTTTCCCGAGCAGGATGAAAGTGTGGGAGCCTGGGCCCCCGCCGTCCGGCACCGTATCTGATGGCAACCGGATATTTCATTCCAAGCACGTTCCGTGCCAGGATGCCCTTCCCTTGTCTCAGGAACCGATGAAGTAATTTGTTGCACTGTTACCGTGCAAAAATTCTGTCACAAACAGCGATGCACCAGGACGGGGCATTCCGCCGCGTTGTCCGGCCTGCCCTTTCCGTCCTTTTCCCTTCCTTGCGCCCTGCCCCCGCCCCGCCTTGCGCTCGCGCGGGCTCGGCCGCACATGAAAAAGCCCGGACCGCAGCAGCGGTCCGGGCTGCCTTGCCGGGCGCGGGCCGGTCAGCCGGCCGCGGGCGGGCGGTGCTCCCCGCGTCCGCCCTGCTCGCGCGGTTCACGATGCTGGCGGCGTTCCGCCATGGCGGCCTGGCGGGACTGGAGGAACTGGGTCACTTCCTGGCGCTGGGCCGGGTTCAGGCCGTCCCACAACGCCAGCCACTGCTTCTGCACGGCGTCGGCCTGCTGGCGAAACTTGGCCTGGCCCTGTTCGCGCTGCGCCGCCAGGGCGTGGGGATCGAGCTTGCCGGCGGCGATCTGCTCGGACAACTGCTTGGACGAGGCTTGCCTGGCCTGGCGCATCGCGTCGAACAGTTCCCGCTGCTGCGTGCGGGCCTGCTCGAGCTGGGCTTTCTGTTCGGCGCCCAGCTGCAGCTTGTCCACCAGCGACTGCGGCAAGGGCCCCAGCCCCGGCACCCAGGCCGCAGGACGCTCGCCCATGCGCGCATGCCGCGCATGGCCTTTTTTCCAATCGGCATGGGGATGGCCGGGCGCCTGCGCCCCTGCGGGGGGCGGCGGCGCATCCGGGGCGGGCTCGGCGGCATGCGCGGCCAGGCCGGCGCCAGCGACGGTCAGGGCCAGGGCGGCGGTGCAGGAACGAAGGAAGGATAAGGACATCGCGTATCTCCTGATGGTTTGGAACGCGATGCCATTGTGTCCGCGCCGCCGTTTCGAAGCGGTTTCGCGCGGCGCGCGGCAGATTTCAGTCGGTTACCGGCCCGGACGCCCACGCGGCCAGGTATTCCTTCCAGTGGGGCGCGTCACTGGCCGCGAGGGTCTCGCGCACGAGGTCCAGCTCGGCCTGGTAGGCGGCCTGGTCGAGCTCGCCGCGCAGCAGCCGGAAGCGGCAATAGACCAGCCAGGTGTTGACCACGTCCGTTTCGCAATAGGCGCGGACCTCGTCGGCGCGGCCCGCGTTCCAGGCGCTCCAGACCTGGCTGCCGTCCATGCCCAGCTTGCCGGGAAAGCCGCAGAGCTTGGCCAGTTCGTCCAGCGGCGCATTGGCCCGGCCGTTGTACTTGGCCAGCACGTCCATCAGGTCGACGTGGCGGGTATGGTAGCGGCCCAGGTAGTTGTTGTAGCGGAAATCGCGGTCGTCCTCGCCCGTGTCCCAGTAGCGGGGCGCGGGCACGCCGTGGATCAGGCTGCGGTAGTGCAGCACCGGCAGGTCGAAGCCCGAGCCGTTCCAGCTGACCAGCCGCGGCGTGTAGCGCTCGATGGTCTTGAAGAATCCCGCGAGCAGCGCCGGCTCGGGGTCGTCGGGCCGGCCCAGGGTACGCACGCGCAAGCCCTGGTCATCGCGGAACACGCAGCCCACCACCGCCACCTGGTGCAGGTGCAGAGGCAGGAAGTCCGACCCGGTGGCCTCCCGGCGCATTTCGAAGGCCCGTTCGGCCGCCTGCGCGTCGGACACTTCGGGGCCCCACCCGTGCAGGCGCCGCAGCCCCGCCACGTCGGGCAGGGTTTCCAGGTCGAAGACCAGGGTAGGCGTCATTTGGCCGGCAGGTATTGCAGCGGGTCGACCGGCGTGCCCTGGCGGCGGATCTCGAAATGCAGGCGGGGCGACGGCGCGTCGGTCTGGCCGATTTCGGCGATCTTGGCGCCGCGCTTGACGTTCTGCCCCGTCTTGACCAGCAGCGAACGGTTGTGGGCGTATGCCGTCAGGAAGCCGTTGTCGTGGTTGATGATAATGAGATTGCCCAGCCCCCGCACGCTGTTGCCGCTGTACATGACCTTGCCGTCGGCCGCGGCCTGCACCGGGTCGCCCGCGGTGCCGCCGATGTCTATGCCCTTGGTGTTGGCGTTGAAGCCCTGCAGGATGGGGCCCGATGCCGGCCACGTCCAGTTGACCAGCCCGGCGTCGGCCGCACGCGGCGGCGCGGGCCGGGAGGCCGGCGTGGACGGCTGGGCGGCGGGCTGCCCGTCCAGCGGGCGGGGCTGCGTGCTGCCGGACGCGGGTATGGGCTGGCTCTGGGTGGCGCCGGACGGCGAGGCGGGCCGGGAAGCCGGCACGCCGCCCGCCGAGGAAAGCTGCAACACCTGGCCGACGCGGATCTGGCCGGGATCGGACAGGTTGTTCCAGCGAGCCAGGTCGTTGACTTCCAGGCCGTAGGCCTTGGCGATCTTGAACAGCGTGTCGCCCGGCCGGACCACGTAGGTGTCGCCGGCCGCAGCGGTGCGCGGCTCGGACTGCCCGGAAAGGTCGACCACGGGGGCCCGGGAGGACGGCTTGGTGGCGCAGCCGCTCAATACGGCGAGCCCCAGAACCATGGCGGCGAGCGCTTCGCGTCGCGCGAAGACGCGGGTAATGGGAGCACTTGCGGTACCGGTCGGTAGCACCTGCCCGTCGAGCATGCGATTCTCCTGTTTGCTCTCAAGATTGTATTCCGGCCCGCAAGGGCACGAAACGTACGGCCTCGAGTTCCGAGCGCTTCCAGCTGGCGGGCCCCGTGCGCTCGACCAGCACCAGGCGCTGCGCCGAGCCGCCCTCGGGCGCGATCAGCCGGGCGCCGACCGCCAACTGGCCCAGCAGGGCCTGCGGAATCTCGAGCCCCGCGGCAGCCACAACGATAGCATCGAATGGCGCGACGGCCGGCAGGCCCGCCATGCCGTCGCCGAACGAGAGCCGCACGCGCGCCAGGCGCAGGGCGCGCAAATTGGCGCGCGCCTGCTCGTACAGGCCTCGGATGCGCTCCACTGCGTGGACCTCGCGCACGAACTGCGCCAGCACGGCCGCCTGGTAGCCGCAGCCGGCGCCGACTTCCAGCACGCGGGCCGGCGCACGGTCCCGGCAGACGGCGGCGATCATGCGGGCGACCACCCAGGGCTGGGAGATGGTCTGCGAATGGCCGATGGGCAGCGCCGCGTCCTCGTAGGCGCGGCTGGCCAGGGCTTCGTCGACGAAGCGGTGGCGCGGCACGGCCAGCATGGCGTTGAGCACGCGCTCGTCCGAGATGCCCTGCTGGCGCAGCCGCTGCACCATGGCGGCGCGGGAGCGTTCCGAGTTCAGCCCGAGATTGGCCGGCGCGCCGGCCGCCGACGGCGTGGGCGCGGCGCGCGGCGCCAGGGCGGATGCGGAAATACGGGTGTTGCTGTTGGCAGGAGTCACGCCGGCCACCCGGCCGCCGGCGGAATGCCCCGTGGGCCGCAGCGCGGCCGGGCCGGGCGCGTCGGTCGTGCGTCGGTTCATAGCGGCTCCGCCCAGGCGTGGACCTCGGGTATCTGTTCGTGGTGGGTCAGGTCCAGGCGCAGCGGCGTGACCGAGACCGCGCCCTGCACGATGGCGTCGAAATCCGTGCCCGGCGTGGCGTCGGCCGCCAGCCCGGCGGGCCCGATCCAGTAGACCGTCTCGCCGTAGGGCGTAGTGGTGCGCACCACCGGTTCGGAGGGATGCCGCTTGCCCAGCCGCGTAACCTGCACGCCCTTGATGGCCTGCGGCGGCAGGCTGGGAATGTTGACGTTGAGCAGCACCGGCGCGCCCAGCGGCTGTTCGAGCTGGCGGCGGACGATGCGGCGGGCCACCGCCGCGGCGGCATCCAGGTGCTCCCAGCCCTTCTCGACCAGGGAAAAGGCGATGGCCGGAATGCCGAACAGGTAGCCTTCGGTCGCGGCGGCCACCGTGCCCGAATACAGCGTGTCGTCGCCCATGTTGGCGCCGTTGTTGATGCCCGAGACCACCAGGTCGGGCCGGGCGTCCAGCAAACCCGTGAGCGCCACGTGCACGCAGTCCGAAGGCGTGCCGTTGACGTAGAGAAAGCCGTTGGGCGCCTTGCGCACCGCCAGCGGCCGGTTCAGGGTGAGCGAGTTCGACGCCCCGCTGTGGTTGGTTTCCGGGGCCACGACGGTGAGCTCGGCCAGACCGTCCAGTGCCTCGACCAGGGCTTCCAGCCCGGGGGCCGAATAGCCATCGTCGTTGGAAACCAGAATTCGCATTGTGCATCCAGAAGAAAAAGCGGCGGAACGCGGGCGATTGTACCCGCTGGGCATGGTAAGGCGGCAGCGCCGGGCCGGGGTAGAATCCGGCTCACGCCGCAACCACGAGATGCCCCGCCCATGAGCTTCGAGCCCTTTCCCGTCCTGCACGGCGCGCTGCTGGTGCTGCTGGCCTACCTGATCGGGTCCGTGCCCTTCGCCGTGCTCGTCAGCCGCCTCATGGGGCTGCGCGACCCCCGCAGCTATGGGTCCCGCAACCCCGGGGCCACCAACGTGCTGCGCTCGGGCAACAAGACCGCCGCGGCCTTGACGCTGCTGGGCGACGCCGCCAAGGGCTGGCTGGCGACCTGGCTGGCGCAGCGTGCCGGCGCGCCGTCGGCCATCGTGGCGCTGGCCGCGGTGGCGGTTTTCCTGGGCCACCTCTATCCCCTGTTCCTGCGCTTCAAGGGCGGCAAGGGCGTGGCCACCGCGCTGGGCGTGCTGCTGGCCATCCAGCCCTGGCTGGCGGCGGCGGTCGCCGCCACCTGGCTGGCGGTGGCGGCGTGCTTCCGCTATTCGTCGCTGGCCGCGCTGGTCGCGGCCATCTTCGCGCCCGTGTATTACATCTTCGGATCGGGGGTAGCCTGGTACGCCTCGCCCGAGCTGGGCATCGCCATCGGCGCCATCAGCCTGCTGCTGATCTACCGCCACCGGGCCAACATCTACCGGCTGGTCAACGGCAACGAAAGCCGCATCGGCGGCAAGTAGGCCGGCCGCCCCCCGCTACAGCTCGGCCAGGTCCCAGCGCGGCCGCACCGTGAAGGCATGGCGCCCCGGGCACAGGACCTCCAGGCCGGCCTGCACTCGCCGGGCGGCGGCGTAGGCGATCATGGCACCGTTGTCGGTGCACAGCTCCAGCGGCGGGAAATAGGCCTGGGCGCCCAGCGGCGCCAGAGCGGCCGCCAGCCGCTGGCGCAACAGGCGGTTGGCCCCTACCCCTCCGGCCACGACCAGCCGCTTCAAGCCCGTTTCGCGCAAAGCCCGCAGCGACTTTCCCGCCAGCACGTCGACGATGGCCGCCTGGGTCTCGGCAGCCAGGTCGGCCGCCAGGGCCTCATCGGCTGTGCCTGCCGCCTGTGCGGCCTTGAGTCGCGTGAGCACCGCCGTCTTCAGGCCGCTGAAGCTGAAATCCAGGTCCGCGCTGTGCAGCATGGGGCGCGGCAGGGCGACGCGCCCCGCCGTGCCTCGCTCGGCCAGGCGCGCCAGCTGCGGCCCCCCGGGGTAGCCCAGGCCCAGCAGCTTGGCCGTCTTGTCGAAGGCCTCGCCGGCGGCATCGTCCAGCGTCTCGCCCAGCAGCGCGTAGCGGCCCACCCCGTCCACGCGCATCAGCTGGGTGTGGCCGCCCGAGACCAGCAGCGCCACGAAGGGGAAATCGGGCCGCGGCTCGGCCAGCAGCGGCGACAACAGGTGGCCTTCCAGGTGATGCACGGGGATGGCGGGCAGCCCGCGGGCCCAGGCCAGCGACTGGGCCACGCTGGCGCCCACCAGCAGCGCGCCGGCCAGGCCGGGCCCGGCCGTGTAGGCAACCGCGCCCAGGTCGGACAGCGCCAGGCCCGCCTGCGCCAGCACCTGGCGCGCGAGCGGCAGCACGCGCCGGATATGGTCGCGCGAGGCCAGCTCGGGAACCACGCCGCCGTACTCTTCGTGCATGGCGGCCTGGGTGTGCAGGGCGTGGGCCAGCAGGCCGCGTTCGGTACAGACCGCGGCCACGCCGGTTTCGTCGCAAGAGCTTTCGATGCCGAGAATGATCATGGCGGCAGAGTGTATAACGCCGGCCGGCGGGAACTGGGGAATAATGGCACTTTCCCCGGCCGGCTGCCGCGCCCCGGCCCTCCCCCGTCCCGCCACCCGAGGGCCCCGTCATGCTGGAGCAACTGTTCAAACTGCGCGAGCACGGCACCACCGCGCGCACGGAACTGATCGCCGGGCTGACCACATTCCTGACGATGTCCTACATCGTCTTCGTCAACCCGGAGATCCTCTCCCAGACGGGCATGGACCGCAACGCGGTGTTCGTGGCGACCTGCCTGGCGGCTGCGCTGGGATCGCTGGTGATGGCGCTGCTGGCGAACTGGCCGATAGGCATGGCGCCGGGCATGGGCCTGAACGCCTTCTTCGCCTTCACCGTGGTGGGCGCCATGGGCTACAGCTGGCAGCAGGCGCTGGGGGCGGTGTTCGTGTCGGGGGTCATCTTCCTGCTGCTGACCGCCACGGGCGTGCGCGCCTGGCTGGTCGACGGCATCCCGCGCTCGCTGCGCAGTGCCATCGCGGCCGGCATCGGGCTGTTCCTGGCCATCATCGCGCTGGCCAACGCCGGTATCGTGGTGGCGCATCCCGCGACCAAGGTGGGGCTGGGCGACCTGCGCGCGCCGGGGCCGCTGTTCGCGATCTTCGGCTTCTTCGTCATCGCCTGCCTGGACGCGCTCAAGGTGCGCGGCGCCATACTCATCGGCATCCTGGCGGTCACGGCAGCGGCGACCCTGCTGGGCCACAACGCGCTGAACGGCGTATTTTCCCCGCCGCCCAGCCTCGTGCCCACGCTGCTGCAGCTGGACGTGGCCGGCGCGCTGCACGGCGGTTTCGTGCACGTGATCCTGGTGTTCGTGCTGGTCGAGGTCTTCGATGCCACCGGCACGCTGATAGGCGTGGCCAAGCGCGCCGGGCTGGTGCCCGCCGGCCGTCCCAACCGCCTGGGACGGGCCCTGCTGGCCGACAGCACGGCCATCGTGGCCGGCTCGCTGCTGGGCACCAGCAGCACCACGGCCTACGTCGAAAGCGCCTCCGGGGTGCAGGCCGGCGGCCGCACCGGGCTGACCGCGCTGGTGGTGGCCGGGCTGTTCCTGGCGGCCCTGTTCATCGCCCCGCTGGCGGGCTCGGTGCCCGTCTACGCCACGGCGCCCGCCCTGCTCTACGTGGCCGGGCTGATGATGCGCGAGCTGGTGGACATCGACTGGGACGACGTCTCGGAAGCCACGCCGGCCGCGCTCACGGCGCTGGCCATGCCGTTCACGTATTCGATCGCCAACGGGCTGGCCTTCGGTTTCGTCAGCTACGTGGTGCTCAAGGCCGGCACCGGCCGGGCCCGCGAGGTACATGCCGCGACCTGGCTGGTGGCCGCGCTGTTCGTGCTGCGCTATGCGCTGTTTCCGGCCTGAGCGGCCGGCGCCGTCAATCCTCGCGCACCTGCCAGGACGCCTTGCCCCGGCTCAGGTCGGCCAGTTCCGCGGCCAGCGGCTCCAGGGCGGGGCGCGGCACCGCCAGTTCCAGCACCGCTCCTTCGGGGCCGAAGCTTTCTTCCAGTACTTCGGCGCCGTGCCCGGCCAGCCGGCCGGCCAGCCGCGCGCGGTCGGCGTGCGAACACGCGCAGCGCACGCGGACGGTCTCGACCCAGGGCACGCGGGCGCCGGCGCGCAGGCAGTTCGCCGCGCAGCCGCCGTAGGCGCGCATCAGCCCGCCGGTCCCCAGCTTGATGCCGCCGAACCAGCGCGCCACCACCACGGCCACGCGGTCGTAGCCCTGCCCGTCTATGGCCTGCAGGATCGGGCGCCCTGCCGTCCCGCCGGGTTCGCCCGCGTCGCTGTAGCGGTACTCGTTGCCGACGCGGTAGGCCCAGCAATTATGGGTGGCGTCGGCCTGGCTGCGGGATTCGATGAAGCGCATGGCGGCCGCCACGTCCCCCGCGGGCCCCGCCTGCGCCAGGAAGCGGCTCTTGCGCACCTCTTCCTGATGCCGGCAGGCGGCGGCCAGCGTGTCGTGTCCCGCCATGGTCGCGCGGCGCGGCGCCTCAGCCGTCTATGCCTCGCGAGGCGAGGTAGTCGTCGTACCCGCCGCGGTAGTCCACCACTTCCCCTCCCGGCAGGATTTCCATGATGCGGGTGGCCAGGCCCGAAACGAACTCGCGGTCGTGCGACACGAAGATCAGCGTGCCGGCGTATTTCTCGAGCGCAAACTGCAGGGACTCGATGGATTCCATGTCCAGGTGGTTGGTGGGCTCGTCCATCAGCAGGACGTTGTGCCGGCCCAGCATCAGGCGGCCGAAGGTCATGCGGTTCTTCTCGCCGCCGGACAGCACGCGCGGCGCCTTGGGCAGGTCGTCGCTGGAGAACAGCAGGCGCCCCAGCGCCGAACGGATGGCCTGGTCGTCGTCGCCCGGCTGGCGCCACTGGCTCATCCAGTCGAACAGATTGCCGTCGGACTGGAACTGGTCGGACACGTCCTGCGCCATGTAGCCGCGGTCGGCATTTTCCGACCATTTGACCGTGCCGCCGTCGGGCGCGAGGTCGCCGGCCAGCATGCGCAGCAACGTGGTCTTGCCCACGCCGTTGGCGCCGACGATCGCGATCTTCTCGCCGGCCTCGACCATGGCGGAAAAATCGCGGATGACGGGCGCGTCGTAGGCCTTGCCGACGTTTTCCACCGTCACGGCCAGGCGGTGCATGGGCTTGTTCTGCTCGAAGCGGATGTAAGGGTTCTGGCGCGAGGACGGCTTGACTTCGACCGCCCCGGCCTTGATGCGGTCGATCTGCTTGAGCCGGGAGGTCGCCTGGCGCGACTTGGACTTGTTGGCCGCGAAGCGCCGCACGAAGTCCTGCAGCTCGGCCACGCGCTCCTTGGCCTTGGCGTTGGCCGCCACCACCCGCTCGCGGGCCTGGGTGGAAGCCAGCATGTAGTCGTCGTAGTTGCCCGGGTAGACGCGCAGCTCGCCGTAGTCCAGGTCCGCCATGTGGGTGCAGACCTGGTTCAGGAAGTGGCGGTCGTGGCTGATGATGATCATGGTCGACTGGTAGCCGTTGAGCACGGTTTCCAGCCACCGTATGGTGTTGATGTCCAGGTTGTTGGTGGGCTCGTCCAGCAGCAGCACGTCCGGGTTCGAGAACAGCGCCTGGGCCAGCAGCACGCGCAGCTTCCAGCCCGGGGCGATCTCGCGCATGGGCAGGGCGTGCTGCTCGATGGGAATCTCCAGCCCCAGCAGCAGCTCGCCGGCGCGCGCCTCGGCAGTGTAGCCGTCGTACTCGGCGAAACGGGCTTCCAGCTCGGCCGCCCGCATGTAGTCGTCTTCGGTCGCTTCCGGGTTGCCGTAGATGGCGTCGCGCTCGGACATGGCCTGCCACATTTCGGCGTGGCCCATCATCACCACGTCCAGCACGCGCACCTCTTCGTAGGCGAACTGGTCCTGCCGCAGCTTGCCCAGGCGCACGCCCGGGTCGAGCGACACATTGCCCGAGGACGGTTCGAGGTCGCCGCCGATGATCTTCATCAGAGTGGACTTGCCCGAACCATTGGCGCCGATGAGCCCGTAGCGGTTGCCTTCGCCGAACTTGACGCTGACGTTTTCGAAAAGCGGCTTGGGGCCGAACTGGATGGTGAGGTTGGAAGTGGAAATCACAATGGGAAAATAATACGGTGGCGCCCCGGCAGGCGGGGCCAAACCTGGCAGTGTACCAAGGGCCTTGCCGCGTTTCAGCCTTCCCGCGCGCGGGAAGGCGCGGGGCTCACTCCGCCGCGGGGACCGCGGCGATCTCGGGATGGCGCGCGCGGTACCGGTCCAGCAGCTGGAACCAGAGTGGATTGAGCAGGATGGACAGCAGCGCGCCGGCCAGGATCAGGTCGCGGCCATGGGACGGCAGGAGCTCGAAGGCCACGCCCATGGCCACGAGGATGAACGAGAACTCGCCGATCTGCGCCAGGCTGGCGGAAATGGTCATGGCCGTCAGCTTGGGATACCGGAAGGCGATCACGATCAGGTAGGCCGCGACCGACTTCCCCAGCACGATGATCAGCAGCGTGGCCGCCACCGCCAGCGTGTCGCGCACCAGCACCATGGGGTCGAACAGCATCCCGACCGCCACAAAGAAGAGCACCGAGAAGGCGTCGCGCAGCGGCAGGGTTTCGTCCGCGGCGCGCTGGCTGAATTCGGACTCCGCCAGTACCATGCCGGCGAAAAAAGCGCCCAGCGCGAAGGACACGCCGAACAGCTTGGACGCGCCGTAGGCCACGCCCAGCGCGGTGGCGAGCACGCCCAGCCGGAAGAGCTCGCGGCTGCCGGTGTACACCACGCGCTCGAGCACCCAGGGGATGACGCGCCGGCCTCCCACCAGCATGACCGCGACGAAGGCGGCCACCTTGAGCAGGGTCCAGCCCAGTTGCTCGAGCAGCAGCATGCCGTCGACCGGCCCGGCGTCGCCGCGCAGCGAGCCCGCCACGGCCGGCAGCAGCACCAGCGTCACCACCATGACCAGGTCCTCGACGATCAGCCAGCCGACCGCGATGTGGCCTTCGCGGGAATCGATCAGCCCGCGGTCTTCCAGCGCCTTGAGCAGCACCACGGTGCTGGCCACCGACAGGGCCAGGCCGAACACCAGCCCGGCGCCGAGCGACCAGCCGAAAGCCAGCCCCAGGCCCAGCCCCAGCAGCGTGGCCAGCGCGATCTGCGCCATGGCGCCGGGAATGGCGATGCGGCGCACCGCCAGCAGGTCGCGGAAGGAAAAATGCAGCCCCACCCCGAACATCAGCAGGATGACGCCCAGCTCCAGCAGCTCTTCGGATACTCGGCTGTCGCCGGTGAAGCCCGGCGTATAGGGGCCGGCCAGCACGCCGGCCAGCAGGTAGCCGATCAGTGGCGGCATGCCCAGCCGGTTGGCCAGCGTGCCGAAGACGAAGGCCAGCACCAGGCCGCCCGCCATGAGCGTGATGAGCGGGACGTCATGGGGCATCGCTTTCCTTGCAAATATCTGAACGTTTTCCGGTCAGCAAGGGTAACACGCGCATGGCGGCGGATGCGGCGGCGCCGCAAAAAAACTACGCCATGCCTTCGGTCCGCCCCTCGAAGCCAGCACGGCTCCCCCGGGGCGGCCCAACGGCAGGCGATCAGTGCCTGTGCTCTTCCAGCACCAGGTGGGCCATGCCGGATTCGGTCGCCAGCCCCACCCTGGCCCCGACCGGCAGCGTCGCCTTGGGCGATACGTGGCCGAACGGCAGCCCGGTCACCACGGGCACCTTGACCGTGCGGCGCAGCCACGCCACGACCTGGCCGAGGTCGAAGCCGGCGTCGTGCGGCGCGAGCCGGTATTCCGTGAAGCGGCCGAGCAGGATGGCCTTCTGGCGTCCCAGCACGCCCGCCTGCCAGAGCTGGGCCAGCATGCGCTCGATGCGATACGGGTGCTCGCCCACGTCCTCCAGGAACAGGATGCCGCCGCGCACCTTCGGCAGGTAGGGCGTGCCCACGAGCGAAGCCACCATCGCCAGGTTGCCGCCCCAGAGCACGCCGCGGCAGTCGACCGGATCGGCATCGGCAGTCTCGAAGCTGAGGATCTCGAGTTCCCCGCGCATCAGCTCGGCGAACAAGGCCGCGGTGAGGTCGTCGGCCCGCCGGCCGCCGAAATCGAAGGCGGCCGACGGGCCGGCATAGCTGACCGTACCCGTGCGCGCCAGCAGGCCCAGGCTGAAGGCCGTGAAATCGCTATGGCCCACGAAGCGCTTGCCGCTGTCGGCCAGCGCCTTCCAGTCCAGCGCCGGCAGCAGGCGGCTCAGCCCGTAGCCGCCGCGGGTTGCCATGACGATGGGCAGTTTCTGCCGGGCCGCCCGTGCGAGCCCCGCCAGGCGCTGCGCGTCGGTACCGGCGAAGCGCTGGTGGCGGGCCAGCGCGCTGCGGTCCACGGCGGTCCGGAACCCGAGGTCCTGCAGGCGGCCGCGGGCGCGGCCGATGGCTTCGGGATCCTCCACCGCGCCGGAGGGAGACACGAGATAGATCCCGGAAGCCTGCGCCGCCGGGCGCGCAGGGGCGTGTCCGTGGCCGCCGTGATCGAGGTCGTGATGGTCGGGGTGGTCGTGATCGTGGCCGGAACTCATGTCTGGGATTCCTTGCGCCGGCGCTCCCGGAAGAAGCCGCGCAGCAGTTCGCCGCAGGGTCCGGCCAGCACGCCGCCCCGCACCGAGGTTTGATGATTGAGGCGGGCAACGCCGCCCAGGTCCAGCACGCCGCCGCAGGCGCCCGTTTTCGGGTCGGCCGCGCCGTACACCACGCGGGCCAGCCGGGCGTGCAGCATGGCGCCCATGCACATGGCGCAGGGCTCCAGGGTCACGTACAGGCTGGCGCCCGGCAGCCGGTAATTGCCCGCCGCGCGCGCCGCCATGCGCAGCGCGACGATCTCGGCATGGGCGGTGGGGTCGCTGTCGGCGATGGTTCGGTTGCGCCCCGTGCCGAGCACCCTGCCCCCGGCGTCGACCACCACGGCGCCGACCGGCACTTCGCCGGCTTCCCAGGCCAGGCGCGCCTGTTCCAGCGCCAGGGCCATCCTGGCTTCGTCCCCTTCCGGCGCGGCCGGCGGCGCCGGCTCAGCCACGATAGATCCGGGACTTGAGCGCGATGCGGCCCGCCAGGCTGGTGACGGCCTCTTCCAGCCACTGGTACAGCTCGGTGTCCTCGCCGTAGCGCGCCTGGTTCAGGTTGGAGACCCGCCCGTCTTCTATGAAGCCCCAGGCCCGGCTGCGCTTGTCGCGATGACGCGGGTCCCATACGCCGAAGGCGAATCCGCCCGCGCGCCGGATCAGCGAAAAGCAGGGGATATCCGTGTAGCCGTCGCCCACGAAGATCATCTGGTCGAAGGGAATGCGCAGCCGGTCCTCCGGCACCTTGCGGTTCACCTCGAAGGGCTTGCCGCGGTAGTCCGGGCCGACGATGCCCTTCTGGATGTGGAACAGGTAGCGGGTCTTGTCGGTGAAGCTGACGATGCGGCGCGGGAAGACGATGCCGCCGTCCTCTCCGTAGACGAACTCGGAGGCCCAGATCTCGGTGAACTCGTGGGCGATGGGCGTGGCCCGCACCACGTCGCCGATGCCGCTGGAAATGAGATAGAACTCGAGCTGGACCTGGGGCTGGACCTGCCGCACCGCCTGCCTGAGCCGGCCGAACAGGGTCTCCACGCCGTCGTGCAGCGGCAGCGTGGCGCCCCACTGGCGCAGGCTTTCGCGCGTGATGCGCTGGGCCGCCCCGCGCTGCGAGAGCTCGATCATGCGGTACAGGTAGGCGGGGACCGGGTCCCAGTCCTGTTCCAGCAGGGGGTCGACCTGCTCCTTCCAGAAGCGGGCGGTGTCGACCCCGGCCTGCTCCAGGAAGCCCGACGTGCTGTCCGGCGCCAGCGTATCGTCGAAATCGAAGATCAGGGCGATGACATCGGACATATACCGGGCCGGGGACGGGGTGGAAAGTGGCGCTATTGTATGCCGCCCCGCCCGCGGTCCGGCCCGGCGGCCGGACCGGCCTGCCCGCCTGGGCGCGCGGTCAGCGGGGCGCCACGGGCGTGGCGGGCAGCACGCCGGGCGCGGTCTGCGTGCCCGGCGCCATCGAAGGCGCGGGAGGCGGCAGGGGCTGGGGCGGCGGCATGGCGGCACCCGGCGCCGCCGGAGCGGGCGGCATGCCGGCGCCGGGAGCCGCCGGCTGCGCCGGGGCCGGCTCCGGCACGGTCATTTCCCGCAGCACGCCGCCCCCGGGCACGCTGCCCGCTTCCCGGGCCTGGCCCGACAGCATCAGCTCGCGGCATTCCGCCTGCCGGTCGGCGGGCAGCGTATCGCAGCGCTGCGTCGCGTTGCGCTGCAGGGTCCCGGGGTCGCTGGGCGGCTGCGGCCGCGGCGCCTCGGTGCGCACGGCGCCCGCCTCGCGCAGGCAGGTCTGCAGGTCCTGCCCGGTCTGCCCGCTTTCGCAGGCCTGGCGGTCCCTGAGATATTGCGCTTCGCGGTCGGCCTGGCTCTGGCCGGGGCCGGCCGCCCAGGCCCCCGCCGAGACCAGCAGGGCGCCCAGGGTGCCCCACGCGATGCGCGGGGCAGGAAATTGCGTCGGACGGATAGGCATGTTCGACTCCTTATGCGTGGCGACTCAAGGAACGGTTCCGGCGGCGCTGCGCCGGACACTTGCAGTGTAGATCGGCGGCGCCCCGCCCGCCCCGGTCCATTGCCGGCGCATGTAAATCTTTGCTGGAACGCGCCGCGGGCGGTTACGCCTGGACGCGAACTCGCCCCTGCGCGTAAAGCCTGCAAACAAATTAATGCCCGGCTGAAATATTCCGGCGCAAGACTGCTCAGGCTGCCCGCGCCTGCTATGCTGCCCGCGCGGGGCGCTGCGCCGCGGCGCAGACGCGGCGGCGCCGGCATGCAACGGGAGTCTTGAATGAAGCAACTCTACAGGTATTTCTTTCGCGGCCTGATCACCATCCTGCCGCTGGCCCTGACGGTCTACCTGCTCTATATTTTCCTGGCCTGGACCGAGACCGTGGCGCTGCTGGTCCTGCGTCCCTTCATCGGGTCTTTCTACGTGCCGGGCATGGGGCTGGCGCTGGGCATCCTGAGCATCATCGCCATCGGCTATCTCACCACCAAGGAGCGGGTGGTGCGGATGCTGACCCTGGTGGAGCGCCCCTTCACCAACCTGCCGGTCATCAAGAGCATCTATTCGTCGCTCAAGAGCTTCGCCGATTATTTCTCCCCCGGCAGCAAGCAGGATGCCCAGCAGGTCGTCGCGCTGCGGCTGCCCGGCCAGCCCATGGAACTGGTGGGGCTGGTCACGCGCCGCGACGTCGAAAGCCTGCCCGAGGGCTTCCTGCGTGGCGACCGGGTGGCCGTCTACCTGCCCATGGGCTACATGATCGGCGGCTACACGGTGTTCGTGCCGCGCGAATGGGTGCAGCCGGTGCAGATGTCGGTCGAAGAAGCCATGCGCTCGTCGCTCATCGCGTGGATGGCCGGCGCCAACGCGGCCCAGGCGCGCCCTGCGGCGCCGGAGGCGCCCGCGCCTGCTCCCGCCATGCCCCCCCGCGACGCCGCGCCTCCCGAGGACGCCGCGCGCTAGGCACGGAACCGCCCGACGGCGCAGGCCCATTCCCCTGCGCCGCAACGTGCGGGCAGCCCCCTCAGCCCGTCAGGCTGCCCAGCAGCAGCACCGCCAGCGCCAGCCAGACCAGCGCGCTCAGGAAAGAACGCCGCATGGCGGCCCGGGCCGCGGCATACAACAGCAGCACGCCCAGCACCACCAGGGCGAGGTTGAACAAAGACGGGCTCATGCCCATGGCCTGGGCCAGGCCGGTGGAAAAATCGCCCAGCGCCGAGCCCAGCCCGCCGAACAGGGACTTGACCCCGGCCACGATGCCGCGCAGGGCGCCGCCGATCAGGCTGCCCAGCCACTGGAAAAAACTGTCTGACTGCATGCGGGTCCTTCCGGATCGCCAGGAACCCCCGGATTCTAGAATGGATGGGCCCGGCGCGCGCGGCCGGCGCGCCGGAAGCGCTTGCGCCGGCCTGCATGGTTTGCCGCAGGTTTCGGGACCTGCCGGCCGCTCGACTGCCTATACTCCCGGGACAAAGACACAGACATAGTCAACGACGCAAGGGGAATACCATGCCGAACACACCGGAGTACGCGCCTGCCATGTCTCACGACCGTCCCGAATCGCCAGCCCGGCGCAATCTTCTGGCAGGGCTGGCAGCAGGCGGCGCCGCATGGACCCTGGGCGGCGGCCTGGCCGGCTGCGCCGCCGCGGGCGGCGGTCCGGGCGGCGGGCGTGCCCTGCCCGCCACCATCGCCGAGGCCGGCCGCGCGCTGCGCGCCGGCGAGTACACGTCCGAGGCCCTGACCCGCGCCTGCCTGCAGGCCTGCGCCGACCTGCAGCCGCGGCTCAACGCCTTCATTACCCTGACCGGCGAGCAGGCGCTCGCGCGCGCCCGCCTGCTGGACCGGGAACTGAAGGCCGGCAAGGACCGCGGGCCGCTGCACGGCATACCCATCGTGCACAAAGACCTGTTCGATACCGCGGGGGTGGCCACCACGGTCGGCTCGGAATACTTCAAGGGCCGGGTGCCGGCGGCCGACTCGACGGTGGTGGCCCGCCTGGCCGAAGCCGGCGCGGTCTCCCTGGGCAAGACCAACATGAACGAATTCGCCGCCGGCGTCTCGGGCACCAACGCTTATTTCGGCGACGCCCACAATCCCTGGGATCTTTCCCGCTCGCCCGGCGGCTCGTCCAGCGGCACGGGCGCAGCCATCGCGGCCGGGCTGTGCCTGGGCGGCACGGGCTCGGACACCGGCGGGTCGATCCGGGTGCCGGCCAGTTGGAACGGCATCGCGGGCATCCGGCCGACCTTCGGGCGCGTCAGCCTGCACGGGGTCTATCCGCGCGCCTACAGCCTGGACTGCGCCGGCCCGCTGGCGCGCACCGTGGCCGACGTCGCGGCACTGCTGCAGGCCATGGCGGGATACGACGCCGCCTATTCCCATTCGGCGCAGGCCGCGCCGGAAGACTTCTCGCGCGACCTGGCGCGCGGCGTGCGGGGCCTGAAGCTGGGCATCATAGAAAACTACACCTACCGCGACGTCGACCCCGAAGTCGCGCAGGCCGTCGAACAGGCCGTGCGCACGCTCCAGGGCCTGGGCGCGGAAATCGTCGCGGTGCGCATCCCGCTGCTGGGCGGGCCGCTGGAATACTCCTCGCTGTTCAATATCCTGCTCTACGAGTTCAACCAGATCCTCGGCGACGAGTATCGCGCGGAACCCGACAAGACCCTGTTCGGTCCCATCGTGCGCGACAACATCGCCAAAGGCGAAAAGGTCTCGCGCCAGTTCTACGAGCAGGCGCTGCGCGAACGCGCCCGCCAGCAGGCCCAGTTCCGGCAGGTCTTCGGGCAGGTGGACGCGCTGATCACGCCCACCATGCCGACGGTGGCGCCGGTTCTCACGGCCAGCGGCGACACCTACGACCGCGGGCGCCAGTTCACCCTGCCGTTCAGCTGGACCGGCGTGCCCTCCGCCTCGGTGCCCTGCGGCTTCGACGGCCAGGGGCTGCCCATCGGCATGCAGATCGTCGGCGACCGGATGCAGGAAGCCCGGATCCTGCGCATCGCCGCGGCTTACGAGCAGGCGACCGATTTCCACCTGCGGCGCCCGCCCGTCCACACGACCCGGACAATCTAGGGCCTGTTCGCGCCGCTCCCTGCGGGTCCCGGAGGCCGGGCGCGGCGCCGCATCAGGCGATCCGGAGCCGCGCAGGACCCGGGCCGCCTGCCTGCGGCGTACCCGGGCCCGCTGTATGATTGCCGGCCGGGGCGGCCCCTGCGCCGTGCCCCTGCGCGACCTTCCCGCCATGCCCGATTCCCCTCCCCCGCTTCCCGGCCGCGCCGCGGCCCCTGCTCTGCCTGCCTTGCCGCCCGGCTCGCGCGTGCTGGTCGCGGGCTGCGGCGACCTGGGCATGCGGGTGGCGCGGCGCCTGTCGGAAGCCGGCACCCAGGCATGGTGCCTGCGGCGGAATCCGCCGGCCGGGGCCGCCCCGTTGCGCTGGATCGCCGCCGACCTGGCGCAGCCCGGCGGCCTGGCCGGCCTGCCGCGGGGCATCACCCACCTGGCCTACCTGCCCGCGCCCGACGCGCGCACGCAAGATGCCTACCGCGCCGTCTTCGCCGGCGGCCTGGCGCGTCTGCTGGACGCGATGGATGCGGCTGCGCTGCAACGCGTGGTGTTCGTGTCGTCCTCCGCCGTCTACGGCGAACACCATGGGGACTGGGTGGACGAGGACACGCTGCCCTCCCCCCTGGGCCCCAACGGCGCCGTCCTGCTCGAAACCGAGACCTGGCTCGCGGCGCAGGGGCTGCCCGCGGTCGTGCTCCGGCTGGCCGGCCTCTACGGCCCCGGCCGCATGCAATGGGTGCGGCGCCTGCTCGAAGGCCGGGCACGCGCGCCCGTCGAACCGCCGCACTGGAGCAACCGCATCCATGCCGACGACGCCGCTGCGGCCGTGGCGCACCTGCTGGGGCTGCCGCGCCCGGCGCCGCTCTATCTCGGGACGGACGACACGCCGCTGCCGCTGCACGAACGCCTGGGCCACCTGGCCGCCTTGCTCGGCGCGCCGGAAGTGGCCTGCGGCCCGCCGCCGCCCGGCGTCGGCAGCAAGCGCCTGCGCAACGCCCGCCTGCGCGCCAGCGGCCTGGCGCTGCGCTGGCCCGACGCGCGGGAGGGCCATGCCGCGCTGCTGGCGCCCGGGACGTAGGTCGGGGCCGCTCATGCCTGAGCGGCACACGCGCGGGCGGGATGCGAAGCGCAGCCGCAACCGGCGCGAAGATTCGCTACCATCGCGGTGATGCCGGCGGCTCCGCGCCGGCGCGCCCCTCGCGGCATCGGGCCGCGGCCTTCCGATCCGACTATGTGCCTTGCCATCATCGCCCTGTCCGCGCTGCCGGACTTTCCGGTGATCGTCGCCGCCAACCGCGACGAGCGCCATGCCCGCCCCACGGCCCCGGCCGGCCCCTGGCCCGATCGGCCCGACATCATCGCCGGGCGCGACCTGGAAGCCGGCGGCACCTGGCTGGGCATGACGCACGGCGGCCGCTACGCGCTGCTGACCAACTACCGCGGCCCGGCCCGAACGGACCCCGCCGCGCCGTCGCGCGGCACGCTGGTCGAGGCCTATCTGCGCGGTACGCAGCCGCCCGCCGACTACGCGCGCGAGGTCCAGTCGCGGGGCGCGCGCTACAACGGTTTCAACCTGATCGTGGGCGAACGCGGCACGAGCTACTACGTCAGCAACCGCCAGCCCGGCCCGCAGCCGCTGGCGCCCGGCGTGTACGGGCTGTCCAACCATCTGCTGGACACGCCCTGGCCCAAGCTGACGCGCACGCGGCAGGCGGTGTCGGCCTGGCTGCGCGGAGCCGTCGCCGCCGAAGGGCTGGAGGGCCTGTTCGCGGCGCTGGCCGACCGCACCCCTGCCGCCGACGCAGACCTGCCCGACACGGGCATCGGCCTGGCGCGCGAGCGGCTGCTGAGCAGCCCTTTCATCGTGGACCCTGCCTACGGCACGCGCAGTTCCACCGTGCTGGCCCTGCGCGGCGACGGCGGCGCCGAACTGCACGAGATCCGCTACGCGTCCGACGGCTCGCCCGCCGGGCGCGAGGACTGGAGCTGGCCGCCGGCCGGCGGCGATATGCCGGCGCCTTGACGCGCCCCCTATTCGGGCTCGCCCCCGGGCCGGGCGCGCAGGCGCTTGACCTGGCCGCGCAGGGCCTTGCCCTGCATCCGGCGCAGCCGTGACGCCTTCGTCGGGCGGGTGGGCCGGCGCGGCGCGGCCGGCGTCGCCGCCCGTCGGATCAACGCCAGCAGGCGCGCGACGGCCTCGGCGCGGTTCTGCTCCTGGCTGCGGTGGACCTGGGCCTTGATCACCACCACCCCGTCGCCGGAAATGCGCCGGTCGCCGCAGGCCAGCAAGGCGGCCTTGCAGTCGGGCGGCAGGCCGGACGCGGGGATATCGAAGCGCAGGTGGACCGCGCTGGAAACCTTGTTGACGTTCTGGCCGCCCGCGCCCTGGGCGCGGATGGCGGAAAAATCGAGTTCACGCTCGTCGACGTGGATGTCGCGGCAGACGTGCAGCATGGCCATGCCCCAGCATACCGCCTTGCCGGCCCGGCGCAAGCCGCGTGGCCCGCCGACGCGGCGGGCCGCGGGCCGGCTCTCAGGCCAGCGCGGGGTAGTCGACGTAGCCGGCCGGCCCGGAGCTGTAGAACGTTTCCGGGTCGGGCACGTTCAGGTCGGCCTGCAGCCGCACCCGGCGCGGCAGGTCGGGGTTGGCGATGAACAGCCGGCCGAAGGCCACGGCGTCGGCTTCGCCCCGCGCCACCGCGCGCGCGGCGGCTTCCGGGGTATAGCCGTCGTTGGCGATGTACTTCCCGCCGAAGGCCGCCCGCAGCGCCGGGCCCAGCGGCTGCCGGCCGTCCAGCGGCTCGCGCGCGCACAGAAAGGCGATGCCGCGCCGGCCAAGCTCCCGCGCCACGTAGCCGAAAGTGGCCGCCGGGTCGCTGTCGCGCATGGAATGGGTGGTGCCGCCGGGCGACAGGTGCACGCCGACCCGATCCGCGCCCCATACGCCTATGCAGGCGTCGGTCACCTCCAGCAGCAGCCGGGCGCGGCGCTCGACCGGGCCGCCGTATTCGTCGGTGCGCCGGTTGCTGCCGTCCTGCAGGAACTGGTCGAGCAGGTAGCCGTTGGCGCCATGGACCTCGACGCCGTCGAAGCCGGCTTCCTTGGCGTTGGCGGCTCCCTGCCGGAAGGCCTCGACGATGCCGGGGATCTCGCCGGTCTCGAGCGCGCGCGGCACGGCATAGGGACGCTGCGGCCGCAGCCGGCTGACATGGCCTTCGGGCGCGATGGCGCTGGGCGCCACCGGCAGTTCCCCGTTCAGGTGCTCGGGGTCGGAAATGCGGCCGACGTGCCACAGCTGCAGGAAGATGCGGCCGCCGGCCGCGTGCACGGCGCCGGTCACGCGCCGCCAGCCCGCCACCTGTCCGGCGGACCAGATGCCCGGCGTGTCGGCGTAGCCCACGCCCTGGGGCGAGACCGAGGTGGCCTCGCTCAGGATCAGCCCCGCGCCGGCGCGCTGGGCGTAGTAATCGGCCATCATGGCGTTGGGCACGCGGCCGGGATCGGCCCGCATGCGCGTGAGCGGCGCCATGACGATGCGGTTGGGGAGCTCCAGGTCTCCGAGGGTCACGGGATCGAACAAGGTAGTCATGCGGTTCCTGTCGGCAGGATGAGGAAGGATGCGCAGCCGTCCCGGGCGGGGCCGCCGCGCGGGATCGTCACGGAGCCGCGCCCGGGCCGGCGCGCGCGCGCTCGGCCAGCATGCGGGCGATGGCGTCCTCGCCATAGGGCCGGGCGTCCTTGACCCTGAGACTGTCGGCCCATTCGCGCGCGAAATCGCGTTGCAGGCGCAGGTTGATCGCCGCGGTCGCGAGCATGGCCGCCAGCGCTCCGGCGGCGGCCAGCGCCATGTCCTTGTGGGCGTCCCAGACGTCGCCCTGGGTACCCAGGTAGGTCGCGCCCATGTCGCCGCCCAGCCATTGCGCCGCGCCCCATTCGATCAGCTCGTACAGGGCGGAAGTGGACAGGGTGACGTCCAGCGGCAGGAAGTAGCCCCAGAAACCGCGGACCTGCGCCACCCGCAGGAAGATCTCGCGGATCGGATAGGCCAGCAGCAGGCCGTAGCAGAAATGCACCAGGCGGTCGAAATGGTTGCGCTGCCAGCCGAACAGGCTGTTGAAGGTATGCCCGGTCAGCGCCTGCCACCATGCGTCGTAGGGCACGCGCGAATAGGTGTAGTGCGACCCGACCGCATGCAGGCACATGAACAGGAAGATCAGCGTCCAGGACACCCGGGAGAACGCGAAGCGCCCGCGCAGGCAGAGCAGCGCCACGGCCAGCAGCAGCACCAGCGCGTTTTCCACCGCCCAGTCGCCGCGGTCCAGGGGCGCGACGGCCAGCCCGGTCCACAGGGCGGCGTAGGCGATGAACAGGACGGACAGATAGGCGGATCGGGCGACGGACGGACGCATGCGGCGGAAAGATGGCGGCACCGGTGCCAAGTGTACCGGCGAGCGGGCCGGCACGGCGTCCCCCGCCGCGCGCGGCGGCTAAAATGACGCCTGTCGCGTCGTCTTCTCCGCCATGGCCTATTCCGTCAAAGAACTGTTCAAGACCCTGCAGGGCGAGGGCGCGCACGCAGGCCGGGCCGCGGTGTTCTGCCGCTTCGCCGGCTGCAACCTGTGGTCCGGGCGCGAACACGACCGGCAAGCCGCGGCCTGTACCTTCTGCGACACGGATTTCGTCGGCACCGACGGGCCGGGCGGGGGCAGGTTCGCCGGGCCCGCTGAGCTGGCCGATGCCATCGAAGCCGCCTGGGCAGGCGGCGCGACGCAGCGCTACGTGGTCTTCACCGGCGGCGAGCCGCTGCTGCAGCTGGACGCGCCGCTGCTGCGCGAAGTCCGCGTGCGCGGCTTCGCCGCGGCCATCGAGACCAACGGCACGCTGCCCGTGCCGCCCGGCGTGGACTGGGTCTGCGTGAGCCCCAAGGGCACGGCCCGCGTCGTGGTCGAGCGCGGCGACGAACTGAAGCTGGTCTTTCCCCAGGCCGACGCGCGCCCCGAATCCTTCGAAGCGCTGGACTTCCGGCACTTCTGGCTGCAGCCCATGGACGGTCCGCAGCGCCAGGCCCACACGGCCCAGGCCGTGGCCTATTGCCTGAGCCACCCCCGCTGGCGGCTCAGCCTCCAAACCCACAAATACATAGGCATTCCATGACCGACCGCGCGCCGGCCGGGCCGGGCGTCGTCGCCGTGACCCGGCGGCTGGAATTCGACGCCGGGCACCGCATTCCCGACCACCGCAGCCAGTGCCGCAACCTGCACGGCCACCGCTACGCGCTGGAAATCACCCTGGAAGGCCCGGTCTCGGAGGCGCCCGGCGCTTCCGACAACGGCATGGTGATGGATTTCTCCGACATCAAGGCCATCGCCTGCGCCGAGCTGGTCGAGCGCTGGGACCACGCCTTCCTGGTCCACGCCGGCGACA
>Ga0182748_1000798_pt1 | contig 32004 bp, 17 predicted proteins | sample eDN3rd37CKraftOP_FD_128877 | JGI IMG/M metagenome (GOLD analysis project Ga0182748, IMG submission 128877) | Enriched Organic Plus compost microbial communities from Emeryville, California, USA - eDNA 3rd pass 37_C Kraft OP (version 2) (version 2) ...
CTGATAGCGCGACGCCAATTCGAGATCGGCGGCGGCCTTGCGGATGGCATCGCTCGACGCGCGTCCCGGCTCGAGCGCGGCATAATCGAGCACCGGCTGAACCTCGATGAAGCGCCGCCGCTCCTTCGCCGTGGATCGCTGTCCGCTCAGCAATTCCTGCCATGAAAACACGGCCGGACGGCCGGCGAGCACATTGTCGAGCGTGTCGGCCGCCATCGACAAAGGACGCACCAGATCGCTCAACGAAGACACGCCCTGCTGCACGCCGCCCAGGCCCATCGCCAGCATGCGGGAGAGTCCGCGCAGGCTCGGATCGCCGGCGAGAACGCCCACGAACGGGACCGCCTGGCCGAGGCCGCGCGTGAACCGCGCGACGTCCTCGGTCGGACGAAACAGCAAGCCGTTGCGCGCGAAGAATTCGTCGCCGCTCAAATTCTGCACTTCGCGAAACAGTTTCGGATGAGCCTCGAGCTCCTGCACGAGCGCGTTGCCGGCGAGCGCGGCCAGCTCGGGAGTCGGCGCATCGACCACGACCAGGGTCGAATTGAAATGCCCGGGAAACTCCGCCTCGAGCGTCCGCTCGTTCTGCCGCCACGGCAGATCCGGAGAGATCAGCTTGTTGATGTCGGTGTTGATGGCGAAATTCGACGATGCGTAACCGGCCGCAGCGACCGCGATGCCGATCGTGCTCACGATGACGAGCCACGGGAACCGTGTACAGAACGCGACAACCCTGGTGACCGCAGACACTAACATGCCGAGCGCAGCCCTTCGTCTTTCGTCCGGCCTGTAGCTCCACGCAGAACCTGTCCAAAAAACGACCGCCGACGGGAACTTTTGCGAGAGAGACCGATTATCCCTGTTCGAAAACGTCTTTGAGGCAAACGAATGACACGCCGCTTCGGCGTTGTCTGACACGGCGATGTGAAGAGATCGGCTCTTCTCTCGCCGGCGATTTGTAAACGGTGGCCCTCGAATGACAGAACCCACCCCGATTTTCGATTCCACCCCGCAATACCGCCCGCTTCTCGATTCCCTCAACTGTCCGGCCGATCTGCGCCGTCTCAAAGCGACGGATCTGCAACGGGTTGCGGACGAGTTGCGCGACGAAACGATCAATGCGGTCGCGGTAACGGGCGGCCACCTCGGGGCCAGCCTCGGCGTGGTCGAGCTGACGGTGGCGCTGCATTACGTCTTCGACACGCCCAACGACAAGCTGATCTGGGACGTCGGCCATCAGGCCTATCCGCACAAGATTCTCACCGGCCGGCGCGACCGCATCAGAACGCTGCGCCAGGGCGGCGGCCTGTCCGGCTTCACCAAGCGCTCGGAGAGCGAATACGACTGCTTCGGCGCGGCGCATTCGTCGACCTCGATCTCGGCGGGCCTGGGCATGGCGGTCGCGCGCGACCTGCGCGGCGAGCCGCACAATGTCGTCTGCGTGATCGGCGACGGCGCGATCTCCGCCGGCATGGCCTATGAGGCCATGAACAATGCCGGCGCCATGGGCCGGCGGCTGATCGTGATTCTCAACGACAACGAAATGTCGATCGCGCGGCCGGTCGGCGCGATGTCGGCCTATCTCGCACGGCTCCTGTCGAGCCCGATGTACATGTCCCTGCGCGGAATCGGCAAGCAGGTCGCCGCGCGGCTGCCGCCATTTCTCAAGGAGCGCGCGCTGCGCGCCGAGGAACTGGCGCGCGGCTTCGTCACCGGCGGCACGCTGTTCGAGGAGCTCGGCTTCTATTACGTCGGCGTCGTCGACGGCCACAATCTCGATCAATTGTTGCCGGTGCTCGAGAACGTGCGCGACGCGAAAGAGGGACCGATCCTCGTTCACGTGCGCACGCAGAAGGGCAAAGGCTATGCGCCGGCCGAGGCGTCGGACGACAAGTACCACGGCGTCGTGAAATTCGACGTCGCGACCGGCAAGCAGAGCAAGGCGAAATCCGCGGCGCCCTCCTACACCAAGGTGTTCGGCCAGTATCTCGTCAAGGAGGCCGAACGGGACGACAGGATCGTGGCGATCACCGCCGCGATGCCCTCGGGCACCGGCGTCGATCTATTCGCCAAGGCCTTTCCCGAGCGCGCCTTCGATGTCGGCATCGCCGAGCAGCACGCGGTCACCTTCGCCGCCGGTCTGGCAACCCAGGGCTACAAGCCGTTCGCCGCGATCTACTCGACGTTCTTGCAGCGCGCCTACGATCAGGTCGTGCACGACGTCGCGCTCCAGCGCCTGCCGGTCCGTTTCGCCATCGATCGCGCCGGCCTGGTGGGCGCCGACGGGCCGACGCATGCCGGCTCGTTCGACGTAACCTATCTCGGCTGCCTGCCGGGATTCGTCGTCATGGCGGCGGCCGACGAGGCCGAGCTTGCGCACATGGTGGCGACCGCGGTCGCGATCGACGACCGCCCTTGCGCCTTCCGTTATCCGCGCGGCGACGGCATCGGCGTGCCGATGCCCGAACGCGGCATTCCGCTCCGGATCGGCCGCGGCCGCATCCTGCGCGAAGGCAGCACGGTGGCGCTTCTGTCGCTGGGCGGCCGCCTCGCCGAGTGCCTGAAAGCCGCCGAGGTGCTCGCCACGCGCGGCATTTCCACCACCGTGGCCGACGCCCGCTTCGCCAAGCCGCTCGATACCGAGCTCGTTCTCCGTCTGGCCCGCCATCACGAACTGGTGGTCACCGTGGAGGAAGGCGCGATCGGCGGGTTCGGCGCGCATGTCATGCAGTTCCTCGCCGACAAGGGCGCGTTCGATCAAGCCGGCTTCAAGCTGCGCGCCATGGTGCTGCCCGACGTGTTCATCGACCATGATTCGCCGCCGGCGATGTATGCGAAGGCGGGGCTCGACGCCGGCGGCATCGTCGCCAAGGTATTCGACGCGTTCGGGCCCGCCCAAATCCTCGTCAGCATGGAGCGCAAGAAAGCCCGGCTGGCCGGGGAAATCGCCAAGACGGACGGCATCTTCAACGGAGGCGCGATATGAAGGTCATACTCGCCCAGCCGCGTGGTTTCTGCGCCGGGGTCGTGCGTGCGATCGAGATCGTCGAGCGGGCGCTCGAGAAATACGGCCCGCCGGTCTATGTCCGTCACGAGATCGTGCACAACAAATGGGTGGTCGACGCGCTCAAGGCGCGCGGCGCCCGTTTCGTGGAGGATCTGTCGGAAGTGCCGGCGGACGGCATCACCGTCTTCAGCGCGCACGGCGTCGCCAAGAAGGTGGAACTGGAAGCGGTCGAGCGCGGCCTGCATGTGCTGAACGCCACCTGCCCGCTGGTGTCCAAGGTGCATACGCAAGGCCGCCATTATCTGCGCCAGGGCCGCACCATCGTGCTGATCGGCCATGCCGGACATCCGGAAGTCGAAGGCACGCTCGGACAAATCCCCGGCAAGGTGCTGCTGGTGCAGACCGAGGACGACGTGGAGCGCCTCGACCTGCCGACCGACAAGCCGATCGCCTATGTGACGCAGACCACTCTTTCGGTCGACGATACGCGCGGCATCATCGACGCGCTCTATCGCCGTTTCAGCGACGTGGTCGGACCGGGCACCGAGGACATCTGTTACGCGACGCAGAACCGCCAGATGGCGCTGCGCGAACTGACCAAGCTGGTGGACGTCATCTTCGTCGTCGGCGCGGCCAACAGCTCGAATTCGAACCGGCTGCGCGAAATCGGCATCGAGGCGGGCGTGCCGACGCATCTCATCGCCAATGGCGACGAGATCGACCCCGAATGGCTGCGCAACGCCGACATCGTCGGCATCACCGCCGGCGCCTCGGCCCCGGAAATCATGGTGATGCATGCCATCGAGGCGCTGCGGCGCATCGCGCCGGTGGAACTGTCCACGCTGCCCGGCCGCGCCGAGAGCATGGAATTCCGCGTCCCGGTCGAGCTTCTGAACGTCACCAATGCAAGCAAGATAGGCAAGGACGGCAGCCTTGGGCATCCCACTCCTGCAGAAGCTGGTTGTCGGTAGCTATATCGTCCGCCAGCACCTGTCCGGGCGCGCGCGCTTCCCGCTCGTGCTCATGCTCGAACCGTTGTTCCGCTGCAATCTCGCCTGCGCGGGTTGCGGCAAGATCGACTATCCGAAGCAGATCCTGAACCAGAGCATGTCGGTCGATCACGCGCTGCGCGCGGTCGACGAATGCGGCGCGCCTGTCGTGTCGATCGCCGGCGGCGAGCCGCTCCTGCACAAGCAGATGCCGGAGATCGTGCGCGGCATCGTCGCGCGCAAGAAGTTCGTCTATCTCTGCACCAACGCGCTGCTGATGGAAAAGCGCCTGTCGCAGTACGAGCCGAGCGTCTATTTCACCTGGTCGGTCCATCTCGACGGCGACGAAACCATGCACGACGCCGCCGTCTGCCAGGACGGCGTCTACACGCGCGCGGTGGCCGCGATCAAGGAAGCGAAAGCGCGCGGCTTCCGCGTCAACATCAATTGCACGCTGTTCAACAATGCCGAACCGGACCGCGTGGCGGACTTCTTCGACGAAGCCATGGCGATCGGTATCGACGGCATCACCGTCTCGCCCGGCTACGCCTATGAACGCGCGCCCGATCAGCACCACTTCCTCCACCGCGACACCACCAAGCAATTGTTCCGCGGCATCCTGCGCCGCGGGCGCGGCGGCAGAGACTGGACGTTCAGCCAATCGGGCCTGTTCCTCGATTTCCTCGCCGGCAATCAGAGTTATCGCTGCACCCCCTGGGGCAATCCGACCTACACCATCTTCGGCTGGCAGAAGCCGTGCTATCTCATCGGCGAAGGCTATGCGCGGACCTTCCAGGAGTTGATGGACGGCACCGATTGGGATTCCTACGGGACCGGAAATTACGAAAAATGCGCCGACTGCATGGTTCATTGCGGCTACGAAGCCACCGCGGTCGACGACGCGGTGCGGCATCCTTTGAAGGCGTTGATGGTGATGCTGCGCGGCGTACGCACCGAGGGCGCCATGGCGCCGGAAATCGAGCTCGAGAACCAGCGGCCGGCGGAATATGTCTTCTCGCGGCACGTCGAGCATAAGCTCGCCGAAATCGAGCAAGGCCGCCACGAAGCCGAACGCAAGCCGGACATGGCGGAAGCGAAGTAGAACGCCGGCGAGTCCGATTGAACCCTTTTCCACCCGTTCTCGGTCATCGCCCGCGGAAACGGGCGATCCGGTAACCGCTGCGATTGCGTCGTGAACCGGATGCCCCGCTTTCGCGGGGCATGACGGCCACGGAGCGACGGCCCATCACATCCCGTATGCAACGCGTCGTCGATTGTCCGCCCGCAAATTCCGGTAGCGCGCCAGCGCCCAGAGCGGAAAATATTTTCGATAGCCGTGGTAGCGCAGGTAGAACACGCGCGGGAAGCCCGTGCCGGTGAAGTGTTTTTCCTGCCAATGCCCATCCTCGTCCTGCGCGGTCAGCAGATAGCGGATGCCGGCCGCCACCGACGGATGGTCGCATTCGCCGGCCGCCATCAGGCCGAGCAGGGCCCAGGCGGTCTGCGAGACCGTGCTGGGCGCCGGCTCGTGCCCACGATAGTCGAGCCGGTAGCTCGCGCCGTCCTCGCCCCAGCCGCCATCGGGATTCTGGATGGCGACGAGCCAGGACACCGCCCGGCGGATTTCCGGCGCCGTATGCGGCAGGCTGGCGGCGTTGAGCGCGCACAACACCGACCAGGTGCCGTAGATGTAATTGACGCCCCAGCGCCCGTACCAGCTGCCCTCGGCGGTTTGACGCGCCAGCAGAAACTCTACACCGCGCTTGAGCGCCGGGCTGCTGTCTAACGTATCGCCGAGCTGGGCCAGCATCGACACGCAGCGCGCGGTGACATCCTCAGTCGGCGGATCGAGCAGCGCGCCATGATCGGCGAAGGGGATGTTGTTGAGATAGTCGTAAATATTGTCGACGTCGAAAGCCGCCCAGCCGCCGTTGCCGCTTTGCATCCCGCGCACCCATTCCTGCGCGCGATCGATAGAGCGGTCGAAAGTCCGGTCGCCCGAACGGCGGGCGCGATCCATCGCCATGACGATGACGGCGGTGTCGTCGAGGTCGGGATAATGCGGATTGGCATATTGGAAAGCCCAGCCGCCCGGGCGCAGGTGCGGGCGCCGCGCGATCCAGTCGCCGCCGACATCGAGTACCTGTTGCGGCCGTATCCAAGCGAGCCCCTGGCGGGCATGCGCGAGCGCCTGCTCGCCGCCGGTTTCAAGCAGCGCCTGGCAGGCGAGCGCCGTGTCCCAGATCGGCGACAGGCAGGGCTGGCAATAGGCCTCGTGCGGCCCGACCACCAGGAGGCGTTCCACCGAATCGCGGGCGATCGCCGCCTTCGCCGCGTTCTCCGGGCCGCCGAGCGCATCGAACATCATCGTGGCATTGACCATGGCGGGAAAGATCGCGCCCAAACCGTCCTTTCCGTTCAGCCGCTCGCTCACGAAAGCGGCGGCGCGCCCGATCGCGCGTTGCCGCAAGCCTTTCGGCACCAGCCTTTCGGCCGGACGCAGGATCCAATCGACGGCGCGGAAGAAAGCGAACCAGGGCCAGCTTTGGTGCGGCGCTTTGGCGGCGAGCCCGATATGCCCGGGCCGCCCGACGAATAATTCGTCGATATCGACGGCGCGCGGATTCTTGGCGCGCGGCTTGAGCGCCTGCAATACCAGCAGCGGCACCATGACGGTGCGCGCCCAGTACGACACTTTCGACAGATGGAATGGGAACCAGCGCGGCAGCAGCACGATCTCCACCGGCATGACCGGGACGCTGCGCCAGCTCATGATGCCGTAGAGCGCCAGCAGAATGCGGGTGAAGACATTGCAGTGCTCGGCGCCGCCGCGGGCGAGGATCGCCTCGCGCGCGCGCCGCATGTGCGGCGATTGCGGCGCATCCCCGGTCATCTTGAGCGCGAAATAGGCCTTGACGCTGGCGCTCATGTCGAAGCCGCCGCCGTAATACAATGGCCAGCCGCCATGATCGCCCTGGATGCGGCGCAGATAGGCGGCGATTTTCTGCTCCAAGGCCGCATCGACCGGCTCGCCGCGATAATGGCGCAGCAGCACATATTCCGCCGGAATGGTGGCGTCGGCTTCGAGTTCGTAGAGCCAATGCCCGTCGGCGCGCTGCTGTTCGATCAGGGCACGGCTGGCGGCATCGACGGCGCGCTCGACCGCCGCGTCGAAATCCGGCGCGGGCGTCGATCGTGGCCGCATATCGAATTCGAGCGTCATGCCGCCACCCTGCGCGGGCCACGCGCTCGCGCGACCCGCTCGGCCGCGCGATTGCCCGAACGCACCGCGCCTTCGATGGTTGCCGGCAGCCCGGTCGCGGTCCAGTCGCCGGCGAGGAACAGGTTGCGCCAGGCCGTGTCGGGACCCGGGCGCTTGGCGTTCTCCTCCGGCGTCGCCGCGAACGTGGCGCGCCGCTCGCGCACGATCTGCCAACGCGGCAGCGGCGCGGACGATCCGGTGACCGCCGCGACATCGCGCCAGATCGTCTCCGCCAATTGCTCGCGCGGCAGATCCATGAGATCGCCGGCGTCGCTGACGGTGGCCGAGATGCGACCCGGCAGCGCGAATATCCATTCGGCGGTGCCGTTGACGACGCCGACCATGCGCGGCTGGTGGGCCGGCGGATCGCAACGGAAATGCGCGTTGACGATGCCGCAAAACGCGGATGGCGTCTGCAAACCGGGCACCAGCACGCCCGCGGCATAGGCCGGCACGGCGAGAACAACGCTGTCGTGCTCGCCGAGCGCCAGCGTCTCATCGCCGAAGTCGAGCGCGCAGACGCGATTGTCGGTAAAGCGCAAGCCGTACAGAACATGGCGCAGCACGACCGGCACGCCGCGATCGCGCAGGTAGCCGAGCGCCGGCTCGATCAGCGCCGCGCCAATGCCGCCGGGGGCGATCAGCGGCCGGCAGGCCTTGCCGCCGAGCGCCAGCGTTTCGCGCATGATCGCGCCGACGAGTTTGCCGGAACCGGACGCCGGCGCGTGATTGAGCGCGGCCAGAAACAACGGCGCGATCAGGCGTTCGTAGAGCGGACCACGGCAGTCAATGATGTCGGCGAGCTGGCGGTCGCCGGACACCCAGAGCAGGCGCGCCAACGACAGATAGTCGGGTGCGCGGGTCTGCGGCACGCGCGCCGTCGCATCGAAGATCCACCAGGGAAACAGGCCGTCGCTGAAGCGCACGGTCCACCGCTCGCGGCTGGCGAGATCGACGAATTGGAATTCGGCGTCCGGCGGCCCTTCCAGCGCGGAGGCGGCCCCGATTCTGGCCAGGTAAGCCAGGGCGGCATGGTTGCCCGAGAGCAAAAGATGCGTGCCGTTGTCGATCGGCATGTCGGTGACATGATCGTAGAAGGTCCGGCAGCGTCCGCCCGGCTGGGCGGTCGCCTCGTGCACGACGATGCTGCGGCCCGTTCCGGCCAGTTGCACGGCGGCGGCGAGCCCCGCCACGCCCGCGCCGACGATATGGACCGCGCCCCGATCAGATGAATGCATGCCGCAAAGCGATCCTCAATAAATGCGAGCGGCTGACCTGGACGCGGCGTCGAGGCCAGCGCCAGCCGCGCGCCACCATGTCCTCGAGCAATTGCCGGTAGGCTTCCGCCATGATCCTAGGGGCCCGTACCACGCGACGCGCGCTGCGCGTCATCACCGCGTCGGCCTTGGCGAAATGCTCGCGCGCGCGCTCGACCAGGAACATGCAGGCGGTGTCCAGCGCCGGATCCAGGCAGACTCGCAGCAGCGGCGCCGCATCGATGCCGGCCGACCGCAGGGCTTCGCGCGGCAGATAGAGGCGGCCGACGGCCGCGTCCTCGTCGATGTCGCGCAGGATGTTGGTCATTTGCAGCGCGCGCCCGAGATGGTGCGCGAGCAACCGCCCGTCTTCCGCCTCCATGCCGAAGACGCGCACGGAAAGGCGCCCCACCGCGCTCGCCACGCAATCGCAATAGCGATCGAGCCGGTCGAAATCGGGCGCGTACATCGTGTCGGCGGCGTCCATTTCCATGCCGTCGATCACGGACAGAAAATCCTCGCGCGCCAGCCCATAACGCCCGATCGAGCGCTCGAGCCCCGCCAGTTCCTTGGGCGCATGCGCGGCATAGAGAGCCTCGATATGCAGGCGCCATTGCGCGAGCTCATCGAGCCGACGCGCCGAAGGCGCATCGCCGTCGACGATATCGTCGACCGCGCGGCAGAACGCGTAGATTTCGAACATCGCCTTGCGCTGTTCCTGCGGCAGGATGCGCATGGCGTAATAGAACGAACTGCCGCTGGCGCGGTTGGCGACAGGCGTGGTTTTGGCGGGTACACCGAGCATGGCGATTCCCCCTCAACCGGCCGCGGGCAGCGACGGCGCCGTGCGCATCAGAATCCGGCGCGACAGTCCCAGGGCCGCGCCGGCGGCACCCGTCAGCAGCATTTCGGATTTTTTCAGATGCACGCGCTCGCTCAAGGGGTCGCGCAAGGCCAAGGTCGCGACGAGACGATCGGCCAGCATCTGGATCGAGGAAATCTCCATGGCGAGCCGCGTATCCCGCACCAGCGCCGGTAATGGGCGGCTCCGCTCCAAAAGAGCCGCGACCTGCTCGGTGAGGCCTTGCAGGCAACGGGTCAGGGCGGGGCTCGCCCGCTTCCTGTCCAATACCTCGACGCCGAGGCCGTGGGCGGCGAGCGCCGCGAGCGGGAGGTAAACGCGCCCGAGATTGCGGTAATCGGCGGCGCAGTCCTGCAGGTGATTGATGATCTGCAAGGCCGCGCACAAGGCGTCGGACGCGGCCCAGGTCGAACGCGGCTCGCCGTGAACGTCGAGCACGAAGCGGCCCACCGGCATGGCGGACAGCCGGCAATAGCCGATCAGTTCATCCCAATCGGCATAGCGGTTCTTGGTCGCGTCCTGGCGGAAGGCACGTAACAGGCACAGCGCATGCCAAGGCGACAGGCCGTGGCGGCGCAAATTGTCGTGCAATACGACGCCCTCGGGCTCTTCGTCGCCGTGGCCCAGGAGGCTGGCCTGCAGACGGTCGAGCCGCCTGATTTTTTCGCGCGACGTCAGCGCCGGGTGATCGGCGACATCGTCGGCGACGCGGACAAAATCGTAGAAGGCGAGAATGACGGGGCGATGCTGGCGGCGGATCAGCAGCGAGGCGACCGGAAAATTCTCGTCGCTCGCGCCTTTGCCGGACCTGAATTGTGCGCTGACTGTCACGGCAGGCTCGGCGCGCCGGCGTGAACGCGTCCCTTCCATTGGCCGCCGCGCTTGCGCGCATGCTGGTAGGCGGAATCGAGGGTATAGACCGCAAACAGCAAGGCGATGGCGGGCAGCGCGAGGCCCCAAAGGGCCGAGAGCCGATAGTCCCGCAGCGTCGGCTGGAACGACAGCGCCATGGCCAGCCACGCCACATACCCGGTCAGGCGGGGCAGCCCTTCCGAAAAGGCCGCGAGCAGAGGCGGGACCACGAAGATGAGCGCGAGCGCGGAAATCGTCGCGCTCAGCAGCCACGGCGAATAGCGCAATTGCGCATAAGCGGAGCGCGATATCATTCGCCGCAGCTCGGCAAATGTGTCGTAGCGGCGGATGCTGCGGACCCGTTGCGTCAGACCGAGCCAGATCGGCCCGTGCGCCTTGAGCTTTCCGGCCAGCGCGCAGTCGTCGATCAGCGCATTACGAATGGTGTCGATGCCGCCGGCCGCGCGCAACATGTCGGCGCGGACCAGCATGCAGCCGCCCGCCGCCGCCGCGGTCGTCGCCCCCCGCCGGCCGACCCAGGCGAAGGGAAAGAGCATCTGAAAGAAATAGATGAAGGCCGGCACGTGGCTCCGCTCCGGCAGGCTCGCGCAGTTGAGCTTCGCCATCAGCGAGGTGAGCGCGTAGCCGCCGCCGGTGGCCTGCGCGGCCAGCCAGGAGAGCGTGTCGGGCGTATGTATAATGTCGGCGTCGGTCAGCAGCAGGTAATCCGGCTGGTAACGCCGTTCGGCCTCCGCAATGCCCCGCTTCTGCGCCCAGACCTTGCCGGTCCAGCCGGCGGGCACCGCGTTGTTCGTGATGATCGTCACCGCGCGGGCGGGATGCATGCCGGCCGCCCGCCTGGCCACCGCCGCCGTGCCATCGCTGCTGTCGTCGTCGACGATCACGACGGAGAGCGCACCCGGATAGTCCTGGCGCAACAACGATCTGAGGCTGGCGGTGATGACATCGGCCTCATTGCGGGCGGGAATGATGGCGGCCACCGAGGGCCAGTGCGCTGGCGGCGGCATGGTACCGTCGTCGCGCACGCCGCCCATCCAGAAGCGCCCCCGAAAACCGAGGAGATAGATCCACGCCAGTCCGGATATGCCAGCGACAATTGCGGCGAACATGGACCGAGCCACCCAATAAACCAATGTTATTGCGATATTTTTTGCCCTTATCGCGGCTTCCGGCACTTGCGCTCTTTGACAATGCGCGACCGCCCGAAAGGTTCACCGCGGGAACTCCTGGATTGCCGCGCGCGCTCGCCTTTTCGCGGCGCGGCCGCACCGTCAAAGGGCGCTGTCCATCACGCGGCCCTCGCGCGGCGGTACCCGGCCTCCGCCCGATTGCAATCTAGGATAGATTTTGACAGATTTACCACCTTATAGTCGTATCGACCCAGGAAGGATCGTTTCGATTGTGCGGTATCTGCGGAGTCTTCCGAACGCGCGGCGGCGAGCCGGTCTCGCTTGGCGTAATCGAAGCGATGACGCGGACGCTCGCACATCGGGGTCCGGATGATCGCGGCCACTTTCTGGACCGCGGCATCGGCCTCGGCTTCCGCCGTTTGAGCATCATTGACCTGACCACCGGCAATCAGCCGCTCGCCAACGAAGCGCGCGACATCTTCCTCGTCTGCAATGGCGAGATCTTCAACTACCGGCCCCTGCGCGACGAAATGATCCGCAAGGGCCACCGCTTCCGTTCCCGCACCGATGTCGAGGTGCTGATCCACCTTTACGAGGAATACGGCGACCGCTTTCTCGACCAGGTGAACGGACAATTCGCGTTCGTTCTGTTCGACAAGTCACGCCGGCGCCTGTTCGCCGCGCGCGATCATTTCGGGGTGGCGCCGTTCTTCTACACGCTGGCCGGCTCGGATTTCGTTTTCGGCTCGGAGATCAAAGCGATCCTGGCCTATCCGGGCGTCGATCGCCGCGTCGATCTCACCGGGCTCGACCAGGTGCTGTCCCTGCCCGGCCTGGTCAGTCCGCGCACCATGTTCGACGGCATCGCCAGCCTGCCGCCCGGACATTTCCTGATCGTCGACGAGCACGGTCCAAGAACCGAGCCATATTGGGATCTGACCTTTCCGCCCGCCGACGAAGTTTGCGCGGATCGCCCGGAATGCAGCTATCGCGAGGAAATCGAACAGGCGCTGATCGATTCCGTCCGCCGCCGTCTGCAAGCGGATGTGCCGGTGGGAGCCTATCTCAGCGGCGGGCTCGATTCCTCGCTGGTCACAAGCATCATGAAGGCGAATATCGCCGACCCGATCCCGACCTTTTCGATCGGCTTCGGCGACCAGCTCATCGACGAGCGGAAATATCAGCGTCTGGTCGCCGGCGATCTCGGCTGCAAGCATCACGAGGTCGAGCTGGGCGTCGGGGGCATCGAAAGCCGGTTGCGCGACGTGGTCTGGCACGCCGAATGCCCGGTGAAGGAAAGCTACGACACCGCCTCGCTCGTGCTATCGGCCGCCGCCCGCCGGCATGGCGTTCCGGTGGTGTTGAGCGGCGAAGGGGCGGACGAACTTTTCGCCGGCTATCTCGGCTATCGCTACGACGCTTTCCGCCGCCAGCGCGGCGCCATGGGGGCCATCGGCGCGCGCGAGGCCGAGCTGCGCCGGCGCATCTGGGGCGACGAAACGATTTTCTACGAGAAGGACCTGGCGCAGCTCGAGACGGCCAAGCTGGCGCTCTACGCGCCGGCGCTGCGATCCCGCTATCACGGGTTCGAATTCACCGGCTCGAACATCATCGACAAGAGCAAGCTCCGCAACATCCACCCGCTGCATCAACGTTCCTATCTCGACATGAAGCTTCGTCTCGGCGATCACCTCGTCGGCGATCACGGCGACCGCATGCTGTTGGCGAACGGCGTCGAGGGCCGCTTTCCGTTCCTCGATGTCGAACTGGCCGAGATCGCCTGCCGGATGCCGCCGCATCTGAAGCTGCAAGGCTACCAGGAAAAGTACATCCTCAAGGAAGTGGCGCGGAAATACGTGCCGCAAGCGATCATCGAGCGCGAGAAATATTCGTTCAACGCGCCGGGCAGCCCCAATTTGCTTCACAGCAAGATCGAATGGGTCGAGGAACTTCTTTCGCCCGAGACGATCCGGCGCCAGGGCTATTTCGATGCGGATGCCGTAACGGCGCTGCGCAAGCGCTACAGCCAACCCGGATTCCGGCTGAGCGTGCCGAACGAGGACGACGTCCTGCTGACGGTGCTGACATTCGGCCTGTTTCTCGAAGTCTTCGGCCTGCCCGATTTGGGTCCCTAGCGACGAACCGGGATGCAAGCGATGCAAAAGATCGCCGCCGTCAGATCGAAACCCGCCGCCGAGCCCTTTGTCGTGTCGGTGAGCGGCACCTCGGGCGCCGGCAAGTCGAGCGTGATCGAGAAGGCGGCGGCGCATTTGTCGAGCAGCGCGACCCTGCATTTCGACCACTACGTGACGCTCGGCCAGGACATCGCGCAGATCAGGGCATGGGTCGATGCGGGCACCGACCTCGACGAGATCAAGACGCCGGGGCTGGCCGACGATCTGCGCCGACTGCGTTCGCGGCAGGCGATCGCTCTCCCGGGTGCCGGCGGCCGGATCGAATCCGCCGATGTCATCATCCTGGAAGAGCCGTTCGGCCGCGCCCGCGCCGAACTGTCGGCCTTGATCGATTTCGCGGTCTTCATCGATACGCCCGCCGACGTGGCGCTGGCCCGCCGGCTGCTGCGCGAGATCCAGGCCGGCCGGCAGGATCCGGCCCGGCTCGTCGGCGCGATCGAAATCCAGCTCAACGCCTATCTCGCCGCCGGCCGCGACGCCTACCTCGCCGCCGGCCGCGCCGCGCGCGCATCCGCCGACATAGTGCTCGATGGCATGCGCGATACGGACGACCTCGCCGCCGCCCTGGTCGGCGAGATCGTGCGCCGCGCCTGAGCTCGGCCGGCGCGCTCACTTCTTACTTGATGCAATCTTACGTTGTAGGCTAGATTTCCGCCCCTGACGGTAACAGCAGGCAGGATCTCGGCAATGCGGCGTCGGTCAGCAGCGCGTGAGAGGAGCCCGGAACAGGCTCCAAGGCCTTCCATAAATCATTATTTTATCGATATTTTCGGACTTTTACGGCCATGAATGGAAAGTCCTTCAGGCGGATCGGCGTGGTCGGGGCCGGGGTCGTGGGCACCGGGGTCGCCCAGCTTTTCCTGCAGTCCGGCCGCGAGGTCGTGCTGGTCGATATCGACGACAATCAACTAGAACGTGCATCACGCGAGATCGCCAAGAACGCCCGGCTCTACCGGCTGGTGCAGAAGAATGCGCCCTCCGCCCACGACCCGCTCGCCAAGCTGCAATGCGCCCGGACCGTGGCCGCACTCGAAGGCGTCGATTTCGTCATCGAGAACATCACCGAGGACTGGAACCTCAAGCGCGAGGTTCACATCGCGATCGACGCGACGGCCGCCCCGGCGACGCCGGTCGCCGCCAACACCTCGGCCATTCCCATCACCCGCATCGCCGGCATCGGCCGCCATCCCGAACGGGTGATCGGCATGCATTTCATGAATCCGGCGCCGCTGATGCCGATGGTGGAGATCATCCGCGGCGTCCACACCTCCGAAAGCACGATCGCGGCGGCGCGGGCGCTGGTCGAACAGGCCGGGCGCCAGTCGATCCTGGTCAACGACTCGCCGGGCTTCGTCACCAACCGCGTGATGATGCTGATGGTCAACGAGGCCATGTTCCTCGTGCATGAAGGCGTCGCCTCGGTGCAGGACGTCGACCGGCTGTTCAAGACCTGCTTCGGCCACAAGATGGGACCGCTGGAGACGGCCGATCTGATCGGCCTCGATACGGTTCTGCGGTCGATCGAGGTCATCGAGGCGGAACTGAACGACAGCAAGTACCGGCCCTGCCCGCTGCTGAGAAGCAAGGTCTATGCCGGCCTCAACGGCCGCAAGAGCGGCGAAGGCTTCTACAAATACGACCTCGACGGCACGGCGAACCGGCTGCAGGTCGCGGAGTGACGGTGAAGGAGACGGCACGATGTCAGACGAAGAATTGACGCCCCGCATCGCGGCTTTCGTGTCGCGCTCGTTCCAAGGCCGCGATATCGGGCCGTCCGACGATATCTTCGCCCTCGGCTTCGGCAATTCGCTGTTCGCCATGCAGCTCGTCGCTTTCGTCGAGCGGGAATTCAACATCGCCATCGAGAGCGACGACCTCGAAATGGACAATTTCCGCAGCGTCCAGGCGATCGCGCGCCTGGTCGACCGCAAGCTGGCCCCGGCCGGAGGCAGGTGAGTGCTCAATCCGTCGATCGAACGGCCGAAAGCCCTGGAGGCGCCGGAAGACTTCCGTGCCTTTCAAGACGAGATGCAGGCCTTCGCCGCCGAACAGGTGGCGCCGCATGCGGCGTGGATCGACCGCACCGAGCGCATCCCCGAAAGCGTCGTGCGCGCGCTCGCCGATGGCGGGCTGCTCGCCAGCGGACTGCCGGAGGAATTCGGCGGCCCCGCGGGATCCGGCGACGATCCGGTCGGCGCCGTCATCCGGCACGGCTTGATGCACGAGGCCCTCGGCATCGCCAGCGCCTCCGTGCAGGGCCTCGTCAATGTCCATCACATGGCCGGCAGCACGATCGCCCGTTGGGGAACGCAGGCCCAGCGCAAGCATTGGCTGCCGCGGCTCGCGGCCGGCACGACGCTCGCCGCTTTCGCCATCACCGAGCCCAATGTCGGCAGCGACGCCGGCGCGGTCGAGACCCGGGCCGAGCGGTCGGGCGACGATTATGTCGTGAGCGGCAGCAAATGCTGGATCACCTGCGGGCAGACGGCCGACCTGTTCGTGCTGCTCGCCGGCTCCGCCAACGGCCCCTTGGCCTTCCTCCTGCCGAAGACGACGCCCGGCCTCGTGATCGAACCGATATCGGGCATGCTCGGATGCCGCGGCTATGGCCTCGCCAAGCTCCATCTCAACGAATGCCGGCTGTCCAGCGATCTCCTGCTCGGCCGCGCGCCCTTCGGGCTGACCCATGTCGCCGCCACCGGGCTCGATGCCGGGCGCTACAATCTGGCCTGGGGCTGCGTCGGGCTGGCGCATGCCTGCCTGGAAGCCGCCTTCGACTATTCGCGCAAGCGCCGGCAGTTCGGCAGCGCGCTCGCGCAATTCCAGCTCGTCCAGCGCATGATCAGCCGCATGATGACCGATCTGCACGCCGCCCGCCTGATGTGCTGGCACGCCGGCCTGATGCGCGGACGCAAGGATGCCTCCGCCATCAAGGACACCACGATGGCCAAATACTTCGCCTCGCAGATGGTCAACCGCGTCGCTTACGACGCGGTGCAACTGCACGGCGCGCACGGCTGCGGCCCCGTTTTCCCGCTCGAGCGCTACCTGCGCGACGCCCGCGTCATGGAAATCATCGAAGGCTCGACCCAGGTGCTGGAGACGACGATCGCGCATTACGGCTACCGGGAGCACGCGCCATGAGCGAAGCCGCTCCCGCCCTGCGAAGACTGCTGCGGCACAAGGTGCTGAAGACGAACAGCGCCCGATACCTCACGAGCGATCCCATCGACGAGCAACTCGCGCGTTCGCACGACGTCCAAATCATCGGCAACGGCCTCACCGGCCTGCGCGGGCAGGTGCTGGCGCTGTTCCGATTTTTCGAACGCGAATTCATGCGCATCGCGCGGGAATTCGATGCCGAGGACCATCACTATCCCGTCATGCTGCCGACCGAGCTGCTGGCCGAAGTCGGCTATTTCGCGCATTTCCCGCAGCACGTGACCTGTTGCTCGCATCTGCCGGACAGCCTGCCGGTGCTCGAATGCGTCGCCGAAGACGCGCAGGCGAGCACGCCCGACGCCATGCCGCGCCGACTCGCGCGGCAACTCGCCGATCCCGATCACGTGCTGATCCCGGGCGTCTGCCTGCCCTGCTACCGCCAGCAACGCGGCCTTCGGCTCGCGCCGGGAGAGGTGCGCCGGCTCACCATGCAGAACCACGTGTTCCGTTACGAGGCCGACAATTTCCATCCGCTGGCGCGCGCCTGGGACTTCTCGGTGCGCGACATCGTCTTCTTCGGCAACGGCGACGATCTTGTGAGGCTGCGCGGCGACGTGATGGATCGCACGATGGCGCTCTGCGCCGAGCTCGATCTCGACGTCAGCCTGGAACTCGCCAACGACCCGTTCTTCCTCGACGCCAGCCGCGACAAGGCCGTCTATCAGCGGATGGGCGAGGTGAAATACGAGCTGCTGTTCCGCCTGCCGCAACGCAAGGAACCGCTCGCCGCCTCCTCGTTCAACCTGCACCGCGACTTCTATACCAAGCTGTACGACACCCGCCGCGCCGACGGCGAACTGGCCGAAAGCGCCTGCATGGGCTTCGGCCTGGAGCGCTGGCTCTACGGATTCTTGAGTCAGAAGGGCCTCGACCCGCGCCATTGGCCGGCGCGCGTGACGTCAGCGCTTGCGCCCGCGTCCGCGCACTGACGCCTTGCGCGCTTTCGCCGCGCGTTGGGCGGCGCGCCGCGGCGTCGCCTGCTCGTATCCGCCGACGCTGAGATAGACGGGGCCGCCCGCGCGCGGCTGCGATAGCAGCATCAGCCGCGCGCCGCAGCGCGTCATGGCGAGCCCGCCGGCGCCATGACTGCGAACGCCTGCGATCGGCCGCGGCGCCGACCACCCGGCCTCCGCCAGCGTGCCGAATCCGTTGCTGGTCGGCGGCGCCTTCTTCTTTTCGTCCGCCCCGGCATCGTCGTCACCGGACGGCACCGGCTGGGTGACGAATTTCGCCCAGATCGAATAGCGCGAGCGATGCTGCGCGCCCGGACCGCCGGAACGAGTGCGGGCCTTGGCCTGCGTGATCCACGACACCGGATTCTTCGGAGTCATGATGCCGCTGAGCGAGAACATCTCGGTCACCACGCGCGACTCCTGCGGTCCCGGATGCACGAGATGGATGATGCCGTCGAGCGTGGCGGCCGCGAACGGCGCGGCGCCGACATAGGGCAAGAGCAGAGGCTGATCGGTTTGCGGCGTGCGGCGGGACGGACCGTACCAGTAATAGGCGACCGGAAACGCGCTCGGCGACCACGCATCCTTCGTGGTGTCGCTGTCCGGCCCGCCGTTCTCCGGCGGGATGGTCACCGTGTTGAAATCCGCCGTGTTGTAGGAAACGACCTTCATCTGATCGTTGCCCACCGCCTTGTGGATCAAATAAAGCGACGGGCCGAGCACCGCCAGGATCAGATCGCCGTCCGTCTTGTGCCCGACCGCGACCGGCTCGCCCCATCCGCTTGCGCCGCGGACGATCGAGTGCAGCGCGCCGTCCGCGTCGGCATAGGCCAGCATCACGCTGTCGTTGAACGCAATCGACGTCAGACTGAAGGCGCCGACCGGCCCGTGCACCAGGCTCAGCACGGTGCCGGACCAGCCGTGCCCCGGCCGGTAGCCGATTTGGTTCAACCCGCCCTGCGCGTCCTTAAAGACGACGATCAGCGCATCCTTGTGCGCGGCGAGCGCGACATCGGTCGCCGACACCGAACCGACCGGCTGTTCCTTCGACCATTTCCGGCCGTCGAAGGTGCGGAATTTCAGGCCGTTGTTGTCGCCCACATAGACCACATAGAGCGTGGAGCCGAGCGCGGCGGCCGCGATCGCGCCGGCGCCGTTCACCGGCGTTTCCTCGGGCCGCCGCCATTTGAACTCCCGCCCCCACAGGAATTGCCACCAGTTCGAATCCGCGTCGTTCTTGCCGAGCGACGGCAGCCCGAAGTTCTTCTCGATGGTCTTGAGCATGCTGTAATGGTTGGAACCTTCCACCCGCACGCCCGGCTTGATCATGTCTCCGAGCAACACGGTGTAGATCTGGTTCGGCCCGTCATAGGTGCTGCCGACGAGGGCGTCGTAGTCGCTGTCGAAATCGGCCTCGTCATAAGTCACCACGACGAGCGTGCGCGGCGGCAGGAGCGAGCGCGGCCCCGGAAACCGCAAGGCGCCGAAGAACCGCTTCAGCCATTGCGATTGCTGCGCGATCAGCGGCGCGCGGTCGCCGGGCTCGTCGCAGGTGCCGTACAGGTAATGGCCGTCGTTCCAGAGATCGGGCGAGAACCAGGCGAATTCCGGGAAGTCGCCGGTCAGGAGATCGCGCCAGAACGCGGCCTCGTCCTCGATATTGTCCCAGCGCGCGCGGTGCCGGATGATACGCTCGAAGAGAAAGAACGGATTGTGGAAATAGGCGAAGGGATAAGGCGGCTGGGTCATGGTGTTGAACGGGGGCGGCGTGGTCGCCCACAATTCGTCCGGAACCGGATAGGGCACCGAGAAGTCCGCGGGCTGCAAGTCCGGCTTCCACAGCGTCTTCACATTGCCCTGCAAATACGCCTTCCAACGCAGCCGCGGGCGCGTCTCCTCGAGCAGATCGACGATCGTGCGCTGGGGCAGGAGCGGCGGATAAGGCGGCCAGTCGTAAGTGATATTGCAAAGTTCGCCGGCGACCGCGGACACGTAATTGGTCTGCGAGGGATGCATGTTGCCGAAATGATTGGCGAGATCGACGCCCTGCTTCGCCAGATCGCGCATATAGGGATCGTTCATCACATAGGTGCGGTATTCGTTCTCGAACATGATGATCAGGACATGGTCGAAGACGCGATTGTCCGATTCTTTCATCGTCGCGCCCCCGTTTTCAGGCCTGCAATGATTCCGACAGACAAGCGCCGAAGCGTTGCGCGAGCTCGCGCACATGCGGCTCGTTCATCATCGTCACGTGATCGCCCGGCACCCACAGCACGCGCACGGGATGCTCGCAGACCGCGCTCCAGCCCAGGCTTTCCCCGCTGCCCGCATAGCCGTCGGCCGCGGCAAGCTGCGCGTTATGCGCCTCGCGCGCGCGAAACAGCGTGACCGGAACGGCCGAAGGGCCCGGCCGGTAGGCGCGTCGCGCGGCCACATGCGCGCGGCTGACGGTGAGCAGATTGCGGATGAGTTTCGCCGCCTCGTCGAACGGAACGGCGTCGTTGCGCCGAAGCGCGTCGAGCACGCAAGCGATCTGCTCGTCGGTCGAAAGCCCGCGCAGCTCCTGCCACGGCAGGGCGATGTCCCTGCCCATGAAGCTCGCCATGGTCGCGGCCGCATCGGCCAAGGTGCGCGCATCGGCCTCGCGCGTTTGGTCGTCGGACAAGGCCTGCTCCGAGGGCTGCGCCAGGACCGAGTCGAACATCGCCAGCAGCGCGACCGCCTGTCCGGCTTGCCGGAGCTGACGCGCCATTTCGAAAGCAACGATGCCGCCGAGCGAATGGCCGGCCAGAAGATAGGGACCGGACGCCTGCAAGGCGCGAATCTTCTCGACATAATCGGCCGCCATTGCCGCGAGATCGCGATGCGGCTCGCCTTCGCCGTCGATCCCGCGCGCCTGGATGCCGTAGACCGGCAGCTCCGGCGCGAGATGGCGCACCAGCGGCACGTAATTGAGCACGGTGCCGCCGCCCGTATGCACGAGAAAGAGTTTCAGCGGGTGATCGGCCTGCCACAGGTTCACGACCTGCGACCGCTCGCCGGCCTGCCGGCGCGCCACGGCGGCGAGATGTTCGATCGTGGGCCCCTCGAACAGCGCCGCGAGCGGCAGCTTGCTGCCCAGGCTCTGCTCGATTCTCACCAGCAGCCGCAGAGAGAGCAGCGAATGCCCGCCGAGATCGAAGAAATTGTCGGTGACGCCGACCGGACGAACATTGAGCAGTTCTTCCCAGATCTGCGCCATGCGCAGTTCGATCGCGTCGCGCGGCGCCACGTAACGGCCATCCAGATTCGGACGCATACCGCCGGGCGCCGGCAGGCGCTCGCGATCGAGCTTCTGGTTGGCGGTCAAGGGCAGGCCGTCGAGGAAAACGAAATGCGCGGGGATCATCGCCGCCGGCAGCCGCTGCTGCAGGAATTTGCGCAGCCGCCGCGCGCTTTCGCCCGCCTGCTTCGCCGGCACGACATAGGCGACCAGCATGGGATCGCCGGCCGGATCGTCACGCGCCACCACCGCGCAGGCGGCGACCTCCGGGCAGGACCGCAGCGTCGCGGCGACTTCCTCGGGTTCGACGCGCACGCCGCGCACCTTCACCTGATGGTCGAGACGGCCGAGGAATTCGAGCATGCCGTCCGCGCACCAGGCGCCGCGGTCGCCGGTCAGGTAAATAAGGTCGTCCTTGTCCCCGCCGAACGGATTGGCGATGAAACGCCGCGCGTTCTCTTGCCGGTTGTCGAGATATCCGAGGCTGCGGAACGGGGTGCGCAGCGCGATTTCGCCCGGCTCGCCGATGCCGCACAATTTTCCTTCACCGTTGAGCACCAGGACTTGCGTCTGCGGCAGCGGACGCCCGAGCGGCTGGATGCCGGCGCGCGGCTCGTCCGGCACGCGATAGAAACACTTGGCAAGCGTGGTCTCGGTCGGGCCGTAGAGATTGACGATCTCGCCCGCCTCGGGAAATGCGCGGCGCCAGCGCTCGACCAGCGCGGCGGTCAGCGGCTCGCCGGCAAGGAATACGCGCTTGAGCGCCGCCAGCGAAATATCCGGCACCCGGTCGATGAGCCAGGTCTCGGCCACCGAAGGCACGGTGTGCAGGAGCGTGATGCGCTCGTCGGCCAGCCAGCGCACGGTCTGCGCGCCGGCCATGCCCTCGGGCGGCAGCACCAGCGTCGCGCCCGAGGTCAGCGGCAGGAAGACGTCGCGCAGGATCACGTCGAACGACACGCCGGTGAGCTGCGCGCAGCGGTCGCCCGGACCGACCTCGAAGGTCCGGCGCTGCCAGGCCAGAAAGTGCGCCAGGCCTTCGTGATTGCCGAGCACGACCTTGGGCGTGCCGGTGCTGCCGGACGTGAAGAAGATGTAAGCCGGTGCGCGCGGGGCCAGCGGTTCGACGGCCGGCAAATCACCATCGACCGAATCCGGCACCGTGCCGCGCGCGTCGATATCGACGACGTGCAAGCCCGGCCATTCGCCCGGCCAATCGTCGTCCGGCGGGCGCGCGCCGACCTGCAACAGCAAGCGCGCCTGGGCCTGTTGCAGCATCCGGCGCTGGCGCTCCACCGGCAGATCGAGACTAATGTTCAAGAGCACGCCGCCGGCGCGCAAGACCGCGGCCATGCCGACGATGAAACCCGGACAACGGGCCCCGTGCACCGCCACCACGTCGCCTGGCTGCAAGCCGGCGGCTTTGAGGCGCGCCGCCAAGCCGTCCACGGCCGCGCCGAATTGCGCATAGCTCATCGCCGTTCCGCCCTGCACGAGCGCCGGCGCCTCCGGCGTGCGCGCGATCCATGCCGCGAGCGAAGCCGGCACGGACATTTGTTCCGGCCGGTCGAGCGGCGCGCCGGGATCGGGCAACAATTCGCGCGACAGCGATGTCGCCAGATCGAACGCCCCCAGCCGCGCCAGCGGATCGGCCACGGCCTGACGCAGGATCGCCTCGAGCTGCTCCATGAAGCAGGCCATGCGTGCCTCGGAATAGCGCGCGCGCTGATAAAGCGCCTTCAGTTCGAGCGCCCCCTCCCATTCGGTCACGTAGAGGACCATGGCGAATTCGGACGGCATGCCCGCCGGCGCCTCGAAGCTCGCGCGCAGGCCCGCGACGTCGAGCACGCGCGGCGGCGACGGCGTGAAATTGAAGAAGGTTTCGAACAGCGGGTGGCTGGTCGAGCTGCGTTCCGGGTCGAGCTCCTGCACCACGCGCTCGAACGGGACCTCGTGATGCGTCAGCCCGTCCAGCACCGTCTTGCGCACCAGCGCGACCGCCTCGCGGAAGGTCATCGCGGGCGAGAGCCGCGCCCGCAGCGCCAGCGTATTGAGGAACAGCCCGATCAAGCCTTCGGTCTCGACCCGGATCCGTCCGCTGACCGGCGAGCCGATCAAGATATCCTCGCGCCCGGTGCAACGCATCAGCAGCACCATGAAGGCGGTCAGCAAGGTCACGAACAGCGTGCAGTCTTCCTGCCGGCTCAGCGTTTCGAGCGCCTGTCTCAGGTCCCGGTCGATCAGCCGTTCGCTGGTCGCGCCCGCGCGGTCGCGCTCGGCCGCCGGCGCGCTGCAATGCTTGAGCCGGTCCGCCGGCAATTCCAGAACCGGCGGCGGATTGTCCAACTGCTTGCGCCAATAAGCGAGCCCGCGCTCGAGCGCGCCATTGAGAAGGCGCTCACGCTGCCAGGCGGCGAAATCGCCATAACTGATCGGCAGGTCGGGCAGGTCGGCCGCCCGCCCCTGCGCGTAAGCGGCGTAGAGGCGCCCCATCTCTTCCAGCAGCACGCCGATCGACCAGCCGTCGGAGACGATGTGGTGCATGCTGAAGATCAAGAAATGCTCCAACGCGCCGAGCCGGATGAGGCGCGCGCGCAGCAAGGGATCGCGCGCGAGGTCGAAACCCTGCGCCGTTTCCTGCCGATAGAGGCGCCGGCATTCGGCCTCGCGGGCCGCCGGATCGAGCGCGGACAGATCGAGCACATCGAGCGGCATCGGCGACGGCGGCCGGATCGTCTGCACCGGCTCGCCGGCGGGCGCGGAGAAATTCGCCCGCAACGTATCGTGCCGGCGCAGGATCGTGTCGAAGGTCTCGCGCAGCGCCGGCAGCGACAGCCTGCCGGTGAGGCGGAGCGAGCCGGTGATGATGAAGGCCGGATCGCCGGGATTGAGCCGGTCGAGAAACCATTGCCGCTCCTGCGCGAAGGACATGGCCGCTCCGCCCGCGGCCCTGCGCTCGAGCGGCGTGAGCTTCGCGGGCTCGCCCGCTTCCCCGCGGTCGGCCTGGGCGAGACGGCGCAACAGCAGGTCGCGCTGTTCCGGCGAAAGCTCTTTGATGCGGTTGAACGAACTACCCATGATCGACCGCCAGGGCATCGGGCCGGCCGATCTCGGCCAGCAATCCCGCGATGTCGCTGCCGGACAATTCGCCGACCTCGGCCAGCATGCGTTCGAGCATGTCGGGATCGGCCTTGGCGGCCTGCGTGCCGACGATGAGCAGCGCCTGTTCGGCGATCGTCGGCGCCTGCAACAGCGTCGCCAGCGACATCTCCACCTGCAGCCGCGACGAGATGCGCGCATTGAGCTGCGTGGCGAGCAGCGAATGGCCGCCCAGCTCGAAGAAATTGTCGTGCACGCCGATCGGCTCGACATTGAACAGGTCGCGCCAGATCTCGGCCAGCGCGACTTCGAGCTGCCCGCGCGGCGCCGCATAGGAAGAACGCAGAGCGGGGCGCGGATGCGCCTTCTCCGCGACCGCGGCGCCATGCGCGCGGTCGCCGAGTTCGATCCATTGCCGCAGGCGATGATGCAGGTCGCCCGACGACACCACGATCTGTCCGCGCGCGCCGTGCGCCAGGATGCGGTCGAACGCCTCCGCGCCTTCGCGCGGCTCCATCACGAATTCGCTCACGGTCGCGCCGAGGCCGGCGATGGCCGGCTTCACGTCCGACAAGCGCCAGCTGTCCCAGTTGACGCTGATCCACGGCGTGGCGCCGGCGCGGTTTTTCCAGCGCGCGAACGCGTCCATGAACAGATTGCCGGCGCTGTAGGCGGCAAAACCCAGCCCGCCGAGCACCGCCGAAAGCGAGGAGGTCAGCAGGCAGAAATCGAGCGGCCGGTCGCCGAGAACGTCGTTGAGCGCCAGCACGCCATGCACCTTGGCGGCGAATTGCGCCTCGGCGTCGGCCGGCGTCGCCTGGTTGATTTCCCGGAACGCCTGCATGCCGACCGATCCGGCCGCATGGATGACGCCATGCAATGCGCCGAAGCGGGCGTCGATTTCGGCCAAGACGCGGCGCATCGCCTGCGCATCGGAAACATCCGCGCTCAGCACCAAGACCTCGGCGCCCAGCTCCTCGAGCGCCTGCAACGCGCGGATTTTCACGGCGGTCGGATCGCGCGCGTCATGTCCCGCGAGCCAGCCGTCCCATTCCGCGCGCGCCGGAAAGGCCGAGCGTCCGATCAGTGCCAGCCGTCCTTGCGCCGCCTGCGCGATATGGCGCGCGAGCACCAGGCCGACGCCGCCGAGCCCGCCGGTGATGAGGTAGACGCCGCGCGGGCGCAACGCGGTCGGGACCGCCGCCAATTTCACCCGCTCGTAGGCCGGAGCCCAGCGCCGCCCTTGCCGGTAAGCCACCGAAACATCCGTGCGGCCGCTGCTGATTTCGTTGATGATCTGCGCCACGAGTTCATCGCGGCGTCGCGCGTCCTCGGGCGCGATGTCCACATCGATGGCGCGGCAAATCAGGCCCGGATGCTCCTGCGGCGCGACCATCAGCGGACCGAGCAGGGTCGCCTTTTCCGGCACGAGCGGCTCGTCGCCGCCAACCTCGTAAAGCCGGTTGGTGACGACCTCGATCCGCGTGCCTTCCGCCAGCCCTTCGGCCGACAGCGCCGGCAACAACCGCATCAGGCTGCGGAAGCCGGCATCCTGCATGGACGCGAAGCGCGACGCGGACGGCACGCCGCCGGCGCCGGCGGTGAGACTCGACAAATGCACGATGCGTTTCGGTGCGCGGCCTTGCCGGTGCAGATCGCGGATCAATGCGCGGTAACCGTCGTCCTCCGGGATCACAGCCACCGCATCGTCGCCGCGCGCGCGCAAGCCTGCGGCGAGATCGTGCCCCAGCCCGTGATCGTCGCACAAAATCAGCCATGCGCCGTCCGCCTTCGTTGCGGGCCCCGCCACGGCCGGCATCGAGGGCTTCCAATAGGGAAGGTAGAACCACTCCGACACGTCGGGGTCCTTGCGCGCGGTCGCGGCCGCGGCCGCGCCCGCGCTGGCAGCGGCCACGGGCGGGTCGATCCAATAGCGCTGGCGCTCGAACGGATAGGTCGGCAGCGGCACGCGCCGCTTGCCGGGCATCAATTGCGCCAGATCCATCGCCACGCCGGCGAGCCACGACAGGCCGACACCGCGCATGAGCACCGCCCATTCGGATTGCCGTCCGTAGGACCAGCGCATCGTCGGGATCGCCGGACTTGTGCGGCCCGCGCGGCGGGTACGTTCGGCGATGGCGTGCGAGGTGAGCGACTGGCCGGGACCGACTTCGATGAGAACGCGGTTCGCATCGGACAGGAGTTCGCCGATGCCCTGATGGAAGCGCACCGTGCGGCATAGATGCTCGGCCCAGTATTGCGGGCTCGTCGCCTGTTCGTCGCTGATCCAGGTGCCGGTCAGGCAGGAGACATAGGGGATGCGCGGCGGATTGAGCGTGACATCCGCGAGCGCCGCGATGAGCGGCGCGACGATCGTCTCCATCATCGGCGAGTGATAGGCATGCGTGCTGCGCAGCCGCCGCGCGTCGACGCCGCGTTCGGAGAGCCGGCGTTCCAGCTCGGCGATGCCGGCCTCTTCGCCGGACGCCACGGTCAATGCGGGTCCGTTCACCGCCGCCAGCGCCACGCCCTGCGGCAGCAGCGGCCGCAAATCGGACTCGCTGGCCGGCACAGCCAGCATGGCGCCGGGCGGAACGCGGCTTTGGATGAGCCGCGCGCGCGCGGCCACCAGCTTGAGCGCATCGGCAAGCGAGAACACGCCGCTCACGCAAGCCGCGGTGAACTCGCCGATGCTGTAGCCGATCATCGCCTGCGGCTCGATGCCCCAACTGCGCAGAAGCTGCGCCAGCGCCATTTCGGTCACGAAGATCGCCGGCTGCGCCACATCGGGACGGTCCTGCGTCGCGTCGCACCGGTCGGCGTCGCGCGCGCGCGCGAGCATCGCGCGCAAGTCGAGCGCCGGGACCATCGCCTTGCTCGATTCCGCGCCGCCGTCGAAAACCGGGTTGCTCCAGCCGCGGCCGGGATAAAGATGGTCGCGGATATCGCCGTCGAGCCGACCGCGCAGGAGTTCGGCGCATTCGTCCACCGTGCGGCGAAATTCGGGCTCGGCGCAGTAGAGCTCCCAGCCCATGCCGGGATAATGATCGCCGAGGCCGGGGAACATGAAAGCCGGCGACGGCGGCGCCGCTGCCGCCTGTCCGCTCAGCAATTGCTGCGGATCGCGCCCGCGCAGCCCTGCAATCGCTTCGTGGCGGTCGCGGCAGACCAGGACGCGCCGATGCTCGAAGGCGCGCCGCCCGCGCAGGAGGGTGCGGGCGACGTCGTCCAGTGCGAGATCGGGATGCCGTTCGAGATGCTCGGCCAATCGGTCGGTCGCAAGCTCGAGCGCCGCCGGCGTACGGGCGGACAAAGCGAGCAGCTGGAACGGCCGCGCGGCGCACGCTTCCTGCTCCACCGGCGGCGGCTCTTCCAACACCACATGCACATTGGTGCCGCCGATGCCGAACGAGCTGACACCCGCGCGCGCCGGGTATGGCGAATGATCGAGCGGGCGCGGCGCATGATTGACGTAGAAGGGCGTGCCCTCGAAGGCGATCTGCGCATTGGCCGCGCGGAAATGCAGCGTCGGCGGAATTTCGCGGTGCTGCAGCGACAGCACCGTCTTGATCAGGCCCGCGATTCCGGCCGCCGCATCGACATGGCCGATATTGCTCTTGACCGATCCGAGCGCGCACAACTTTTCGCCGCCGCAGCCGGCGAAGGCCTCGGCCAGCGCCGCCACCTCGATCGGATCGCCCAGCAGCGTGCCGGCGGCATGGGCCTCGATCATCGACAGCGTTTCGGGCGCCACGCCGGCGACGGCCAGCGCCTCGGCGATGACCTGCGCCTGCGCCCCGACACTCGGCGCGGTGTAGCCGACCTTGGCGCTGCCATCATTATTGGCCGCCGAGCCGCGGATCACGGCACGGATGCAGTCGCCGTCGGCGACGGCGTCCTCGAGACGTTTGAGCAGGACGACGCCCACGCCATCGCTGGACACGGTGCCGCGCGCGGCCGCGTCGAACGGCCGGCAATGGCCGTCGGGCGACAGGATGCCGCCCTCCTCGTAGCGATAGCCGCCGACAAGCGGCAAATGGATCGACACGCCGCCGGCCAGCGCCATGTCGCTCTCGTGCACGATGAGGCTCTGGCAGGCCAGGTGCACCGCCATCAGCGATGTCGAACAGGCGGTGCCGACACTGACGCTGGGCCCGCGCAGATCGAACAAATAAGACGCGCGGGTGGCGAGGAAGGTCGGATCGTTGCCGAGCGCGGTCTGGAACACCCCGGCGCTATCGACGATCGCGCGATTGGGCCAGACATTCCGCAACAAGTAGGTGCTGAGGATGCTGCCGGCGAAAACGCCGATCGCGCCTTGATAATGGCGCGGCTCGTAACCGGCATCCTCCAGCGCGCTCCAGGCGCATTCGAGGAACACGCGATGCTGCGGATCGATGAGCGCCGCTTCGCGCGCGCTCAGGCCGAAGAAGCCGGCATCGAAACAGTCCGCTCCGGCGAGCACGCCCTTGGCCGGCACGTAGGCTGGATCCTCGATGAGATCGCGATCCAGCCCGGCCGCCGCCAGCTCGTCGGGGCTGAAACGGGTGATCGACTCCGTGCCGGCGCGCAGATTGCGCCAGAACTCATCCGCCGTATTGGCGCCGGGAAAGCGGCAGGCAAGGCCGATGACGGCAATGGCGCCGGCCGGCAATGCATGGTCGCCCGGCTTCATGGCGCTTCCTCGCCGGCGAGCGGCTGCGGCCGATGGCGTTCGCCCATCTGCACGACGGCGGCACGGCGCGCCTGCGCACGCCGCAGGCCGGCCGCCGGCTCGTGGACGGCGCGCGGCGCCTCGCTCGCCTGCCGAGCAAGACGGCGCGCCAGCGCCTCGACCGTCGGATACTTGAACAGGTCGGTGACCGGGATCTCGACGCCAAGCTCTTCCTTGAGCCGGTCCTGCACTTGCAGCAGCAGCAGGGAGTGGCCGCCTTGATCGAAGAAATTGGTCTGCAAGCCGACCGTCGGAATCTTCAGAATGTCGCGCCAGATGGCGGCGACCGTCACTTCGATACGGCTCTTGGGCGGCGCGACCGGGCGCGCACTGTCGTCGCGGCGAGCGGATGCCTGCGCGAGCAAGGCGCGGCGGTCGAGCTTGCCGCTCGGCATCAGCGGCAGCGCATCGAGCCGCACGATCTGCGACGGCAGCATGTGTTTCGGCAGGCGTTCGGCCAGACGCCGCTTGATGGCGTCGGTGTTGAAATCCGCCGGCTCGACCCGGCCGGCCTGGCGCGCGTCGAGCGGCAGCTCGGCCGTGCGGAAAAAGTCCGCATAGAATGGAGAAGCACGGAAGGCGCGCGCATGGTGCGGCGAGTCATGCCGGAACGAGGCGGCAGCACCGCCCGCGCGATGCAGCACGCCTTCGACGAAATAGTCGGGATTGACGCCGTTGTCGCACAGGACCGCGCCGCAAACGGCCTCGATCCGGTCGCCGGCGGAAACCGGCACGCCGGGATGAACGGCGGGCAAGAACACCGGCAACCAGCAGTGTTCGTGCTCCAGAATGTCGATCCGTTCGCCGGCGCCGGTATCGAGGGTCAGCCATACCAGGAAACCGGACCAGGTCCCGTCACGCGCGATCTCGAACTGCGCCGTGTGGCGTGCTTCGGCCGCGACCGTGCCTTCGAAATCGAGGTCTTCGAACACGCGCGGCTCGCTGAGCAGATGCGCGCGGTCGAGTCCCTTGACGCACAGGCGAAGATCGAAGGGGTAGCCGACCTGATCGAAAATCTTGCGCACATAGCGCGCCGGCAATGCGGCGAAACCGGGCGCGCGCAGCAATTCCTCCGGCAGTTCGACCGGGGCGTAAAGCGTCGTGCTGCGGCGCGGAACCATTCTGGCGTCCAGCCTGAGCGAGCGCCGCACGCCCGCGAGCACGACGGCGGCCCCTTCGCTGCCGCCGATCGAGCCGACGATTTCCGAAACGCAGACCTGCGCCGGTTCCGGCAGGTCGATCTTGGTGGCATCGCCGTGCAGGACGAAGATGCGGTCGTCGAGGCCGAGTTCGGCCACGCGCGCGCGCGCCTTTTCGTAACTCTGCGCCAGCAGTTCGACCGCATACACGCGCCGCGCGCCGGCCTCGGCGCAGAACCGCGCCAGCAGCGCCTCGGGACCGGTGCCGACCTCCAGGACGACGCGGTCCTTCACATGTTCGGCGAAGGCGGCGCGGTAGCTCGCATTGCGCCGCTCGTCGCTCGTCATCGCGTGATAGGCGAGATCGTCATAGACGAAAAATTCCGCGATCGAGGGCCACCATTCGGCCTTCGGCGCGGGCGGCGCCTGCCGGTCCGGCACCACATAGGCGACGAGGCGCGTATCCGCGCCGGGCTCGCCGACCGGCACCACCGCCGCCTCGCGAATGCCGGGCTGTTCGCGCAGCACCGTCTCGATCTCGCCCGGCTCGATGCGAAAGCCGCGGACCTTCATTTGATCGTCGACGCGGCCGAGAAACTCGATGTCGCCATTGTCGAGGAAACGCGCCAGATCGCCGGTGCGATAGAACCGGCTGCCCGGCACATCGGAGAACGGGTCGGGAATGAAGCTCGCCGCCGTGATGCCCGGACGGTTCCAATAGCCGCGCGTCACGCCCGGCCCGCCGACATGCAGATGGCCGGCAACGCCGATCGGCACCGGACGCATGTGGGAATCGAGCACGTAGACGCGCGCCGCGCCGATGGCGCGCCCGATGCTCGGCTTTTGGCCGTCCGCCGCCACCTCGGCCGCCGTCGCGCAGACGGTGATTTCCGTCGGCCCATAGGCATTGAGGAAGCGCCGCCCGCGCGCCCAGCGCGCGACTAGTTCGGGCGGACAGGCCTCGCCGGCCGAGACCAGCGTTTCGAGCGCGGGCAGGTCGCCGGCCGGCATCCGCGTCAGCACCGAGGGCGGAATCGTCACCACGCTGATGCGCCAGCGCTGCATCAGGCGCAGGAAATCATGCGAGGGCACCAGCAGATTGCGCGGCGCCATATAAAGGCAGGCGCCGGAAAGAAGCGCCGTGAAAATCTCCGAAACCGAGGCGTCGAAGCTCAGCGAAGCGAATTGCAGCACGCGGCTCGACGCCGAAATCCGGAACGCGTCGATCTGCGCATCGACGAGATGCGCGAGCGAACGATGCGTCGCCACCACGCCCTTGGGGCGCCCGGTCGAGCCCGACGTATAGATGAGGTAGGCGGCGTTGTCCGGGCCGGCGGCATCGGCCAGGTCGGACGGCTCCTCGCGCTGCAATTCCGCCTCGATGTCAGCGACGGCGATCAGTTGCGCCGCGCTGCCGGACAGGCCATCCGCAAGCGCGGTATCGGTCAGCAGCACGCGCGCGCCGCTGTCGGCGATCAGGTCGCGCAGCAAAGCGCGGGGCGACGTGGATTCGAGCGGCACATAGGCGCCGGCGGCCTTGAGCACCGCGAGAATGGCGACGAGGCGCGCGAGCGAGGCGTCCATGCAGATCGCCACGCGCGCCTCGGCGCCGATTCCCAGCCGGCGCAGGTAGCGGGCCATCCGGTTGGCGCGCGCGTTCAGGACGCGATAGGTGACCCGTTCATCGCCGCTCACGCCGGCGAACACCGCCGCGAGCGCATCGGGCGTTTCGCGTGCCCGCGCTTCGAACAGGCGCGTGATGCTGACCGCGCCTTTCGCCGGCGCGCCGGCGGCCGACGCCGGGCTGCGGCTGAATTCACCGACCAGCCGTTGTCGCTCCGGCGGCGTGACATAATCGAGGTCGCGGAGAAGCCGGCCGGGATCCCCGCACATATCGGCGATCAAGCAGCGCAGATGGCGCAGCAGGCGCTCCATCGCGGCGTCGTCGAAGCGCGCGCGGTCGTAGCCGACCCCGACCTTGCCGCGCTCGCGCACGGTCATCATCACGGTCAGCGGGAAATTCGCGCGCTCGACGAAA
>Ga0182748_1000801_pt1 | contig 31899 bp, 35 predicted proteins | sample eDN3rd37CKraftOP_FD_128877 | JGI IMG/M metagenome (GOLD analysis project Ga0182748, IMG submission 128877) | Enriched Organic Plus compost microbial communities from Emeryville, California, USA - eDNA 3rd pass 37_C Kraft OP (version 2) (version 2) ...
AGGTGCTGGCCGAGCGCGGCGCGCCCGCCGAGCAGATCGCCACGCACCTCCTGATCGCGCCGCGGCGCGGCGATCCGTGGGTCGTCGACGTGCTGGCCGAGGCCGCCGCGTCGGCCCGCGCGAAGGGGGCGGCGGACATGGCGGTGTCGCTGCTGACGCGGGCGATCGAGGAGCCGCCGCCCGCGGACCGGCGTCCGGACCTGCTGTTCCAGCTCGGGGTGGCCGAGGTGCTCACGTCCGGCCCGGCCGCGACGACGCATCTGCGCGAGGCGTGGGAGACGCTCGACGACCCGCGCCTGCGCGCGCACGCCGCGGCGATCCTCGTGCGCACGCTCTTCTTCACCGCCCCGGCGAGCGAGGCGGCCGACGTGGCGCGCCGGGCGGCGGCCGAGGTGCCGCCGGAGATGGTCGACGAGCGGCAGGCGCTGCGCGCGACCGAGCTGGCCGCCGTGCGCTACGGGATCGGGAGCCGGCGCAGCGCCGAGGAGCTCGACGCGATCGCCGTCGAGGGGGACGGCCCGGGCGCGCGGATGTTGGCGTCGATCGTGTCGTTCTGCCTGGCGATGACGGGCTCGCCGGCCGAGCGCTGCGCCGCGCCGGCCGAGTGGGCGCTGGGCGACGGCGTGCTCGTCGAGGCCGACCCGGGCCTGTTCCCGGTCCCGGCGCTCATGGTCCTCACGATGGCCGACCGCGACGAGGCGGTGGTCGGATGGGACGCGCTGCGCGACCTCGCGCACCGGCGCGGCTCGCTCATGGGGGTCCTGAGCGTGAACCTGTGGAGCGCCCGGACGCTGCTGTGGCGCGGCGAGCTGCGCGACGCCCAGGAGCGCCTGGAGGCGGCCAACGAGCAGTTCGCGACGTGGGGGAGGACGCGGTCGCGCGACACCTACGGCCCGGCCTTCCTGGCCGCGACGCTCCTGCTGCGCGGCGATCTCGACGGCGCGCGCGCCGCCCTCGAGACCGGCCAGCGCGAGGACGACGGCAGCGACGCGTACGCCCAGCTCGCGCGCAGCCGCACGGAGCTGCTGCTCGCGGAGGGTCGCTTCGCGGAGGCGCTCGAGCTGAGCGACGACCTCGAGCGCCACGACGCCGCGATCGCGTCGTTCCCCGGCTGGCTGCCGTGGCGGTCCCTGCGGGCGCGCGCCCTGGCCGGCCTCGACCGCCCCGGCGAGGCCGTCGCGCTCGCGCGCGAGGAGCTCGAGATCGCCCGCCGCTTCGGCGCGCCAGGCGTCGTCGGCCGCTCGCTGCGCACGCTCGGCCTGGTCGACCCGCGCGACGGCGTCGCCCACCTGCGCGAGGCGGTCGAGGTGCTGGAGCGCTCGACGGCCCGCTACGAGCTCGCGGCCGCGCTCACCGACCTGGGCGCCGCGGTCCGCCTCGCCCGGGAGCCGACCGAGGCCCGCGCGCTCCTGCGCCGCGGGCTCGAGCTCGCGCACCAGTGCGGCGCCGACGCGCTCGAGCAGCGGGCGCGCACCGAGCTGTACGCCACCGGCGCCCGGCCGCGCGCCGCCGAGCGCTCCGGTCCCGGGGCGCTGACCGCCGCCGAGCGGCGGGTGGCCGGGATGGCGGCCGAGGGGCGGACGAACAAGGAGATCGCGCAGGCGCTGTACGTGACGCTGAAGACCGTCGAGGTCCACCTGTCCAGCTGCTACCGCAAGCTCGGGATCGGCTCGCGGCGCGAGCTGCCGGCGGCGCTCGCCGGCCCCTAGGGGTTCCGAACCCGGTTCAAACACTGGGGTCGCAGACTGGTGGCGACCGCGATGGCAGGGGCGCGGCGGGAGCAGATGCTCGCCGCCATGTTCACGACCACGCAGGACCTCACCCACATCCCCGGCCTGCCCGCCGACCGCGTCGTGGTCGCGGGGCAGCCCGGCTTCGACGACGCGCGCGGCGCGTTCAACGTCCTCGTCGACCAGCGCCCCGAGGCGATCGTCCGCGCTCGCGACGAGCACGACGTCGTCGCCGCGGTCCGGTTCGCCCGGGCCAACGGCCTGCGGATCGCGCCGCGGTCCACCGGCCACAACGCGGGCCCGCTCGGCGCGCTGGACGGGACGATCCTCCTGGACGTGTCCGGCCTCGACGAGGTGACGATCGACGCGCCCGCGCGGCGCGTGCGCGTCGGCGCCGGCGTCCGCTGGCGCCAGGTCGTCCCGGCCCTGTCGGAGCTCGGGCTGGCCGCGCTGCACGGCTCGTCGCCCGACGTCGGCATCGCCGGCTACTCGCTCGGCGGCGGCATGGGCTGGCTCGCCCGCCGCCACGGGCTGCAGACCAACAGCGTCACTGCGCTGGAGCTCGTCACCGCCGACGGTCATCTCGTCCGCACCGACGCGCTGCACGAGCCCGACCTGTTCTGGGCGCAGCGCGGCGGCGGCGGGAGCTTCGGCGTCGTGACCGCGATCGAGTTCGAGGTCTACCCGTACGCCGAGGTGTACGCCGGCGCCGCGTTCTTCCCGTTCGCGCGCACGCGCGAGGTGCTGCACGCCTGGCGGGAGCTGCTGGCGACCCTGCCCGACGAGCTGATGACGTGGGCGGCGATCCTGCACTTCCCGCCTGACCCGGCGCTGCCCGAGGCGCTGTGCGGGCAGTCGTACACGGTCGTCTGGGGCGTGCACCTGGGGACCGAGGAGGAGGGCCGGCGGCTGATGGCGCCGATCCGCGACCTCGCCCCGGCGATGGACACCTTTGCGATGGTCCCGCCGGCCGAGCTCGGCGACCTGGCGATGGACCCGCGCGAGCCGCTGCCGTTCCTCAGCGGCCACCAGCTCCTCGACGAGGTCGGGCCGGACGGCATCGACGCGCTCGTCGACGTCGCCGGGCCGGGCGCGGACGCCACGATCTCGATGGTGCAGCTGCGCCACCTGGGCGGGGCGCTGGGCCGCCACGACGTCGGCGCGGGCGCCCGCGCGACGCTGCCGGGCACGATCTGCGCGTTCTCGCTGGGCGTCGCGCCCGACGCGGCGACCGCGCAGGCCACCCGCGCCACGCTGGCGCGGATCGACGGGGCGCTGGCGCCCTACCGCGCCGGCGACTACCCCAACTTCGTCGAGGAGCCGGCGGACCCGAGCGGGTTCTTCGACCCGACGACGTGGCGGCGCCTGCGCGAGGTCAAGGCGCTCTACGACCCGGGCGACCTGTTCCGGGCCAACCACCCGATCCCGCCGGCGAGCTGATCGCGCCCACGTCCGCTAGCGCGCGACGGGCAGCCGCACCGAGACCCGCAGCCCGCCCTCGTCCCGCGGGACGAGGGCGAGGCCGCCCTCGTGCGCCTGGACGATGCTCTTGACGATCGCCAGGCCCAGCCCGACGCCCGCGTGGTCGGTGCGCACGCGGCCGGTGCCGCGCTGGAACGGCTCGGCGAGCGTCGCGACGAGCGCCGGCGACAGCCGCGGCCCCGTGTTCTCGACCGTCAGGACCGCCCCGTCCGGCCCGACCCGGGTGCGCACGCGCACCGCGCCGCCCTCGGGCAGGTTGTGGACGATCGCGTTGTGGACGAGGTTCGTCGTCATCTGCAGCAGGAGCGGATGCGAGCCGACCGCGGGCGCGACGTCGCCGGCGGTCTCGACCGACACGCCGCGGCTCTCGGCCAGGGGCAGGAGCGTCTCGATCGCCTCCTCGGCGACGAGCGACAGGTCGATCGGCTCGCTGACGAACGCGCGCTGGTCGGCGCGGCTGAGCGTGAGCAGCGCCTCGGTGAGATGGATCGCGCGGTCGTTGACCAGCCGCAGCCGCTGGACGAGGTCGTCGTCGCGGCTGCCGTCCTGCTCCGCCACGTCGAGCAGCGTCTGCGTGATCGCCAGCGGCGTGCGCAGCTCGTGCGACGCGTTGGCGGCGAACCGGCGCTGCTGCGCGACGAGCGCCTCGAGCTGCTCGAGCATGCCGTCGAACGCGTCGGCGAGCTCGCGGAACTCGTCGCGGCGGCCCGGCAGCCGGATCCGGTGGCCGAGCGCGCCGGTCGCGGCGATGCGGGTCGCGTCGGTGATGCGGTCCAGCGGGGCGAGCATGCGGCCGGCGAGGATCCAGCCGCCCACCAGGCCGAACACGAGCAGGACGCCCATCACGGCGGCCGCTCGCGGCGCGAACACGCGCAGGAGCTCCGAGCGGATCGGGAAGACCCCGTCGGGGCGATCGACCGGGCTCACGAGCATCGCCCGGTCGGGCACGTAGCGCAGCAGGAAGACCCAGACGGCCGCGAGCAGCAGGGCGCCCGCCAGCATGAGGAAGCCGGCGTAGCTGAGCGTGAGCTTCAGGCGCACGCTCAGGCCGGGCTTCCTATCCACCGTCGTGGTCCTCGATCCCGGTGTCGATCCGGTAGCCGGCGCCGGGGACCGTCGCGATGATCCACGGCTCGCCGAGCCGCTTGCGCAGGCCGGAGACCGTGATGCGCACGGCGTTCGTGAACGGGTCGGCGTTCTCGTCCCACGCGCGGGCGAGCAGCTCCTCGGCGCTCACGACCCCGCCCTCGGCGGCCACGAGGATCTCGAGCACCGCGAACTGCTTGCGGGTCAGCGGGACGTAGCGCCCGTCGCGGTGGACCTCGCGGCGGAACGGGTCGACCCTCAGGCCCGCGATCTCCCGCACCGGCGGGCGGTGGTGGGCGCGGCGGCGGTCGAGCGCCCGCAGCCGCAGCACGAGCTCGCGCAGCTCGAACGGCTTGGTCAGGTAGTCGTCGGCGCCGAGCTCGAAGCCGGACTGCTTGTCGTCGAGCCGGTCGGCGGCCGTGAGCATCAGGATCGGCATGCCGCTGCCGGACGCCACGATGCGCCGGGCGATCTCGTCGCCCGACGGCCCGGGGACGTCGCGGTCCAGCACGGCGATGTCGTAGGCGTTGACGTCGAGCAGCGCGAGCGCGGTGTCGCCGTCGCCGGCGACGTCGGCGGCGATCGCCTCGAGGCGCAGGCCGTCGCGGATCGCCTCGGCCATGTAGGGCTCGTCCTCGACGAGGAGCACCCGCATGGGTTCGAGGCTAACGAGCCCGCATATCGCCCGCGTATCGAAAACGCCATACGAGGGCGCAACAGGCCGGGGCGTTCACTGGCGCCATGCCCCACCGCCGACCAGACCGATTCACGCCCGGCGCGCGCCGCGTCCGCCGGCGCCGCGTCGCCGGCGTGCTCATCGCGGCGGCCGTGATCGCCGCCGTGATCGTCGCCGCGCGACCGGAATCGTCCCCGTCGCGCTCGCCGGCCGACCGGCCCGTCGCCACGCCGGCCGTCGAGCCCGTCGTCTCGCTCCCGCGGGAGGAGCGAGGCGCGCCGGCGACGCCCGGCGTCGCCAACCTCGACCGCGATCTGCGGCGCGCGCTGCGCCGGGCGGAGGCCGACGCGATGCGCGACGGGGTCGCGCTCGTCGTCGTGAGCGGCTGGCGCTCTCCCGAGCACCAGGCGCAGCTCCTGGACGAGGCGGTCGCGACGTACGGCTCCTACGCGGAGGCCGCGCGCTGGGTCGCCACGCCCGAGACCTCGGCGCATGTGTCCGGCGACGCGATCGACGTCGACACGGCGGCGGCGGACTGGCTCGCCGCGCACGGCGCCGCCTACGGGCTGTGCCGCGTCTACGACAACGAGCCCTGGCACTTCGAGCTGCGCCCGGACGCGCCCGCCGAGGGCTGCCCGGCCACCTACCCCGACCCCACCTACGACCCGAGGTTGAACCCGTGACGAGACCGATCCGGCCGCCGGCCGCCCTCGCCCTGATCATCGCGCTCGCTGCCGCCGGCTGCGGCGGCGGCGACGACGCCTCGACGAGCACGGCCGCCGCAACGAGCGCCGTCCAGGACCGCGCCGTCGCGTTCGCCACGTGCATGCGCGAGCACGGCGTGGCGGAGTTCCCGGACCCCGACGCGTCGGGCGAGCTGACCATCGACGGGGTGCTGAACGGCTCGTCGATCGATCCGGGCTCGCGCGCGTGGACGCGGGCGGTCGAGGCGTGCCGCGACCTGGAGCCGCCCGGCTTCACCGGCGACGACGAGGTCACCGACGAGGAGCGCGACACGCGCCTGGCGTTCGCCGACTGCATGCGCGAGAACGGCGTGCGGGACTTCCCGGACCCCGTCGACGGCGAGCCGCTGGTGGACACGAACCGGATCCCGTCGGCGGCGACCGAGAGCGGGATGAGCACGCTGAACGCCGCGATGCAGGCCTGCCGCGACCTCGGGCCGGCGGGCGGAGGGCAGCCGTGACCCGGGCGACCCTGGCCGCCGCGGCGGTGCTTGCCGGGGCGGTCGCCGGATGCGGCGCCGACTCCTCGGGCGCCCCGGACGCCGAGGCGCCGCCGGCCACCGCGAAGGTGGAGCGCGGGCCGCTGGCCGACCGCGTGTCGCAGCCGGGCGTGCTGACGTTCCGCGCGCGGCCCGACGGCGCGCCGTACGTGGCGATCAACCAGGCCTCCGGCGTGTACACGCGACTGCCGCGGCCCGGCGACCGCGTCGGATGCGGCGAGGTGCTCTACCGGGTCGACGACCGCCCGGTGCTGCTGGTGTGCGGCCGGGTCCCGGCGTACCGCGACCTCGCTGCCGGCGACCGCGGTCCCGACGTCCGCGCGCTCAACCGCACCCTGCGCCGTCTCGGCCTGGGAGACCCGCCCCGCGGCGGCGAGTTCACGTCCGCGACCGCGCAGGCGCTGATGGCGCTGCAGCGCGGCCGGGGAATGGAGGAGACGGGGACGCTCGCGCTCGGCGACGCGGTCGTGCTGCCGGAGGCGGCGCGCGTCGCGAAGGTCAACGCCGCGCTCGGCGCGCCGGCCCGCCCCGGCACGCCCGTGCTGTCCGCCACCTCGGTCCGGCTCCAGGTGCGGGTCGACCTCGACCCGACCCAGCGCGACGCGGTGCACCGCGGCGATCGCGCGCGGGTGGCCCTCCCCGACCACACGACGCTGCGCGGACGCGTGACGCGGATCGGGCCCGCGACGAGCCCCCGCGACGCCGACGCCGCCGTGACCGTCCCGGTCGCGATCCGCCTCGACCGCCCGCGGCGAGCGCGCGGACTCGAGGGCGCGCCGGTCGACGTGGAGATCGCGACCGCCGGCGTGCGCGACGCGCTCAGCGTCCCGGTGACCGCGCTGGTGGGCACGCCCGGCGGCGGGTACGCCGTCGAGGTCGTCCGTCCCGGCGGCCGCCGCGAGGAGGTGCCGGTGACGCTGGGCCTGGTCGACACCGTGGCCGGGCGGGTGCGGGTCGAGGGCGACCTGCACGCAGGCGACGACGTCGTGGTGCCGGCGCCGTGAGCGGCGAGGTGGTGCTCGAGCTCGCCGAGGTCACGAAGGTCTACGGCGAGCAGCCCCCGGTGCGCGCGCTGCGCGGCGTCTCGTTCACGGTCCGGCGCGGCGAGCTGGCGGCGATCGTCGGCCCCTCCGGATCGGGCAAGTCGACGCTGCTGCACGTCGTCGGGACGCTCGAGCCGCCCACGAGCGGCGCGGTGCGGATCGGCGGCGTCGACGTCGCCGGGATGGACGACGAGGAGCTGTCGCGGCTGCGGGCGCGCGAGATCGGGTTCGTGTTCCAGCAGTTCTTCCTGGCCGAGCACACGACCGTCCGCGAGAACGTGGCCGACGGCCTGCTGTACGCGGGCGTGCCGGTGGCCGAGCGGCGCGAGCGGGCCGACCGGGCGCTCGAGCGCGTGGGCCTGGCGCATCGCGCGGGGTTCCGCCCGTCGACGCTGTCGGGCGGCGAGCGCCAGCGCGTGGCGATCGCCCGCGCGCTCGTGGGGGAGCCGTCGATCGTCCTCGCCGACGAGCCGACCGGGAACCTCGACAGCGCCACCGGCGCGTCGATCATGGCGCTCGTCGAGGAGCTGAACGCAGCGGGCGCCACGATCCTCGTCATCACGCACGACGCGGACCTGGCGGAGCGGCTGCCGCGGCGGCTGCGGGTGCTGGACGGCGAGGTCGTCTCCGACACGGGGCCGGCGTCGTGACGTTCGGGGACCGCGTCCGCGTGGCGAGCGTCGGGCTGCGCGCCCGGCCGCTGCGAGCCGGGCTGTCCGCGCTGGGGATCGCGATCGGGACGGCGGCGATCGTCGCGGTCCTGGGCCTGTCGGCCTCGTCGCAGGCCGGTCTGCTCGCCGAGATCGACCGCCTCGGCACGAACCTCCTGACGGTTGAGCCCGGGGAGCGGCTCACCGGCGGCGCGGCGGTCCTGCCGGCCGAGGCGCCCGGACGGCTCACGCTGCTGGGCGGGGTGAGCGAGGTCGCGCACAGCGCCCGGCTCGAGGACGCGCACGTGTACCGCAGCGCGGAGATCCCGGCCGCCGAGAGCGGCGGGATCCAGGTCCGCGCGGCCAGCCTCGGCCTCCCGGCCGTGGTGGGCACGGAGGTCGCGCGGGGCCGCTGGCTGAACGCCGCCACCGCCCGCCTGCCGGTCACGGTGCTCGGCGCCGCCGCGGCGCGGCGGCTGGGGCTCGGCCCCGGCGGGCGGATCTGGCTGGGCCGCCGCTGGTTCGCGGTCGCCGGCGTGCTGGCGCCCGCGCCGCTGGAGCCCGACGTCGACCACAGCGCGCTGATCGGCTATCCGGCCGCGCGCGACCAGCTGGACTACGTGGGCGCCGACGCGCAGGCCGGACCGCCGAGCACGATCTACGTCCGCACGCGGACCGGCCGCGAGACGGCGGTGCAGCCGCTGCTCGCCGCGACCGCCAACCCGCAGGCGCCGAGCGAGGTGCGCGTCAGCCGCCCGTCCGACGTCCTGACCGCCCGGGCCGCGGCGGCCGGGGCGTTCGACAGCCTGTTCCTCGGGCTCGACGCGGTCGCCCTCGTGGTGGGCGCCGTCGGCGTCGCGAACATCATGATCATCTCGGTGCTGGAGCGCCGCTCGGAGATCGGGCTGCGCCGCGCGCTGGGCGCGACGCGCCGCCAGATCCGCGCGCAGTTCCTGGGGGAGTCCCTGCTGCTCGCCCTGCTCGGCGGCGTCGCGGGCGTCCTCGCCGGCGCCGCCGCGACGACCGTGTACGCCGCCGCGAAGGGCTGGACCGTCGTGATCCCACCCGAGGCGTGGGCCGGCGGCATCGGCGCGGCGGTCCTCATCGGCGCGGCCGCCGGCCTGGCGCCCGCCGTGCGCGCGTCGCGGATGTCCCCGACGGCGGCGCTGCGGACCGGGTGACCGTCAGTCGCCGGCCAGCACCGTGGGGAGGCCGAGCCGCAGGAACAGGCCGGCGTCCCGCGGGAACCCGGTGATCCCCGCGCTGTGGTGCAGCGCGCGCCGGTGGCGCGCGGTGAGCTGCACGAACGCGGCCTCGTCGCCCGCCCGCGCGTCCTCGAGGAGGCGGCCAGTCAGCGAGTCCGCGGGACCGGCCACGGGCCGCCGAGCTCCGTCCACGGGGAGGCCCGGTGCGCGCCGACGATGCCGCCGAGTGCGACGAAGCGAATGCCGTCGGGCCCCGGGACGATCTTGCGTCGCTGCTCGGGTCCGACCCGGACCATCACACCGGGCCGCAGGTCGTAGGTCGCGTCATCCGCGTGCAGCGTCGCAGACCCGGCGAGCGGGATGTACACCTCCTCCTGGCCGGCCTCGTCGCTGCCCGGGCCATGGTGGTGGTCGGGGTAGCCGTCCCACTCGGGCGGCAGGGTCATCACCTGCATGCCCCAGGCGCTCACGGCCAGCTCGGCGCGAGCGCGGCGCGCGATCCCCTCGTAGATCGGCTCCATCTCGTCGATCACGGCGTACGTCACGTCAGCCACGGCGATCCTCTCGGTCGTGTGAGCCCATTCGGCCCTTCACCACCATCAATCCGCGAGCGCCGCGGAGCTCATCGGTCCAGCGCGCGGACCGCGGCCGCCCGGCGGATCAGGTGGTCGCGCTCGGCGACGTTCGTGGCCAGCCGCGCGGCCTCGGCGTAGCACTCGGCCGCGGCGGCCAGGTCGCCGGCGCGCTCGTGCAGGTGCCCGCGCGCCGCGTGCCAGCGGTGGCGATCGCCGAGCGTCTGCCGCAGCCGGTCGGTCTCGCGCAGGCCCGCCGCGGGGCCGTGGACGTGGCCGACCGCGATCGCGCGCCCGAGCACCGCCGCCGGGTCCCGGCGCACCGGGTCGTCGGTCAGCGCGACCAGGTCGTCGTACCAGGCGAGGATCTGCGGCCAGTCGGTCTCGTCGGCGCTCGCCGCGTCGTCGTGCAGGGCCGCGATCGCCGCCTCGATCTGGTGGCGGCCCGGGCGCTGCAGCGCCAGCGCCGACTGCAGCACGCGCACGCCCTCGGCGATCTGGCGGGTGTCCCAGAGGCCGCGGTCCTGGCGGTCGAGCGGGACGAGGCGCCCGTCGGCGTCGAAGCGCGCCGGGAGCCGCGCGTGGTTGAGCAGCATCAGCGCCAGGAGGCCGCGCGCCTCGGGCTCGTCGGTCGCCAGCGTGAGCTGGCGCGCCAGGCGGATCGCCTCGGCGGCCAGGTCGACGCGGCCGGCGTGGCCGGCGGCGTAGACCAGGTAGAGGACGCGCAGCACCACGGCGAGATCGCCCGGCGCGTCCAGGCTCCGCCCCCGCAGGGCCCGCTTGGCCCGGCTGATCCGCTGCGCCATCGTCGCCTCCGGCACGAAGAAGGCGTCGGCGATCTCGCGCGTCGTGAGGCCGCCGACCGCGCGCAGCGTCAGCGCCACCTGCGAGGCGGGGGCGAGGCCGGGATGGCAGCAGCAGAACAGCAGGAAGAGGGTGTCGTCGCCGACCGCGTCGCTCGGCGGAGGCGGCGGCTCGGCGGCCACGACGTCCTCGCGGCGCCGGCGCGCGGCCTCGCTGCGGCGCGCGTCCACGAGCCGCCGGGTCGCGACCGCCGCCAGCCACGCCTGCGGGTCCCGCGGGGGATGGTCCGGCCACGTCCGCAGCGCCTCGATGAACGCCTCCTGCAGCGCGTCCTCCGCGGCGCCGAAGTCCTCGCCGCGGCGCACCAGCCCCGCGAGGACCCGCGGGACGAGGACGCGCAGCGCGCCCTCGTCGACCGCGCCGGCCGGCATGCCGGTCACGCCGCCTCCGCGTCGCCCGCCGGGCGCTCCCACATGACCTCGCGGACCTCGATCCACTCGCACAGCGGCTCGCCGCCCGGGCCCGGCTCCGACGACGCGTAGGCCGCGATCTCGAGCGCCCGCTCGTGGGACTCGACGTCGATCATCCACCAGCCCGCGATCAGGTCGCTCGTCTCGGGGTGCGGCCCGTCGGTGGTGACCGGCGCGGCGTCGGGGCCGCCGTAGCGCACCCACGTGCGGGCGGGCGCGAGCGCCCGCGCGTCGACGTACTCGCCGTTGCGCTCGAGCATCTCGCTCACGTGGTTCTGGAACGCCATGTGCGCCTCCACGTCCTCGGGCGGCCACTGGTCGATCGGGGGCACGGACCGGTGCGGCTCCGGGCCGCCGCGGTAGTGCTTGAGCAGCAGGTACTTGGGCATCGTCGGCCTCCTGATCTCCTGGGCCTCGCCGGTCGAGGCCGTTCACCCCGTGAGCGGAGCCGCGCGGCGATCCTCGACATGCAATCACCCGAGCCCGGCTCCGGACTCCGCGGCCGGCGTCGCCCCGCGCCCGGACCGGCGCCGCGACGGGCTACTGTCGGTGCATGGCCTCCACCGCCGGGCGAGGCATCGACGCGGCGTTTCTCGAGCGGCTCGCGCGCGATCGCGAGGCGTACGCGCTGCCGCCGCGGCTGCACGAGCTGTGCGAGCGGTTCGCGCGCCACACGCTGGCGCTGCTGTTCCCGCACTTCGCCGCCGAGGTCGGCGGGCGGGCCGGCGACGTCGCCGAGGAGCTGGCCCGGGTCGAGCGGGAGCTGGCCGACGTCCTGCGGCTGCCCGAGACGCACTGCGCGTCGCCCGACACCGTGCTCGAGCGCTTCATGGAGGCGCTGCCGGCGATCCGCGAGGCGCTGCTGCTCGACGCGCAGGCGATCTGCGACGGCGACCCGGCCGCCCACTCCGTCGACGAGGTGATCCTCGCCTATCCGGGCTTCCGCGCCACCGCCGTGTACCGGCTCGCGCACCAGCTGCAGGGTTGCGAGGTCCCGCTCGTGCCGCGCGTGCTGACCGAGATCGCCCACCGCGAGACCGGCATCGACATCCATCCCGGCGCGCGGATCGGGAAGTCGTTCGCGATCGACCACGGCACGGGCATCGTGATCGGCGAGACCGCCGTGCTCGGCGACCGCGTCAAGCTGTACCAGGGCGTCACGCTCGGGGCGCTGAGCGTCGACAAGGGCATGGCGCGCACCAAGCGCCACCCGACGATCGGCGACGACGTGGTGATCTACGCGAACGCCACGATCCTGGGCGGCGACACGGTCATCGGCAACGGCAGCCGCATCGGCGGCAACGTGTGGCTGACGCGCAGCGTCCCCGCGCAGTCGGTCGTGACGCCCACGGCGCGCATCGACGAGCGCACCCGCGGCGACGAGCTGCTCGAGTTCAACATCTAGCCCCAGGAGCCCACCGTGAAGGCCGCCAACATCCTCGAGACCATCGGCGACACGCCCCACATCCGGATCAACCGGCTCTTCGCCGACCACCCGCACGTCGAGGTGTGGATGAAGGCCGAGCGCGCGAACCCGGGCGGCTCGATCAAGGACCGCATCGGCCTCTCGATGATCGAGGACGCCGAGCGCCGCGGCGTGATCGGGCCGGGCAGCACGATCATCGAGCCGACGTCCGGCAACACCGGCATCGGGCTGGCGATGGTCGCCGCGGTCCGCGGCTACCGGCTCATCCTCGTCATGCCGGAGTCGATGTCGATCGAGCGCCGCCGCCTGATGGCCGCCTACGGCGCCGAGCTGGAGCTGACGCCGCGCGAGGGCGGGATGAAGGGGGCGATCGCGCGCGCCCATGAGCTGGCCGCCCAGATCGAGGGCGCCTGGATCCCGCAGCAGTTCGAGAACCCGGCCAACCCGCAGGTCCACCACGACCAGACGGCCGCCGAGATCCTGCGCGACTTCCCCGACGGCATCGACTTCCTCATCACGGGCGTCGGCACGGGCGGCCACATCACGGGCGTCAGCGAGGCGCTCAAGCCGCGCTTCCCGCAGATGCGGACGTTCGCCGTCGAGCCCACGAAGTCGGCGGTCATCAGCGGCGGGGCGCCCAACCCGCACCGGCTGCAGGGCATCGGCGCCGGGTTCGTGCCGGCCAACCTCCACGTCGACACGCTCGACGGCACGATCCAGGTCACCGAGGAGGCCGCCTACGAGTACGCCGTGCGGTGCGCGCGCGAGGAGGGCATCTTCGTCGGCCCGTCCTCGGGCGCCGCGCTCGCCGCGGTCGCCCAGAAGCTGCCGGAGATCCCCGAGGGCAGCACGGTGCTGACCTTCTGCTACGACACCGGCGAACGCTACTTCTCGGTCGAGGGCCTCTTCGTGGCCGACGGGACCGACGTTCAGGTCGCCGCGCGCTCCTGAGCCGCCGCGGCGCGCCGCGTGGCGAGGTGGCGCCCGGCGAGGTAGCCGAACGTGATCGCCGGGCCGAGCGTCGCGCCGCCGGCCGGGTAGCCGGGGCCGAACACGCACGCCGCGACGTTGCCGGCCGCGTAGAGCCCCTCGACGACGCCGCCACGCGCCGACAGCACGCGCGCGTCGGCGTCGATGCGCGGCCCGCCGTTCGTGCCGAGCACGCCGTTGTGGATCTCGACCGCGTAGAACGGCGGCGTCCCGATCGGCGCCAGCGCCGTCTCCGGGCTCGGGCCGCCCGAGGTGAAGCCCTCGAACCACAGCGTCCCGCGGGCGAAGTCGCGGTCCTCGCCGTCGGCGACGAAGCCGTTGAAGCGCTCGACCTCGTCAGCGAGCCCGTCGGGGTCGATCCCGGCCCGCCGCGCGAGCTGCTCGAGCGTGTCGCCCTCCCGGACCCAGGCCGGCGTGGGCGCGCCCGGCCTCAGGCCGCCGAGCTCGATGCGGTCGCGCACCGTCCGGTCGAAGATCGCCCAGGCGCGCTCGTTGGCCTGGCGGCCGGCGACCGAGTCGAACGCGCGCAGCGTGCGCCCGAAGTCGGCGTAGCAGCAGGCCTCGTTGGCGAAGCGGCGCCCGGCGGCGTTGACGACGATGCAGCCGGGCTCGCTGCGCGGGGTGCCGACCTGGTACAGCGGCGCGCCGTCGTAGGTCTCGGCGCCGGGCCCGGTGGTCGGGAACCACCACGCCTCGGTCATGTTGCCCATGAGCGCGCCGGCCTCCTGGGCCATGATCAGCCCGTCGCCGACGTTGGTGGGCGCGCTGACCGGCTTCAGCTCCGACACGCCCAGGTACGCGCGCACGAGGTCGCGGTTCCACTCGAACCCGCCGCTGGCGAGCACGACGCCGGCGTGCGCGCGGATCGCGTGGCGCTCGCCGCCGAGCTCCGCCACGACGCCGGTCACCGCGCCGTCGTCGTCGAGGACGAGGCGGCGCACGGGCGCGTCGGTGTCGACCGCGACGCCGAGGTCGAGCGCGCCGCGCAGCAGGCGGGCGACGAGCGCCTCGCCGAGCGTGCGGACGCCGGCCGCCTCGCGCTCCTCGGCGATCGCCAGGATCGCCGGGCCGAACGGCGCCGCGCCGGCGCCGCCGCTGCGGTCGCCGTCGCCGGGCGCGCCGCGGGAGATCTCGTCGAGCGTGAGCGCCGGGTAGTGGGGCGTGCGGCGGATGCGCGCGTCCCACTCGGGCAGCTCGTCGCGCGCGGGGTAGGGGGCGTTGTCGAGCGTGCGCCCGAGCCGCCGCGAGCCGGCGCGGTCGAGGTAGTAGTCGCTGAACACCTCGGCGACGAAGAACTCGACCGGCGTCGTGGCCTCCAGGAACGCGGTCGCCTCGAGCGCCTTGTCGACGTACACCTCGACCAGCGCGGGGTCCGGCGCCTGGCCGCCGGTGGTGCTCAGCGCGTAGGCGATCGCCTCGTCGCGATCGTCGTCGAGGCCCATCGCGCGCATGTGCGGGTTGCCGGGGATCCAGATCCCGCCGCCGCCGACCGCGGTGGTGCCGCCCAGCAGCGACGACTTCTCCAGCAGGCGGACCGACAGCCCGCCCTCGGCGGCCGACACGGCCGCGGTGAGCCCGGCGGCCCCCGACCCGACCACGACGACGTCGACGTCCGAATCCCACTGCAGCGACACGGCCTTCTCCTCCGACCCGATACGAAACGGCGGCCGGATCGTATACGGATTCCGCACAGGATCGTGCTTCGGCTCGTCCTCGGCCGGGAGGCGGGCGTCGCGGTGCGGCAGGATGCGTCCATGCCCGGCTACGGCGACCTGCTCCGCTGGATGTACCGCGGCCCGCGGCCCAACGCCGTGGCCCGCGCGCTGAACCGCTGGCAGGCGATCGTGGCGGCGCTCGGCCTGCCGCCGCATCGCGTGCAGACGCTCGAGGTGCCCGGGCGGCGCAGCGGGCGCATCCGCTCGATGCCCGTCGTGATCGCCGACGTCGACGGCGAGCGCTACCTCGTCTCGATGCTGGGCGAGCGGGCCGGCTGGGTCGCCAACGTGCGCGCCGCCGGCGGACGCGCGGTGCTGCGCCACGGCCGGCGCACGCCCGTGCGCCTGGTGGAGGTCCCGGCGCCGGAGCGGGCGCCGATCCTCAAGCGCTACGTGGAGCTGGCGCCCGGCGGCCGGCCGCACATCCCCGTCGACCCGCGCGCGCCCATTGCCGAGTTCGCCGCGGTCGCCGGCGACTACCCGGTGTTCCGCATCGAGCCCGACACGGGCTGAGCCTCGGGCGCCGCCTCGGCGTCCTGCGTCGCCGCCCACGTGCCCAGCAGCCGCATCGCCTGCTCGGACGCGGAGCCCGGCTCGGTCGCGTACGCGAACAGCCAGCGGTCGCCGTCGTGGAGCCGGAGCGTCTCGGTGTGGACCACGAGGTCGCCGACGACGGGATGGCGCAGGCGCTTGCGGCCGCGGCAGCGCGTGTCGACCTCGTGGTCGGCCCACCACGTGCGGAACTCGGGGCTCGCGACCGACAGCTCGCCGACCAGCGCCTGCAGCCCGCGGTCGCGCGGATGGCGGCCGACCGCCTCGCGCAGGACGCCGACGCTGGCGCGGGCGATCATCTCCCAGTCGGTGAACAGCTCCCGCGTCGCCGGCTCCAGGAACACCCAGCGCGGATGGCTGGAGGCGGGGGAGGGCATCGGCTCGAGGCCGACCAGCAGCGCCCGGCAGAGGCGGTTCATCGCGTGCACGTCGCCGCGGACGTCGACGATGAGCCCGGGCAGCGACAGGCCGTCCAGCAGCATCCGCTCCCCGGAGCCGAGCGGCGGGATCTCGAGCGCGCGCGGCTCGGGGACGGCGACCGTCGAGCGCACGAGGTTGCGCAGGTACTCGCGCTCGACGTCGGCGAGGCGCAGGGCCCGCGCGATCGCGTCGAGCACCTGGTCGGACGGCTGCAGGTCGCGGCCCTGCTCCAGGCGCGCGTAGTAGTCGAGGCTGACGCCGGCGAGCATGGCGACCTCCTCGCGGCGCAGGCCCGGGACGCGTCGCGGACCGCGGGGCTCGATGCCCACGTCCTGCGGTCGCAGCCGCGCCCGCCGGGTGCGCAGGAACTCGCGGAGCGCGTCGTTCTTGGGCATGGCCGCAACGGTACCCGGGGCGCGCCGCGTCCTGGGTGGGACGCTGCGTCCGAGGTTGCGCCCACCCTCTGGTGCGCGCGCTGCGGCCGGCTCAGCGTGCGCGGCCATGAGCACCACCACGACCATCCAGACCGCACCGCTCGGCCCGCGCACCGTCCGCCGCATCGGCTTCGGCGCGATGCAGCTCGCCGGGCCCAACGCCTTCGGCCCGCCCGCGGACCCGGCCGCCGCCCGCGCCGTCCTGCGCCGCGCGGTCGAGCGCGGCGTCGACCACATCGACACCGCGCAGGTCTACGGGCCCGACGTCGTCGACGAGCTGATCGCCGAGGCCCTGCACCCGTACCCCGGCGACCTGGTCATCGCGACGAAGGTCGGCGGGGCCCGCGACGCGCAGGGCGCCTGGATCCCGGCCTCCCGCCCCGAGGAGCTGCGCGCGACGCTGGAGGCCGACCTGCGCCTGCTGCGCCGCGAGCGCATCGACCTCGTCTACCTGCGGCGCGGGGTGGGCGGCCCGGCGGCTGACGAGGTGCCGCTCGCCGACCAGGTCGGCGCGCTCGTCGAGCTGCGGGCAGAGGGCAAGCTCGACCTCATCGGCCTGTCGACGGTCTCCGCCGGCGACGTCGAGGCGGCGCTCGGGATCACGCCGATCGCGGCGGTCCAGAACCCGTTCAGCATCCTCGACCGCGCCGACCGGCCGGTCGTCGACCTGTGCCGGGAGCGCGGGATCGCCTACGTGCCGTACTTCCCGCTCGGCTCCGCGTTCGGGGGCGGCCCGGCGGCGCTCGCGGCCGACCCGGCGATCGCGGCGGTCGCGCAGCGCCACGGCGCCACGCCGGCGCAGGTCGCGCTCGCGTGGCTGCTCGCCCACGACGGCATGCTCATCATCCCGGGGACGAGCTCGATCGCGCACCTCGAGGAGAACCTCGCCGCGGGCGCGGTGCGGCTCGACGCCCAGGACCTCGCGGCGCTCGAGCGCTGACGCCGACGGCTACGCCCCGTCGGGGTCGTGGAACACGGCCTCGACGTTGTGGCCGTCGGGGTCGAGCACGAACGCGCCGTAGTAGCCGGGCGAGTACTCCGCGCGCGGGCCGGGCGCGCCGTTGTCGCGCCCGCCCGCCGCGAGCGCGGCGGCGTGGAAGGCGTGCACCTGCTCGCGGTCCTCGGCGGCGAACGCGACGTGCGTCGACCCGGGGTCGTAGTCGAGCGAGATGATGAAGTCGTCGAGGCCGGGCGGGCCGAACCCGATGGAGCGCTCGTCGCCGGCCACGTCGAGCTCTCCGAAGCCCAGCGGCGCGAGGGCGGCGCGGTAGAAGGCGCGGCTGCGCTCGAGGTCGCGCACGCCGAGGGTGATGTGGTCGATGACAACGCGTCGTACAGGCATCGCCGAGGCACGTACCCGGCCCGTGCGCGAGGCAGACGCGATCCGTCGCCCTGTCAGGATCCGCGGAGGTGAGCGTCGACCGGAACGGCCTGTGGGTGGTGCTGGCGGTGTGCTGCGCGGCCGCCATCGTGCGCGAGGGGTGGCGGCTGCGGCGCCTGCCGCCGGCGAGGACGCGCCGCGAGCGGATCGGGCGGTTCGTCGACGCCACGCTGACCGCGCTGGGGTGGGGGATGCTCGCCGCGTTCGTCCTGACGGTGATCGCGGTCGCGCTGGAGGCCGCCGGGCTCTGACGCGCCCCTACGGCCAGCCGGGCGGCAGCAGCTCCGCGATGTCCGCCGCGGCCTTTCGGAGATGCGCGGCGAGCTCGGGAAGGCGCTCGTCGGCGAACCGCACGACCGGCCCCTGCACCGACAGCCCCACGCGCGGCGCGCCCGCGCCGGAGGACACGGCCACGCCGATGGCCCGCACGCCCGGGACGCGCTCCTCGTCGAGCAGCGCCCATCCGCGCTCGTGCGCCGCGCGCAGGTCGGCGAGGAGCGCCGCCTCGGTCTTCAGCGACCGGTCGGTGACCGCCACGAACGGCCGCGCGTCCCGGACGGCCTCGCGCGTCGGCGCCTCGTGGGACAGGATCGCCTTGCCGATCGCCGAGCAGTTGAGCGGGGCGCGCAGGCCGGGAGGCTCTTCGTAGCGCAGCGCCTGGGCGGTCGCGTTGGACTGCAGGACGAGCGCGATCTCGCTCGCCTCCCGGACGCCGAGCGTCACGGACTCGCCGGTCAGGTCCGAGAGCGAGTCCATGCGCGCCTTGACCCGGTCCAGCCCGCTCGCGCGGAACTGCGCTCGGGCGAGCGCGGTGATCGCGGGGCCGAGCCGGTAGCGGTCCGTGGAGCCGTTGCGCTCGAGGTACCCGTGGGCGACGAGGGCCTGCACGAGCCGGTGGACCGTGCTCACCCGCAGGCCGACCAGCCGCGCGATCTCGGTCACGCCCCGATCGGGCGCTCCGTCGGCGAAGCAGTCGAGCACCGCCAGCGCGCGACCGGCGGACTGCGCGCCGCTGTGCGGCTTGGTGGGGGCGTCTCCGGAGGCGTTCACGGCGCCCGGCAGCATAGCCGCGCCTCGGCTTCCGACATACGAGATGCCTTCGCATATGCTAGAAACTCCACTATGTCGGTCAACAATCTTCCTTTTGCGTCGCCTCGGCTCGGCGTCTGGCTGCCGGTCCAGGGCAGCTGGGGGAGCCTGGGCCATCCCGACGATCCGTTCGACTCGAGCTACGAGCGCAACCGGCGCGTCCTGCGAACGCGGCGAGGCCGAGGACCGGCAGCAGGCGGCTCGCGGCGGCCCACCAGCGCAGCACGGCGATCTTGACGCCGAGCACGACCAGCAGCGCGCACCCCGACAGCGCGTGCAGCAGCTCGTCGTCCTCGAACCCGAGCACGCTCACGCACATGAGCGCGACGACGACGATGACGACCACGATCGCGTCGCCCGACGCGCGATGCGTCCACGAGGCGGCGCGGGCGCTGAGGAACGGCGGGCGCACCTTCCCGTAGCCGACCGAGATGAGCACGAGCTGATAGACGGCGAGCGCCAGCGCGACCGACGCGAGCACGACCTTCACCTCGGTGACGTTGCCGAAGGTGATCCGCTCGACGAGGTCGCCCATTCCGGCGATGTTCCCCCGGCGGGGGGTTCCGACGCAGGGGAGGGGGAGCGCGACGATCCCGCGGGACCGATGAGTCGTCGCGATCGGCGGAGTCACCACCGGCATGACCGACAGACGAGTCGTGCTCAAGATGGTCGTGTCACTCGACGGGTTCGCGACCAGCCCCGACGGCACCCACGAGTGGATGTTCGAGTGGTTCGGCGAGGACTCGGGGGAGTGGACCCTGCGCGCGCTGCGCGACGCGGGCGTCCACGCGATGGGCCGCCGCAGCTACGAGATCATGGGCCCGCACTGGATGGCGTCGGGGGGGCCGATCGCCACCGCGATGAACGAGAAGCCGAAGGCCGTGTTCTCCCGCACGCTGGAGACCGCCGGCTGGGGTCCGGCCGAGATCTTCCGCGACCCGAGCGCGGCGGTCGCGGACCTGAAGGCGCGCGACGAGCCGGGGACGATCCTGGTCCACGGCGGCCCGGGCCTCGCCCAGTCGCTGACGCGCCTGGGTCTGGTCGATGAGTACCAGCTGCTGACCGTGCCGATCGCGATCGGCGCCGGGCGCAGCCCGTTCGCCGCGCTCGGCGAGCACCTCGAGCTCGACGTCGTCGACGAGCAGCGGTTCCGCAGCGGCGCCCTCGGTCAGGTCCTCACGCCACGCCGGCGGCCCTAGCCGCGCTGGCGGTGGGGCCGGGCGCGCTGGTAGGGTCGCCGCGCTCCCGAGCCCAAGGACGGCCTGTGATCTCAAGGATGATGCGCCGCGTCGTCGTGCTCCTGATCGCCGCGATGGCGGCCGGCGCGAGCACCGCACACGGCGACGCGCAGTTCGCGTTCATGGACGCCACGAACTCCGGCTTCTCGGCGACGCCGCAGCTCGTGAACGACGGGTCGCCGTGCTGGTCGAACGCGACCGGCCTCTTCGTCCCCGGCGTCACGCAGCCGACGCCGCTGGGGACGTTCCTCGCGACCAACGACGCGGCGTGTCAGAGCTCCGGCAACCCCGGGACCTTCTACTCGACGTGGCTGTCGTACGGCCAGACCGTGAAGGGGACGTCCACCGGGGACGGGGGCGTCACGCTGGTCGACTGGGAGGGCGGCACCGGCGCGGTCGACTACGTGGCCTCCGATCCCTTCGGGGGCTCAGCGACGCTGTCCTGCGCGACGCTCGGCGCGCAGAGCGAGACGCAGCTGGGGCTCCGGCCGATCGAGTCGTTCATGACGGTCGAGACCGACGGGACCAGGTGCGTCACGCAGTGGCTGCCGGGCGCCGGTCCGTCGCGGCTCGCGCGGGCGGCGCAGGCCGGTCCGGCCGGCGTCCACACGCGGTTCGTCGACAGCCTGGCGACGATCCGCGGCCGCCACGCGCTCGTGCGCATCCAGGGCTTCGGCGAGATGGGCGCCCGGGCCCGCGAGCGCGTCGTGCTGCGCACGATGTCCGGCACGGTCGTCGGCAGGGGCGCCGGCACCGTCGTCGTCGGCGAGCCCGCGACGACCGTGCGCGTCACCCTCGACCCGCCGACCCGCCGCGCGCTGGCCCGCGGGCACGAGCTGAACGTCCGCGGCAGCGTGACTCGGGCCGGCGACACGCCGGGCACCGGCGACACGATCCGCCAGCTCGTCGTGCGCGCCAGGCGGTAGGGACCGAGCCCCCGGGGAGCGCGCGCAGCGCAACACTGTCGGGCGGGCACGCAACCGATGCGAGGAGGTGCCCGATGAAGGCGATCGTGGTGACGGACCAGGCCGCCGGCGCAGCCGGGATGACCCTGGTGGAGCACCCTGAGCCCACGGCGGCGATCAACGACGCCGTCGTCGAGGTCCACGCGTCGGGGTTCGTCCCGAACGAGACGGACTGGCCCTCGACGTGGACCGACCGGCGGGACCGCGACCGCACGCCGTCGATCCCCGGCCACGAGGTCGCAGGCGTGGTGAGCGCCCTGGGCTACGGCACGACGGGCGTGTCGGTCGGCCAGCGCGTGTTCGGGCTCACCGACTGGCACCGCGACGGCACCCTCGCGGAGTACGTCGCCGTCGAGGCGCGCAACCTCGCGCCGCTGCCCGGCGACGTCGACTTCGCGGTCGGCGCGAGCCTGCCGATCTCCGGCCTGACCGCCTGGCAGGGGCTGTTCGACCACGGCCGCCTGCAGGCCGGCCAGACCCTCCTCGCGCATGGCGCCGCCGGCGCCGTCGGCACGGTGGTGACGCAGCTCGCGCGCGAGTGCGGCGCGCACGTCATCGGGACCGGGCGCGCCGCCGACCGCCAGACCGCCCTCGACTCCGGAGCGCACGAGTTCGTCGCCCTCGACGAGGACGCGCTCGAGGACGTCGGCGAGGTCGATCTCGTGTTCGACGTCATCGGCGGCGACGTCCAGCGCAGGTCGGCGGACCTCGTCCGGGCCGGCGGGACGCTCGTGAGCATCGTCGGGCCGGTCGAGACGCATCCCGCGGACGGCCGGGCGATCGACTTCGTGGTCGAGTCCGACCGCGCGCAGCTCGGCGAGATCGTCGAGCGCGTGCGCGACGGCCGCCTGCGGACGCACATCGACGGCGTCGCGCCGCTCGACGACGCGGTCGCGGCGCTCAACCCGACCACGCGCCGGAAGGGGAAGACGATCATCGCGGTCCGCGCCTGACCCTGGCCGCGCATGTGCGAGAGTGCCGTCCGCTTCGCCTGGGCCGACGTCGTCGGCGAGGGGTTCTCCGGGGCGCTGCTGAAGCGGCCGCGCCCGGGGTCGCGGCGCTTCCGGGTCGCCGGCGTGCAGGGCGGCGGGATCGAGCTGTGCTCGTACTGGCGCAAGCGGGCGCCCGCCGCCGTGCTGCGCGACCTGCGCGTCAGCGGCCTCCTCGACGACGGCGCCAGGGACGCTGCGGCTGATCCGCGAGCGTCAAGCGTTCGAGGCGACCTGAGATGTCCACATCTCGGATACTCGGGCGCATGGATGCCTGTCTCACCCGCCGCGTCGCGGCGGCGCTCGCGCCTGCGCTCGTCGCCGGCGCCTTCGTCGCCGGGCCGGCCGATGCCGCCTCGAAGAAGCCCCGCGAGGTCCGCTACAAGCTCGAGTACTCCGCGTGGGGGGCGTACGCGTTCCACGAGCACCGCAACCTCGGCGGCGACACCGCCGACGAGCGCTACGACTTCGAGATCACGGCCGCCGGCGAGTTCGACGTGGTGACGTTCCGCAACGGCGCGCCGCTCGACGTCGCCGAGGCCGACCGCACCGAGGGCCTGGTCGGGGGCGAGTTCCTCGGCTGGTACCAGTTCACGGACGGCAGCTCGCTGCAGGCGACGTGCACGGCGAGCCCGGGCCTCGACTCCGCGGCCGGCCTCACGCGCCTGGAGGAGATCGGCGAGCTGGCCCGGCTGGACGGCGATGTCGAGATCGGCCTGCGGCCGTTCGACCGCCTCGACGTCTCGCTCACCTGCGGCGACCGCGGGACCGCCGCGACGACGCTGATCGACGACGGCAAGGTGGGGGAGGGGCCGTTCGACCTGCGCTTCACGCTGCCGCGCGACGTCATCGGCAAGGGCTACATCGAGCAGCTCGTGCCCGAGCGGACGATCACCGGCGCCGCCTGCCCGGGCGTGCGCCAGGGCGGTGAGGCGACCTGCACGCTGACCTGGCAGGGCCGGGTGAAGCTGCGCCGGATCCGCGGGCGGTCCTCGACGCCCGGCGCCGGAACCACGGGCACGCCGACGACGTCGGGCTCGACCGGCAGCGTCCTCAAGGGCGTCTCGGCCGGCAGCGTGAAGATCGCGCCCTCCGGGCGCACCATGTCGGTGAAGGTCGCCTGCCGCGCGGCCTGCACGGGCGCGATCGTCGTGGAGCCCGGAGCGCAGCAGCCGTTCACGCTGCGCGCAGGGAAGTCGCGCCGCGTCGTCGTGCGGCTCGACGCCCCGACCCGGGAGGCGATCCGCAGCAACGGACAGGCGACCGTCCACATCGCCGCCGTCGCCGGCGGCAAGACCGAGACGAAGACGCTCAAGGTCAAGGCGCCGCGCCGCTGAGCCGCACCCGTCCCGCGGGCGCCTCGACCCGCGGGACGGCCCTGCGATCGTTCACGCCATGAGCTCCGAGCGCATCGCATGGGCCGTCGAACGGCTCGGGATCCGCCCGCGCCATCGCGTGCTCGAGGCGGGCTGCGGTCACGGCGTCGCCGTCTCGCTCATCGCCGAGCGCCTCGACGGCGGCGTCGTCCTCGCCATCGACCGGTCGCCGAGGATGATCGAGGCCGCGACGCGCCGCAACGCGGCCCGGATCGCGGCGGGCGTCGTGGCGCTGCAGCGGGCCGAGCTCGCGGACGCCGACCTCGGCGAGGAGCCGTTCGATCGTGTGCTCGCCATCCATCTGCCCGTGCTTCAGCGCGGCGATCCGGCGCGGGAGCTCGCGGTCCTCCGCGACCACATGGCGCCCGACGCCGAGCTGCACGTGAGCTTCCGGCCCCATCGCCCAGCCGAGGTCGAGCCGATCGCCGCGCACGTGCGCGGGGCGCTCGAGGCGAACGGCTTCGCCGTCGCGCGCGTCGAGACCGCCGACCTGGCCTCGGGCCGCGTCGCGTCGGTCGTGGGCGCCCCGCGTGACTCTGGCTAACGTTCCGGCGGTGACAGCTATCGACGTGAACGCGGTGCGCGAGTCGCTCGAGGCCCGTCACCCGCAGTGGGTCGAGCGGACCCTCGACCGGGCGCTCGACGACGTCGCCGCCGCCCATCCGGACCGCCCGTTCGTCATCGCCGAGGACCGTTCCTGCACGTACGCCGAGCTGGCGCGATGGTCGCAGCGCATCGCGCGCGGCCTGGTCGCCGCCGGGGTGGGCAGCGGGGATCGCGTCGCGCTGGTGCTGCCCAACGGCGCCGCCCTCGTGGCCGCGATCTTCGCGATCGCCCGCGCGGGCGCGATCGCCGTCCCGCTGAACCCGCGCCTGCGCGACCGCGAGCTCGAGCACGTCCTGCGCCAGTCCGGCGCCGTCGCGCTGCTGACGGTCCCGGCTTTCCGCGACGCCGAGATCGCCCAGGCCCTTGACGCGATCGCGCCCGGCTGGGACGCCGGCGCCCCGTCGCTGGGGGCGCTGCGCCACGTGGTCCTCTGCGAGGACGCGCCGGCGCGGCCCGGCGCCACCACGCTGGCCGCGTTCGAGCGCGACGCCGACCCCGAGCTCGACGGCGAGCTCGCCCGCCGGGCCGCCGCGGCCGCGCCCGCCGATCCGGCGACGATCTTCTTCACCTCCGGCACGACCGGGCTGCCCAAGGGCGTCGTCCTCACGCACGACATGGAGCTGCGCAGCGCCTACGGCTCCGCCTACACGCGCGCGTTCGAGGACGGCCGGCGCATCTGCTTCGCGCTGCCGCTGCACCACGTGTTCGCCTACGTGGAGGGCCTGCTGGCGGTGCTGTTCGTCGGCGGCGCCGTCGTCGTGCAGGCCGCCTTCGACCCGCACGCGACGCTGGCCGCGATCGCCGAGCACGGCGCGCACGAGGCGCTGTTCGTGCCGACGATGACGCTCGCGGTCGTCGACGCCGCCCGCGAGGCCGACTACGACCTGTCCACGCTGCACGCGGTCATGTCGGCCGCCGCGGTCTGCCCGGCGCGGCTGTGGCGGGACGTCGTCGAGGTGCTCGGGGTGAGCGAGCTCGTGACCGGCTACGGCATGACCGAGACGTCGGCCGCGACGACGTTCACGATGCCGGGCGACCCGATCGAGCTGCTGGTCGACACGGTCGGGCGCCCGAAGCCCGGCGGCGTGGCCGGCGGCGGCGAGACGCTCGCGCGCTACCGGACCGTCGATCCGGAGAGCGGCGAGCCGCTGCCCGACGGGGCCGAGGGCGAGCTCGTCGTGACCGGCCCGATCGTCACGCGCGGCTACCACGACGCGCCGGACGCGACCGCCGAGGCGTTCGACGCGTCGGGCTGGCTGCGCTCGGGCGACCTGGGCCGCGTGCGCCCCGACGGCTACCTCGAGCTGACCGGCCGCAGCAAGGACCTCTACAAGTGCGGCGGCGAGCAGGTGATGCCCGCCGAGGTCGAGGCCGTGATCACCGAGCTCGACGGGGTGGAGCAGGCGCACGTCGTCGGCCTGCCCGACGAGCGCATGGGGGAGATCGGCTGCGCGTTCGTCGTGGCCGAGCCCGAGGCGCAGGACGCCGAGGCGATCATCGAGCACTGCCGCCGGCGCCTCGCGCGCTTCAAGGTCCCGGCGCACGTGCTGTTCTGCCGCGCTGACGAGCTGCCGCTCACCGCCTCGGGCAAGGTGCAGAAGTTCGCGCTGGCCGAGCGCGCGCCGGCCCTCCTGTCGGGCGCCGGCGCGCGATGACCGGCGCCGCCATCGCCGGCGTCAGCCGCGCGGTCCCCGAGACCGTGGTGCCCAACGCGCCGATCGCCGCGCGGCTCGGCGTCGACGAGGCGTGGATCGAGTCGCGGACCGGCATGCGCGAGCGGCGCGTGCTGGCCGACGGCGAGCGGCTGTCGGACCTCGCGGCGCGCGCGGGCGCGGGCGCGCTCGAGGCCGCCGGGATGGCGCCGGGCGACGTCGACATGATCCTCGTCGGCACCACCAGCTCCGATGAGATGAGCCCGCACACGGCGGCGATCGTCGCCGGCGAGCTCGGCGCCGACGGGGCCGCCGCCATCGACCTGAGCGCCGCCTGCACCGGCTTCCTGTCCGGCCTGGCGCTGGCGACGTCGGCGATCGAGAGCGGCCGCTCGCGCGGCGCGCTCGTGATCGGCGCCGACGGCCTGTCGCGCTACCTGGACCCCGACGATCGCGGCTCGGCGATGCTCTTCGGCGACGGGGCCGGGGCCGTCGCCCTGCGCGCCGTGGACGGGCCGTCGGCCGTCGGCCCGGTGGCGCTGCACTCCGACGCCGGCGGGCGCGACCTCATCCGCCTGCCGCGCGACGAGCTGCGCATCCGCATGGACGGCCCGATCGTCTTCCGCCACGCGGTGCGCCTGCTCTCGGAGGTCACGCGCGAGGCGGCGGACGCGGCGGGCGTGGGCCTGGGGGAGATCGACCTGTTCGTCTACCACCAGGCCAACGGCCGCATCATCGACGCGGTCGGCCGGGAGCTGGGCCTGGCGCCCGGGCGCGTCGTCGACGTCGTGGACCGCTTCGCCAACACGTCGGCCGCCTCGCTGCCGATCGCGCTCTCCGTCGCGGTGGAGGAGGGGCGTCTCGACGCGGGCGACCGCGTGCTGCTGGCCGCGTTCGGGGCCGGCCTCGTGTGGGGCGGGACCGTCGTGCGCTGGGGCTAGGGGTCAGCTCGCGTAGGCGACGCGGTAGTGCAGGTGCGTCACGCCGCCCTCGCCCTCCAGCGCCCGGGTGCGCTCCAGCTCGACGCCGGCCGGGAGGAGGCCGCCGAACAGCGGGCGCCCACCGCCGAGCACGATCGGCACCAGGTGGATCTCCAGCTCGTCGAGCACCCCGGCCTCGAGGCCGAGCTGCGCGACCGCGGCCCCGTGGACGAGCACGCTGCGGTCGCCGGCGGCCTCCCGGGCACGGGCCACGGCCGTCGGGAGGTCGTCGAGATAGGTGACGAGCGGCCAGCCGCTGATGTCGATGCCGGGCTCGCGGCGGCTGTAGATGAAGATCGGGACGCCGTCGTGGTGGTCGCCGCCCCAGCCGCCCGCCGGCTCGAACGTCCCGGGCCCGGCGACGATCGCGCCGGTCGACATGAACTCCCGGACGATCTGCCCGTTCACGCCGTCGGAGGCGAACCCGTCGTCGGTCAGGACCCAGTCGTGGAGGCGATCGCCGCCGTCGCCGAGCCCGTTGTCGGGCCCGGCGTTCGGCCCGGCGACGTATCCGTCGAGGGACATGGACATGTAGAGCACGGTGGTGGACATCTCGGCGTCTCCCGGTGAGGTGAGCGGGTCGGTTGCAGTGGTGACCGCCGACGGGCCACCCATTCATCGATCCGTCGCGTGCTTCTCACCATCTCAGTACTCGCCGATCAGCCGGTTGGCCTCGGCCAGGCCGGCAGCGAGGCTGCTGGTCTCGATCAGCCAGGGCAGGCCGTCCGGGCGCGGATCGATGCGCAGCTGCAGCGCGCCGTCCTCGAGCACCGTCACGGCCACCAGGTCGGGCCCGCACCAGAACTCGGCGTTGCCGTTGCTGGCCTCCTCCGGGCTGACCACGGAGACGTGGATCCTGGGCATGGTCGTCTCCCGCTCATCCGGTGACGGTCTGCGGCGAGGCGTCGACGGCCGCGTGGCCCGCCTGGGCGAGCGTCACCGCGGCCGCCTCGGTGATCAGGTGCGCGGCGGCGCGGGCGTGCGACACGCCGACGGCGTGCGAGCCGCCCGGCACCTCGATGGTCCGCCTGGCCCGGCAGCGCTCGGCCATGTGGTGCTCCAGCGCGGCCGGGATGTTGCGATCCAGCTCGCCGAAGAGGAACCACGACGGCACCTCGCGCCACAGCGGGTGGTCGCCCGAGGGCTCCAGCAGCGCCTCCTGGGTGACGGGGCGCTGGGTCGCCGCCATCCGCCGCGTCCGCTCCGGCGGCAGGTCGGCGGCGAACTGGGCGTGGAACCTCGCCGGGTCGATGTAGAGGTCGGTGGTTCCGTCACTGCGCGGCACCGGCTCCAGCGCGGCGCCGAGCGTGCTCCCCGGGAACAGGCCCGAGAGGGCGAAGGCGCTCTCGCCGGCGTCCGGCGCGAACGCGGCGATGTACACGACGCCGGCGATCTTGCCGGCGTCCGCGCGGACGTTGGTGACGACCATCCCGCCGTAGGAGTGGCCGACGAGGATGACCGGGCCGCTGATCGAGGCGACGAGATCGCTGACCGCGGCGGCGTCGCCGGCGAGGCCGCGCAGGGGGTTGGCGGCCGCGATGACCTCCAGGCCCTGCTCCTGCAGCGGATCGACGACGCCGTCCCAGCTGCTGCTCTCCGCGAACGCGCCGTGGACGAGGACGACGGTGGGCGCCATGGTGGCTCCTTGTGGTCGGGGACCTGCACCGTCCCACCGGATGGGCCGCGTCGAATCGGTGACCAGCCCTGGGCCGATCCCCAGTCCGCACCCGTGGGGAGCCCGTCGCTCGTCAGACCGGCGGCGCGACGAAGCCGCCCAGGCGCTCCTGGACGAGCGTCGCGAACCGCATCGTCGTGCGGTCCTCGAGGTACGCCCCGACGGCCTGGATGCCCGCGGGCAGCCCGTCGACCATCTGCCGCGTCGGGATCGCCGTCGACGGCAGGTTGGCCACGGTGATCAGCCCGGGCCAGCAGAGGTTGGCCAGGTACGGCGCCGGCTCGCCGTCGATCTCGACCGTCCGGTGCAGCTGGGCGGTGTGGTCGACGCCGGAGTGGTCGTGCGGGAACGCCACGGTCGACATGACCGGGCACAGGAGGATGTCGACGTCCTGGAAGAACGCCTCCCACTGCGCCTGCAGGCGGCTGCGGTCCTCCAGGCGGCGGAGCCAGTCGCGGGCGGTCATGCGCGCGCCTCGGCCCATGCGCGCCGCGAACGTGCGGTCGTCGGGACGCGCGTCGGGGGCGAGGACGCGGAAGGCCTCGTAGATCGGCTCCGGCGCACCGCCGCCGAACGTCCCGAACAGGATGTCGAAGTAGACGTCGAGCGCGTGCTCGCTGTCGACCGGCGGCTGCGCCAGCGTCGTCACGCGCGCGCCGGCGCCGCGCAGCTCGTCGACGAACGCCTCCAGCGCCTGGCGGTACGCGCGGTCGACCGGCGCGCCGTCGGCCTCCAGGAGCACCGCGACCCGGAAGTCCTCGAGGCGGTCGTGGCGCGGCTGGGGGAGCGCCCAGCGCTTGCCCTTGCGGTCGAGGGCGTCGGGGCCGGCGATGACGTCCATCGCCAGCGCGAGGTCGTGGGCGTCCCGCGCGATCGGCCCGCCCACGGCCATCTCGATCGGGCCCGACCCCTCGGGGGCCGGCGGGATGTGGCCGCGCAGCGAGACGACGCCGTAGCTGGCCTTGTGCCCCCAGACGCCGCAGAAGTGCGCGGGGCAGCGGATCGAGCCGCCCACGTCGCTGCCGACCTCCAGCGGCGTCATCCCGGCGGCCACCGCCGCCGCCGATCCGCCCGACGACCCGCCGGCCGAGCGGTCGGGGTGCCACGGGTTGCGCGTGACGCCGTACACGGCGTTGTAGCTCTGGTGGTCGGCCGCGCCCTCGGGCACGTTCGTCTTGCCGAAGATCACGGCGCCGGCCTCGCGCAGGCGCGCGGCGACGTCGGCGTCCTGCGTCGGGCGGTGGTCGGCGAGATGCGGGAAGCCGCACGTGGCCGGCATCCCGACGACCTCGTAGACGTCCTTGATCGTCATCGGCAGGCCGCCGAGCGGGCCGGGGTCCTCGCCGCGGGCGCGCATCTCGTCGACCCGCTTCGCCTGCGCCCGCGCGCCGTCCTCGTCGAACGCCACGATCGCGTTCAGGGCCGGGTTGACCGTCGCCACGCGCTCCAGGTGCAGGTCGAGCAGCTCGACCGCTCCGACCTCGCCGGTGCGCAGCAGGCCCACGAGATCCGTCGCCGATCGCCAGAGCATGCCGGGGTTCTATCGGACGCGTGTTTCGTCCGTCGGCGGCCGGGAAGCGGAAGGCTCGCCCCTCAGCCCTCTGGAGCCCTCATGCGCGCGATGACGTACCGCGGCCCGTACAAGCTGCGGGTCGAGGAGAAGGACCGACCCCGGATCGAGCACCCGAACGACGCGATCGTCCGGGTGCAGCTCGCCGCGATCTGCGGCTCCGACCTGCACCTGTACCACGGAATGATGCCCGACACCCGGATCGGCCATACGTTCGGGCACGAGTTCATCGGCGTCGTCGACGAGGTCGGGTCCTCGGTGCAGAGCCTCCAGGTCGGCGACCGCGTGATGGTGCCCTTCAACATCTTCTGCGGGAGCTGCTGGTTCTGCGCGCGGGGCCTGTACAGCAACTGCCACAACGTGAACGCCAACGCGACGGCGGTCGGCGGCATCTACGGGTACTCGCACACCACCGGCGGCTACGACGGCGGACAGGCGGAGTACGTGCGCGTGCCGTTCGCCGACGTCGGGCCCGTGAAGATCCCGGACTGGATGCACGACGAGGACGCGGTGCTGCTCACGGACGCCGCCGCGACGGGCTACTTCGGCGCGCAGCTGGGGGAGATCGCCGAGGGCGACACCGTCGTCGTCCTGGGCGCCGGGCCGGTGGGCCTGATCGCCGCGCAGTCCGCGTGGCTGATGGGCGCCGGCCGCGTCATCGTGGTCGACCACCTCGCCGAGCGGCTGGAGAAGGCGCGCACGATGGCGCACGCCGAGACGCTCGACTACGACGAGCACGACGACATCGTGGTCGAGCTGAAGCGGCAGACCGACCACCTGGGCGCCGACGTGGTCATCGAGGCGGTGGGCGCGGAGGCCGACGGCAACTGCCTGATGCACGTGGCGGGGGCCAAGCTCAAGCTGCAGGGCGGCTCGCCGGTCGCGCTCAACTGGGCGATCGACGGCGTGCGCAAGGGCGGGACCGTGGCGGTGGTCGGCGCCTACGGCCCGGTGCCCAACGCCGTGAAGTTCGGCGACGCGCTCAACAAGGGGCTGACGCTGCGCATGAACCAGACGCCGGTGAAGCGGCAGTGGCCGCGGATGTTCGAGCATGTCCGCAACGGTCACCTCACCCCGCGGGAGATGGTGACCCACCGCTTCCCGCTGGAGGCGATCGCCGACGCCTACCACGTCTTCTCGGCCAAGCTCGACGGCTGCATCAAGCCGCTGATCCTGCCCAGCGCGTCGTAGAGGAGCCGACCATGCCCGATCACGACCTGCCGATCGCCTACGTCCCCGACGCGCCGCGGATGCGCGAGACCCCGGAGCAGCTGCGGGCGCGGATCCCGGGCTGGGGCGTGGACCTGGACCCGGCCGACCGCCCGTCGCATCCCAAGCTGCGCTACGCCCCCGAGCGCACCGGAGCGCACTGGCGCTTCCCCGAGCGCCAGCCGGGCGCCGAGGGGCGCGAGCGCTCCATCGAGCACGCGTTCGTCACGCCGGTGTTCGGCACCGCGCAGCCGCTCCACGGCGTCTCCGGGGCCGTTCGCCGCCTGGCCTATCGCCGGTTCAGCGAGGCCCGGCTCGCCCACTGGCTCCTGCTGATGGCGGGCGACCGGATCGACGCCTGGGGCAGCCACGTGCGCTCGCTCGCGTCGACGCACCCGGACAACCCGGTGACCCAGACCGGCGTGCGCGCCGAGCTGTCCGCGCGCGGGACCGCGCGCAGCGGCCGCTCCGACCGCCGCCACCATCTGCTCGACCCCGTGATCGTCGCCGGCCCGTGGGTGGCCGTCGCCGGCGCGGCGGTGCTCGGCGGGCGGCGGCTGCTGCGTCAGCTCAGATCGTCGTAGCTCCTGCCCGCCCGCGGGCGCCGGGTGAGGAGGGAGATGATCATCGCGCGACACGAACCCGGGCGCGCCGGCGCCGGCGCCCGCGAG
>Ga0182748_1000802_pt1 | contig 31899 bp, 34 predicted proteins | sample eDN3rd37CKraftOP_FD_128877 | JGI IMG/M metagenome (GOLD analysis project Ga0182748, IMG submission 128877) | Enriched Organic Plus compost microbial communities from Emeryville, California, USA - eDNA 3rd pass 37_C Kraft OP (version 2) (version 2) ...
CACCGCCAGGCGCACGATCATCGGCCACAACAGTTCCTGTGAACTTGACGACTGTTCCGATCTGCATACCTCGCAGCTTTTCCAACTCATTTTTATCTTCGATCAAGCTCTGCGCCAATCCACTGCGATCGCGGACTGTCAAAAAATTCAGACCTCCAAGCAAGCGCTTTTTGTGCAACCAACCATGAATCGTTACTGTCTCGCCTATTTTTTCAGGCAAATCTCGAATAAGTGTACGTGTCATATCAGATATATTCTATCATTCAACCCCTATATTCACCAGATGTAGCATGATTTATAAATTTCTTTATTCGCCTAGCAGCGAATTGCCGATATCGGTCAGGGTTAGTATGCCTTCGGTTCGACCCTCTTCGTCGACAACAATGATGATGTTTTGGTGGCTCTTTTGCAACAACTTAAGTGCTACTGGCAATGTATCATCCGACTTGATACGCAGCACTCTCGAAGTCATAGTGTTTTCGACTGTATGAGTTGTTTTGTCACCATCGATTTCCAATAAATCGGTGATATTGAGAATGCCAACGATATTGTCAATCGTGCCATCGATCACTGGAAATCGACTAAATCCGCTTCGATGCAAATCATCAAGCACTAGCGGCCCTAGCAGTTCATCTCGCTTAATTGGAACAATCGACCTTCGCGGAGTCATGATATCTTTTACTCTCGTACTATGCCAATGAACACTCCGTTTTATGATCCGTTGCTGATCCGATGTCAGCACATGGCTGGCTGAATCAACAAGATGCAACAACTGCTCTATTGATTCCAGCCTCTGATCCTGCGGGGTGTGCTTTTCGCTTCCCAAGAATCGCATAAGCCACGACAGCTTGCCTACATAGTCAAGTATTCTGTCCTCATGAGCAGCGTAGGAACTCGTTGCAAATCGTTGCAACGATTTTCTTTTGCCGATGAATTGCGCAACAAGGATCGCCAATACCGTGATCGGCACACCCCACCCTTGCCATAAGACAATCGAAACGGCTGCAAGAGAAACGATGATGACAAGTTGCAAGAAATGAAGCACTGCATATATATCATCAAGCAACCGCTCGCGGTGCATCGCCTTTTCATCGCCGCGTCTTTTGAGTTCGAACCAGCTATGGTGCGACCGCTGTGGCCGGACTGCGTGCACAAAAACTGCTGCGCTGATCAAAAACCCCCAGACAATGAGCAGTAGCGTTGTCATATGATAACTATACTATATAATAGAGGTAAAGGTTAACGGAGGATGTTGTGAGTAGAAATGCATGGATAATATTTGCCGTCATCTGTGCGGCAGTTCTTGGAACACTCGTTTTTGTTGCGCGTCAAAACCGCATAGATGTTGGTGATGTCAATACAAATAAAATCATCACGGCATCTGAAGCAAACGGTAATATCGCTGATCATGTCTATGGTTCTGATGCAGGCAAGACAATCCTTGTCGAATACGGCGACTTCCAGTGCCCCGCCTGCCGAAGCGCCTTCCCGTTGCTGACATTGTTGAAGATTGAGTTCAAAGATGATCTGACGTTCATCTTCCGCAACAGTCCGCTCACCCAGATACATCCAAACGCCAAAGCTGCTGCTGCGGCTGCCGAAGCTGCTGGTCTGCAGGGTAAATTCTGGGAAATGCACGACAAGTTGTTTGAAAAACAAGACGAATGGGCAAGTGCCGCCGCCGAAAAACGCCTATCGTTCTTTGTCTCAATGGCAAAAGAAGCTGGCGTTAAAGACATCGAGAAATTCAAAGCTGATATTGAAAGCAAGCGCGTCAATGACAAAATCACATATGATCTTGCCCTCGCTCGCAAAGATGGAGTCAATAGTACGCCGACCATCTTCCTCGATGGCAAAAGAATCGACAGCGAAACTTGGGCCGATACCGAAAAGTTCAAGAGCATGATCCAGGAATCAATCAACAAACACAAAAAGGACGATGACAAAAAGGCCGAGAAAAAGGCCGATGACAAAGAAAAGGCCAAGAAAGAAGAAAAAAATAAAAAGAGCGACAAGAAAAAGAAAGAAAAGAAGTAAATTCAAACAAATGAAAATCGCTCCGGTGCCTTGGAGCGATTTTCTTTTTCTCAGTTTCCCGTTGTCGGGTTTATTGTGCTATATACAGTTGCCATTCGGCAGGCACCACATCCACCGCGATCTGTTTGCGCCTCGAAGGCACAAACTTGACTGCTATTGGCATGAGGTTTTGTAGACTCCTTAGAGCTTGCCTTTTTAGTGGCGTGCTCTTAATTTTCTAACAACACGTCTCTTGTCGGCTCGACCTAATTTGATTGTTTTATTTCGTTTCCGATCGAGACGCAAGAATAATCTTATCAAAATATACCATTTGGGTCAACACATTTAACAGGGGTAACGCTTATGTTAACACATATTCTTTACAAAAGCACAAGCCATATGACACTTACTCGACGCCTGGCGATTGTTCAGGTGAAGCTGCTTTGAGCGGTTTTTCCCGGATCATGAAGACCAGTGCAGTGGCAACGAGCATCAACGTTGCCGATGTGGCGAAAATCTGACGAAGGCTATTGCTAAATGCATGCGTAATCTTGTCCGCATACTCTGATTGATTCTTTTCGAACGTTTCTTTAGTTTGACGCTTGACTGGTTCAGGTAGCTGTTTTATGCCATCCTGAAAACCTTCAGTAATCTTTGATTTTGTCTCCGGCATATTGAGGTTGAGCCATGTATTAGGATCACCGAAGTCACCGATCTGACTTGCGGTCGGGTTTTGTTTGATTGTCTTTAGATATTCGTCATTCTGGATGCCCGTTAAATTCGATGTGATACCTGCGGTCAACATTGCACCAAATACCGCGATACCTATGGTTGAACCAAGACTGCGGAAAAGCTGACTGGAACTGGTTGCAACACCAAGCTCATGTTGCTCAAACTCGTTCTGAACCGCCAAGTTCATAACAGGCATTACGACACCGAGACCCAAACCGAGAAACGCCATCAATACGGCTTCGTAAATATATGGTGACTCTGGAGAGAGTGTCGTCAAAAGACCTACCATGATAGTCGCAATGACAATGCCTGCTTGCATAAAGATCTTATAGCGCCCAGTTCGAGCAATGATCTGTCCAGAACCAATCGCCGAAAACATTAGACCGCCCACCATCGGTAATAACATCAGACCGGATTCGGTCGGTGTTGCACCGAAGACTTGCTGATTGAATTGCGTAAGGTACAAAATCGCGCCCAAAAATGCTGCACCGAACAGTACGGCAATACACATGACCAATACATATGTACGATTCGCAAAAAATCGAAGCGGTAATACGGGGTCTTTTGCACGACGCTCGACCCACAGGAAAGCGGCAACCGACGCAGCAACGATGCTAAACATGATCACGCGCAGCTGCACCAAAGACCATCCTGTCGCATCGAGCAGATCCTTAAAGATGTTCTCTGTATTATCAACGGCCAATACGATCGTGCCCAGCGCAATCGCGAGAAGCGCTGCACCAATATAATCTACAACTGGTCGTTTCTCGTGTTTGAGCGGAGGACAAAATATCGTGATGATCGCAAAGGCCGCCACCGCAACCGGTACGTTGATCCAGAATGTCCAGCGCCAGTCGGTCGTCAAACCAAACACAGAATTGCCATCCGCCAACCAACCGCCAAGCAGCGGTCCGATCAGTGACGAAAGGCCAAAGACTGCTCCTATCATACCTTGCCAACGACCGCGTTCACGCGCCGCAAACAGGTCAGCAACAATGGTAAATGCGTTGGCCGTAATAATACCGCCACCGATTCCCTGAACCGCCCTCCATATAACCAATTGGTCTACGCTTCCTGCCATACCGCTAAACAACGACGAAATACCGAATATTGCCACGCCGATCAACAAAATAATACGACGGCCGAACATATCCGACATTTTTCCAGCAATCGGCACCGTGATTGTTGTTGTCAGCAAATATGCCGTGACGATCCAACCAAGAGAATCGAATGCATTGAATTCTTCGACTATACGACCAAGAGCCGTGGCGATAATTGTTTGGTCGAGCGCAACCAAAAACATGCTCGCCATGACCGAGATCATGATGATGATTTTTGAACGTAATGATAAATGATGGTGCATACGTCTTTCCGAGCTCTTTCTTTTTATTTGCTATCCTCTTTGAGCGCTCGGAAGTCTTCTATTTGTTCAGATAAATGCGCCACGATATCTTCAAGCATCTCTTCTTTCAAAAAGACAACGCCACTGCCGTGCATTGCATTGATAACATACAACCGATCGCCTGGTTTGAGTCCAAGTTCTTCGCGAGCATCGGCAGGTATGACCACTTGGCCTTTTGTACCGATTGTCGCTGTTCCATAGAGTCTTTTTTTGGCGTGATGTAATCTCATCGATAATTCTCCTTCTTATCGATGGTATCAAAAGTATGAAAAGTATGTCAAATCATACTTTTCTACGATGGCAGCCACAGATCTCGCTCTTCTTTCGCCGTCAGTACGTTGTCATAAAAATCGAGCTGAATTGCGAAATGATCCGCAAACAGTCGCGCTTCAGCAGCTTGCGTCTTGCCATTGGTAGAATTCGCGATATCACGCATATAGCTCGCCAGCCGTTCAAACCGGCGTTTACGTCCGATTTCAGGATCCATGCCATTGAGATAATTCAGTGCCAACCGCGCTAAATCCCGTGACGGCAGAGGTAATCCGCTGTCATATGGTTTGAATTCTTCGATTTTTTGAAACGCTGCATGGCATTGCTCCTCATCTTTTTTTGGCATAATCAGAATCATACCCGAATGCGAACGCCATTGTCTGCTATGCGGTTCCCTATTGAAGGTTTTGCGCGTCCACAATGTGTGCTGATGAATGTATCCTTGCGGTAGTTTTTGTTGACGCGACCCACCTTCAATCATTCCTTAGCTCCTCTTTTGCTTTTCGATTGCTTTTTTCGCCAGTTTCTTTAGTTGCTGAGAGCGGTTCGGTCGATAAATCTTGGTCTCTGGTCCGTCGTACTTCGGAACGATACTCGTCTTACCCATTCCAAGCGATAGATTTTGCGCAAGTGACAATAGTCTGTATTGCAATGCTTCTTTCGGAATATCGTTTGGTGACCACGTTGACGGTCGTCCGCGTAGCTCTTTGTATGTTTCGTAATCCGGATGCGTATAGAACCCTTCGTCATTCAATGCCTCCTCAGAGAACGGACCTTCCTTGATGACATGGTTTTCAATTGCGCTCATCGGGTAAACCATAACTCGCGGCGGTTTTGGTTGACCATTCTTGTCTTTGCCACCGAGTAACAGTACGACCGCACCTGGTTTTGCGGCAAGACCGCGACGATATTCAAAACCTGACATCAGTGCCATTGATGGGTCGCCGACGAAGAACTTCGGACCTGATTGCAAGAAACTAAAATGATGGAAATGACCAAAGCGAACGAAATGTAGCGCCGACGTATTCTCACCCGATGCCATCATGCCTTCGTAAGCCAAGATAGCTGGATTTGCCGCACCTTTGCTGCCATGGAAACCTTTATCCATCGGGTAGTGCGTTAGGCGCATATTGTATGGTCCGTAGCTGAGATGCGCATCCGGCGAATGAATTGATGAACCATCTGGAAACATCGTCTGGTCTTTGTATTCGACCATCTTATTGATCTCTTCCTCGGGATAACCAAGCTTCCTAAAGAACGTCTTGAATCGATTGACGACATCTTGATGGAATGAATAACCATGATCACTCAAAGTACCGTTCTGCCACTCATGGTTACCATTGACCATCTTGAAGCTTTTGACGCTCTTTGCCTGATCGATCGTATAGTTAGAATGATCGGCTGCCAGAATCTCATCAAAGAACTTGAACTGGGTATCCATCTTCTGCATGCCAACACCCTCGTTTTCAAACTTGTGATTCTTGTAGATCTGGCCATGCACATAATCGCCGCCGCTCTGCCAGTGAATCTCATAATCTTGCGTCAGATCGGTACGAACCATATCAAGCCAACGAATATGCATTTCCGGTACGGAAGTGCGTGAACCGATCTGCCAGTCACATATCATCGGCAGGGCGATTTCTGTATCGAGCTGTTCCGACAACTCTTCCCATCCTGGACCGTAAATCGAGTAAATTGTAACCCCATTTGGCCGTTCTTCTATCCCTAGCACGCCTTCGGGATGCGTGCGACCACGGGTTTCTGCCTGCCGCTGAGTTTTGTTTCCTAAGATACTTGTCACCTCAGAACCTTGACCAAGATGCGCGAAACCATCCTGAAGTGCCGGAAGGTTCACGATATCCGTACGTTTACCAGCTGCAGCCGCGCTGCCTTCGCTCGCGTTCGCAAAAATCGCTTTATCTGGTATCGGTACGCCGTGATTGGCCGCTTGCGCAAAGTGACGCAATTTTTTCGTGACCTTATCTTGATAATCGGGCTTGTCGCTAAAGGCGATCTTGTTATACGAAACAAGATGCACGATATCTTCAGCTCCTTTTTTCACGCCAGCCTTCAAATAAAAGTCTGTGTAGACTGGACTGTCTGTGTTGAATATCGCATCGACATCGAGATGCTTGCGATGTTCCTTGCGCAAACATCGCTTATCCCAATTGTTGCGCTTCAGCCTATCGACTGCATCATACAGTAGATAGTACTCATCGAGCGCAACCTCTCCATCGCTATCAAGGAACATTTCGCTGGAATCACGCAACGTGCGGCCAGTCCTCAACATATATGGATACGCGTGCTTGATGATAAATGTATTGTGCTCCCAAATACGCGGATCTTTCAGCGCTTCGTTGTAACTCGCCCAATTATCAACAAATCCACCGCCATCTTCCATCTCACTCTTCTTGAGCCACTTTTGATACTCTTTTGCATCGCGATAAATTTGGTTTTTGTATTTCGTGGCCAAACTTTTGATAACCCTGTGGTCGTTAGCGCTCAGGTTGTATATGACATGCGACACGCCAGCTTCTTTGACGCGATCCATATATGCCTTGGCTTGTTTCAGCTGCATATCGAGATCTCTGTATTCATCTATGACAGCACCCAATTGCGCTTTGTCGAGCATTTTATAATCACCTTCGACCAGGGAATGAAAAACAACAACGTCTGGCTTTTCTTCCTCAGACGTTGCTTCGATGTGTTGAATCATTTCTTCTGCGAACTTGTACGCGCCATCCTTGCTGCCAATACGAAGTTCGGCCATATGAAGTGTTTTGAGTGCACCGTCCTTAATACGCACTTCGTGAATATTCGCTGCAATTGCCTGATCGTTCGCTTCCTTGATTTCTAGAATTGTCTTGCCGCGTGGCTCTCGTTCACGCATGAGCCAGTCATGGGCAAATACATGATTCGAATGTGGGGCGTCCGATTCCACGTGCTCCTGCCTAGACCCTTGCTCTCCTTGTTTGGTTGCTATTGCAGGTGCTTTTTCTCCTCTTCGTGGCATCGCGTTTCTCCCTTATTATTGACTTGCTGTTTCCCCACCGTATTCTTTTTGTGTTTGTTACAAGACCAACTATCCACCAAATTCATTATCTGGTGGCTATCTCAAGTTGCTCTTATTCATACCCTCTCCTTTTGATTTTTAGTATGACCATTTGCTTTATAAAATTCAGCCACATCATGTTGACTCAAATCTATTTGACTCGCTTATGTTTGACTCAAACATAGTTGACTAAATATCTATCACCTCATATACTACGGGTTAAGGTTAATTAAAGGTTGATCGAGAGCAAAATTTTACGGCAATGCACCATATCCAAAAGGACATCATCTCCAGTCTGGCGCACACCGCACCCCAGCGCTTTTCCGAGCTGCAACCGCCGCAAATCCCCAATAACACCTTCTCGTATCATCTCAAAAGATTACTCCAAGCTGGATACGTTCAGCTGACCGACAAAGGTTACGTTGCAACACGCAAAGCCCTGAAGGCCTTGCAGTATACAGCAAATCATGACAAACGAATGAACAATCCGGTGTTTATCACTGCGATTTTCGTCACCAACAACAACGGCGATGTGCTGCTACTCAGAAGAAACAACCAACCCTTTGTGGGTTGGTATGGTATCCCGGCAGGCTTAATACATCAGGGCGAACCGCTCGATGAAGCCGCTCGCCGCGAATTGCGCGAAAAAGCCTCTATCAAAAATGCTCGTCCGCAATTTGCAGGCGTGCTTGATTTTCGCTACAAAGAAAGCGCCACCGATGATTTGTTTGTTCACACGATCGCATTTATCTATTCGTATCGTTTGCCAACAAGTGGCAAGCAACTTGCTGGTTTTTCATCCCGCTACGGCACGCTATTGTGGTCGGAGCTGAATGATCCGCGTATTCTGCCAGAGGTACACGATATGGCAAAAATTGCCCGTAAAGCCGACGGGAGCTTGGTGTCGATTGACTACAAAGAACCTACCAAATTGGTATGGGCCGAGGATTAGTGCCGTTTACGCAAGAAATAAAAACTAAGCAGTCCTGCTAGTAGTACGCTCAATAGTACGATCGCCCAAAACATCATCGGCCACTCTTCGCCCGGCAAATCAACATTCATGCCGTACAGCCCAGCAAACATGGTTGGAATAGCCAATGCCAAAGTAATGACGGTCAGCAAACGGATCGTTTCATTCAAACGCGTGTCCATCACCGCACGATACGAGTCACGCACATTCGTAATAGTACGTAACAGGCTTTTACAGCGTGCAATTAGCTGTTCGAATTCGATCGATACGTCTTCTACTATGTCGCGATCATCCTCATAGAGCGGCAAAAGCCGTCCGCCTAGAATTTTTTCAATCGCTGTGTTGGTTGAAAGCAGGGCATCCAAATAATCGTTGAGTTTTCGTTCATATTCGGTCAGCGTCGTAATGTCGCGACTGGTCAACCGATGGACATCGCTTGTCGTCGCTCGCATTTGCCGATTAATAGAAGCGACCCGTGTTTGATACTGATAGGCGATCGCCTCCAACATCAGCATGAAAAACTTCGTCTTTTGCGTCGTTGATGCCTGAACCGTATCGATAAATGGACCCCATAAACGCTCCAAGCTGTCACGGCTGATTGTATATATATGTTTTCTGCCAAGCGCGAACAAAATCGGCGTCGTAAAGTCATTGAACTCGTCGTCGGTATCCGGCAGACGCGTGATGAAGTAGGTCCAACCATCATCCATCTCGACACGAGGAACCTCATGTGGGTCGAGTGCGTCATTGAGTAAATCCTCATCCAAACCAAGCGCGACAAGTGCCGCCTTTTCTTCTTCGTTGGGTCGTTCGACACGTACCCAACTACCGGGCTGCAGCTGCTCCCGCTTTCTGATCGTTGGCCGGTATTGAGTCGAACGCAAGTAACTGATCATGGTGTATCTCGTTTGTTTCTCTATTTATTGTAACAGATACACTACCGTCACAGTCGACGGTTGCAGATCATTCTTAATTCAGGCTGCATGATCAGGAGGTGTCGTCTGTGTCATATGCAAAACGCCGGACCCAATGGCCCGGCACTCAGTTTTTGTCATGAGAGACTTTTCGATTTCCTGCCGAATATGGTTGAGATCGCCTTCAGCCTCGTATAACTCAATCAACGCTTGTACTGCCGCCGCCGCCTTTTCTTCTAGCGTTCGATATGCTTCTTCGAGTCGAGAATCCAAATAGACATAGTCATTGTCGTGCGGTTCAACGCCGCTTTTTACTCGTTCGACCTGCTCTCGATACCGTCGAATACGATACTCCCTGATGTCATTCCGGAGAGTATCAACGGCTCTATCGTGATAGCGCCGGTAACGGTCCGAGCCCTCCGATAACTCTGACATTATACATCCGTTCTATCACAACGCTTGTACTGAGTCAATTGATGCTAGTGCGGGCCACGCCTTTTATTGCGCCAGATTTTCGATGGCCACCACATAAGACGCCCGACTTCGAGCGTGAGCGATGGTACGAGCAATGATCGAACAACTATCGTATCGAGCAACACGCCAAATGCCACGATGAATGCAATTTGTACCAAGAAGAGAATCGGAATAACGCTAAGTGCTGAAAACGTCGCTGCCAATACAATACCAGCGCTTGTTATGACACCACCCGTCACGACCAATCCTTTGATCGTACCAGCGTTGACGCCTCGCTTGATCGTCTCTTCGCGAACACGCGTCATGAGGAAGATATTGTAATCAATACCCAATGCAACTAGGAAAACGAAACTAAAGATGATTACAGCCGGATCAGCACCAGGAAACTGCCAGACATGATTAAACAATAGTGCCGAAACACCGATTGCAGCACCAAACGACATAACGGTCGTAACAAGCAACAGTAGCGGAGCGACGATAGCGCGAAGCAACAGCATCAAAATCACCGTAATGGCCACTAGAATCGCCGGCATAACAACCTTTACATCTCGCAATGCCGATCGGTTGGTGTCGAGCTGGATTGCTGTCGTGCCGCCGACCAATGTCCTAGAATCCAGTCTCTTCAAATCATCGCGCAATCGTTGGACGGTTTCTCTGGCTACCAATGAGTCTGCTGCATTGTCCAGCGTGACCTGCAACAACACTTGGTCATCCGCCACCTTGACCTTTGCATTTTTGAAAGGATCGCTTTGATGTACCAGTTCCTCGACACTTGGCATGTTGGCAATCGACGATTCGTACGCCTGTTGCTGCATTGGTTCTGGCAAGCCTGCCATTTGTTGCGCTATGGTGTTACGCACTTTATCCAGCTGCTTTTTGCGTTCTTTGGTGATCTCGTTGCGGATCTTGGCATATATTTCGTCCGCCGCAGAACCAACCGGCATAGAACCCGATTCGAGTCCGCTTACTGCGACAGCAACCGATGCTACGCCGTCTTCAGCTTCGATGAGCTCAACTGCTTTATCGCGTTTGTCGGCATCAACCATGACCAGAGTAGGCGAGCCTGAACCAGCCGAAAAATGCCTGTCGATAATTTTTTGCCCGTTAATTGCTTCAGACTCACCCAAAACAAGACTGCTCTGTGAAACACCGTCAGCTTTGAGTTGGAATGTACCGACACAGGCTGCAAGCAAGAGGATCGTGCAACCAACCCATAATCGACGTGGATGCTTTTGAACAAATCTACCGACATGCGCCCAAACCGGATGATTCGACAAATAATGCTGCTCCGCCTTGCTTGTTTGGTATTTCGGTATGCGTGGCCAAAAAACACGCCTGCCTAACAGCAGTAGAAACGATGGCAATAGTGTAAGAGCAGCCAACACCGAAAGGCCAACTCCCATGCCACCGACTGGACCCAATGCCTGATTTGAACCTAGATTCGAGAGTAGTAGACACAAAAGACCCGCCGTGACAGTGCCACCAGCCGCGATAATCGGTTCATACGATGATTTCAATGCAGCCCAGGTTGCCTGCCATGCCGACCTATGCTCTACGAGTTCTTCTCGATAGCGCGCTATGTAGAGCAATGAGTAGTCCGTCGCTGCACCGATAACCAATATGAAGAGGATGCCTTGAACCTGACCGTTGAGCTGAACGATATCAGCTCTTGCCAATTCGACCACTAGCCATACCGCTATCGACAATGCCGCCACTGCTGAAAATAGCACGATAAATGGAAGAATCGGCGAACGATACACGACAAGCAAAATCACAAACACGACCGCAAGTGCAACGATGAGCAGCGTACTGTCGATGCCCGAAAACGCGTCCTGCAAATCATGTGCAAACGATGCAGCTCCTGTCAGCGTATAATCAACAGCCAAGTCAGCACCATCCAAAACCTGTCTGATTTCCTTGAATGTCGATTTGAAATCGCCATCACTCTCAAGCGGCACCACGCTGATAACCGCCTTTTTGTCCTCGGATTGAACTGGCGGCATGATTTTTTCCAGAACCTGATCAACCCGCGATATTTCTTCGTTGACTAATGCAATCGCTTTTACGTCATCGTCAGTCAGTTTTCTTCCATCGTCGTTATAAACGATGATGAGTGGAATGGATTTTTTGTCTTGAAACTTCGACAAACGCTCATTGACAAGTGTCGATTCGGCATTTTCTGGTAAAAATGAGGTCAGATCATTACTTGACTCGCCTCCGATTTTTTCAAAATACAGCGCGCCAAATCCAGCACATGCCAGCCATACAACGACCAGCAATCCTGGAATCAAAATGCGAATCCATTGCCTGAGGTTCTTGCTTTTTGACATTAGTTTTAGTGTAGCAAAAATACATTAAAAAAACTCCCATTGGGAGCGAACTTGGAATGAAGGGGTGTGCCGCTTTCTGGGCGGCACACCCCTTTGAGTTTTTCTCGGACAAGCCGACCGGAAACATCCGCTCCGAGTAGTAGGGATACTTAGTTGTCAGACCGACGACTACGGCCGAGGCGGAACTGACAGGATCGGCGCAGTGCCATCCTGCGGGGCGATGACAATCATGTTGCCCTTGGTCGCCGCATCCTTGAGAGCCTCGTACCACTTGGTGGTCAGAACCTGATCGTTCAGCCGGTTCTCGCACTGGTCATTGGGCTTCGGCGTGACGACCAGCACCTCATCGAGCTTGCCGTCGCCGTTGATATCCTTCTGGACCGGCTCGGTCGTAGCACCGCACCGAATGATCTGGTCGGCGTCAGCGTCGCCCTGTGCTTGCACTCGCTTGGTGTCGGCGAGAATCTTGGCCTCCTCAAAGAGCGCCGCCGCGGACTGCACCTTCTGCTGGTTGGTGACGACCTCGGAGATCGCTGCCTCGGTCTTGGAGTCCAACGAGATCGACCCGATGTTGACCTGGTCGATGACCACGCCCTTCTCGTCCAGAGCCTCCTGCAGCTTGACGAGCACCTCGCTGGCGTACCGGTCACGCTCCTCCTTGATCTGGATCGGCGTGAACCTCGGACCAACGTCACGCGAGACGGCACGGACCTTTGGCTTGATGGCATTCTCCATCAGGCCGGCCTGATCCTTGAACTCGTTGTAGATGTTCTCGACCGCATCCGGACGGATACTGAAGATCACCGTCATCGAGACATACGCCGTTGCGCCACCCCTCACCGGAACGGTCAGCTCAGCGCCATCCCTGCCGTGCTCGAGCACGTTACCCTCGCCGTCCTTGATAGTAAACATCTCGACGGATTGGTTGCGGATGTTGAACGTCTCGGTCGACTCCCACGGCTTCTTCATGTGCAGACCAGCCTCTTGACTGACGCCTGATACTGCGCCAGTGAACGATCGCACGAGTTTGGCCTGACCGGGGTCTTGCGTATAGATCGATCCGATCAGCCAGACAACGACGACACCGACGACGGAACCGACAGCCACCAGTACGCCTGTGCGTTTGTTCTGTCTGGACACGAGCGCGCAGCCGAGACCGCCGAGCACGCCGAGTCCGAACAGCACAAGCAGTACGAGTCCGAACATATACCCTCCTAGTATTCGATCCCTATTGCAGAAACAGTCTGCGACTGCAGGATTTTCATCCTGTAAAAACCGTCGATTTCTCGACGGCTTCGACCTGATGAATATCGTTTTATATTATAACATATGGTTAAATTATTTGCAATATAACCATGTCTTTTACCTCTGACCATTTTCATAAATAAAAAGTCAGATGTATACTGGTGTCACCATTACTGGGTGGAGGCTGCATATGAGAGAGAAGTACCAGCCAATTGCTGACAAAGCAGAACGGGTTCTGCGACACAATGACAGGGGAACGTATACTGTACCGGCAGGTGATATGTATGGCAAAGCATCGTGGCTATGGGATAGTGCATTTATTACCGAAGGGATCCGTCATTACGACCCGCAACGTGCAGCAAAGGAAATCGAGCAAATTATCGAAGCTCAGTGGCAAAATGGCATGATACCGCATATGCGGTTTTATCGCGGACTGGAAAACCGGCTAATATGGGGCAATCGCCATAACAAACACTCCCACCCACACATCGCGACATCAGGCATGACGCAACCACCACTCATTGCCGAAGCAGTTCGTCAAGCCGGCGAGAAACTGGATGCAAGCGACAGACTAGCATTTATTCGTAAAAATTTTTCTCGGATCGTTGCGTATCATGAGTGGATTTACCGCGAACGCAATCTTAATGGCGAGGGTCTTTTTACCGCCGTGCATCCATGGGAGACAGGCATGGACAACTCGCCTGTTTGGATGAAACACATGGAGTCGCTCGAATGGGGAATGGCAGGCAAAACTATCCGTATGCTTAGCGGTGCATTTCAGTCTTTTCGCACTGACATCAAACATGCTCCAAAGAACCAGCTGGCCAGCACAACCGACAGCGCGCTGATGCTCGGTGCATTTTTGAAACTACGAAAAAATCGCTACGATTACCGTCGCCTTGCCGATAAATACCCGTTACACATCGAAGATGTCCACATGACCAGCATTCTCATCCGCAACAACACAATCCTTGAGGAGCTTTCCGATGAGTACAAACTCTCCATACCCGGCCATCTACGTGCCCAAATGGCACTTAGCCGCATCAGCTTAGACAAATATCTGTGGGACGAGCAGAGCGGTCTGTACTATCCACGTGATGCAATTACCAAGCAACCAATAAAAATCCCTACTTCCGCGTCGCTTATGCCCATTTATGCCGGTTCATCGCCAAAGGATCGTATAGCGCGGCTTGTCGATCATTTGGACGACCCTTTTTCATTCAATCAGCCTTTCGGCACACCAACCGTTCCAGTGAACTCCGAATATTACGACGAACATTGTTACTGGAAGGGTCCTGTTTGGTCCAATATCGAAAAGCTATTGATCCGCGGCTTGCATCGCAGCAATCATCATCAACAAGCCGATCGTCTGACAGAAGCGACAATCAGACGCGTCGAAAAAAGCGGATGCTATGAGTATGCATCGGCAAAGACAGGCGAGGGGTTAGGTGCAAAAAATTTCTCATGGACAGCCGCTGTCGTACTAGATCTCATCAAATCCGACAAGCACCAGATTGTTTAATTTATTGTTAACACGTTAACTATATTGCAATGTCGCTTATGCTACAATGATTCTATGGGCATCAATCGTCTCAAGCAAACTATTCAATCCGGTTTTACACTAGTCGAATTGCTGATCGTCATCGTGGTCATCGCTATCATCGCGACGATTGTTGTCGTTGCATACAATGGTATTACTAACTCTGGATACAATACTGCTGTACGCACAGACCTTCTTAGTCTCAGCAAACAAGTTAAATTTTTCCATGAAGACAACGACAGCTATCCCAACAATTCCAGCGAATTGACCAGCCTGGGCATTCGCATGGCAAAAAACTCCTACTCTACGGCCTCCGCCAACAATGCTATTTATTGCTACAACAATACCGGCACACGCTGGGGCATCATGGCACGTTCAAAAAGCGGTCAGCGTCTCTACATATCCAACACTATGACCGATGTTGCATCTACGAATATGACCTATACAAGCGGCAACGATATCTGTCCTGCTATCGGAATCAATGAGGGAACAGTCGGCTGGCTCTGGCTCTATGCGAGCGGCACCTGGAATTCTGCTGTATCAGGATAAAACAGATTGATCTGACGTGACGGCTTCGTTATCACGATACATTTTACGCATCACATCGTGCAACTTTATCGTATCAACATCTCGTAGGCTTTTGATATATATGCATGCTTTGCTATGAGAATACTTGCCCATCTCATCCAGTTGCTTTTTATATTTCTCCGGCCAGTAGGTGATATAGAGTGACAACTTGCCTTTGCGCGGACTGAAGGAAAGTTTCGGAATGTCACCTTCTCTACCCGACTCGTATTTATAGTGCGCTTTGCCAAAGCCGATAATCGCAGACCCCCACATGACGGCCGGTTCCCCCGTGATTTCATGCATCATCTCGATCAGCACCAGACTATCGGCAACTTGCTGTTCGTCTTCCAGATTAGACAAGAAATCATTGACTGGCTGGTCGGTCGGGACAGTTTTGTTTTCGTTCATTGATCAATAATATCAAAGAAACCATTTAGACAGCATATTCATCGATCACGATCTTTTTCTGACTCATCATAATCTGCCAAGAATTCGGCGCTTTCAGCAGCTCATCCATATCTTCCGGAACAATCTGCCAACTGACACCAAATTGATCCTTGCACCAACCGCATTGTTCAGAATCGGGCACGGTTGATAGTTTCTCCCAGTAGTAATCGATTTCTTCCTGATCTTTGCAAACGATCGAAAATGATACGGATTCGTTAAATTCGAAATCCTGTTCGACACCGCTGTCCATAGCAGCAAACCACTGGTCTTCCAGCATGAAATCGGCAAACATCAGTGACCCAGCTTCGGCAGGACCGGTTTTTTCCGCATACCGTGCGACTATGCCGCGACGAGAGTTTTTGAATACCTCGGTATAGTATGCTATCGCCTCTTCGGCCCGGTTTGTCACTTCGCCACTGAACAAAAGTGACGGCACGATGAATGGCCTCGGTTCGCCTTTTGGGTCTGTCAGAATCAATTGCCATGTCAGGCCATAGCGATCCTTGACCCAACCGTACCGTTCACTGAAGTCGTATTTATCGAGCGGCATCACGACTTCACCGCCATCAATGAGCTTTTCCCATAATTTATCCAGATGCTCTCGAGCTTTGTCATCACGTGACGGATCGAAATTTACCATGAACGACACAGAAGGATTGAACTTGAATTCTGGACCGGCATTAATTGCAACAAACCGATATCCGCCCAGTTCGAAATCAACCGTTAGCTCCTTACCCGCCATGTCTTTTTGAAATTCAGCGAGATCATCCTTGTTTTTCGGATAGTGCGACGTGTCCACCACCTTGCCCTTCGGAAAAACCTTTGTATAAAAATCGACTGCTTCTTTCGCGTTGCCATCAAACCATAAATTCGGCGTAATTTTTTGCGACACTATCGCACCTCCTCTCTTTGCCACCCATTATAACGGTTGCATCTGAAGAGTTGCTGTGATGAGACTGAATCAGGCGACCCTTTTGCGAATGCGATCGTAGTATGTCGGCGTAGTAAATTCAGGGCGTTCTGCCAATCGAATTGCAACATCAGCCAGGCTTACCTTGCGTTCATCGCCAACATATTTTTCGAGAATATTGAATGTTTGCAGATACGATTCGTCGTAGATCTGCTTACCCTTTTTGACACTAAATACGTCGACGACATTTTTGACGATCTTGCCAACTTTGCGATTCGGACGAAGATATACGGCGTTGCCACCATATTTTCTTTGCCGCGCATCGATCTCGTTAATAATCATTCTCTCCAACACGCCTCCGACCGGTGGCATGAAGTGCTCAGCCATAGGGGCAACAACGATGGTATTGTCAGACTCAGGCGCCAATGTGATATGGCTTGCACTCAAACCTACCCCACCATCGACATAAAAATCCGAACCAATTTTTACAGGACTAAATACGCCTGGAACAGCCGAGGAAGCTGCACCGAGTTTTGGTAACCGTACTTCACCACCATTGATTTTGTGAAGACCCGGACGGCGCCATGGTTTAAGCGACATTGCGCGAAAAACAATCGCTTCGACATTATCAGCTTTGATTTCATCAACGTTGATATCAGCATTACGATAAATTTGATCGAGCGTCTCCTCAATGAAGCCGGGCCGTAGACACTCCGGCCAACTAAACTGCTCGATATTCTCAACATGCTCGAAACGAACCCCTGTCACGGCAAATCCACCGGCAATTGATCCGGCCGAAGTGCCGAGAATCGGCACTTTGTAGACATCAGGATTCGGAGCTATATAGTCTTCGATGGCTCGCAGCGTACCAGAAATTTCCCCCAGACCCGCAACGCCACCACCTGCGAGAACTAGTGCGGTTTCATGCCGTTTCGAAGATTTGTAGTCTTTCATAAAAACTCCGATAACTATAGGTATCGAAATTATATTACCTTTTAGAAAAAATGCAAAAAATTTGGATACTTAATTCTTGATGTCAATCAGACGGCCGCTTTTGCTAAGCTCTGGGTCAGTACACGCTGCGAGATTGAAACAGCAAGGACGACGATGCTTGCCATTTAATTTTGATATCGAGACCTCGATTCTTTTTGCGCGAGTATCCATGCTGCCGGTCGCATTTACCCAGCGAATCCACTCCCACCGCGCCATCGGTGTAATGTCTTGCCACTTTTCTTTAACTTTTTCGGATGCCATCTTCAGGGCTTTAGCAAAATCCTCTGGAATCTCTGGTTCCGGCCAGTCTTTCGTGACCGTCAATTCAAACGGCACCGTATCGCCTGGCTGCACGCTAGCTGCTTTCTGCAAATCTTTCGGGATTTTGACAAAATGCCCCCAGTAGCCATCCGGTTCCAATACTGTCTTAAAATCATGTCCGTTTATTTTTCCGATGACCGCCACCTGTCCACGCGAGGGTAGTTTCAGGCTTTCCTCCTCTGGTAGTCTCGCAATTGTTTGTGATTTGAGATTATAGACTAGGGATTCAAACCGTACCGTAACATTATCCGTTTTCATACCCTTCACTATAACAGAGTTATTTATCAAAATGACTCTTTAAAAACACACCTTTGAGGGATATAATCAACGCTATCGATTCTTAAATGAGGAGCTTGTTGCACCTATGCGTGTACATGAGTTGTTCAAAGACTACACAAAAACAATCGACGGGGAGATGTGTTACTTTGCCGGACTGCCTGGTTACCCGCGTAATTTCAGCCGAGACACCTTGATCGCCGGAATCATTGCTGCCGATCGCCACTTGCTTGATAATCAGCTGACGATGAGCAGTCGACACCAGGGAACAAAATATGATCCGCTGACCGGAGAAGAGCCCGGCAAAATACACCACGAGTGGGAAGGCGTGATCGTACGCGACCCATACTACACGACATACAACGCCTGCGATACGACGGGACTGTACCTTACGGGTCTTGAAATTCTCGAACAACTTGGCGGAGCAAGCAGTGAAACCGTCGAATCCAGACGTAAAAATATCGAAAGCGCGCTTGACTATATCCAAGATCACACGCGCAATGGCATCTTCTGGGAGTATCCCCCCGAAGGATCGACCAACTATTCGCTGCGTGTGACTAATTGGAAAGATTCGGTTTTGCCGATAGGGCCTGAAAAAGTCGAACCACGATATCCAGCTTCATATGCAATAGCACACTTTCAAAATGCCCGTGGCGTGCTAGCTGCTGGAAACCTGCTAGACAGCAACGAACTGCGACAATCCGCGCACGACATGTTCGTCAAAGGTATCGGCAAGTTTATTGTCGATCGAACATTTATCGTCATGGAAGACAACGACGGTAATCTTGAGCAAAGCTCATCGGATGAGCTGCATTCCTTGGCATATATACCAAAAACTTATCGAGATCAGCTGCCGCTTGATGCTATCCGCCAACGTGCCGATAGCTTGATTACCGATGCCGGAATCGCGTGCACCCCTGCCGATATCAGCGCCAAGCTGACCGACACTTATCATGGCAATGTCGTCTGGATGTTTGAGCAGGCGCTCATCCATTACGGTGCTAGCAAATTCGGTATGAACGACGTCGCTGATATAACAAAGCGATGTATTCCGCATATTGGTTCAGGGCAAGAGCTTGTCGATGTATTACCAACCATTCAGCCGCGCGGCAACGGCAGGCAACTTTGGTCGGTTGCTGCAAAAATCTATTTCTCAGACGAACCTTCACTCCGACAAACTGATTTGCTGTAAACAAAAAATCCGCGGATTGCCCCGCGGATTTTTATTGCAATATCCCTACTTTGTCTTTGATTTAACTTCGATTTTCTTCGGCTCTGGCAGAGGACTGAGCGGGATATTAACCCGTAGTATGCCATCTTCCAGATGGGCATCGATGTTATCCGTTTCGGCACGCTCCGGCAGCTGAATGCGTCGATAAAAGCTGCTGCTGCTCTCACGGACAACATACTTTTTATCCTTGTCTTCTTCCTTCTCGTGACGTTCGGCACTGATGACAAGTACGCCATCTTCAATCTGGATATCAATGTCCTTTTGCTGGAAATTCGGAAGATGAGCTTCAACAACCATATTGTTGCCACTCGTGAACACATCTGTCGTTGGGATATTGACACCCCTAAATGGCGTCAGCCAATCATCGCCAAAAAATTGCCTCTGGAGAGCACGAATTTCTTGGAATGGATCGTACTTGATGAGATGTGACATGTTCCCCCTCCTTTCATGTTAATGCCCTGTGAAGCATATCGCTTCCTACCTTGATTATAGAAAAATTAGCACTCTTATGTCAAGAGTGCTAATTTTTTATTGACCATTCTGCTTGTGCTACAACAAGGCTATGTTGTCTCACGTGCAACGTAAATTACATACCAAAGAACAGAAACCCTAACAGTTCTTCTCTCTAGCGCTTATTCTTAATTTGATTGAGCTCTATTGCCTCGATGACTAGTGATCTTAGACCCTCTTCATCAAGAGTGTCACCTTCGCGGAATTCTATCGCCCGATCCGTACTGCTCTGAAGCCGCGCGTTGAAGAGCTTGTGTTCATCGCGCATTTGCGCGCCCTTGAAAAACACAAGTTTCACATTATCCTTCCAGGCTTCAGCGATGCACAATATACCACCATGCTCCCATACAGGCAGACCCTCAGGTCGCGAAGCAGTCTTCCATTTTACCGTCTCGACTACATCTGGATCTACATCACGGATCACCATACATATATTCCCAATAATCTCACCCTTCCACCCTGCATATGAGGCGATAATATCATCAATTTGTTGCAATGCTGGTTTGTCTGTCATATATTCCTTTCTGTTCATCATATAATAATCCTATGAATACGTACTTGATACTTCTTCGCGGCATCAATGTCGGTGGCAAAAACAAAATCCCTATGGCACAACTCAGACAATCCTTGGAAGAACTCGGGTTTACCGATGTCACGACATATATTGCCAGCGGCAACGTCATTTTGAAATCCGACAAATCAGCAACCGAAACGGCAACAACCATCGAAGAAGTTCTACCACAAAAATTCGACCTGGATACCGACCTTATCAAAGTCCTTGCGCTCACACGAGAGCAACTGCAGTCAGTCATAGATAACAAGCCGGACGATTTCGGAGAGTATCCGAAAAAGTATCATAGTGATGCCATTTTTCTTATCGGTATTTCTGCACAAGAAGCCATCGAAGCATTTAAACCACGCGAGGGCGTAGACAAAGTTTGGGCAGGCGATGGTGTGATCTATTCGCAACGGCTCAGTACTGAACTGACAAAAAGCCGATTGAGCGTCGTTATAATGTCACCTCTATATAAATCCATGACAATCCGCAGCTGGAATACAACTGTCAAATTACTCGACCTCCTCAATAAAGCGAGCGATTAGTTTATCACTCCGTGACGATAACCCTGCCTGTCATTCCAGTATGAAGCGTACATAGATAGTCATATGTACCTGGCTCGTCAAAGGTATATGAGTATGTTTCATTCGGGTTCAGCGTATCACTTTCAGGACCAGTTATATGTCCTTTGACTTTTGTGACCGTATGAGGTTCGGTGTCATTATTTGTCCATGTAACAGTCGTCCCTTTTTTGACGGATATTGTTGCGGGGCTAAATGTCATGTTAACAATTGAAACAGTATTGATTTTGACACCCTCACCAACCGCCGGCGAATCTGGTTGCACCTGGAGTGATTCACTCGGTGTGCTCGACGGGCCAGGAGTGTTCTCCGTTTCACTGTTTGGTTTGTTTGCATTCAAAAACAAAAAAATCGCCACTCCAATAGCCGTGACTACGAGTATAGCGGCTACGATGGCGATGATTTTGCGCATGGTTTCTCCTTCGCTACTATCTTTTTATTATAGCATTCTTAAAATTAGGTGAAAAAATGCTGATATCAAATAATTGCGCGTATTAACCCTTGGACAAACTTAGCGTTTCGTCGATAAGATTCGATGGTACCGACGTCATAAAAACCCATCACAAGTCCGCAGACATATCAGCCTGACTAGCCAGTTTGCTGTCGTTGATGAATGTTAACCAGCCGGAAAAATCTCGATACGATCGGCGCGCTCTACCGACTCAAAAAGAATGTAATCAAAACACGGACAAACACATTGCTCAAGCGATTCGGACTGACAGAGACTGTGATCGTCCGGCCTCGACCTAATCCGGTGACATGCGTCGCAAGCTCGATCTTGCAATCAGCTTGATCGCAAATTCGCTAATCATCTTTCTCGACGAGCCGACCACTGGGCTTGATCTACACAGTCGACGTGAACCGTGGAATATCGTGCGCAGACTGGCCGACAACGGTGTCACTATCCTGCTCACGACTCTGTACCTAGACGAGGCTGGTCTATTCGCTGACACGGCTGCCGTGCTACACAACGGTGTTATCGTCGAGGAGCAAAGACACTCGACGATATGTTTATGCAATTAACTCGACCGGAGGGTGCTTTGTATGTTGGCATATATACAGAACTGTCCCACCATGGGTCGGCTAAGTACTGCAAATATACCCCCGATGCTATACTAGAGACAGCAATCAAAAGGGGGTAATATGTCAGCAGAAAAGAAACTCTTTATTAATGCAGCTGTATACGGTGTTCTTGGGCTTGCGGCGGGGTTGTTTTGGCGCACTTACACTCATCACATAGGAATGCAGGAATCGCAGCACTTATCGATGCTTCACACTCATATACTCACGCTAGGTTTTTTCTTTTTCCTAATCGTACTTGCTCTCGAAAAACTCTATAAACTAAGCGAACACAAAAAACTTTTCCGAATGTTTTACTGGCACTATGCCGTCGGTCTGGCTCTGACCGTCGGCGCCATGTTTGCTATCGGCCTAGTGCAAGCAAACGGAGGCACCGAAAGTCCTGCTCTTGCCGGTATATCGGGGCTGGGTCACATCTTGATAACCGCCGGTGTTATCGTCTTTATTTTCAACCTCAAAAAATCACTAAAAACAAGTTAGCCAAAACATGTAGCAGCGCTATCTGCTGATTGGCATTTGAGCCATATAAAAGTCCTGCTTGGGCGGCAGGACTTTTTGTTATATCGGGATTTAAACGCAACTTAGAACTTGTAGTTCGTACCTTTGCTGAGGTTGGTGTACATACCAATGTGGGTGTAGAAGTTCATAGCGCCGAAGACGCTGAACACACCGCCACCGATCAATAACGATACAATAACCACAGACATTACGACACCCTTGAGTTTCTTGAGCGCGAATGGGAATAGCAGACAGCCAAGGGCAACAATACCCCAGAGACCACCCAAAAAGGCAGCTTCGACCCAAGGTAGATGAGCGAAGTTACCGCTGATTGGCTCGAACTCAGGCGCTGCGCCCAGCTGGAACCGCACCCAGGTGATAGCAAGTGCTGTCATTGCCAAGCCTAGCACAAAGACAAAGATCGAAACTGGCTTGAGCGCATCAACAGCTTCTGCGCGCGACTCCTTGGAGTTGCTGGCAAACAGCGCACGGTTGCGCCACAAGTAAACGCTCGCAAACAGACAGAGCGCACCAAACGCAGCCGATGGTTCGCCAAACGCAATGTTGGCATATTCCATGCCATCACCACCGTACGGCCAGGTGATACATGTAGCAAGACCCAGAACCGCCAGAATCAAACCGACGACTCCGAAGAATCCTGCCCAGCCTTCGCTGTTGATTGGCTTACCGTTTCTGAGAAGTTTCAGAAACATTGCTACACCTACGAGCCCGGCACCCGTGGCAATAGCGATAAGCGTATTGTTTACAATCATGGCTTATTCTCCTTATGTTTATTGCCCGATTCTAGCGTATTACTTTGTATGCAAAAGTCAAGCAAAACAGATCCCTATCTCTGTCGTATTCATCGCACTCGCCTGTCTCTATCACTTTTGCCGCCAGACCAGCTAGGTAATAGGCAGTTTGGAAGTTTTTGCTTATCTATCCGCTCGACACTGGTAACCAATCAACCAGATTCAGAGTAATTAGTCGCATTTACGCGTCCTCACGTCTCGGACATGAAAAACGCCCGACCAAATGGTCGGACGATTTTCATGGATCCCCTTGGTAGACGAACTTAGAACCGAAAGCTCTAACTATGACGAGCATAGGCTCAAGCAGGTTAAGCAAATTGTAGACGAATACAGAGAGTTACTTACGGCCTAGCTCTTATTGGATAAGTTTATAAAATTATCTGGCAATACAGGTATCACAAAACCTTTAATTAGAGGCTCTGACGACTCAGTGCTAATCTCCACTGATGATCGAGGCGATCCATAAACCTGATTTATCATACCCCCAAGGATCGACCACGATCCATCCATAATAGCTTCTGCAATCTTCTGCTCAAATAGCGGCGATTGGCCATTGCCTAATATAGCCTGAAGCTCATCCTCAGTGAGGAGCATCATCTTCTCAAGCTTATACCTAGCAGAATCACTCTTTTTCCAGTGACCATTGCTACGCCTTTCGGGATTGGTGTGAAATCCTGCCTTTGGCTTGTTGCCACTAGTAAACCTGCCACGCTGATCCCTGCCATCATCCGCTAGCCTTGTAGCGGTATTTTCGTTATTTAAATTAGCCTCTATACCCATATACTCACTCTCCTACATACCATTGTATTCGAGGGATAAAGGAAAAGGCTCGGCGATTTTACTTAGTTATTACTACCCCGACATTTCAAGAAATCATCATAGGCGTTGTTTTCATCTGTCAAAGAAGCCCTCCACTTTTCCTGCAATGCTTCTATGTGTGCTTGCTGTTCGTTATATACCTGATCGGTCAGTGCTTTGTTTCTCCCCATCTCTTCGTATATATCGCCCCAGATCTTGGCACTATTCATAGCATTGTTAAAAGCCGTGTAATTACCCTCTGAAGCGGACTTTAATCTCTTATATTCACTCTCTAGACCATTACACTTGTTTGGATCGTAGGTGCTCTGACCAGATGGAGTTGTACTGCCACTTTGACTAGTTACAGGCTTCTGCGATGAATTACCTGGCGTAACAGAACTATCTTTTACTGGAGTTGCTCTTGATCGGACTCATCCTGAGCCTGATCAACTACAGGATCGTCATCCTCATTGGTGGCCTTTGAGCTACTATATCCATTAACCTTTGAAGGTTCATCGGTTGTACTATTGCTATACGCCCAAACACCACCCGTCACTAATCCTGCGATAATTATCAGTATTACAATAACTTTCAAGACAGGCTTGAACTTATCAAACTTACTCTCCTCAAAACCAGAGGCGAAATCGTTATCAAATAGATTGCTACTCTTTTTCGGAGGCTTGCCACCTAGTTGCACTACAGCACCTTCCTTACACCAGAATCAGCATCTCGCTGGCTAATGAGGCCGTCATCCTCTAGCTGATCCAGTAGCCTACTGGCCCTAGCGTATCCTATCCTAAATCGTCTCTGTAGGTTTGCAGTGGAGACAGTCTTCAGGCTTACTATATGCTCTTTGACATCTTCATATAGATCATCATCGGTATCGAGCATAGAGCCAACCTCGGAGTCATCACTCTCTACACCTAGAGACTCGATAAATTCGTCCTGTATGTGCGACAAAACATATCCAGAGAACACCAGCGATGCGGCTATCTGCTTTAGGTCTGCAATTAACTTAGCAAACCGCTTCGGATCACCATCGCTCACCAGCGTATGAATTATATCCTCGTGCTGAGACGCTAGAGCGTTTACCATTGTGCTGCCGAACTTGTCTGATGCACTTAGTAGATAGGGTGGAAATGTTGATTCAAGTAACTTATTCTTACCAAAATACCTCGCATATTCATCCCTTAGGTGATCTATAAACCTAGGACCACCCAACTTAACAAAGTTATCGTAAGTCTTATTTTCAATCTTCACCTGCTCGGTCCAGTACATTTTATGGCCAGTACTTATAAGCTCTGTAAACACACCCTCAACTACAGCCATCTGATCATCGTCTAACCGATCAAGTAGGCTGCTATGATCAGAGAAAAACTTATCCCTCTGAGGGTTCATAACTTTCGTCATAGCAATAGCAAGTCCAGTCGACATCGTTTCGAGTGCCTCGTTGCTATCAACACCAAAGAGCATCGTCTTTTCAAAAAGTTCTTGAGCCTTTTGGAGCTCTATATCGTCTACGCTGCTTTGCTTTCTCATAACATCCTTATAAATAAAAACGACAACCATTCTAGGTTGTCTAGGCCAAACAAAACGAGTCGAGCTCATTTAGTCTTTCGAATGGTTGCCGCTTTAATAGCTCGACAACCAGGCAAAAAACCTGAGTTTCGTTTTGTATAACCTAGACAATACTAATTATAGTACATATCTGTAAATACATACCAATTAGCAGCAATTGCAAACAAGCCTAAACCCTCCTAGCGACAAGAGTGTAGGTAAAACTGCAGAGAAATACAATAAATCGCAATATTCTTCTCTAACAGAGGTGAAAATCCTCAAATGCTATAATAAGTAGAGGGTATAGTAGGCCTGGTCGTACCATAAGAAGCTATATCAAAAGGAGAGTAATATGAATGTAAAAGTAAAAATCAAGCGAAAAAGTAACCTTAATGAGTACTTCAATGACCAGCTTAGGAAAAAGTTTCCAGGCTTCAAAGAAGTAAACTGCCAAAACTGCGACGCTAAAGCTAAACGTGTGGACCTCGACCACTTTAAGTGCGATGAATGCGGTACAGTCATTAGGCTTGAAATCAGCGACAAAGAATAAAACCTCCCACCAGGGAAGGTTCTTCTCAAAAACAGCCCTTACTTTTTCACTGTGATGGGCTGTTTTTTATTCTACCATTGTTAGTTTGTTTTATCACCTCGCATCCACACCGTAAATTCGTGAGTGGTCATAAAAAAGCTGTACTTATTATGCCCAAAGGTCAGACTAGTGTATAAACCTAATGCTGGTATTGAGGTCAAAGTACAACTTACCATCCGTACCCGTATAAAGCATTCCGAACTTGTGCCTACTAGTAGAGGCTGTGTCGAACTTAGTGTTGTTGATTAGGTAGTCATTGAATCTATCTATATCGTATAGTGTGTAAACAACCAGCTTGCCGTTTCTTTTTACAAAGATACACCCTCCAGCTATTACGGTTCCGTCCCAGGGCTTCTTCGGGACCATACCTAACGCTATGTTGCTCAAGAATTGCTTCACCTTACTGACAACTTCAAGTTCATTAGCGTCGAATGGCAGACTTGGTACGACCCTGCGTGCAACATCAGATAGTTTTGCTAGACCAGACGTAGAGAAATAATCAAGCACCATATAGGCAAGAATGTCAGGAAGCATAGTGTCGGTGAGTCTGAGGTTATTTTTGAAATTATCATTATTCGTATCGGCATAGACAAACTTACCGCCGCCTTGGCGAATTGCCTGAATACGCCTCATAACCTTTGCGTCTCGTCCGTCTATATTATTTATCGATGCTACATCGCCGGTAAAACCCTGTACTTCATATATAAAGTTTGTCGCCTGACTTGCGTTCAACAACGTAGAGAGACCGCCCAACTGCGACTTTACCGAAAATCCAACCTCCCTAGCTGTGGACTCAGCTGGCATAATCGATACTGTATTTAGGTCAGACTTTTGGGATGAATTAGCCTTGAATGAGTCTAGTAGCAACTCTTCCATTATCATATCGCCACAAGGCACACTAAAGCTTGCCCCAGAACCTGAACTAATTTCTTGTCGTAGTCTACCTGCCTTAACCCCATCAACAGTCAGTCGTTTGAGGACCCTACCCTCTGAAACGATGGCCACATCTGGTCCCGTAATATCATACTCAGCCTCTCCTTCGATACTTTTCATCAAGAGCTTTAGAATCTTCACATACTGCGAAGTTGGCTCTAAGTTATCATCAGCAACGCTAATAATCTTTTCGTGCAATATCAAGTAGATTGCATATAACTCAGACCATTCGCCTTTGTTATATCGTCTCATTAGATTGCGTCCTGCACCGTCTTTGATACACCCTTAGATGCGAAAGCACCTTCATCATCAGGCTGTTCGACAATCTGAGACTCTAACGCGGGTACTGGCACTCCTTCTAGGGCCTTCACTATCTGTTCTGCCGTAGCCTGTATGGCTGGCACAGCGACTGAATTGCCGAGTTGTTTCATCGCCTGAGTTTCTGATACAGGAAATATAAAGCTATCAGGGAAACCCTGAAGTCGCAAACCTTCTTTTGGCCCAAGTCTTTTGACTTCGCCATCTACCAAGTATGTATCCCAGTTTCTACGATCATTTAGACCTGAACCTCGTCCGCCAACCCGTAAAGTAAAGCCCACCTCCCTGTTGACCTCCTTGGCGTTGAATATATCTGCCATCGTCATTTGCAATTTTACAGGCTCAGGAAACTCAAATTTGATTGATTTATCTTTGAACCCCACCATAAATAATCGGGGTCGATGCTGTGGGACACCGTAGTCAGACGCTTTGATTACTTTGTAGTAAAAACTGTAACCTAACTCTTCAGTCAAAACCTGCTTGATTGTTTCAAAAGTCTTCCCGCCATCGTGCTTCAATAGCCCCCTGACGTTCTCAAGGAAGAACGCCTTTGGTTGTTTCTCTTCTATGATTCGTGCTATATCAAAAAACAGGGTACCACGAGTATCATCGAAGCCTTTTTTATGCCCAGCTTGAGAAAATGGCTGACAAGGAAAGCCTGCCGTAATAATGTCAAAGTCTGGTATATCCTTAGGGTCTACCTTAGTAATGTCACCGACGAATGTTTTATCGATATTCTCAGGAGTAAATAGATGGGGGCTTATTTTTTCATAGTTAGCCCTGTATGTTTTTCGTGCTGGCTCGTCCCATTCGCTAACAAACACACACTCAGCCCCGAGGTTATGAAGAGCAATATGAAAACCACCAATACCAGCAAATAAATCAATAAATGTTATCTTCTTCGTCATCGCCCCTCACCCCCTTCAATAAGCTTTGCTATATCTTCTTTTCTGTATCTATATAATTTTCTAACGCCTATACGAACAGCTCTGAGAGTACCGTCTTTGTCCCAGTTCCGAAGTGTGTTCGGATGAACCTGTAATAAGTCAGCAACTTGCATAAGCGTTAGGTATTCTGGTAGATCTTTGTTCATAATATCTAACAACATTATATAATAGATACTAGGAAGCACAAAGATGTAATGAACAAGAATAGTGATCATATCGCCCACGAGTTAATATTCACGACAGAAACACTGTTGCAAATTCTAGATGCTATAGATTCAAAAAACACGATCTACGAAACAGAAGAGTTTAATAGGCTCAATAAACTATACGAGCTTACGGTTAAGTCATTTCAAGAACTATCTACCGACATATCAACAGAAGCCGCAGACTACATCAGTCAAACCCTACCAGGGGATCTAAGAGCTGGACTGGATTATATCGAGGTAAACTACAGAGACGTTCTACGGCCTAAGATAATTACACTCCTTAACCATCTAGGCGACAGCCTAGGTGATACGGCTAACCCTGTAGGCACCGATGAGATTAGCGAGTCGATAGGTGAGATCGTAGGTGATTTCATACAGCAAACCGACATCAGCGAAAACGCTATACAGACGAGGAGTTAAACCTTACGCTTCCCGTACGAGGCAAGACTGGCGGCAAACCTATGGCATACTCTAGCGTTTGTGCTATGTTTAAGAATCCTTTTTACTATGGCAAGATTCGCTTTAATGGGCAGTTATATGACGGCACACATACGCCACTGATTACCGAAGAAGAGTTTGAAAAGGTGCAGCAAATTATCGACCCGCTCCACACTACCCGCCCTAAGAATCCTGATACTAACTTTATGCTTCGTAACCTATTCAAGTGCGGCGAATGTGGCTTTGCTATTACCGCCGAGCGTAAGTATAAGACTATCAAGAAGACTGGTGAACGTAGAGCATATATCTACTACCACTGCACAGGCAAGAACAAGAAGATTAAATGCACCCAGCCCCGCTATCACGTATCGGAAGAGGTGCTCGTTAAGCAAATCAAGGAGAAGCTGGCAAAGTTCACTATCGCCCCCGACTTCTACAAGCTTGCGATAGAAGCTCTAGCCCAAGAAGAGGATGAGGTGATAGCGAAATACCAGGCGAACACACTCGCTCACACTAGAGCAATCGAGAAAGCTCAGCAAGCTATCAACAACCTACGTCGTATGCGATATAACGGCGAGGCAGATGATGACTCTTGGTACTTCGCCGAGATGAAGACACTTGAAGATAAGCTTGAAACCCTACAAGGTAAGCGTAACGAAGCAGAATACAAAGCACGCAACTGGCGTGAGGTCGCCAACGAAACCTTCACCTTTGCACGCTACGCACAAGAGCATTTTGACAGTGATAACCTAGAGAAGCAGCGTACCGTCGTCAGGAGGCTTGGCGTTAATCTCACAATCAAGGATAGAACCATTGAGTTTACCCCTAATAAATACTTTGTTCCTATTGAAAAGATGAACGAACAAATAAGCCAGCAAGAAAGTATGGTTAGAACCGAAAAAATACAGGAAGAGAATACTCAGAAAAGCAAAAACACCCCTGTTGGAGTGCTTGCTATACCTGATGAATCGACGTCAACTCTTGACCTAAATACATCTTGGCTCCGGCGACTGGATTCGAACCAGTGGCCTAGTCGTTAACAGCGACCCGCTCTACCGCTGAGCTACGCCGGAATATGTGATTTGATAAATTGTCTGCCCTGATAACTCTTTAGCTGCTTTTCTCGCTTCAGTGCTTCAGAGCGAGTGGCTACTGACTCAGTATAAATCAGTTTCCATTCGCCCTCAAACCGGGCCGTGTAACCTTTAAATGTGTGATTATTATGCTGTTGTAAACGTTCGTTGATATCCATCGTTTGTCCGATGTAGATCTTATCTGCTTGTCTATTGTATATAGCATAAACAGTGTACATCGTTTAACGATTAACCCGCTCTACCTCCGCCAGCTGGCGGAGAGCTACGCCAGAATACGTAAAATTATTGTAATAGATACAGGGGTATACGTCAATATTTGAATTGCATCTTAATTTTTACTATATCAAACTTAACTTTATTTTAAGTAAAATATATTTTATTGTATGTATGAATTCTCTTATAATTGGTGGAAAACAGAGGTATATCGACCTCGCATTTGCAGGTGGTCTTATCGTAATTGCCCTGTCCTTTATTAATAGTCCGCATGTATCTGCACTGGATCTATCTCCTGTCACAGAGACGGTCACCCGAACATTGGATCGGCCATTGAATCGCGTACCCGTCGTAGGATCACCTGTTGTCCGAACAACCGATACCCTGCTAGATGACACCGTATCGAATACTGTTGATACTGTTGCCGAGAGCGTATTGCCAGAATCCGTCGATCAAACGCTCGATGCCGCAATCCAGACAACTGATCATTCGCTCGAAAATACAGCTCAAGCATTGCAACCTATAACCAACGAATTAGCAGCCACTTTGAATGACGCTGCACAAACCATGTCCGAATCCGGCGATGGTTTATTCTCTACTGCACAATCAACAGCCACCAGCCTTTTGCCCGACACCCCTCGGCTAAATCCTTCCTGGGGTGCTCTAACGCCGAGACTACCGCAAGACCCTAAAATCAATACGACGCAAAACGAAGACTCAGCACATAAATCTCTTGGCTCAAAAAACCGGTCCAATACCATTGCTACCCGCTCGAATCAATCTGAACGATCAGTGCAAGACAATACCAGCCCAAGCATACTCGAACCCATCATCTCTGGATGGGACGCCGCAATCCATTTCATCGCTGAACAGCCGCTCATAGGAATTGTGACCCTTGCAGCACTATATATCATGAGCCTTGGTACGCTCGCCTATTTTTCTATAATGGGCGACGGCTCAGCATGTTCACATTGGATCCGGTGCAACGAAAAGCTATGCTCCAGAGCAATTTCATCATGCTAACCGCATCGTTTCTGGCCATAGCGGCAGGGACGTTTTATGTCACGATGATATTTGTC